>Ga0181518_10003962_pt1 | contig 13438 bp, 13 predicted proteins | sample PEATcosm2014_Bin_28_FD_119751 | JGI IMG/M metagenome (GOLD analysis project Ga0181518, IMG submission 119751) | Peatland microbial communities from MTU Mesocosm Facility, Houghton, MI, USA - PEATcosm2014_Bin01_60_metaG | ecosystem: Environmental > Terrestrial > Soil > Wetlands > Peat | place... | reverse complement strand
TGCAAATCCCGCAAACGACGCGGGATTCGCACTTTCCCACCGCCTCGGCGACGACTAGCAATTATTTAAACCGGACACTTCATTTGTCCTCAAAAACGGACATTTCTACTTGCTAACGACACTGACGAATAGGCGGTTACCCGAAAACATGACACGTCCTTCTTCCAGGCGTTGAGAAGTTCAATGCCATTTATTCTCAATCTGGAATCAAGGACGTGTCTGCAGTTGGCGCCCTATCGGCCGGCAATCACCACTGGTACCGGCGCACTCTTCGGAGTAGACAGATACCCTGTCACCGTGTTCTTGGCGCTCACGTTGTTGACCACAATCTCAAACAACAAGGGATCCTTGCCGCTGTAGAACTGAAGCGGCTCGTTCAGGCTCTTGTCCTTCTTCTCGTATTGCTTGTCGTCGGAAAAGACCTCGAGGGTGTACTTGCTTTTCGTCGAGTCGGCTCGCTTCAACTCCAGGCTCACCGTCCCCACCTGTTGCTTCAGCCCCCTCACCAGCGTGAACGTGTAGTAGTTCCGGTCGCCCTTGTGCCTTAGAATCTCCAACTCGTCGCTATTACGCGCAATCAGGGTGCTGTGGCCGTTCAGATCACCTTTCATCGACGTCAACTGGCTGTTGGTGTCGGCCAGGTCGCTTTGCGTCTTGGCAACATCCGTCTTCACGTCGGTCACAGTGCTGGAAACTACGGCCACCTGCCCCTCCGTCTGCTGCTGCGCGGTTGCCAGCTGTGCTGCCGTCTGCTCCTCGTGAGCCTCGCGGACCTGCAGCGCCGCCGAGCGAGTATCCAGTTGTTTCTGTGTCACGCCAAGCGAGGTCTTCAACGTGTCCGTGGCCACATTCAGCCGCGCATTGGTATCCTGCAGCGCTGCGGCCAGTTTGGTGTTCTGCGCTGCGGCATCCGTCAAAGCCTGCTGCTGAGCAGCCAGTTTGTGGCTCAGCGTGTAGCTCCACAGAATCCCACCCAACCCCAAAAGTATCGCCACTGCGATCGCCGCCAACAGTGGGCCTGAATACGTTCTGGGAGTTCCTTCAACCGTTTCATCTCGCATATGTTTACTTCCTTCTCTGTGGGTCAACGTACGGCAACCGACTGCCCATGTCTGGTCTATATAGCTCCACTTCGCGGCATTCGCCAACTGCCGTTGAAACTGCTTTCACCGGACTCTATGAGCGGGTCGCGGTCGGTTTGTCGTCAACCCGGAACTTACCATCGTCGATTCTGGTTCGATTCCAGCTCATTCGATCCCCGCGTCCACCGCATTATCGACTTGTCAATCCCTATTCGCCCTACATCAGGCCCGCGCCGCAGCCAACCCACTGATTTCTTAGTCCCTCGGCCCCTTAGCCCCTCTGTCGCCGTCTTCGCAGATAATTTCCCCACATTGGCGCACAATCGCTCCGTGAGTCATGGGATCCCAGACTCGAGGTATGAAGAGAGATATACCCAGGCCATAAGTCCTTTGTTATCAAATATGGAGGTACGTCATATGGGGGGAGGGGGGTGGGGGTACGGACCCGGGACATACCTGAAATTTTGGACCGGGAACCCACCTGGCATTGCAACGTGGGGCGTGTGGGCCTGCATTTTGGCTCGGCCTGAAATACCGGGCTTGCTCCCAGCCGTACGATCAGGTGATCCAAATCACATTTGACCGTCAGCCCCGAGCGGTATAAGAAGGTTGCTATGTGCCTGGCGATTCCTGGAAAAGTCGAAGAGATCACCACCGACGGCCTCATCCGCATCGGCCGCGTCAACTTCGGCGGCGTGATCAAGAAAGTCTGTCTCGATTACGTGCCCGAGGTCGAGGTCGGCGACTACACCATCGTCCACGTCGGTTTTGCCATCTCGAAGATCGATGAGGAAACCGCCGAGCAGACCCTCGCCGACTTCCGCGCCATGGGCGTGCTCGATGAAGAACTTGCAAGCGAAGAAGAAGCCTTCGCCCGCGCGGCCCAGCGGCCGCAGTCGCGTTGCCCCGATGGCAGTTGTGAAACGAGCGGAGCTAGCGGTGTTGGCGGAGTTGGCAGTGTTAGCCCTAACTCCGCTAACTCCGCTAGCAAACCATGAAGTACCTCAACGAGTTTCGTGACGGCGAAATTGCTCGTGCCCTGGCGCGCGAGATCGCCCAGGTCACCACGCGCCCGTGGAAGATCATGGAAGTCTGCGGCGGGCAGACGCACTCCATCATCAAGAACGGCATCGATCAGATGTTGCCGTCTGGCCCCGATGCGAGCGTCGAGATGATTCACGGCCCCGGCTGCCCCGTCTGCGTCACGCCGCTAGAACTTATTGACAAGGCGCTGGCCATCGCCGCGCAACCCGGCGTCATCTTCTGCTCCTTTGGCGACATGCTCCGCGTTCCCGGCACCGAGGGCGACCTCTTCCAGGTCAAGGGCCGCGGCGGCGACGTGCGCGTCGTTTATTCGCCGCTCGACGCCGTTGAACTCGCCGTCAAGAATCCCGACAAGCAGGTGGTCTTCTTCGGCGTCGGCTTTGAAACCACCGCCCCGGCCAACGCCATGAGCGTGCACCTGGCCAAACGCCGCGGGTTGAAGAATTTTTCGCTGCTCGTTTCCCATGTTCTGGTCCCGCCGGCAATCTCCGCCATTCTCGAATCGCCCGGCAACCAGGTGCAGGCCTTTCTCGCTGCCGGCCACGTCTGCAGTGTCATGGGCTACTGGGAGTATCCGCCGCTAGCTGAGAAATACCGCGTGCCGATCGTAGTCACCGGCTTCGAGCCGCTCGATCTGCTCGATGGCATTCGCCGCGCGGTGGTGCAGCTCGAAAGCGGCCGTCACGAAGTGGAGAACGCTTACAGCCGCGTCGTCACCTTCGAGGGCAATCGCCCCGCGCAAAAGCTGTTGAGCGAAGTCTTTGAAGTCACCAATCGCGCCTGGCGCGGCATCGGCATCATTCCGCAAAGCGGCTGGCGTCTCAACGCGGACTATCGCGAATTTGACGCCGAAGAGCGCTTTCATATTACCGGCATCCACACCCAGGAGTCGCCGCTGTGCCGTGCGGGCGACGTGCTGCGCGGAGCCATCAAGCCGGCCGAGTGCGCTGCGTTCGGCAAGGAGTGCACGCCGCGCCATCCGCTCGGCGCGACCATGGTTTCCAGCGAAGGGGCCTGCGCCGCGTATTACAACTACGGGCGGTTTTTGTCGGCCGAAGAGCTCGCCGGCGCCGGTTCCGCGCTTTCGGGAGCCGCGCATGGCTGACGATGCAAAGGCTACCGCACCCGATTTCGCCAACTGGTCCTGCCCGCTCCCCCTCGCCGACTATCCCACCATCGTGATGGGCCACGGCGGCGGCGGCAAGCTGGGCAACGAGTTGGTCGAGCATCTTTTTCTGCCCGCCTTCCGCAATCCCGCGCTTGAGAATCTGGGCGACGCGGCAGTTCTTGAGACCGGCGGCGCGCGCCTCGCCCTCAGCACCGACTCCTTCGTCGTGCAGCCGCTGTTTTTCCCGGGCGGGTCGATCGGGGAGTTAGCTGTAAACGGAACCGTCAATGATCTGGCCGTCTCCGGCGCCGAGCCCAAGTTCCTCAGCGCTAGCTTCATCCTCGAAGAGGGCTTTCCGCTGGCTCAGCTGGCCGCAATCGTCGACGACATGGCCAAAGCCGCAGCAACAGCGGGCGTGCAGATCGTTACCGGCGACACAAAAGTTGTCGAGCGCGGCCACGGCGACGGCTGTTACATCACGACTGCCGGTGTGGGCCTGCTTCGCCCCGGCATTCAGGTAGGCCCGCATCGCGCCCAGGTCGGTGACGCGATCATTGTCTCGGGAACCATCGGCGACCACGGCATGGCCATTATGAGCGTGAGGGAAGGCCTCGAGTTCGAGAGTCAAATCCGCTCCGATTGCGCCGCGCTGAACGGCATGATCGCAGAGGTTCTCGACGCAGCGGGCGCAGCAGTCCACGTCATGCGCGATCCCACGCGCGGCGGCCTCGCGTCAACACTGAACGAAATTGCGCACTCATCCAATGTCGGCATCGCCATTGACGAGAGCCAGATCCCCGTGCGGCCCGAAGTGCAATCCGCATGCGAGTTGCTAGGTCTCGATCCGGTGTACGTGGCCAACGAGGGCAAGGCGGTTTTTTTTGTCGCGCCCGAAGCCGCCGATCGCGTGTTGGAAATTCTTCGCGCGCATCCGCTGGGGCGTGACGCAGCCCGCATCGGTCACGTGACTGCGGAGCACAAACACATGCTCGTAGCCCGCACCGGAATGGGCGCCAACCGCGTCATTCCCACCATGATCGGCGAGCAATTGCCGCGCATTTGCTAGCGGCCGGTTGCGGCTCGTGCGCCTTTCACTTCTTTCACTCAATTCACTGCTTTCACTTATTCACTCGCCTTCCCTTTCTTAGTTCTTTCTAAGTACATTCGTAAGCAGAGCCCGCTTAAGTTCAGGCCTTTCTCACTCAGCCGCCCGCATTCTCCGCCGATGAATGAGAAATGCAAAGACCGCGGCCGCGTCAAACCAGTCGCGCTACGGCCTTTGTCCCTCTGGAAGGCCGGAATGCGTGCTCGCATAAGAGCTCTCTCATCTTTCGCCGCATTGCTCCTGCTCGCCGGTTGCGGCGGCGATCTGCGCACCGCGATTCCCTCGGGCGGGTTCACCACCCCTGTCTTCACCGCACCTGTTGACGAAACGCGCCTCGTCACGCTTGCAGGCAACGTGCCGCTGCTAGCGCGCGCGGGTTTTGACGAAGGCGCTATCGACTCGGGCACGCGCCTCGACCGCGTGATGCTCGTGCTCCAGCCTTCTGCTGCGCAGCAAGCAGCGCTCGATGCCCTGGTCGAAGCGCAGCAGGATCCCGGCTCGCCGCAGTATCAGCAGTGGCTCACACCGGCCGGGTTCGGAGCGCAGTTCGGCGTCGACGGTCCTGAGCTGGCGCTTGTTACGGCGTGGCTCGCGGCTCACGGATTCGCGATCGAGGAGATTTCCGCCGGACGCCGCTTGATGGTTTTCTCGGGTACCGCGGGCGAGGTCGCAAGCGCCTTTCACACCGAGTTGCATCGCTATCGGATTGACGGAATCGAGCACATCGCCAACTCCAGCGACCCGCAGATTCCCGCTGCGCTCGCCGGTATCGTCGGTGGCGTGGTCACGCTCAACGATTTCCGCCGCACATCGCTGATCGCGTGGCAGGAATCGTTCGCGTCGAAGTCGGAATACTCCGTGGGACCGGAATACTCCGCCGGGAGCACGCATAATGTCTTTCCGGCCGATTTCGCCATCATTTACGACCTCAACCCGCTCTATAGCGCAGGCACCACGGGCACTGGCGCCGCAATCGCGATTGCCGGACGCAGCAACATCAACCTCAGCGATGTCGAGAGCTTCCGTTCCATCGCCGGCCTCGCTGCCAACACACCCTTGGTGATTGTCGACGGAACCAATCCCGGGCTGGTCAGCGGCGATCAGAGCGAATCCACGATCGACGTGGAGTGGAGCGGCGCGGTAGCGCCGGCGGCCGCGATCAATCTAGTCACAGCGGCCTCCACTGCAACCACGGACGGCATCGATCTCGCATCCGCGTACATCGTCAATCACGCCACGGCGCCAGTGGTGAGCGTGAGCTACGGCAGTTGCGAGCAGGAGATGGGCGTGGCGGAGCTGACTTTCTACAACAGCCTTTGGGAGCAGGCCGCGAGCCAGGGAATGAGCGTCTTTGTGGCCTCGGGCGACGCGGGCGCGGCCGGATGCCAGTCAGGCAATTCCACTGAAGGAACCTCTGCGGCAGTCAACGGTTTGTGCAGTTCTCCCTATGCCACATGCGTGGGCGGAACGGAATTCAATGAAGGCGAAAATCCCGCGCAGTATTGGTCCGCGACGAATTCCGCTGCATACGGCTCGGTCCTCGGCTACATTCCCGAAGCAGTGTGGAACGAGAGCGCGCTGGAAAGCGGCACGGGGCTCTGGGCATCGGGCGGCGGCGCGAGCGAGGTTTACGCGCAGCCGGTGTGGCAGCAGAACGTGAGTGGAACCGCCGCGGCCGGTGGCATGCGCGCCGTGCCGGATGTCTCGCTCTCGGCCGCGAATCACGACGGCTATTTCATGGTCGAGAACGGCAGCTACTGGGTTGTCTCCGGCACCTCGGTCGCGGCGCAGTCGTTTGCCGGCATCATGGCCCTGGTCACCGCAAAGGCAAACGGCAAAGGCCAGGGCAGCGCAAATCCTCGCCTTTACGGATTGACGAGTGCGGTTCCAGATCCATTTCATCCCACGCCGTCCGGCAATAACACCGTCCCCGGCGTGGAGGGATTCAGCGCAGATGGCGCGACGTACAACCTTGCCTCGGGCCTGGGATCAGTGGATGGCGCACTGCTCGTCAACGGTTGGAACACGAATTCTCCGTCCAACTCCGCAACGCTCGCTTTGGTGTCGGTGGTGCAATCGGTAATCATCGCCGCGGGCGGCTCGGTGACGATTCAGTTCACTGCCATCACCGGAGGGTCATTCGCCGGGAATGTCAGTTTTTCTGTCAGCGGCTTGCCCAGTGGAGTTACGGCCGCGTGGTCCGCGAACCCGCTCGCACCGGCTTCCAGCGCAAGCACAAATAGCGCGTCGCTCGAGCTCACGGCCGCTCCGAGTGCAGCCTCCGGCTCCGCCAGCGTCGTGGTCTCGGCGACGGGCGATGGGCTGACAGCGGAGCAAACCATCACGATCACAGTAGACACGCGCGTGAACGGCTGCGCTCGTTTCAGTCTGCTGCCTACGAGTTGCAGACCCCTGCCGCGCACGCCGGCTCTATAAAAATGAGGCGGGGCTGGCGGAGTCGGCGGAGTTAGGGCCGGCCCAAACGCAATTACTCGAACAGCGCGAAGGCTTCCTTGATCTGATCGGGTAGTGTCGCGTGCGCTTCCGGCAGCGAGGAGCTGATCTCGAGCACCGTCGCGGGAGGCGTAGCCAGTGCTTGCAGGGCCTTTGCCGTAGCCGGCCAGTTGATGGTCCCGCCGCCGGGCCATAGGTGCTCATCTTTCATGCCGTGGTTGTCGTGCACGTGCACCGTGGTGATGCGGTCGCCCAGGGTTCGAATCGCATCCGCCGTTCCCACCGTGATATGCGCGTGGCCAAGATCCAGGCAAACGCCCACATTGGTCAGGTGCCCCATCTGGAGAATCATCACCAGATGCTCCGGCGTCGTGGCCTCGCTCAGCAGGTTTTCCACCAGCAGGCGTACGCCGAGCGGCCGCGCAAAGGCGCCCAGGTGTTCCAGTGCGGTGAGCGCATATTCAATGGTGCGCGGCGACCACTCATCGTCGCGCTCGCCAAGGTGCACCACAAGATTGCGCAGCGGGATGTGCTCCGCTGCTTCAAGCGCACGCTTGATCTCGTCCATGGCGTCGATGCGCCGCGCCTTATCGGGGTGCAACACATTCACCGCGGGTGCGCCGGCACGGCCCATCTCGCGGTCGGGATAAAGCGGGGCATGCATCGAAAAGGGCGCGAGTGAGTTCGAGCGGAACCACTCGGCCAGCTCAGTCACGTGCTCCCGGCTGGCGTAGTCGAAGTGCTGGCGTGCGGCAAAAATCTCCACCGCCTGCACGCCGGAGCGCTCCGCGAGCTCAAGCAGGCCCGGATGCAGACGGTGATTCAGAAACAGATGAGTCGACAGAACGCGCAGCATCTTTGTGTGGTCCCTCGCGCCGGATAGTCACGAACCCCAAACCGAACCCTTCCTCTATTCTCGCATTTTGAGGGGGGCTCTCGGCCGTTGCGCCGCTTGCGCCGCAACCCCGGCCGAGTTTCGGATTCGTCGAAACAATCACCCCGCACCCCACGGTCTATCATCGAATCTGTCACGGCGCGCGCCCGGTGCGCCAATCCGTTTGTGGGGGTCTGAACGCGTGGACGCGGTGTTTTGGATTGAAGGGAGTCCGCGGGTGCCGTTGGCCATTGTGCTTTGCCCATACGGTGGCAGCATTCTCAAGGACGAACTGCGCGAGATTGCGCGCAGCGGCGTCCAGACACTCGTCTCGCTGCTCGAGCCGGACGAAGCCAATTGGCTCGGTCTCGCCGAGGAGAGTGCGCTTGCCGGGCAGCTGGGCATGCACTTTCTTTCTTATCCCATCGAGGACGTTCATGTGCCGGTAAATGTGCACATGTTCAGAAAGTTTGTGTCGGATCTGGCCGATCGGCTTCGCGCCGGAGAGCGCATCGGCTTGCACTGCCGGGGAAGCATTGGCCGCGCGCCGCTCACCGCGGCCTGCACGTTGATCCACCTCGGCTGGGACGCAAAAGACGCTTTAGAAGCCATCCAGACGGCGCGGGGCTGCGAGATTCCCGATACCACGGAACAGTTGCGCTGGATTCTGAAGTACAAAGCGCAGGGGTGAGTGCCGAGCAGCCGTGAGCGAGAAATTGCCCAACCCGATCCGTGACGCGATTATCGACCTTAGCTTTCCGCACCGCTGGCAAGCCGAGATCCTGGCTGCGCGGCCGCTGATTTTGCCGCCGCGTCACTTCGTGTATCCGCGCGCAGCCGAGGAGGTGGAACGTGGCGCTCTCGAAGTGATGATTCGTATCGATGCGCCCCATGCGCAACCTTTTCTCGCCACTTGCGCCCTGGGATTTCGCGATGCTGCCGCTCCCAGCGGTCTCTGGTCCACTCCAGATCCAGAAAAAATCTGCGCCGTCGCAGGAGGCTACGCCTACCTCATCGACACCGCCTCGCCCGATCGCTTCACGATGATTCCCTACCGGCCTGTGCTGGAAGTGCGTGCGGTGGTTGCGGAAGGCCTGCTCCTGTTCGTCGGCCATCATTCCATTCTCGCGTGGGGGCCGAGAGGGCAGGAGTGGGAGTCGGCGAAACTTTCCGATGAAGGCGTTACCATTGCTGGCATCGACGGCTGCGTGCTGTGCGGAAAAGGCTGGGAGATGATGAGCGACAGCGAGAAGCCCTTCGCACTCGACCTGCGGACCGGATTGTTGCTTCCATCACGCGCGGGCTGATCTTCAATCGTCCTTGTCGCCGCCCATCTCCCAGGTCATTTTGAAGATGACACCAATGGGATTGCTGTGCGGGCCTGCGCCCACGGGCACGCCGAGTCCGACCTCGAACCGGTGCGGCAAATGTTTGTAGATTCCCGGCGTCACATAGAAGCTGTTCAGGCCAGCGTCGCGGCGGCCATTGAACTCCAAGGTCGGAATCCAGTGATGTGGGAGCGGCCGGTCCGCCGCGACGTTGTACTCGAGCGAAGTGTCGTCGCCGAGTTCCGGAATGATGCTGGTGTGAATCTGCAATCTGCCGAATGCCTTGGCAATCAGCAGTTCCGGCTCGTAGCTCAGATCCCCGCGCCCGTTAAGCGGCGCATCCACGCCCATGGCCCCGCTCAACGCGAAGGGATGATTGCCGCGAATGAACTGATAAAGAATGCTGATGTCGGCCGCGCTCCAGCTTACGGGAGTCTCGCTGGTGGGCGTGGAGTTGATGCCGTAAGGAGCCTCGAATCCCAACTGCAATCGATCCGTGAGTCCGTACTCGATGTCGAGATCGGCGGAGTCGCCGTCCATGGAGCCGCCCCGTCCGCGAAATGCCGCACTGCCAACGGTCAGTTGCAACTCCGTTCGCTCCTCGCTGCGCACAGCTTCAGACAAGAAAAATTCTTCAATGTATTCCGGCAAGGGCCCATTGGCGGCTACGGCGGGCGGCAGGCCGTTGTCGGGTTGCGGAGCGGGTTTCTGGGCCGCGGCAACGAGCGTCACGCCAATCAAAAAACCCAAAAAAGCGATGCGCACAGAAAGCGACATCCGAATGGTTTGTATTCCCAGCAAAGTATCCTCGATTCCCGTTGCTTGCGGTAAAACACGGCTCGGTCGGCGGACAATAAGGCGCACACGGTCCAGGCGTGGATGTAGCAAGCAGGGGAATCAAATGCGAAGCGGAGCGCGAGGAGGGGACGTATCCGAGAAAAGCGGCAGTGGAGCGACGGAACGATGAGCTGCGCAGGCCGATTCTGATCCGAGACAGGCGAACCGGGCCAGGGGACAAATGATGCGGACAGCGGCAAAGGCAACCGCGGCCAGCAGGCCGGCGGCAGTCGCCAATACGGCTACGTGGAACTCCGTGTCGCTGGCGAGACCCGGCGTCGCGTCCCAACTGTCGAACGCTTCCAGGACCGGAGCGAGCAATGCCGCAAAAAGCAGCACCACCAGAGCGCGCCGGAGGAAGGTACCGATCATGAGTGAATTTTACAGGAGGCGGAGGGAGCCCACCCTAAACGCGAAAGACGCGTTTAGGATGGGGCACCCGGATTCGTGCGGAATTCAATTCAGTCGGCGGCGGTTTGTTGTGTGGCTGGGAACAGGCGCCCATATGCTGCATAGACCCCCTCAAAGACTGAATCCCAACTCGCTGTGAGCGCATAGGCGCGCGCAGCCTGGCGCATTTCGGAGTGGCGCGCGGAATCCGCGAGGATTTCAGTAATCGCCGATGTGAATTGATCGTCGGGCACGATGCGGCCGGTCTCGCCATCGCGCACGATGGTGCGCGGACCGCCGTCGGGGGTGACGACGGCCGGCACGCCGCTGGCCAGCGCTTCAAGCACCACGTTGCCAAAAGTGTCTGTGTGCGAGGGAAAGACGAAGAGGTCCATGTTGGCATAGGCGCGGGAAAGCTCTTCGCCGCGCAAGACGCCGGTGAACTCTGCCCGCGGCAAGCGCTCTCGCAGCCAGGACTCGTCGCCGCCGTGGCCGACGATGACAAATCTTTCCTTGCATTTTTCCCGGTTTTGGACGAGATCCTTCTCAATCCGGACCAGCAACCCGATGTTTTTCTCGACAGAGAGCCGGCCGACGAAGCCGAGGATGCGCACCGGATCTTCAGGCGCGCGCGTTCGTTTCGCGGGATGAAAGAGTTCGGCGTCGACGCCGCGCGGCATCAGAAAACAGGGCCGGCCCGTGTTGCTCTCAAGCAGCGTGCACAGTTCGGAGTTGGGGGCAAAGAGCACCTGAGCCGCAGAGTAAAACCGGGCCGCGGTCGCCATCGCCAGGTCTTCAATTTTCCGGCCGGTCGCCGCGGAGTAACGCCTGGGCAGACGGCGCAGGAACCAGCCGGCGCGTCGTGCCGCATATTCATGCACGTTGGTGTGCCAGCTTGCGGCCAGTGGCAATTCGAAATGATGCGCCAGCGCCGCACCCAGCAGGCCCATCTCGCTGGGGCCGGTAATGTGAATCAGGTCGGGCCGGAACCGCTCCAGCACTTCGCCGATGAGAGGAACGTGGCGCAGAAACGCGGGATCGAAGCGCAGATCCTTTTCAAGAGCGAAGGAAAGAAAGCCGCGCGGCAGCTCGAGGGTCCAAACGTTGCCGTCTTCCACCAAAGCTTGCGGCCGCTCGCCGGCGCGCACGCAAAGAAAGGGAAGATTCCGCCGTCGCGCAAAGGCCTCAAAGTGGCGGCTGGTGTGGGCGACCCCGTTCACCTCGTGGAACGAGTCGGGAAAATACGCGACGCGCGGTGCGGTCATAAAGGCAGGGGTGCCAGCTTCGCCGTTCTCGGTTAAGATTCCTGTTCGCCCAGCGCCAGGCGCGACTCGTCAGACTCGCTCCAGGCCATGCGCAACCCGCCGGATACCAGGCCCAAGCCCATCAGCTGCACCATGGCGATGGTCCAGCGCATCACACGCGGAGCCGCGCCGCCGGGCCATAGCTCGCTCAGGGGACGAACCACGCCGTTCGCGTCTGGATGGTAGACGCGTTCATCCCAGGTCCGCGAACCTTGCGGAAACGCGGGATAGTAGCGCACGGCATCGATGGTCGATTGCAGAATGCGATGCTTCCACGGCTCGGCATACTGCGGCATAAAGAGCACGTGGCTCTTCTTTTCGTGCCGTACCTCGCGCACGAACTCGGTAAACGACGTCGCGTTGGTCAGATTGATGTTGGCGTTCGGCTCCACGCCGTGGCGGTCGCCGCCGGAGATCAGCAGCATGTTCCACTTTTCCGCCAGGCGCCGCACCGCGCGGTTCTCGTCCCAGGTGCGCAGGCCGTTCAGCTCCAGTGCGTGAAAATACGCGCCGTTCTTCTGCAGAAACTCGTTGACAAGGAACTGGTGCTTTTCCTTGCCGATCAGATACAGATCCCACATGGGATGGTTGAAGACTACGAGCACATTCGGCTCTTGATTCAGGGCCACCAGAATCTCGGTCAGCCGCGCGTCGCTGGGGTTGGCGGTGTATTCCGAGAGCGTCGCCATCCACTCGGCGGCGCGTGCGCTGGGCAGGTTGTGCACGCCCAAATGGAACGACTGCATGCCGCCGTAGGGTGCGCTCCACTCCACCGATACCGGAATCTGCCGTGCGCTGGGCACCGTGCGCAGAAGCATCGGCGCCTTGATGTTGTCGTGATCGGTGAGGGAAACCATCGCTCCCAGGCCGAGCTTCTCGATCTGTTTCGTTTCCAGCTCGAAGGCCAGCTTGGGTGTCATAGGCGGCGTCCAATAGCTCGCCGAGTAATTGATGCGCACCCCATGAATCTGCTCGGCCCGCCGCTCCAGGCGCGACAGCAGCGGCCGCATTACCGGAAACTGGTTGCCAAAGTTGGCCAGGAAATCCAGAGTCTCAGACGACTGATTAGTATGACTGTGCAGCGACACGCCAGTCCGGAAGTCCTTTGCGACGCCCGTGTCACGCCACAAGTACGAGATAGTGGAATTCGGCATTTAAGCTCCTTGTCGAACCTCAATCTTTTCGGATTTCCACAGGTAGTATCCGGTCCATCCCATAAATATCCGGTTAAGAGAGCGCGAATTGCCCTTCAATTGATGCTACAGCGGAATCAAATAAGTTACCAAAATACTGAAATATAGGGGTGAAAAGCCCAAAATCTCCGCCGAACCGGGCTGTCCCACGATGCTGCGCGGAGAGCCCCATCAATTCGAGCGCAGATTCCGCTGGGCATGTTCTGTTCCAAAGCGATGGGTGGGCGAGGCGGCGGGATTTTCGCTGCGAGGCTGCGACTAGAGGTTTCGCTCGGTGCCGATACTAGTGAACGGCCGGGTACCACCCCCCTCTCCCCCTATTTCTGCAAGCAAATATCCTGTTTTCATGGCTTTACGCGATGTGTTGCCGCGTAAATATCTGAAAGGACATATAGTTGCTTGCAGAAATAAGACAACAAACGGGTTAGAGGCGGGTGCCGGGGACCGTGAACCGTGGATCGTGAACCGTGGACCGAGGTCCGGGGGAACGGCGCTCCCGGCCTCATTGAAGGCTTATGGGAATAGTGTGCGCCGGGAGGGGGAAATACTATGCAAAATGGCGGCGGGAAATTTCTTGTGTGAGTTAGGGGTGGGATCGGCGTTTGAACTAAGCCTGCGGCGCGGCGGACGCTGCGGCGGTGGTGGTCACCGAGCCTTTCAGGCCATTTAAGTTTTGGGTCACAAGGAGGTTTTTGTGACCCATCTTCGGCAGAAGATGC
>Ga0181518_10003960_pt1 | contig 13441 bp, 10 predicted proteins | sample PEATcosm2014_Bin_28_FD_119751 | JGI IMG/M metagenome (GOLD analysis project Ga0181518, IMG submission 119751) | Peatland microbial communities from MTU Mesocosm Facility, Houghton, MI, USA - PEATcosm2014_Bin01_60_metaG | ecosystem: Environmental > Terrestrial > Soil > Wetlands > Peat | place... | reverse complement strand
TCGAGCAAGGCAAAAACCCCTGGTTGTGTCGCTAGCCCCGTAGGCCACGGCCAAAGAGGACCCTGCTCACAACGGGAAAGATTACCTAGCGATTCTCTTGCTGGCGTGGTTTTGCTATCCGGTTCATCTGACCAATCGCCGATAGCTTCTGGGTTTTCAGGGTCAGCCGGCACTCCAGATCGCTCAGGTGTAGTTGGCGGCAGTGGTCGCCCAGGTCCTTTTGCAGCTGTCGGGATTGGTGCTGCTTTTCCTGCACTTGCTTCCGGCTGCGTGCTCGCGAAAGCTTGCGAGCCAGTGTGGAAGCGGATGCGAAGTCCAGCGGGGCGCTGTTGTCAATTTCAGTGGGAGCCAGGATCGGCGCGGCGGGTAATTGCACCGCAGACCAACTGTCCGGCCCCGAAACAGTCGGAATTGCTTCCAGTCCCCGTGCTCTGATCGCCTGTGGGCCCCACAAGGTCGCGCCTGCCAGTTGCGGTCGCGAGGCAAACTGGTTCTGCCCCGGCGTGGCGAGCAATTCCGGATCGTTTGCAGGCACGACGTTTAGATCCAAGCGAACTCCAGGTATCTCCTGCACGTCAGCCCTGACTAAACGATCCATGCAGAGGTTAACTGCGGCGCTGACGGCCTGCGGATTTAGAGGTTCGGAGCAAAAAATGCTGTCTATGCTTTGAAGTTGCACTGCCTTAGCCGTGCGGATGGTTGGCGACACGCTCTGCGCCGAGGCTGCCAGGGCAATCAGGCCGGCCAGCAACACTGACGACGATAGGCGGCGGATCAATTGCATTTGCATGGGGAACAACTGCGAGACTCCGTAGGGATACCTGCTTCAGGCGGGCAACAATTTGTGGTAAATGCTCATTAGGGCTTCGTAGTTTTTTTCTGCAGTGAAGTTCTGCAGATAGAACTGCCGAGCGGCGGCGCCCATCTCCTCCATCTCGACCGGATGGGTCCAGGCCCAGCGCACGCTCTCGACCATTTCGCCAAAGTTGTCTGGATCGAAGAGCAAGCCAGTGCGCTGATCGGCCACCAACTCGGGAATGGCGCCAATGCGCGAGGCGATGGCAGGAACGCCGTAGGCAGCCGCTTCCAGCAGCCCCATACCGAATGGCTCATACCATCGGCTGGGAAAGACCAGAAATCGCGCCCCTCTGATGCAGGCGAGCGTCTGCTCCGCATTGAGCTGTCCAAGGAGCTTGACATGCCCCTTGGTGTGCCGCGCCGCGCCCCGCGCTTCGTAGTACAGCGAACCATCACCAACCACGAGCAGACTCACCTCCGGAAGCTGATTCCACGCCTCGATCATCTCCAGCACGCCTTTCTCGGCGCTGAGCCTGCCGACGAAAAGCGCATAGTCGCCCCGATCGGTGCGCAAGCCAGGATCCTGCGCCAGGAAGTTCGGCTTCAGGTGGACCTTTTCCTCAGGCAGCCCGGCGGCAACAAAAAAACCGCGACAGAACCGGCTGGGCGTGATGTAAGCATCGACGGAACGCTTCCAGGTCCCTCGCAGCCGGTGTGCGTTCAGCATCAGAGAGACTGCTGCTGTCTGCAGTCGTGAATCTCGATAACAACCCCCGCTTACACCTTGGGTAACGCTGCGAGTGCAGTATTGACAGCGTTTTCCGTTGGCGAAGAGCGTGCCCGCCGGACACAGGAGCCGGTAATTGTGCAAGGTCTGCACGACGGGCACGCCGGCTGACTTGCACGCATAGTAGGCCGCCGGACTAACTAGCGGCAGAAAGTTGTGACAATGCGCGATGTCCGGGCGTTCCTCACGAATTAGCGCGCTAATATCCGCATAGGCCCTTCGGTTCCAGGTTGTGCTTAGGAACAGCGCCGCCTTTTGCCGCGAACTGTAGCCGGCAATGACAGAGTTGTCACGCACATACTGCACCACCCGATGTCCGGCGCTGCGCAGCAGATCAATCTCGGCGCGGACGACTGCGTCCTCGCCGCCCGGGCGCTGGTATTGGTTGTGGATTACAAGCACGCTAGGGCTTTGCATGTTTGCCACCCCGCCCGGCCCTCCAGCCAGCGTGTGTCCTGGCCGATCATCTGGTGGAGGCGGAATTCGCGCCCCAGGTTTCCGCTCACAGCCTTGCGCAGCACGCGTTTGGCGCGATGCACACGCGCGAGGAGAGCGAGCGTCGATTCCGAATAGGCGCTCTTGCCAAAACGGCGCTGTACCAGCCGGCGCTCTTCGGCGCGCCTGGGCAATCGTTTGAGGCTTACGTTGCTGCCGTGCCAGCGAAAAGCCGCGATGAACTGCGGCACATAGTGAAATGTGAAGCCTGCGTGGGCGAGGCGCGCGAAGTACTCGAAGTCCATGCACACCCGGTATTCGCAATCCAGCAGCCAACCGGAGTCAATGATGCGGCGGCGGAAGAAGGTCGAAGTCGAGGGAATGTAGCAGCCAAAGTACATCAGGACCGCGCGATCAAAATCATGTTCGACCTTGGAGCGAACAATCTTTCCTGTGCTGTCCACGAACACACAGTCGCCGTATATGACGTCAGCCTCAGGGTGCTCCTGTGCGGCGCGGGCGATGGCTTCGAGCCCGCCGGGAAGGTAGTAGTCATCGGCATTCAGCCATCCCACCAGGTCGCCGGTGGCTCTGCGGAAACCCTTGTTGATGGCATCGGATTGTCCGCAGTCGCGCTCCGAGAGCCATTGCACTTCGGGGTGGCGCTTCACGATTTCCAGCGTGCTGTCGGTGGAGGCGTTATCGATAACGATGTGCTCCACCACAACTCCTTCCTGGTGCGCGACGCTCAAGATTGCGTCTTCGATGAACTCCGCGCTGTTATAGGAGGGAGTGATGACAGACAGTGAAAGGGTATTCATGAATCAGACCGCAAGTAGTTGGCTGTCGGCCGTGACCGCCGCTGCTAGGATGAACGACATCAGTGTGGTTAATTGCAATTCGGAGTATGGCCAGGGAGCGAAGCCCAAAGTCATGGCAAATTGCGCCGCCAGGTAGGCGAAAGCTGCGCCGAAGAATGTTCTATGACGTGACGCTGCCCTCCTCGAGCGGCGGTACAGCCAGCACAGTAGCGCGACATGGAACCACAGGTAACAGATCAGTCCTGCGATGCCATATTTCAGCCAGACGTGCAGGGGGGCGTTATGCACCATGACCGACTCGGTTTTCCAGCTCCTGATGTGCCAGGTGGGATAAGAGGTCCCAAGCCCAATACCCATCACCGGCGACTGTTGCACCTCGTACCAGGCATCCATCACATCGTGGACGTGGTTGGCATTGTCGGCGCTGAACTCGGTGTCGTCGTGGGTCACGTCGAGGCTCTGTATCCGGCTGGAGAACGACGCGCCCAGAATGCCGCCGGCAACCGCCACCATGCCGACAAGCAGGAGAATGTTGCGCATACGATTTCGTTCTTGCAACAGGAGCAATATCAATGTGCCGACTGCCAATTCGCCCCAGTAGGTTCTCCGAAAGCAAAGCAGGACAAACAAGTAGGCTGCTACAGCCAGGCAAAACCACAGTACCTTCTTGCCGCCTCTGGCGTTCTCCCGATAGCGAAATGCCAGCAGGCCAGTAAACACGATGCAGGAAAGCACCGGACCATCAAAGATGGGGATGGAGACGCCCGCCAGGGTGTCGCGATGGCCGGCAAGGTACAGCACATAGAGCAACCCGATTCGTGCGGCCATGTAGATGGCAAATAGGCGAACGGCAGGCGCTACGTCAAAGGGATTCCGGAGCCAGAAGGACCAGACGAAATACAACCCGATGCCGAGTGCCAGCCCGCGCCAGTCGAAGAAAAAGTTGTTGCCGCCGCGGCTGCGGCCATAGCCAATCGCAATGGCGATGCAGCCAAGAAAAGCGAGCCCCGGCACCAGTAGTGGCCGAGGAAAACACAGAACTCTGCTGCGTCGGTACCCGAGAGCCGCCACATGACAGAAAACCACCAGTAGTATCGCCAGGTCGATGAATCGAAAGCCATCGGCAAGCTTGACGTAGGCCAGGCTCGGGTCGTTGAGGCTGTCGCGCGCGAACTCCGGCAGGAAAATGATTGAAAACAGCAAGCAGAAGATCAATGCGCGCCAGAAGCGGACCGCCCAGGCACGCGGCGCAAGACCAGAAATGTCGGAACGCGAAATTGCGGGCCATAGTGCCGTTGTCATGCTTCGCGAGCCATTGGTCGTGCGGAGGCGGCGGGATAGACCGATCGCACCAGGTCCTGGAAGTGGAATTCCCGCGCCCGAACTCTTGCCCCATAGGACAGCGACTCAAGCATGTTAGGGACCGCGACAATCTCAAGCAGAGCTGCGGCCATGTCGGACGCGAGCAGCTCCGGGCTGCGGCCCACAGTTGCCATCGCCCGCCCGCAGGTTGGGTTCACGATAAGGCCCGGACCGCCGAGGTCGGTGCAAACAACGGGGACGCCGTGGGCCAACGCTTCCAGCACCACCATTCCGCCGGAGTCGCGGAGGCTGGGAAACAGCAGCATATGGGTGGCTCGATAGTGTTCGACCAGCGCATTTTGTGGCTGCCAGCCAACCCAGTGCACAATTGCCTGAAGGCCGAGTTCCCGGCTGAGAGCCGCCAGACTGCCCTTCGCTGGCCCGTCGCCCACAATCGTAAAACGAATGTCTGGATGGGACCGCCTCACCTGATCAACCGCATGAAGGGCGATATCGACACCCTTCCACTCCAGCAGCCGCCCAACATAAAGCAGGCGTAAATCACGCGCGCTCGGCTTCGCCTGGCAGTTGCTGGCGGGCAAGTTATGCTCCGATAGCCCGATCGCCAACCGCACCGCGCTTTTGTAACGCCAGCGCCGTGGAACCAGCACCAGCGTGTCGCGGGTGACCAGTATCCGCTCAGCCTGCCGGAAGGTGCGACGCATCAAGGGATCCAGCGCCACCAGAAAATTGGAGATTCCACGCAGCCACTCACGCCGCCGCTGACCGGCCGAGAATCCGGCGCGAAGCAGGAGGGGAACCGCTTCGCCACCGGAAACCGGGCCGAACCAGAAAGGAATGCCGAGCGCTGCCATGAAGCTGGGGTAGCGCGCGCTGACATAGGTGACGTGTTGTACGACGTCGAAAGGCAGTCTCGGAAATAGCTGTCGAATGCGCCGCACCACAAACCACTGCCAGAGGACGTAATAGAGCGCCTTGCCGCCCGGATAGCTGCGCCAGTGCTGTATCCACGGTGGCAGATCGTAATACACAAAGCTAATCGTTCTGGTTAGGCGCGGCGCCTCCTGTTCAATGGCGCGCCGATTGACGGCGCGAGTGATGACGGTTACCGGGTGTCCCAAGCGCGCCAGCTCGGTGGCCCAACTCCAACCCACCCCCGGCTCAGAGCCGCGCCCGGGCTCACACGAGTAGGCGGAAAGCAGGACTCGCAGCACTTAATCCAGCCCCGCAGAGTGCAACTCGGCCACGCTGTCGATGGCGCGGCGGCCAATCGGCTCCAGAAGCCCCAACCGCTTTTCGGTGCGCAGTGCCATCCGCTGGAGAATTGCCTGACTCGCAGTCTGAAGCATCTCCTCAACTGAGCTGCCGGCGTCCAGGCACACCACAGTTTGGCGAAGAAGGTGCGCGTGGCTAGGGTTGTCGCTTTGCTGCGAGCACAAGAAAAACACCAGGTCGCAGCGCGTGAAACAGCGGGCGAAGACCGATCCCAACCAGCGTATGGCTTGCCGAAGGCTGCTGATAGGCGCGCTGTGGTCAGCCGTACGAACCACCAGGGTCGATCGAATTCGGGCCACCCATACATCGAATATCCGTGCACCAGAACACGTCAGGGTGTCAGTGGTCCAGATTCTTCGCGAGTGGCGAAAGGCTGGAGCCAAATTGCACACGAGCCCATCGGCAAGTTCCGAACGGAGTCGGCTGTCGCCTCCGGTCACGACCAAGGACAACCCGGTGGGAAACATGATCCGTCGCAAGAACCGTCCGGCATCGCCTAGCTTTTGCGCGGTGCGGCGTAACCGGCGCCCCGCCACAGGCGATCTATGCAGCTCCGCCAGCAAATTCGGCAGTTGGCTCTGCAACCACCCCAGTCTCTGCTCCACTATCGCCCGCTGCAGCAGAAGGGCAGTTCCCGCGGGCCAGAAGCTCGCGAGTCTTTGCCGGCAGGCCACGGAATCGCGCGCGAACAGATGTTGCAGGTGCTTGAGCTGGTGCGAAGTAATTGACTGTTTTAAGACCTTCTTGATCAGGTAGTAGGTGAACTCGTCGGCGACCGCAGGCACGTGGAAATCTCTGTACTTCCGCCGATTGGCGATGACATCGCCGGCGAGCATCCAGGTGTGCGCGTCTCTGCGGTAGTCGCTGTAGCAATCCGCATCCAGGTGGGCGACTTGGCTGCCCTGTTGCCGAGCGAGAACAAAGTAGCAGGCGGTGGTCTCGTGCTGAATAGATTGAATGAGCAAAGCGCCGGCAGATCGCGCGACCCGCGCCAAAAGAGCTGGAACCTTTTGCAGGTCCTGGGGACGAAACATGATGTCCACATCCGACAGTTCGGTCTGCGTCTTGTCCTCATATCCGCTCAGGATGCAATAGGGGACCTCCGCATGGTTGAGTTGTTCAACCAAAGAGTTGAATAACTGCGCGCGAACGGCATCGACATTCTGGTGGTGGGATGACACCAGTCGCAGGTGGCGAGGCGGCCTCATGGTGAATGCGGGCGAAGGACCTCGATCACGAACTATGAGCGCAAGCGTTTTCAGCAGAAATTCGGCGTGTTGCTGTTGATCATATGAAGTGCACTTCTTGTAGGCTCGGAGCAGGTATGCGATCTCCAGTTTGCGGCAATGCAGCGGAGCGATCCCCAGCGTCTTCGCGAAGGGTTCGACGTCTGCGCGGTGCGTTGTTGGGTGGGCGCTAAAGAGAAAGTCCTGCATATGTAGAAAGTGAAAAGCGTCCTGCAAGGGCAGCCCACCGCGTTCGGCCTCCTCCCAATCGATCAGAGCAGCGGCACCGTGTGCGCGGCGCCGCATGTTCCAGGGCGCAAAGTCACCGTGGACCCAGCATGCGGGCAGGCATTGGGTATCGCGCAGTTCAGCCAGAGCCGATTCCATGAGCCCAAGATCAGTGTTATGCGGGAGAAATGACAGCGGTTGTTCTTGCCAGTCTGCGACGTGTTCGGCAATGTTTGTAAGCTGGTCGCGCAACAGGAGGGAGCCGAGCAGACTCCAGTATTCGGGACGGAAACGGCGGCTGGCTGACTTTCCCGGCAGAAACTGCTGGGTCGCGATGCCGCGTTGACGATCAAGGTGCAGTAGGCGAGGCGAGAATGGATATCGTTCGCCGGCCAGAACAGCCAATGTGCTGGCTTCGCGAACAATCGCGGCCTTGGCTCCTGCACAGAGCGGAACCTTGACGATGGCCTCGCAATGTCCCGAAACAGGATCGAGGAGGTGGATGACCGCTTTCTGACGAGGGCCGGGTGTTCCCACGTAGACAAGTGGCGTTGGCGGCGTGTTGCGGCTCCAGCCTACGGCACGCCAATCGATCTCGTTAGCATTGCCCAACTGCAACGTCGTGACGTTTGGCAGCGCTTGCAGCACGCCCACGCGACTGGCCGCCCGAATCGCGCTCCACTTGAGCTGCGACGACAGACGATAGGGAGACCAGTCCGCCAGAGTTGGGTGGAAATTTCCGCCGACGGCCGGGATTAGCCAGCGTGGCGCATTCCCCGGTACTGCGAAGAACTTCGGTAGCGGAGCGTGCACGTTGCCAGGCGGAAGCGCTGCAAGAAGTTGTTGGGCCAGCTCAGAAGTCTGCAAGAACAAGAGCCTCGTGTGGTTGCATTGAAGAGCTGTTCAGAAGAACGAAGACGGCGACGCTTACCTGCTGGGCCACTTCGTTCACCGGGAGGTTTGCGTTGACCAGAAGCTTGACGGGCATAGAGTGGAACAGTGCCAGATAAGCAAGCCGTTGACGCTGCGATTCCGCCGGCGAGACCTCGTGTTTTCTGCGCTGCACAACTTCCGCAGGAGCGTCGAGCACAACGCAGAGGTCGGGCCGCGGCGCAAGCGCAACAAGCCATTGAGCGAAGCGCAGGCTAGCCGCCGGCAGACGATAGCGCAATGGATCGACAAGAAGGTCCGGGTAATACCGGTCGAAGATTACCAGGCGGGACCGCTGCAGACCGGGCCGTAGTGCGAGCAGGTATCCGTACCAGCAGTCCAGCAGCCAATAAATCAGCTTGGCGAACGAGATCAACAGACGGCGCGGATTCTGAGCGTGAGGATCGGTGACCGGCGTGCAGCCCAAACTGCCTCGGCCAAACCTCGGCCGAAAGTGAAATTGGATAACCGTGGAGAAGTCCGTTGCCAGATGTTTTTTCACCTGCTCGATGACGGCCGACTTCCCCACCCCATCGGGACCGAAGAAGGCGACACAAAATCCCTGAGACGCTGGCCTGCCGGCGGTCCTAAGTGCGCTCATAACCTGCCGTAGATCACTACGCCGACAGCCATTTGCAGGATCGAGGTCACGCTCTTGTCGGCCCACTGTTTGCTGCCGCTGACCGGAACAAAGAGAATGTCGCCGTCCTGGAGCTTGGGATCGGTGACCTGGTTTGCCAGAATGCGCTTGAGGGGAAGATCGGATTCGGTCCGCCCCGACGGAGAATTGCGAATCAGTTTGGCATCGTACTTCGCGGTCTTGTTCATGCCCTGCGCCAAGGCCAGCGCCTGTAGGACTGTAACCGTGTCCTTGTTCTCGATCAGGTACCCTCCCGGACGGCCCACGTCGCCGACGACGTACACCACACCTGCGCGTGTCACCAGAATGCGATCGCCGGGCTGCACATCTATATCTCCGCCGTTTCCTTGCGCGGAATTGTTCAGTTGGAACGTGATGACCTGCTCGCGGTCCTTGCGGCTTACGGTGACCGTCTTGGAGGCGGCAGGTGTCACTCCGCCGGCCACCGAGATGAAGTCGAGCACGGTGTGTTTTGCGACCCAGGGATAAACGCCGGGTGCTCTAACCTCGCCTGCAACGGTTACGCCCTGGGTGGCGTACTCCAGCACGAAGACATCGACATGGGGATCGCGCAGGATGCTGCCTTGTCGAAAACGCTGCGCAATGGCAGTCTGAGCCTGCTCTGCTGTCAGTCCCTGGACCCTGACAGCGCCTCCGACAGGCAGGATGATTTCTCCATGATCGTCCACGCGGAACTTATCCGAGAGTTCTGGGGTGTCGAAGACGCGAACATCAAGAAGATCGCCTTCATCGAGCAGCAAAGCGTTGGTGGAGGTTGCATCGGATGCTGGGAGTTGTGCTGCGGGCATCGTCGTTGTCATCGGCACGGTAGCCACAGGCGGCTGCAGAGGCCTCGCCGCATCCTGCGATTGGGCCCATGCCATTGCGCCGACACAGAGTGTCAATACGGCAACTAGCGCCGCAAAACGACCGCCGCTCGTAAACCGGCGCCGCACAGCTAAACGCTTGCCTGGGTCGAATCTAGCTGTCAGTCGGAAATGCCCTTCTGCCGACGAGGCCGTAGCCGTAACCCCGGTAGGTGCGTTCGTATCGCTTGTCGACGCCATTGAGTACAACCCCTGTGACATATACGTTGGCGCGCTGCAGCAAATCTCGGGTGTGACGCAAAGCGTATTGGGTGGTCGCCCCGCAGCGGGCCACAAGGAGGACGGCATCAGCGCGGGAGCTGAGCACCACAGCGTCGGTGAACATCGACGCCGGTGGCGTATCGAAAATGATGTGGTCGTAACGGGAGCGCCAGTAGTCCAGCAATTCAATCATCTTGGGAGATGCCAGAGTCTCCGCAGGATAGGGACAGGCGGTTCCGGCGGGGAGGATGTCGAGGTTGGGCAGCAAGTCTGAGATCGCCGTGGCTTCGTCTCTGGTGCACACTCCTGTCAGGACGTTGGATAATCCGGGGTCTTGCAAGCGCTCGAAGGAATTGTGAACCGAAGGCCGGCGAAAATCGGCGTCGACCAGCAATACCTTAGCGCCCTGCTGAGCCAGGACTATGGCACAGTTCACCGCCGTCAGGGTTTTTCCTTCCGCGGGCAAGCAACTGGTAATCACCAATACCTGTGGCGGCCGGTCTGGCGACCGCAGCAGCAGGCACGTTCGCAAACAACGATAGGATTCGGCGGCCTGGGAGTGCGGTTGACGGTGTGCAATGAGCCGAAGCTGGCGGCTGATTGCGAGCGCGGCGGACTTCCGGCGACGCCACCCAAGACGACTCGGCATGATCTGGGGAATCTCTGCCAAAGTGGGTAAAGCGCTGACACTTTCGGCTTCTTCGCCGCTGCGAATGGTAGTATCCAGCACCTCTAAGCCCATGGCCGACAGTACCCCTAGCACCAACCCGCAACCGAGTCCTAAGGCAAGGTCAAGCCCGGCCCGGGGATCGACCGGCTCGGACGGCACCTGTCCCGACTCAACTACGCCGATGTTGGCGGACGCCAGTCCGGCAATGATGCCAGCCTGTTTCAGTTTCAACTGCAAAGTCTGGTAGAGGTCCTGGGTGGTCTCCACCTCATGTTTCAGAATCGCATATTGCGCAGCGCCTTGATTCAGGTCATAAGCTTTCTGCTTCTGCTCCTCGAATTTGCCCTGTAGCATCTTCTCGGTGCGGGCGGCTGCTGAGTATTCGTTCTTGTAACGCTCAGCCAGGTTCTTAAGTTCGGCATTAATGGCGCTGTCCACCTGGGCCATTTGGCTGCCCAACTCCGCCAGTTTTGGATATCCATCGCCGAATTTCGTACTCAGGCGAGCATAGTCCACACGCAACTGCGCCTGTTGCGAGCGCAAGATCTGTAGTGTGGGCTCCGGCACGGTCGAGGCGATCAGTTCCGGATTGCCCGAGCCGGCGATGCGATAGCGGGCTTCTTTCACGATGCGGTCCGCCTCCGCCGCGGTAAGCTGCTCGTTTAAGTCTTTGAGCTTGTCGGTGACGATGTTGTCGGTCTCGTCGACGCCGATCAATCCACGCCGCTTCTGTAGCGCCGCCAGCTTCTCCTGCGCTTCGTTGGCCTTGAGTTTCAGATCGTCCATCTGTGCCGACAACCAGTTTGAAACCTGGGCAGCTGAATCATAGCTAGTGCGAAAATTCCGCTCCGCATAACTGCTGACGATCGAATTCACCACCTCGGCAGACAGCTTAGGATCCTTCGTTCGAAATGCCACGCTGATAATGTCGGTCTTGGGAACAATCTCGACTGCCAGGCTCTTCTGAAAACGCAGTAGCAGCTTGTCGCGAACTTGCGGCGACAGATTCATAACATCAGTTCCAGTTGGTTGCATCCATCGGCCGGCGAAATCGTCTCTTTCGGCGAGTTTGGTCTGTTGCATCACAGCCAGGGCGACAGTGTTGCTTTCCAGCACCGTCACCGCGCTTTGCAACTGGATGGTTGGATCGGAAGGGCTGAGGAGTCTGGAGCTCAGTTCATCCAACCCCATTGAGTTCGTGCCTGCCGGGCTGACTTCAATTCGTGCGCTGGCTTGGTAGCGCGGACTCTTGATGAGCACGTACAGCGCCGCCAGGAACAGACAGGCCACAGCACATCCCACAATGACGGGACAGCGCATCCGCAGTGTTCGCCACATCTCCGGCAGCCATAGTTCCCCGTTGCCCGCCGCCAGATCATGCTGGTGGTAGAGACGAATATCGGAAGGTTCAGGCGGTCGCAGTTCAGAATGAGCCGGCAGGATCACGGCGAACTCATATAGTTAGGAACCCCATGCTTGACGCGGGCACGCTCTGCCGGAGCGCAGCCGCCAGCGGAACCGCCTTGGGCGCAAAACGAACGCCATGCCACAAGTTAGGCATCGTCTCGGTGATGTGAAGAGCACGTCCCACGCTGTAGTACAAAAAGCCGGCGGCTGCCATTTGGTTGGGGTTGAAAAGGTTTCGCCCGTCGATGACGATGGGGAGCTTCATCACAGCGCGCAGTTTTTGCAGGTCGAGTTTGGTGAACTGCTCCCAGTCAGTAAGCACCAAGAGCGCATCGCGGCGGGCGGCTGCCTGGTACTCGTTCTCGGCATACTCAATGTCGCCCGGCGGCAGCACCTCGCGCGCCTGCAACATGGCCGCCGGATCGTACGCACATACACTGGCGCCTTCCTTCAGCAGTTCCTGAATGATGGCGATGGCCGGAGACTCGCGAACATCGTCAGTGCCGCCTTTAAAAGCCAATCCAAGAACGCCGATTCGTTTGCCTCGCAGCGTCCACAACGCGCTGCGGACTTTTTTCACAAACCGGCGCCGTCGTGCGTCATTGATGCGCGTTACCTCAGTCAGCAGCGAGAAGTCGATGCCGTACTGTGAGGCCACGGACTGAAAGGCCGACACGTCCTTAGGAAAGCAGGAGCCGCCGTAGCCGATGCCGGCTTTCAGGAAGTCAGGTCCGATGCGGGCGTCGGCGCCCAGTCCGGCACAAACCTGGTCAATATCAGCGCCGACGACCTCGGCGAGATTCGCCACCATATTGATATAAGAGATCTTCATCGCCAGAAAGGCGTTAGAAGCGTGTTTGATGAGTTCGGCGCTCTTCGCATTGGTGACGATGACGCGTGCCGGATCCGTCGTTGGGCGCGGACAAGGAATTGCATTCTTTTGCCGGCAGTAAATGCCCTCGGTGAGCGGACGGTAGATGCTGTACAGCATGGCAGCGCTGAAGTCATCGTCTACACCCAACACGATGCGATCGGGATACAGGAAGTCCGTGACGGCTGTGCCTTCGCACAAGAATTCCGGGTTGGCGGCGACCGAGAAGCGTCCGGGCTCGGCACCATGTAGGAGCAGCACCTTGCGAATGGAATCGCAAGTGCTTACGGGAACAGTGCTCTTCTCGACGATGAGCTTAGGCTCGGAACCGGCGGACGCAATCTCCGCGGCCACGGACTCCACATAGGACAGATCAGACTCACCGCCGTCGCTCTGAGGAGTGCCGACGGTGATGAACACAGCCTCCGATTCCTTGACCGCATCGCGCACCGAAGAAGAAAATTGCAGCCGATTGCCCCGATGCCGCTCCAGTAGCTGCGGCAGCACGCGTTCATGGATTGGCACTTCACCACGGTTAAGGTCGGCGATCTTTTGCACGTCGGCATCAACCGAAATCACCTCATGTCCGATCTCCGCAAGACATGCAGCGGTGACCAGTCCGACGCATCCGGACCCGATAACGGCAAGACGCATGACATTCTCCAGGGAAGAAGAAATCCCAGTGAAATTCAGACTCCACGGGCAGCGAAAGGCAACGTATGCAGCAGGATGGCGATATCCATAAACAAACTACGGTGCCGGACATAGTAGAGGTCGTACTCGATATTTTCGTGTATCAGAAAGGCACGATCGGCGCTCAGTTGCCATAGTCCAGTGATTCCCGGCTTTACGGAAAGCCGCTGGCGCTGGAGCGCAGTGTAGTGCTCTACGATGAAGGGCATTTCCGGTCGCGGACCAACCAAGGACATCTGCCCCAGAAGC
>Ga0181518_10003950_pt1 | contig 13455 bp, 13 predicted proteins | sample PEATcosm2014_Bin_28_FD_119751 | JGI IMG/M metagenome (GOLD analysis project Ga0181518, IMG submission 119751) | Peatland microbial communities from MTU Mesocosm Facility, Houghton, MI, USA - PEATcosm2014_Bin01_60_metaG | ecosystem: Environmental > Terrestrial > Soil > Wetlands > Peat | place... | reverse complement strand
TCGCATCCGATGGTCTCGCAGGTTGTATTCTTCGTCATGGCCGTTCTCTCCTTTGCACCTTGAGTGCGTTTTTGCCCCGCAGATTACCCGCGGGTGGGGGAGGACGGCCTCCTCATCCCATCTATGGGCGGTACGTACTCGTCAGCGAGCCCCCACTGGGGTAGGCGCATTGGGTGAAAATCACCGATTGCGTACGGAGCCCGTGACAGCATCTCCGGCCCGGCCTGAGCCGCCAGCATGATGTAGAGGCCAGCCACCGAGCTGATGAGGTTCTCAAGCGTGGCTCGGCGAAGATTGGTTTCGCGGTCGTGCTTGGTCAGGTTGTAGTCCGCGTACCACGCGAGGCTATCTGTCGGCTTTCCGGGATCCCAGCCACGGAAGGGGGCGATGCTGCCGTAACGACGAAACATCGTGATTTGGACCTCCCACTCCTCCAGCTTCAAAGCGTCCCGGAGCTTGCAATAGTCGTTGGTGGTGTACCTGTCGCCATTGGGACTGGAATACTTGTTGTCTACAAGGATTGACTTCCAGGCACTCTCGACTTCAGTGCACGCCAGAATCAGAAGTTGGCGGAGTTCATGTCCAAAGGCCTGTCGGTTTGTCGGATCTGGTTCGACCGTCCTCAAGACATGGCGAAAACGCTCAAGCAAGACGTTCGCCGAGGTCACTGCGCCCGTAAGTCTTTCCTCTTCATCCGGGCCTGGTTTTGAAAACCGACCACGCCACATGCGTGGATGACGCTCACCGGGCGTCCGGGCCTTCACCGCGGCAACGCCCGTCCAGTGCTTCTCGATGGCCGTGAGAACTGCGGATTCGTCTGGCGGCGGGCTGCCATGTCCTGAAATGAGAAGAGTCGGCTCGGTATTTATGTGAGTGTCCGCCAGAACCCACACAGATCCTGTGCCAGATGGGTCGTCAACAACCCATCGCCGGCCTGGCTCCAAGAGGTCTGTGTCTGGAAATGGTCCCAGGCGGCCTCCAGGGTCCGTCGACTTTTCGTGCAGAAGGCCTGGCCATTCAAATGCCCAGCAGCGCATCGCTTGTGACCCTAGCATGGAACCGATGTCGAAGCGCCGCGTCGGAGAGGAACGCAAGACTCACGCAGATCTCGGAAGGGGCGACGCCACTTCGGGCTGATCGGAAAGCCCTCGCTCGGCCAGTTCAGTGAGGGGCCTGCGCCCTTCTCACTCCGTCCTGACTTCATCGTTCCAGGAGAACGGTAGGGCCAAGCGGGACTCTGGTCGCAAAGACGAAGGCACTGCCATACGATGGGCCAATGCTGGATGGGATCGAACGCGTCATCGCGGTGCACGGCGAATCGATAAAGACGGCTCTCGCTATCGTGGGAACTCTCTCCGGCTGGCTGTTCTACGGATGGCGGAAATGGCAGGACCGACAACCTCGCATGACCCTAGAGAGCAAGGGCACATCGGCGTTCATCGCAAACCACGGCGCGGAAGCCGTTGAGTTGCTCCAAAGCAGCTTCATTCTTCGGGATGCTTTAGTCAGACCGGATCTCGCCAAGACTTACAGATTCATCCTCGCGGGGGCCGGCAGCGTCCGACCTGGGGAACGAGCAGAGGTCTTCCGTTCAGACGCTGCCATTGAGCAAGCTGTGGCCGAGATCTCAGAACCTTTCCAGACGCAAATGGCGGAATATGGGAACACGTCCCTCACACCGAATCCCGTTCATATGGAGCTGTTCCTCTTCTACTCAGCTGTTGGCAATAGGAAGACGCGGAAAGCCCGCTTCGAGCGATGGTTGTACGTCTTCCCCGGTGGCCTGAATATCTCCTATGCCCCATACCACCACCGATCCTCGCGCCTTAGTCGCATCGTGCGATGCGGACATTCTGCGTTCCGGGCCGCTCGAAATCCACGCCGATTTGTCGAGCAGCGTCGCAAGAAAAGGCAATTGCAGGACCACCTCGACGTCCTCGGGATTGTCCGTGCTGTCGCCCAAGGCGTAATCACAACGGACCAGGCAGAGCGACGGCTTCGGAAAATCGGTGACCGGGTTGGGAAGGACCCGAATGAACTGGTGAAGCACCACCTACAGGTCGCCAAGGAAAACCACGACACAAACCTGGCACTTCTCGCGAGGGAACGAGCCAAGCCCGCCGCGCCGGATAGCGTCCTGCCCCAGACCCAGCCTTCTTCCGGGGAAGGGGGGCCAAGCGGAACCGGATCCGGACATTAATCACGGTGCTTCTCCACTCCACCAGCCACCAAGCACAACAGCCACCCCTGCCAGCCACCAGGCCATCACCGCTCACCGCTCACCTTCCGCCCTCCCCGCCTCCCAGCCGCAGCCATCGGGCCTCGACCAGGGCCGCGGTCGCACTCTGGGCGACGTGGGTGTAGCGCTCGGTGGATGCGCTATCGCTGTGCCCGAGCAACGCCCCAATGACCTTCTGACCCGCGCCCATGACGGCGTAGCTGCTGCCGGCGGTATGGCGGGCGCCATGGCTGGTGATGCGGCGAACGCCCGCCTCTGCGGCTAGCTCGCGATACCACTTGTTCAGCACCTTGTTCGAGAGCACCCCGCCACGCGGATCGGGGAACAGGAGTTGGTCATCGGTGCGCAGCATGAACCGCTGCAACTCCTCGGCGAGTGCCCGCGGGATGACATGAAAGCGCGCCCGCTTGTTTTTCGGCGTGGACACGATCTTGCGGGCCTGCGAGCGGCGAATCCAGATCCCTGGCACCTGGAGGTCTAGGTCTTTCTTCTCCAGCGCCCTGACCTCGCTGAAGCGTAGCCCGAGGAGGATCTGCGTTGTGAGCGTCACAGCGGCTTGCAGGTCGCGCTCGCGCCACGGCCCCAGGAGCAGCGCCATTGCCTTTGCCTCTTCGTCGGGTGTCCACCACTCGCGCGAATCCTCGGCGGTGCGGTCGCGCCGGAACCATGAACGCTTGGTGACAGGGTTCTTCTCGATGATGTTGTACTCAATCGCCTTCTCAAAGAGCCGGTGGAGCACGGCGATCTGGTTGTTGATGCTCTTCGTTGAGTAGCCCTGGCCGTATTGGTGGGCCGTCTGCATCTTGGTGGCCTTGTAGTCGTCGATGTCACGGGCGGTGATGTCCTTCACGAACTTGTGGCCGAACATGGGCAGCAGGTGCAGGTCCAGGATCGAGCGATCCGATTCCTGCTGGCTCTCACGGAGCCCGCCGCCGACCACACACGTGGAGTACCACTGCTGGGCGAAGTCCTTGAAGCGCGGCCCAGGGTCGGTGTTGGTGTGGGCGCGCTTGTCGAGAGCATCCAGGAACTCGGCTGCTCGGCCATCGCCTGCGGCCTCCCACGCCAGCCGGTGAAGGTCGGCGAACATGCGAGCAGCCTCCACCTTCGTGGCGACCTCGAACACCACACCACGCAGCTTTCTGCGCTCACCCTCGCTGGGCGTACCGACGGCGAAGATCAGCGATCTGTCGATGCAAAGCCCCCTCCCCCGCTGGACCTGGAGCCGTTTCCTTATCGTGACCATTGGTGTTACCTCCAACTTCGATGACCTGTGGTGGGACTGCGCCGGGCTCGCCGAGGAAGTCGAGCCGCAGAATGCGAAGCGCGTTCGCGATACGGCGCGCGGGAATCTTGCCGGGTGGCAGCGCTGGCACGGGCCCTGGCGGAATCTCCACGATGTGCTGCCGGATCTTCCGCCGGTCCACGCCCAGCCAGCGGGCGAACGCCGTGGGCGACATGGCGTCGGGCATCTTCGCTGGGTTGGCCGCCATGCTATCGCCGCCCATGGTGGCCGGGCCGGTGCCCATGGTGGTCTTGCCGCTCGCCATGGTGGCCGGGCCGGTGCCCATGGGGACTGGGCCGGTGCTCTCGCTCGCGCCGACGACTTGGGGCGGGCTTGGCTGCGGCTGCTCGGGCTGGGCGACACTGGCCAGGGCCGGGAGCAGCGCGGGGTGGGCTGCCAGCTCGGCTTCGACGGCGCGAACGTCGACAAGCGGTCCACTCTGTTCGCGTTGCAGGAGCTGGAGCACGATCTTGCCCGCCCTGGTGAGCGTTGGCGCCGTGCCATTCTGAGAGGCATCCGCGGTCAGCGGCCATGAGTAGAGAGCGGACCGCGCCAGCACGTCGCGCACAAACGCAGCGATGCGCTCTGCCGGCGCCTGGTTGCTGTGGGCGGGCTTGGGTGCGAGGGCCACCGCGCGTGATGCGTCTGCCATGCTAGCGCCCTCCCCTGTCTCGACCCTTGGGGCCGGTGCTCATCGCGCGCAGGGGTGCTCGCCTCGTGGCGAGCTGAGCGCGGGCGAGCTGGGCTCGTGGCACGCGGGGTGAGAGCCAAGGCCGATCCGGTGACGGCTGCCCGAGCGTCTTGGCCACGCCCTGTGCAACATCGGCCGAGCATCCAGCGGCAGCGGCGATCTGGTCTCGTGTACTGGAGCCCTCTGCCGGTGCCAACAGAACACGGTCATCACCAGCACACAGGCGGGGCTTGCCTCTCGATGGACGACACACCGAAGGCATCGCCCGTGCTCGCCGTGCGCCGTTTCCGCGCACGCATGGGTCGACCCCTGGAGGACATAGGCGCGTGTCACCCGCAGCAAGAGCGGCAGGGGCGATCCGGCCTCGTGGTCTGGAGCCTCCGCCTGGTGCGAATGGCTCGTCCACGTAGCCGAGACCGATGATGCTCTGGTCGCCTGTGGCCGCCGATGGGTCGTGGGCCTTGTCAGTCCGCTGACCGTGCCCGATCCCGCACGGCGAGGTGGAATGCTGGTGGCGAGATCGAATGTGACTAGGTGGTGTCATGGGCGTAGCTGGCTGCTCTGGCGATCTGGTGCTGAAGGCGACTGCACCAAACGTCTGTGAATTTTGTTGCCCTGCTGCCGTTCGTTCCCCAGTGGGGGAGGGGCTGAGCCTGGGATGGCTGGCGCGGGATCCCCCGGATCGTGCGCTGGATGGGGCTGGTGCTCGGCCTTGTCGAGCCCTGTCCGTCGCGAGTGGAGACGCGCAACAAGACTGCTGGAAATAGTGGCGATTTCCTGTTGCGCGTCTGCCCTTCCCGGGAAGGTGGCCTCTGTATGTGCCAGCGACTCGCCCGAAGGGGACGGGCTATACACGAAGGCACACCTTCCCGCCTTGTAGACGGAGAACAAGGTTTCATCCATGTTTTCGAGCACCTATGTTCTCCGTCGCTGGGCTAGACGCACAGCCGGGCAAGACCATCGGGCGCTTCTTCAGCGGGAACACACCCGACGCCCGCAGCCATTTCAAAGCCACTTCACCAGAGCTGGGCAGCGGTCGCCTCGCCTCGACGATCGACTTCCCTAGCTTATACTGGGCGCCATATTTCCCTTTGCTTTCTGCGACCTCAAGCACCAGCTCCGCGTACAGCAGCGGCTTCAGGTACCGCCGCACAACTGATTCACTCATCGAGCCGCCGAGAACGTCACACGCATCACGCACGGTGAAAGTCTCGCCGTCGAGCTGGCCAGCCTTAGCAGCTTGCGCCAGGGCCGTATACAATTTGAGGCTCGCTCCAGGAACGTCGCCCATCGTGTCCGTCAACACGTACTCGGCGATCTCTCGGGCAATCCGATAGTCTTGAAGCTCCGCCTCAATAACGGTCTTGCCGTCAGCCACCTTCTGTTTCCGTTGGTGCTGGTGCAAGCACGCCGAGGCCTCAATCAAGTCGAGAAATCGGTTGTGGTCACGACGCGCCCGCAGCTTCAGTGAAGGGAACTCGATGTAATCCGCATAGGGAATTACAACGGCCACCGGCTTCAGCAGACTCTGGGCGGCATGATGCCGAGCAACGACCTCCTCGCCACACCGGTCCTCAGAAAATCCTTGAATGGTCCGTGCCCGTCGCTGGGCCTTCTGGATGCGGATTGTCTGCTCTTGGCTCTCGTCGATCCTCAACACGAACATCCGCGTCTGGTTCTCATCGTTGATTTTGACCTTCGTGGTCGTCTCGACGTAGGCGATTGGCCCTTCCGCAGTAACCTTCTCTGTGTGAAAACCGCCGTCCTCTGACTCGACAGTGGTTAGCCGTTCCACCTTCTTTCGCGACAGCAACTCCCTGATGTAGTAGGCCGTCGTTTCGGACTCCTCGCTCTGGACGTTTTCGGCGATTCGGACCAGCTTGTGTTTCAAGAGATCGCTTCCGGCATGCGCCAGAGACTGCGGGCTGAACGAGGTCGCATCAATGACCTGTTCCTCGGGAATCAGCTTGATGACTATGTCACCGACATAACTCTTGCCCGCAGCGCTCCCAGCCGTTATCAACACGCACAGAGGTCGCGCAAGCATCCGCGATGTCGCCGTCAAATACACAAGCCGCCCCGCTACGCGCTCACCGACCAGACCAGCAGCGCTAAGATCCTCGTCGAGCCGATCCATCAGCGCCGGGTCATTCAGGAACTCCATCGCCGCCGTCTTCTGTTCCGAGGACAGCTCCTCTACGGTCGGCTTGCCCGACTTCTCCGCGCGCGCAGCCGCTTGTTTATCCCAGGCAGCCAGCAGCCTCTGTTCAATGTCGATGAGGTGGCCGTCCACAGCCGGCGCCCCGCACTTGTTGGAAAACTCGGCCCGCTTTTTCGCGAGGCTCAAGCACACGCGATCTCGGTGCACTGTCTTGCCATCTTTGAACGCTGTCAGTGTCGCTTGCACGGTTCGGTCTCCAGCCACGGCGAAGTGGTCGGCTTTGTAGGTGAAGGGCGGAAACTCAAACACCGGATCGGCCACGCTTTCGCGGGCACCGGCTGGCTCTGTGGATGCCTCAGCAGCCGCTATCGCCCGCTGGATGGTGTGTTCGAGATACCGCCTGGCTTCCCGCTCGCCTCGCTTTTCCGCCAGTTGCTCAACTTTTCCATAGGGCGTGTTCCAAAGGATCGCCGCCAGGTTCTTCGGGTCGGCAAGATCGCTCACCTTCGGATCGCGCCGTGCAAGCCGGGCAAGCTGGACCGCAAGCGAGAAGTCGTGCCCGCTGCGGCTGTTGTCTTGCATGTCGTGGCGCTCGCCCTCCCACGTCGACTTCAGCCGCCCGTCCTTTGACAGCAGCGCAAGAAATGCAGCCGGAACCTCGGTGTGCGCGTAGTCGCCGATCTCCACGGCTGCCGCTTCCCCCGTCTCGGCTGAAAGGTAGGGCTTGATGTCCAGGGCCAGGAGGTACTGCCGGACCTTCGGATCTTCCCGCCTCGTTCCCGCTCCTTCGATCCGTGACAATCGAGCACCGTGCAGCTCTGCCTTTCGCGTGCCGTACAGCTTGAAGACCCGACTCAGATCTGACGTGTGGTCGATCCGGAGCCCCTTCTCCTTCAGCTCAGCGGCGTGTGCGTCTCTGACCTCGTCGATGAAGGCTTGCATCCGGAGCTTCAGCCAGTTCTGGCTCTTCTTCACAATCGGAGGGAAGGCAAGCCAGATGTGGAAGCCATTCCCCGAAAAGCCCACCACTGGCGCGATGAAGCCCTTGCCCGTCAGGTACGGCACGATGGAGCCGGTGACGAACGAGCGGCACGCCTCCACTTGGGCCTCTGTTGCCAGGGTACCCTTCGGGTTATCGGGCTCGATGTCCAGCACGAGGTTCTGGACTTCAGCAATATCCGAGTCCTTGCCCGCGTGCTTGATGTTGGTCATCCGAGGGTTGATGCCCACAGCCACCGTCAGGCCTTCCGCTGTCCATTCAGACGCGACCCGCACGAGTTCTTCAGCGCTGGTTACATACTTGGACCAGCATTTCGCTCCTCCCCAGCCGCGAACCTCCACGCGCGGCAAGCCGAGCAACGCCCAGTGCTTCTTGACTTCAGCTTTGTCGATCCTCTGTGCTTCGTCCATTTGGGATCCTCCTTGGTGGATGCGACGGAGCCTAGAGACCGGCATCGCTGGCGTCACGGACACCCCCAGGCGGACGTGTCCTTGACATTCATCGAAAAATGTACCCATCGGCCCGGTTCCGATCCGGGCGTGGTCGCTGGCATCGGACCAGGCCCGAAGGCCAGGCAACCGCTGGCCGAGATAGGACGGATGGGTCTGAGAATCTCTATTTTCACCCCCATTTCTGGGCGGCTCTCACCACGGCATCGGCGCTCAGCTCCAGTGTCGAGTGGAGATAGCGCGCGGTTGTGGCCACATTCGAGTGACCAAGAATGGCCCTCACGGTCTCCAGGTCCGCCCCGCCGCGCAGCAACGCGGTTGCGCAGGTGTGCCGAAGGGCGTGCGGCGTCACCCGCTTCCTGATGCCAGCCCGGCGCACAGCCCTGGCAACGATCCCGTCCACTGCCTTCGCGGTGATAGGTCCCTTCTCGTATGGCCCGCGGATCCCGAGTGTGCGGAACATTGGCAGTTCCGGCGCCACCGTGGCGGCCTTGAACTCCGCGCGCCAGTAGCGCCGGATCTCGTCCACTGCGACCACGGTGAGCGGCACGAGCCGGAGCACTCGCCGGCCAGATCGCTGTTTCAAGGTCTCGAAGTGCAGGCACGGCCGCCCCTGGACCTCCTTCAGGTCGCCCACGCGCAGGCTGCACATCTCGCCCTCGCGCAAACCGCCCTCGGCGAGCACGCGAAGCACGGCGCCGTCTCGCCGTCCCTGGTGCGTTCGCTTGTCCACGGTCGCCAGTAGTCGGCGCACCTCATCGGCTTCAAGAAACTCGGTCGGACGCTCGTTCATGGGAACCTCCGTGCAAGAATTGCCAATCTGATTGGTTCCCTTTCCCTTACGCCGCGCCGACCCACAGCGTCGAGGTGAATCTCCTAATGGCCAGATCGGGTTGGCGGTTTTGCCAAATGGGCCGACGGCAACGACTTGCAATCTCTGAAGGCGAGTGCAAGCATCGCTTCATGCCCGCATCTGACAGTGGAACGGTTACACCGCGCAGAATCGCAATGACCACCGGACAAGCGGCGGCCGAACTGGATCGACGTGTCTCCAAGCACATTGCGGACTGGACGAACGGCGGCAACGAGAAAGCCCTTCAGGCAGCCTTTCGTCTGTTCCTCCTGAATCCCGACGAGAAGTTCAGCAAGATGACGAACGAGAGGATCCGCTGGGCGTTCCGTTGCCTCTACAATCTGGCCGAGGCCGGCGCAGCTTGCCGCCAGGATCTTCTTGTAGCTAAGCTGGATGAACGAAAAAATGCGAGAACGGTTCTGTCACGTCTGCTGGTCCCCAAGTATGAAGGCCGCGGGCTCACAGACAAGGAGCTGCTCACAGGCGTGATTGTAGAAACTCTGATTGGGCTGAGTCCCGTCGGGGGCCACCGTAGCGTGGGGGACTTGCTGAGGGACAAGGCTATTCTCAAGAGCCTTAGAAAGCGCCTACGCGACGAAGGGTACACGCCAGCCAGAATCAAGAAGCACCTTTGCGACCATCTTGACAGCATCCACCGGACATACCGCCGTCGGCTCCAACAGCGCCCATAGCTGAGCCCAAGGCCCAACCAAACCAAGGTGCTGCCCGTGTCTGCACCGCAGCCACTCACACAGCCACAGGCGATTTCTTCATGGATGTAGAGCGCGATCTCGTGCCGACCATGAGGCCGAGGTCGTCCGGGATCCGCTGGTGCTCGTCGGGTTCCTGCGCCCCAACCAAGGGCCCTGCGTTTCGCTGCGTACACAATTGAGCGACCCCGGCACAGGGCGCGACCAGGACCGCTGCGCTCACGCTCGCCGTGACCGAGCCGGCCCATGCAGCCGGCACCGATGCGCTGGGGGATGGCCCTTCGGGCGTTCCCCCGGCCTGCATCGCCCTCGGCGGCTTCCCTCCCTCTCGGTGTCAGTTGCGCGCCACACGTGGGGCCAGGCGGGGTGGCGCTCGCTGGTTGGCGGGGCTGCTCGGTAGTCGGCTACCGGGGGCCGGCCTGCTGGATGTGTGGCCTGTGGGGTCTGGCCTTCACGGTTCCCGCTCTGCCGTTCTTGCCACGGCCCACAGGACGCGCGCCTGGTTTTCGCTGGGTGCGGTGGGCTTTTCATGCCTCCAGCAAAGACGCCAGCTTTTCCATGGCCGACCTACCAGCCCTGTGCCTGTTGGTTCGTTTCAATGGGCGAGTTGTCCAGGCCGGCTGCGATCGGTGGCTGGGCAAGATCGCGGTCATGGAACGGGACAGGTTCACGTGCGCCCCGTTGGGCCAAATGGATGTATGATGAGATGGCTATCGCGGTTCTGGAGAGAAGCTCAGCATGAAGACCGTGCAACAGAATAAGAGTCTCCCGTCCTGCAAGGTGACCAAGAGCCTGGTGCAGGAAATCGAACGCTACATGCTTGGGTTTCCCGAGGAGGGGGGCAACTTCCAGATTAGTGTTGAGGACGACCTGGGGACCGAGACGTTTCATTCCTCATCGGAATTGAGGGAGAAGTTCTTGGATTCCGTCAAGGCTGTCACGCTCTACAGGCGCCGTTTCTACGATTTCGTGGAAAAGACAGCTCGCGGCCAGTTTAGTTTGAGCGTCTCGTTCAACCGGGATGGCAGTTCTTCGCGCATGGAGGTTGAAACAGCGAACGACCAGGCGCGGGAGCGGGCTGACGGATTCACCCATGGACTTCTGCGACTGCTCGAACCGCATCGTACCCATAGCAGTCTCTTCCACCCCAACCCGTTCTTTGAAGGCGCCTTCTTCGCTCTGACACCAGTGCTCCTGATGTTGGCAGTGAGCTCATTCTCGTGGTCGGTTCCGCCCTGGGTCGCGGCGATTGTGGTTGCAGTAGCGCTCTTGTTTACCATCTACAGGATTGGTGCGTGGCTGAATCCGTACACAGCCTTCTCTTCACGGAGAACGGAGCGCAGAGAAAGGGTCTGGGTTTGGGTGGTATCAGGGCTGTCGACGTTTGCGGTGTTCAGCACAGTTCTGGCCGCCCTTCGGCGGAAGTGGCTGGGATACTGAACATCCTCGCCCACCCCGCTGGCCGCGGGTTACACACAGCCGGCTCGCCCATCTCCCGCTCCAGGCCAGCCGTGCTCGCTGGCAGCGCGGGCAGTCGGGTGGCTGGAGTGGCGCCGATCTTGAAGAACCGCGGGGGCGGGTGGTGGCGGCCTAGGACATCGATGTGATGAGCGACATCGCCGCGGGGGTGTTTGCCCGGTGGCGATAGGCCTCCAGCCTCGGCTAGGCTTCGTTGGGAGGGAATGGCTTCCGGGACGCCGACTCTGTCGCCGAACCGCCAACGCCAGAATCTGGTAGGATTTGCAGCCAGTTTGTAACCGCCTCGGCGGTGGCATCGTCGCACGAAATGGAGCATGAAATGACTGACCTGAAAATCTGGTTCATCACCGGCGCTGGCCGCGGCTTGGGCGTCCACATCGCCAAGGCTGCGCTGGCCGCCGGGCACGCTGTCGTTGCCACGGGACGTGACCCGGCGAAGGTCGCGGCGGCCATTGGCACCCACCGTGATTTATTGACCGTGAAGCTCGATGTCACGAGCCTGGATGACGCGCAGACCGCCGTAAAGGCCGCCGTCTCCAAGTTCGGGCGCATCGACGTGCTGGTCAACAACGCCGGCAACTTCTACGCGGGCTTCTTCGAGGAACTGACCCCAGAGCAAGTCCGCAACCAGATCGAGACGCTGTTGTTCGGCCCCATGAACGTTACTCGTGCCACACTGCCAGTGATGCGCAAACAGCGTTCGGGGTTGGTGTTGACCGTCTCTTCAACGGCTGGCATCGCAGGTGGCATGTTCTGCACAGCCTATGCTGCGGCGAAATTTGGCATTGAAGGGTGGATCGAGTCGTTGGCGCCCGAGATTGCGCCCTTCGGCATCCATGCGATGTTGGTTGAACCCGGCTTCTTCCGAACCGAACTCCTGACGGAAGGCTCCACCACGTTTGCCAAGCCCCAGATCGAAGATTACGCCGAACGCAGTCAGTCGACCGTAGACGCCTGGCGCAGCATGAGCGGCAAACAGGGCGGCGACCCTGTCAAGCTCGCAGGCGCCATCGTCCGCCTGGGTGGCCTCGGCGAGCCACCGATGCGCTTTGCCGCAGGGGCCGACGCTGTGCAAGTTTTCGAGGCCAAAGCCCAGGCGCTGCTTGCGCAAGCGGAGGCACAGCGCGCGCTGTCGACGTCGCTTGCCCACGATGACCCATGACACCTGGGAAAACCGCCCTCACACACGCCACACGCCACCATCTCAGGCACCCCCCTGAATCCCACGCTCCGCTTGGCAGCCTCGCCGTCACCGAGCGACATCCAGCGACGGATGCCGCTGCGACCAGAACCCAATCAATCCAGCCGAAGTCCTGGCGCAGCAACTCGTCGGCAGTACCCGGCGCCTCCACCACTTAACCCACTGAGATTATTAAACATTTCTGAAATGGCCAAACGAGGTACCTGAATCAGGTCCCTGGATTTTGGGGGGTCTGGCCAATCGGATGCACCGTCATCGTGGTAGCATCGCGGACGCCATGTCTGAGCCCGCGTACAACGTCTTCCTGAGCTGGGCCGGAGATAGAAGCCGAAAAGTGGCCGAGGCTTTTGGCTCTAGTTTGCGGTGGGCGATGCCGGCGGCGCATCCGTGGATTTCCACACAAATGGCCCCGGGGTCCATCTGGTTCGATGAGATACGGCAGGGGTTGAATCTGAAATTCGGGGTCACCTTTCTGACCCCGGAGGAGCAGAATAATCGATGGCTCAATTTTGAAGCGGGGGGTATCTTCAAGGCCGTAGGCAACGACAAGAACCGACTCTACCCGGTGCTTATCGGTTTCTCGGGGCCACTCGACTCCAGGCACCCCCTCTCGAACCTGCAGACGGTTTCCGCGGACAAGGCCGGTTTTCAACGAGTGTTTCGAGACCTCGCCCAGCGCCTCGGGGACCCAAGGACTGTGACCGATCTGGACACCTTGTTCGAGAAACTTTGGCCCGACCTCAGCAACTGTCTGAACGCTCTCCCCGCTGGTGCAGGTCCAATCGGAAAAGTGGTCGATCCAGCGGATGCTCTGGCTGAAATCATTCAGGCCATCCGAGGCTGACCGCGCATCTGATGTCATTGGCGAAATACGACAGGCTCTCAACCAAATCCAGGGTCAGCTTCAAGGCACATTCTCCGCTCGATGGCCAGATCCAGTGATGGGAATTCCGCTGAGCTCCTTGGGACCAATTGGACCGGGACGTGGGTATGGTCCCTCCGTCCCCGCCATACCTGTGGCAGATTGGACAAATGCGAATGCACTGGGGGCCACAGGTCCGAGCGGTCCTACCACGCCTGTGGGTGGGTCACACGGCGCAGGACCACCGGGCTCCGGAGGTCCCCTGGGGCGACCGGCCCCAGCATGCCTGTTGGCGGATTGCCTGGTGTAGTATTACCGGGAGCCAGGGGGCCACAGGGCCTAAACGGCCTGTAGAAACCTGCTACCCCAACGTCACAACTCCGTCGGAGCCATCGGGCCTCACCCAGGTGCGCGCGAGGACCTTCAGCACATTCGTGTACGCAGTTGCGCCCCGCCTAATATCATTGAACTTTTTGGCAGCCAGCTAACCACGGCGGGTGATGCTGCTGTGATGACAATGCGCGC
>Ga0181518_10003947_pt1 | contig 13460 bp, 16 predicted proteins | sample PEATcosm2014_Bin_28_FD_119751 | JGI IMG/M metagenome (GOLD analysis project Ga0181518, IMG submission 119751) | Peatland microbial communities from MTU Mesocosm Facility, Houghton, MI, USA - PEATcosm2014_Bin01_60_metaG | ecosystem: Environmental > Terrestrial > Soil > Wetlands > Peat | place... | reverse complement strand
TGCGCTTCGCGCCCCGCGGTGGTACTTCGCCGACACACCGGCCACTCGCCGGGCCTGACGGCCCGGACTCGGTGTGCTGGCCCGGGGGGCGACCCCCCGGAGCCCCCCGCATGCGCTCCGCGCCCCGCGGTGGTACTTCGCCGACACACCGGCCACTCGCCGGGCCTGACGGCCCGGACTCGTGGGGCCGGTATGAGCGCCTCGCCGTAGTTTCATAAGTTTTTCCGAGCCAACGTGAGGCCGTCGCCTAGGGGGAGCATGACGACTTCCACCCGGTCGTCGGCGGCGGCGTGGTCGTTGAAGTCGCGTATGGCCTGGACCAGCTCGCTTTCGTTGCCGGCGTCGATGACCCGGCCGTGCGAGAACGTGTTGTCCACGAGGATGGCGCCGCCGGGGCGGACCCGCGGCACGACCTCTTTCCAGTAGCCCAGGTAACCGAGCTTGTCGGCGTCGATGAACGCGAGGTCGAACTGTGGCTCGCGGGGCAGCGACCGCACGGTGTCCAGGGCTGGCCCGAGCCGCAGCTCGATCCTGTCCGCCAGCCCCGCCCGCTCCCAGTACTTGCGGGCCACCGAGGTCCACTCGTCGCTGACGTCGCAGCACAGCAGGCGCCCGTCGCCGGGCAGCCCGCGGGCCAGGCAGATGGAGGAGTATCCGGTGAACGTGCCGATCTCTATCGCCGAACGGGCCCCGATCAGGCGCGTCAGGATCGTCATGAAGGTGCCCTGCTCGGGGGCGATGGCCAGCGACACCTCGCTGGGGAACCATTCGGCCGTTTCGCGCGCGAGCTCGCGCAGGATGGCGTCGGGCGGCGTGCTGTGCGCGCAGAGGTACGCGTTGATGTGCATGCCGATCTGTTCACTTCGCTGGGACACACGCCTAACTTAACCGACCTGTCCGGTATGGTCCCTGGGGAATGTACGCTCATCGCCGATGAGCACACCCAAGGCGGCGCGCCCAGGCGCATTAGACCCACCCGTTCCGGAACCTGCCCGGTCGGCGGGCGCAGATCGGCGATCTGGACCGTCGCGGATACCAGGTGGCCTTCCGCCGCGACGGGTACCTGGTCCTGTACCGGCCGCCCGGGCACCCGGTCGCAAGCCAGGCGCGGACGCCCCCGGGCCGGACGCCCGTGCATTAGCCTGGGGCGCATGCCGACCCTTGTGATAGCCCCCCCGGTCAGCGAGGCGCTGCACATCCCCAGCCCGTCGGTCAACGGCTTCCACATCGGCCCGCTGTTCATTCACGTGTACGCGCTGATGTACCTGGTCGGCATCGCGGTGGCCATCATCATGACGCGCCGCCGCTGGGCCGCGGCCGGCGGAGACCCCGAGCTGATCTGGGACGTCGCGATGTGGAGCGTGCCCGCCGGGATCATCGGCGGACGTATCTATTTCGACATCACCACGCCGATGGACATCCCGCACGTCTGGTACGGGGTGTTCGCCGTCTGGACCGGCGGCCTCGGGATCTGGGGCGCGATCCCGGTCGCGGTCGCCGTCGGCATCTGGCGGACCCGCCGGGCCGGCGGCAACGTGCCGATAATCATGGATGCCGTCGCGCCCGCCCTGCTCGTCGCCCAGGGTCTCGGCCGGATCGGGAACTACTTCAACAAGGAACTGTTCGGCGGCCCGACCAGCCTGCCCTGGGGGCTGCAGATCCCGCTCGCCTACCGGCCGCCCGGCTACACCGCCTTCGCCTTCTTCCAGCCGACGTTCCTGTACGAGCTGATCTGGGACGTGGCGCTGGCGCTGGCCCTGATCTGGCTCGGCCATCACCGCAGGATCTTCGCGCCCGGCCTGTTCGCCCTGTACGTGGCGGGCTATTCCGCGTTCCGGATCTTCGAGGAGTCGCTGCGCGTGGACTCCTCGAAGTACTTCCTCGGCCTCCGGCTGAACATGTATGTCGCGTGCGTACTGACGGTCGCGGGACTGACCTGGTTCGTTCTCATTCAGCGCCGCGGGCGGAAGCTGGCCGCGGCCGGGCACGCCGCGCCGGAGCTGGCGGCGGGCGGCGCGCAGCCCAGCCAAGCCGGCGCGACCGATGACGGGACTCGCGCCGAGGCCATCGTCCCCGGCGGCGCTGACGCCGTGGACGGCACGCCGGTCGCCGGAGACACAGAGCCGGACGCCGCGGCGACTCCGGCGGACGAACAAAGCGCCAGCGCGGACGCGACCGCAGATTAAGAGTCTGCTGCCCCGTATTTTGCATTAGTGCGCTCTGCCTGCGCGTTTACGGCGCCGCCTGCGGAGATATGCAGCAGCTGCCCCGGATTTGGTGCCGGTTCGTACCGGCTGCTACCGGGCTGTACCGGGACATCCGAGCAACCACGGAGCAACCATGGGCATGATCATTTTCGGTCAATGAGCGATCGGCTGGTTGTCCCCCGATTGAGCAGTGGGGCCTCCACCTTGCGGGGCGGCGGTCACGGTCTGCTGTTTCTCCTGGGAGCGGGGGGAGATGGGTCGTGGTGTCATAGCCGAGTACTGTGCGCACTCATATCGTTGAGCGGAATGGTCGGTGGTTACCAAGCGTGCGCGTGGACGGCTTGGACGTGCCGGACCCAGAAGGTCAGCTTGTCGTCCTGGGACGGGTGCAGTCGCAGGAGCTTCTTTCGCTGGGCGAGGTCGTAGAACCCGGGTCCTGCGTCGTTGGCGTTGAGGTACTGGACGAGGACCGAGATCAGCAGCCGCGCCTGGCCGAAGCTGCGGTCAGAGAGCTGGCCGAGCAGTTCGCCCATGGCATGCCGCTCACCGTCGAGGTCGAAGTCGAACTCGCGGATCCCGGTACGGCGAGCCAGGACCGTGTTCATCTCGGTGTAGGAGGTCGTCCGCTGCAGCCGGGCCTGGCTGACCAGGAACTCCCAGCCCGCGGCTTCCAGCGCGTCCCATTCCTCATCCGTGCGGCCGTAACGCTCCACTGCCCAGCCAGCCTCTCAAGGGTTAAGTCACCAGCACCCGCCATTCACCAACGCAGCGTGTTCTGATGATTCACCGGCATTTTCGGTGAAGTCCAATTATTTACTGGCCGCGGGGCCTGTACTGCAGCCGATGCCGGAGATAGTGAACTGTCTGCCGTCTGCCCTTGTGAGGTGCCATACGCGCCGTCAAGACCATAAGGAAGCGGATACCCGCTGGCGCGGGCGCGGCCGTCACCCGGCCCGGATTGTTCAGCGGCACCTACCGGCTTCCGGGAGGACCGCTTACCTGGTTCGCCGAGCAGCCGGAACGCCAGCCCGGCGACCGGCCGCAGCTACTGCGGGAGCTGATGGACGACGAGGACCCCGTGCTCCCGCGCAGTTGCGCACGCCACCCGGCCACAGGAGTGGATCGAGGTGCGGGCCGTCCAGTTGCTCGTCGCGCCCCGCCCACGGCTACGTCGGTAGTGGAGGAGCGGGGCCCCGGGGAGACAGTGTTGGGTCAGTGTGACTCACCGTTCAGCAGTTCCGGCGGTCTGGCCAGCGGTCAGAGGTGATCCGCGACGCCTGCCGCCATCGCAGGCGTCGTCGGTGTAGCCTGTCGCTGGGTAAGCGCGGCTGGGTCTTGACTGCGCCCGGCCCGAAAGGCGCATCATGCCCTCGAACGGCAAAGCCCAGAGGGCAGGAGGAGGGGCATCATGACCACGCTGACGTTCGTCTCCAGGACGGACAACACCATGAACTTCGCCGACACGACCAGCAGCGCCAACCAGGACACCGACCTTGACAGCAAGGGCAACACCATCGGGTACGACAACACGTACGTCACGACCACGGCGACGGGGGCAACGGCGGATGCGGCGCTCGCCATCGACGGCGGCTTCCTGTACGCCACGTTCACCACCAACGACGGCCAGAACTGGAGCGGCGAGGTGACCGGGGGCACCGGGAAGTTCAAGGGAGCGACCGGCACAGTCACCGCCACTGCCAAAAGCACCACGGAGCTTGAGGTCACGGTCGACTACAGCTGAGGCAGAGCAGCCTTTGGAGGCGGGACGGTCTGCACAGCAAGGACGTCCCGCCTCCTGCCAGTCAAGATCGGCGGTCAAACTGACTCACTACCAGGGTATTCGGGCGCCTCGAAGGGGTGATGGCGGACGGCGGAGTGTTGTTCGAGTTGGCCACCGACACGATGCTGGACATGCTGGGCTCTCAGCGGCGAGCACCGAGCCGCCGCCGGAGACGAACGAGGAGGCCCGCGCCTCGGCCTGACCAGTAGGATGGAGCGCTCCACCGGAAGCGCGCGCAACCACGCGTACGTTCGGGGATTTTTTTTCCATAGCTGCACGTTGGCAGTCCTGGATCGCTCGCGCTCACCGTAACCTCAGCGGGCGCCGCGCTGAGTGGTGAATAAGGAGAATAAGGAGAACTGCCGTCGTGTCGGTGACGGCTATAGAGAAGCGGCCAGCGTCCGACGCTGCCGTCCGTGACGAAGCGGGCAGGCGGCGGACGTTCGCGGCGATCAGCCATCCGGACGCCGGGAAGTCGACCCTGACCGAGGCGGTCACGCTGCATCGCTCGCTATCAACCAGGCGGGCGCGGTGCACGGCAAAGCCGGGCGGCGCGACGCCTTCGATCAGCCCTTGTACCGCTCCAAATGTCGCGACCGGTCTGACCTGAGGGTTTCGGTGAGTCGCTTACGCGGCGCGGTGGTACTCGTTGATCACGCCGCCAAGCACCTTGCGGCGCTGCACCGGCGCGTCAAGCGGTACGACGACCGGCTCGTCCTGGCCCGGTGGCCGCTGCTGCCGGGACTGATGCGGCCGGTGCCCGTTATAGTGCCCGGCGTAGGCCCGCAGGACCGCCCGCAGGTGGGCTTCGCCGTAGATCAGCATCCGGTCGGTGCACTCGGCCCGTACGGTGCGTACCCAGCGTTCGGCATAACAATTTGCGCGGGGCGTCCGCGGCGGGGATTTCACGATCCGCACGCCCTCGCTGGCCAGGACATCATCGAACATGGCCGTGAACTTTGCGTCGCGGTCGCGGATGTGGAAGCAGAAGGAGCCGATCCGGCCGGCAAGGTCCATGACCAGGTTGCGGGCCTGCTGGACGGTCCAGGCGCCGTCCGGGTACCGGGTCACCCCGAGGATATGGACCCGCCGGGTGGCTATCTCCATGACAAAAAGCACGCACAGGCGCTTGAGGAAGATCGTGTCCACGGTGAAGAAGTCGCACGCCAGAAGGCCCTCCGCCTGGGCCCGCAGGAATCTCCGCCAGGAGGTGTCCAGGCCGCGAGGAGCGGGCCGGTAGCCCGGACGCGGAGGATCCGCCGGGCAGCCCATGTGGTGGACCGTCAGGAGCGGCCACCCGCTCAGGCCCGGGCCTGCCGCGCACGCAAGCAGGCTTAGCTCCCTGTTCAATTCTGCTCCGATCCTCCCCGGACCCGGCCTGCCCAGATGACCCTGGTGCTTGCTATAGTACGCACTTGCTTGATATAGTAAGCATAGTTTCATCCGATCACCATGAAGGAATGCATATGACTAGCATGACCAGGCACTACAACGATGCGGCGAGCCAGGCCCGCAACGCGGTGGACAAGACCGCTGACGTCTGGACGCAGGGCGCACGGGGCATGACGGACCTTATTCCCCGGCTGCCGCAGATCGACCTGATCCCGGCCGTCCAACGCTACTTCGACTTCGTGCAGCAGACGGTGAACCTCAGCCGCTCCCTCACCGTCCAGTGGGCCGAGGCAGCCGGCACGCTGACCGGCATGCTCCGTGACCAGGCCGAGTCGGCCGCTGACGTCGTGCGCGAGATGCCCGCGTCGGCCGGCCACGTCGTGCACAAGCAGACCGCCAAGGCCGAGCAGGCCGTCCGCGGGCAGGCTGAAAAGGCCGGGCAGCCCGAGCAGGCGCGCGCACGTGCGGCCCGCTAGGCCGAGCGCGAGCAGGCCAGGCAGGCCCGTGACAGCGCCCGCGAGTGCTGCGAGGGCCTGACCAAGGCCGAGCTGAGCGACCAGCTCGCCGAGCCGGACCTGCCCAAGACGGGCAACGTCGACGAGCTCACCGAGCGCCTGATCAAGGCAGACACCAAGTAAGCCGCCCCGCAATAACAATGCGGACGCCGGTGTCGTCGCAGCACAGTCGCTGCTTCGATTCCGGCGTCGTACTGTTTCACCGCCCCTTGCGGGCTTCCGCCCGCCACAGGCACCACTCTCAGTTCCCGGCCGCAAGGCTCGCCCACCTGCTGCAATGGCGCTGACCAGAAGGCCCTCGCCGCTGACTCACGTCGCCACCATCACCACGTACCCCGCCACAAACCGACGCTGATCGCGGTGGCCAGCTCCCGGACAACCGCGGGTTCCCGGTACGGGACCTTCAGTCAGGCTGAACTGACGGCGGACCGGTGATAACCCGCTCCCGGGCTATCCATTTAACCGGAGTGCCCCACCTCGGCGGCCGACGTTCGCGCTGGTCACGGAACGAAAGAGCCCGTCTGCCCAACTGACCCTGGCGCGTCGCTGATCTGCGTTGCTCCGGTTAAGTGGATACCCCACACCCGCGGTGCCCCGTCGGCATACCATTCCCGGGCATGCCAGGTGATCAGGCTCTGGGGGTGTCGCAGTTAGCCACATTTTGACCAGTTATGTGCGGTATCGACGTGGCCGACTGAACGCTCGGGAGCCGTCCAATAAGGCGGCTACGTGCGCGCCTCACTATGGACAATAGACACGCAAAGTAATCGCACGATGCGCCGCCGGGTATCTCGGCATGGCCGTGCCTGGGCAGATTCAGCTGACCGTCGTCCGGATGAACGACCGCGTCCCACTTCCCAGAGCGAGCGAGTCGAACGGTATGCGCTTCTCCGCTGCTCAGGGCAGGGAATCGAACAACGGACAGTGCTTAAACCCTGGCCATAACGACGGCTGCCACCGCCTGTACAAGGCCGCCCGGCTCGGCTGGGAGCACCTGCCGTCGTTCGTGCTGACCGTCGCCGAGACCCTAGCCATCCGCAGCCATCCGCCGCGATGCGATCATCGGCCCGGCCCGGCGGGCCGGCGGAACAGGGGGCCGGCCATGATCACGCTCACCGTCTGGCACAACGTGGTCACCGACGCGCAGGACCGGCACGCCGGGATGCTGGACGGCTACCAGCCCGGCAATCCCATGGTCCGTGTCTTCGCCTACCAGGCCGGCCCCGCCGGCCGTTCCCGGAGGCGATCGCCGAAGAGGCGTTCGCCATCTGCAACGGCCACCCCCGCGGCGCCGGCGGGGAGGACCTGTCCCGCCGGTATTACGAGCGCGAGCTGCGGTCGCTGTCGTTCCCCAGAAACTGGCGGTGTTGCAGCAGGTCGTGTTGTTCTCGCCGCCCTGTCGTGTGGTTCAGATCGTCGTCGAGGTGCACGGCCGGGCGCGCTTCCAGCCAGCGTCAGCCCGGCACAAGGAGGCAGGACCGATGAGTGATGAGATCTCTCAGCGGCCGATACCACCGCTCGGGCCGCCCGAGCGATTCGCGGGGGGCGAGGTGGTGGCTGCAGTCCGCTGTCCTGTGGACGTGTCCGCCTATCCGCGGCGCCATGTGATCGTGGTTAAGCACCCTGGCGAGCGTCAGCCGTTCTCAGTCCACGAGGTGGCTCACAACCACGTTGAATGGGTGGCCGGCCAGGGATATTACGGCCTGGGCTATGCCGACGCTCTCCGTCGCATGGTCGAGAAGGCGGTGGGGCGGGCATGACGACCAGCCATCCGCGCTTTGGGCCGGGTATCCATCCGAAGGGTTCCTGGCGCCCGTCACCTGCGCACCGCGCGCCCTGGGTCCCGGGAGCGTGCGATGTGGTGCTGGTGAGGGCCTGGCACCTGACCGACGCTACGGAATCGAGACGGTGCTGAAGCGACCGCTGACAGCTGGAGCCGTCCAGCGTGTCCTGGCCGCTCCCGAATTGCTGCTAGTCATCGATGGCGTGTCGGAGGTCAGCGCCGACACGCGCGCAAGCCTGAGCTCCGACCTGGACCAGCTCGCCGCGCAACGCCCCGTCCGGGTCATCGCCGCTGGCCGCGACCTGCCGCTGACCATCGCCGGCGTCGGCCTGCCTGACAGCACCGCGGTGTTCCGGGTAACCGGGCTCGATCACGACGGCCGCATGAAGCTGGCCGCCGCGCACGGCCACCAGCAGGCGGTGCGGACCATCGAGCACCGGCTCGGCAGCGCTGCTGACAACCCGATGCTGTTCCTGATGGCGCTAATCACCCAGCTACTTCAAAAGCACGTAAAACACTCGGAAACCTTAAGAAGAGCTGAGAGACCGGCCGTCAGCGGCCATCCAATTGGTCAGCCACTTATCCGGCTACCCTGCGACCAAGCCGGGAATGACACACCGTAACGAACGAAACGTCTGCTGACCGATCAAACGTCCCTGCCGAATATGTGCGTCTGCGCACCGTCCTGGGTTGGTACCTCGCCAAGCGCACATCAGCCAATTCAGACCCTCCCGTCTGCCTGCGCGAGGCGTGGCGGCGTCAGTCAGGTCACAGGCGCTGTCCTCCTCGGCTAGCTGGCGCGCACGTCCTTGCCGGGTTTCAGCGCTCGCTTGCACGCCAGCGGAGCTTTCCAGGCCGCGGAGGTCCGGTCAGCCCGGCTCGGTTCCCCTGGCCCGCAGATCCGGCGCAGAATGGTAGCGGTAACGCCCTGGATGAGGGGGGCGCAGGCATGGAACGCATCGCAGGGCGCAGGCGGCGGGTTGGTGTGCTCAGCTGGGGCAGTAACCCGCTGCGGCGCAAGGTGGACCGGATCGAGGCCGGCATTTTCGCCGGGCTGCTCGTCATGTTCTTGATCGGCGCTCCGTTGCTGGCCGTCGCCGCGGGCTGGTGGGAGCACGGCGCGGCGGTGGCCGAGCAGCGCGCGCAGCGGTCTGTGCACCTGGTTACCGCGGTGCTGCTGCAGGACGTCCCTGACATCGTGGTCGGCACGGGCGCGTGGGACGCGGGGGCTTTGGCCCGGTGGACAGCATCGGACGGCAAGTCCTGTGTCGGCCTGGTCCTGGACACCGCGGGTGCCCGGGCAGGCAGCAGGCTCCTGATCTGGGTGTATGGGTCGGGCCGGCAGGCGGACCCGCCGCTGACCCGGCGCGACGTGCGGTCACGGGTGATCACTGCCGCCGCGCTGGCGCTGGCGGCGTTCGCGATCACGCTGCTGGCCGTGGCCATCTGGCTGAGGTGGCTGCTCAACCGCCGCCGCCTGGCGGGCTGGGGCGCGGCCTGGGCAGGCATCGGGCCGCGTTAGGCCAGGCGCGGATGGCGGGTCTCGGCCCGGTCACCACGGGCAGCGCCATGACGTTGGTGTTCATCAGCGGACCAGTGGCTATCACCGTGCGGGACTGGGAACAGCGCGGCGAGGTCTCTGACGGTGGTGCCCGGACCGGACTATGACACGGCGAACAGGCGGAAGGCCTCAATCACCGCGCGGGCCGCTAGTTTCACGGTCTTACCGGTCAGCGGTGGCCGGTTGCGGCAAGCGGACCTGTTTCAGGGTCCTACCCGGTCCGGGAACGCCGCGCTTCGGCTATCGGCCGCAGTCCTGCAACAACGACGTCGGTGAGCGCTTCTTCGAAGGACGAGCTGACGGCTGACCCGGCGAAGCGGATCGCGGCGAGCTGGCCGACCTCACCGGCACGCTGAAACGATGCGGCGCGGGCCAGCGTGATCGTAACCTTCCCCTGCCCGTCACACCGCACATCATCGGCGCAGTGCCCCAGCCGGGCGTTGGGTCTCCGCTCGCGCATGCATATCGCCCTGTTCTGGGTGCCACTAGCAGCCCGGCGCCGAGCAGCCACCGGCGTCCATAACGGTTCTACGTGCGGGCGATCACCAGGGGTCGGCCACGCTCCGTCACCGCTGGTGTTCTCCAGCGCGGCGCGTGGCAGGGCGTCCCAGGGCCGGCCACGGTCGGCGACGGTACGTGCGGGGTCTCCGTGACCGGCTACCGGGATGCGATGCCGAGTACTTCGGGATGAGCCCGGGCGGTAGTGCTCGGTCAGGATCTCACTGAGATTGCCCGGCCGGTACGCGACGGTGCGGTGGCAGATCTGGCAGCGGGAGACCGGTAGATGGGTAACGGTTACAGGGAAGCGGGGGAAGGTGACTTGTTCATTTGCCTCTATGATGCCAGGACCGCCGGAGTGATCTTGCCCTGTGCTCGCGTCACACGCACGCCACGCGGCATGAACGGAAGTTTGCTCTGGATCACGCTAATGCCGCCGAGCAGGGCTGCTACCTAAACTCATGAGGTGGAGACGAAGCAGATCATGGTGGCCCGTACCGCCGGGGACTCAGCTGCGCTCGGCAACATTTGGCGGATCACCGCCAAGAAGACCGACTTCTACCTCGACCCGCTCGGCCAGGCTGGCACCGTCGCCCACCTTTCCGTCCACGGCTCTAACGAGCGCTTCGACGGCCACCGCTTCCACATCAAGGTTGACCGGCGGCTGGCGGCCACGGCGAAAGACCGGGGGCACGTCGTGGGGCACGGCGTCCCCCGGAAGGGCTTCACCTTCGACGGTCAGCAACTTGCCGCCCACGCGTTCCGTGTAGCCCGCATCCGCTGGACATGGGACCTTCAGCGGCCCCGGTTCCGGGCGACCGCCGTCTCGGGCCCAGCCCCTGAACTCGCGGACCACCAATCGGGCGCACGCCAGTCGGAAGTCTTGTCGCCCAGCGACGACGCATGGGACATTGATCTGGTCGTCTCCTACGATCAGCCATACTGGCCGAATTCGCTCGGGTCACTGCGCGACAACGCGCGCCTCGGACCGCTGCGCAACGAGGCGGGCCTCTGGCTGACCGCGACTTCATATCACCGGTCGCAGAAGAAGTACCCCACGCCTGAAGAGCTATCTCCACGTCTTCCGCGGCCAGACGAGGAGCCGAATCGGATCATGTGCGGCGGGCCGGGACCCGACGGCGGGCCGGGACCCGACAAGGTCAGCGACATGTATTGGTTCGTGGAGACCATTACCTCGCGTCAGCTCATCGAGGCGAGTGTTGCCAGGCAGGAAGAGGCGGGGCTAGGCGTCAAGCCGAGCTCTTGACCCGGTGGTGTCGAGACGAGCTCAGGTCCTGAGCGCACATAAGTACCGATACCGAGCACTCCACGCGGCATGAGAGGAAGAAACAATGCGTTTCCGGTCCGAGCCCTCAGCCAGCCTTAGCAGCCGGGAATCCTGCCGGAGCCCGGTACGGAGTCCAGACCAGGAGAAGAAACCATGTGGAGCTGCGACGGACTTACGAGTTGCGATGGTGGAATCGTGATGGCATGCGACGCGCCCGCCGCAAAAGGATCTGGAGGTTTACGATACACATCCAAATAGCATGCCAGCAGGGCTGCGAGCGTCTGCTGCCCTGAGGCGTTAGGGTGGAATGATCCTCCGTTAATGGGATTAGGGAAATTGAGGTACGGCTTTACAGAATTTGTGTATTGACCGCTAGAGCCGCACGGCTCATGATTGTCCCAGATCGCAACTGGGGACACGAACTCGATCCCGGCAGCAACGGTCTCCTCGTAGAGGCGGTTGTCGAAGTCGTCTTGCAGGGTTCGGATACCGTCTCGTTCGGTGACGCTCAAGCGGTTCAGGATGCTTGAGCACATTGGGTGGAGATACGGGAAGCCTGGTGCGGGTATGTTTGGGAAGAGATACGGATATCCTATGATGATGATACGGGCATTCGGGAAGTCGCGTCGAAGGGTGCGGAAGAGCACGGCGTCCTCTGTCCCGATCTCCTCGATCGTGCCAGGCCCCCACTGTGTCAGTAGTTCCCCTTGCGGGACATGTTTGGCGGTCTTCTCCTCAACACCCGAAGGCGGGAACACCTCATTCAGGCAATTGCCGGAGATGAGGCAATTCTCTACAACCGACGAGAAGATAGCATTGTCTCCACCGATGGTGATGGTAACTAGGCCGACCGACGGTTGGACGCTCCCGTTGACCTCTGGCGGGACTAGCCCGCCTGGTCGGTGGGTCGGACCGAGAATCTGGTCCACGAGCGCCCCGGCGCACGCGGTGAAGCTGAGCGACGCTTGGTTGTCTTGCTTACGCAACAGCTTGAAGAGCAGGGTCGGATAGGCGGAGCTCACAGAACGGTCACAATTAGTGGCGGCAGTGCCCGGGGCGAATGGAGGCAGCCCTTCTCCGGAGGAGTAGGAATCACCTGGGGCGACATAGCTGCCATGGACGCCTTCCAGTGCCGAGGGCAGCGGGTGGGCTGGCGGCACGTCGACGTTCTCGTGCCAGGCTGAGATCCCTAGGTACGCTACGGCCATGACCACTCCGAGCGCACCGCCAAGCAAGATCAGCAACGGGGTGAAGGGGCCCCACTCATCGGAGCCCGTACGCGTATGGTCGGGCCAGATCGGCTTGCGTTGCAGGTACGGAACGGGCACGGGAAGCCATGCGGACCAAGCTCCCCAAGCAATGGCGGCAACCGCCACGACGAGAAAGAGCCATAGGTAGAAGGCCTCTGCAGCCGACGCGAACAGCCACCACGCAACGCCAACATCCACACCCACCATCGCTAGCAGGGCGAGGGCCATGACTACATGTTCCTTGGGGCCGAGGTGGCTCCTGTGGCGATCGCGCCATTCAATTACGGCACCGCTGGTGAGGGTCCCGATACCGAGATTGGCGAGGATAACGAAGAAGATTTCGAGCCAAAACTCGACGCGCATCCCACTGAGTGGCGGCTGGCCGAGGGCCGCCCAGAACACGAAAACAAACATGAAGATTGCCGCGACCAGCAGGTAGACGAAGTGCCAGGGGCGCCATTCCCTGGATTGTCCGTCCGCAGTCCCGGCGCGAGATGAAGAGTTTGCCATTGGTCCCCCCGATCTGCAGCGGAAGATGATACCGGGGCAGATGCTTAAACTCATGGAGTAGCGCTATCCGGACCGGGGAAGCGGCTTACCCGTCCGCCTTACCCTTTCGTGCCCGCTGTCCCCCAGCAGTTGAAAAACATGCGTTTACCCGTTCAGCGCCCAAATCGGAGGCGGGTCCATAGAAATGTCCTCAGGCTGAGTGTGGAGCCCGCTCAAGCTCAACCTCTTGAGCGCACAAACGACACAAAGCCGACATTCCCGGATAAGTTTCGGCATGTCATACTCTGACGCTGTCAATCCTTCAGGCGCATCGAAGCCATGTCAAGAGCGGTAGTGATCTTATGGACAGAGCCGCACCAGTTCCTCCGCATGATGCCAGGCGCCGGGTGGGGGCCAGCCGCACAGCCCGGCTCACTGTCCAGGCCAGCTATTGCGCACGTCAGGCATAAATCACTATCGCCCGACCTTCTGAAACTAACCGCGGGCCGCGACGATCACACTTTGGACGATCACACTTTGAAGGAGGCTTAACCCAACCCGCCCGCAGCCTGAAGACCAGATTCCCGATCGATCCCCGGTAACACGTTCGCTCATCGGCATGTGGGTGAGCATCATTGCACCGACGAGTCGGGACGCTTCGGACTTACCTCGCGGTAGCCGCTTTGAACTTTACCGA
>Ga0181518_10003946_pt1 | contig 13463 bp, 8 predicted proteins | sample PEATcosm2014_Bin_28_FD_119751 | JGI IMG/M metagenome (GOLD analysis project Ga0181518, IMG submission 119751) | Peatland microbial communities from MTU Mesocosm Facility, Houghton, MI, USA - PEATcosm2014_Bin01_60_metaG | ecosystem: Environmental > Terrestrial > Soil > Wetlands > Peat | place... | reverse complement strand
CTGGCCATCAGCCAACGCCGCAACGTTCAAGTCTCCTTTAATACTGCGATCAATCCCCCAACGATTACCTACACGGTGCAGGCAGGTAATTATGCAGGGAGCACCGAACTGAATGGAACTCCCGTCAAGATGCCGCTTCCTAATCAAGTCCAATTCACATCGGAATCCGCTGAAGTGGATACCCCGATGGGATTCGGCACCTGCGCCGGCAATTTTGGTGTGTGCATCGCGGGCAGCAGTACTCCGCCTCTCATCATGGGATTCAATTCCGAGGGCCAGTTTACAGATAGCACCTGGGTCAACACGCTGAACGGGACGGTCTTCATCGGAATTCCAGGTCAAGCATCGACGGCGCGCGCGGTGACCATCATGGGCGGTACGGGACGTGTGCGCTCGTATAGCTACGCTGGCGGTACGGGAGCGTACGCATGGACGGAATAGGGAGTTCTACTATGCCAAGAGACCGCAAAGTTCGAACACAAAGAGGTTTTACCTTTATCGAGGTCCTGATTGCCCTGGGCGTCCTCACCTTCGGCGTTCTCTCCCTCGTTTCTGTTTTCACCCAAGGTCTCAGGGCTTCCTATCAGACCCAGATTCAGTACCTCGCGCAGCAGAAGGCGCAGGAAGCGCTCGAGACAATCTTCACGGCCCGCGACACCAAACTCCTAACTTGGGCGCAAATTGCGAACGTAAGCGGAGGCGGAGTTTTTAAGGATGGTCCGCAGCAACTTTGCGCATCCGGCCCCGATGGTCTGTTTGGCACGGAAGACGACCTTACCGGCACTCCTGACGTCATCACGATTGGGCCCGGCCCCGATGGCGTTTTTGGAACTGCCGATGACGTGGTGATCAATCTTAACCCCTGGATGACGCGCACGATTGCCATCACCCCCGTGGCGTCCACGCCCAACCTGAACCAAATCACCATTACCATCAATTGGACATTCCAGGGACAGTCCTCCTCATTCCAGATCGTCAGCTACATTTCCAATTATTCCTGAGGCCTACGATGAAACTTCAGACAAAGAAAAAATTCGCCGGCTTTACACTGATCGAATTGTTGATCGCCATGACGGTCACCCTTGTCCTTCTTTATGCGGCCGTCCTGGCCTTCCAGAACGCCAGCAATTCCAATCAGATCGTCGTGCAATCGGCGGATATGACGGACAATCTGCGCGCTGGATTAAACCTGATTCAACAGGACCTCCAGCAAGCGGGCGCAGGCATTCCCGTCGGCGGCATCTCCATTCCCTTCACGGCCAATGCGTCAGGTTGTGGAACTACGCCAGCAATCAATCGGCCCATTTTGGGTGGCAAAACCACTTTTCCACTCTGCAATTCCACGATGCCCGCGGTTGAGCCTGGAAATTCCCTGGGGCCCGCTCTTACCGCCCCTGACGCCACTGCCGGTACCGCATCCAATCCCGACCCCAGCGGCATCACCGACGAAATCACCGTGCTGTATGAGGACAACACCCTGAAACTCGACAGCCTCCCGGTTTATGCTGCCGCTTCTGGAAGTTCACCGGGATGCCCCGCTGGCAGTGTGGTACTTACCGGCACCACTCTCGTAGTCACCTTCGATACCACCTGTATCAATTTCGCCACCGCCGGCATCCAGCTTCAAGTTGGCGACCTCATCCTGTTGTCGAATCCGAATGGCAACACCTTGCTCTGTGTTACGGGCATATCAGGCAATGCCCTGACCTTCGCTTCAGGCGATGCCTTTGGCCTGAACGGCCGCAACAAAACGGACAGCAGCGGCACGATCGCCCAGATGGCCACCAGCGGATGCACCAGTGGAGCAAACACTTGTTTCCCCTCGACGCTGGCCACGCGCGTCTGGATGGTTACCTATTACCTCGACAACGTCACCAGTCCCCCTTGGGTCCGCCTGGTTCGCCAGGTAAATCTGCCGGTAGCGGGCAGCACCATCATCGATCAACCCACGCCCGTCGGCGAGACTCTGGAAAACCTGCAGTTCACGTATAACTTCGTGGACGGCATCACCAATCCTTCGAACCAAGCCACGGTTCCCGCCGGCAATTCGGAATCGCAGATACGTTCGGTCAACGTCTATCTGGCGGCGCGGTCAAATTACAACCTGAACAGAGGCACTAGCACTTCGTACGCTCGCAACAATTTAATGACGCAGGTCAGTCTTCGCAGCATGGCCTACGTCGATCGCTACTTCTAAGAGGAGCCGGCAATGCAAACAAAGCACCATCATAAGAAAATTCGCTCTCGCCAGGACGCGGGCATTGCGCTTATCACGTCACTCCTCCTGATGTTCTTGATGTCCAGCCTCCTGGTGGGTTTCTGCATCCTGCTGATCTCCAACCAGCAGCTGGCGGGTTCCAATAACGCCGACGTATCGGCTTTCTACGGCGCGGAAGCAGGCATGGAGCAATTGACGGCGAACATTGGGAACCTGTTTGCCCAAACCTATTCGCCGACCACATCGCAGATCAACGCTCTGGAAACCACTCCTCCCGCTCCCGTCATACCGGGCATTTCGTTCATGACCGGCAGCGGCCAATCGGGCTATACGGTTACTCTGCCTTCCACCACAACCTACGATTCGAATGGAAACCCCATCCCTGTCGCCTCGACGGTCAAGATCGGCCCGTATGCCGGATTGACGGCCTTCGTGACCGAATACACCCTCACGGTTAACGCTCGAACGACTGCGGGTCGCGAAGTGAAGCTCACGCGCACCACCCAGGCGGTGGGCATTCCGGCGTTTTCGTTTGGTGTTTTTTCGCAAATGGACCTCAGCTTCTTCCCGGGGCCGAACTTCAACTTCGGCGGGCGCACCCACACCAACGGAAATCTTTTCCTGGCGGTGGGGTCTGGATCCACGCTCACTCTCTCCGACAAGGTCGATGCCTACAAGGATGTCATTCGCACAGAGCTCTCGAATGGCGTCAGCACAGCAACGCTGTACCCCGGCACCGTGCAAGTCACCACGAATCCGGGAACCGGCAGCTCCTGTAATGCCTGCAGAACTCTCGCCCAAAGCGAGGGTAGCTGGAACCCATTGACGGCCACGGCCGATGCCAATTGGCCCACTATCTCCACGGGTTCAAGTCCTGCCGACTATAACCACAACTTGATTGACGGACTTGGCAGCCTGGACCCCACGCACTCCACCGGTGCGAAACAGCTCAACTTGGGCATCGCCATTCTTGGGAACGGCACCACGCAGCCTGTTGATCTGATCCGTCGCCCCAAGAGTGGTGAATCCATGACCATCACGGCAGAGCGCTACTATGATCAGGCCAGCCTGAGGGTTCTGCTTTCGGACAACATGTCCGACATCATGAACCTGCCCTGTATCGACGCCAGCTCAAATCCGCTGAACCTGAGCAACATGGCGACCTCAGCCATTACCACTTGGAGCACCGGGGGCAACGCCGCTGATCCACAACTTACCAAGCTCAACACAAACTTGACCACCAACGGTATTGCGGAGCTTCCTTTGGCCAGCTCGGGCGCAGCCCAGGCCCAGGGCTCAACATCTACCTATACCCCCGCGGATGGCTATTTGGTGCCTGCTGGTTTCCCCATCATCACCGGTTATATCAAGATTGAAGAGCAAACCGGTTACGGCAACTCCTCGGGCTGCGGCACCTGGAAAGACGTCACAGCGGAGATCCTGGGCTACGGATATGTTGGGCGCAACATTGACCCAGTCACGCAATCCCTGGATGGCACTCACCTGAATCCGCAGTGGGTGCAAAACACGACCACGATGCAGGCTGGTGCGGCCCCGAACCTTCCCTTCCGTCTGCCGGTAACGCCAGTTTATGCGCCGGGCAACCCCGCTATCACCGCGCTGGGCCCCCAGAATTTGAGTGCTGGCACCACCACGCCAAAGTATTTCCCGGCGGGGAATTTTACCGCCATCTCGCAAGCTTCCAACGCCAACACTTACATTTGTCAGGACCCACATCCCTACGCCATCATTCGCCTTGAGCGAATTCGCGACAATCCGTCGTCCGTCGCCGTAACGAACGGCACTCTCGGTGTCCATAACTCGCCCGCGATCTCCACCGTTGCGCAAGCTTGCGGCGTAGACCCCACCACAAGCAAGGTCCTGGCGGGTTGGACGCCCCAGGGCTACGATTTCTGGCCCAACGTACTGTTCGATTCGCGCGAAGGCGAGCTTCGCGATGTCACCATGTCCGCCAACAACTATCCAACGCTTAACGGCACCATGAGCTATATCGAAGTCGACGGCAAGAATCTGGCCAACTGGTTTGCCGGCAAGATCAACGGCATTACCACCACGGGCGGAGCCACCAAGGATCCCAGCAACGCCTCGAACAATTTCGTACTCTATATCTCTGATCGCCGCGGAAACTACTATGACTCCACCGTCCAGTCACTTTCCGGCGGCTGGCCTCCGCTTTCCTTCTCGACCCACGAAACGGGTGAAACTGGTTGGACGGACATCGTCAACAGCAGCTCGAGTGTTGCTGCCGGCTGCCCCAACGCCACCCTCGATACCGGTGAAGATGAAAACACCGGGACCACATTTGCCGGCTCCTTCTACTACTACGGCGCTGGCATGAAATATGTCCATGACAAGAGCGATACACTCGCTAACATCTTGACGAAGCCCGGCACCCTTGGCGTATTCACGGGCCTTTCCGGGACAGCGCTCTTGGCAAATGACAATTGCGCGACCGTTCCCGCGTACTCCGCTGCCAGCGACGGCATCTGGCCGATGATGGTCGCGACGAACCCCTTTTTCGCGCGGGAAAATCCCCCGCTCTTCTTCCGTCGCGCCGTCAAGATCACCAACGCCAACAATCTGACCGCCTTGCCAACATGCCCCGGCGGCAATGAATGCGGCTTGTCGATTGCCGTGGAAAATCCCGTCTATGTTTCGGGCGACTACAACGCCAATTCCGGTAACAACGGTTTCACCGATCCCAACGTGGCTTCTTCCATCAATGCGGATGCGGTCACGCTTCTGGGGAATGAATGGAATGACGTCAATACGTTCCTCAGCCCCTATGATTTGAACAACCGCACTGCGGGAACCGCGTACTACCGCATGGCCGTTCTGGCGGGCGTGACGGTGGACTTTCCGCAACCCGGCAGCGCAACCTCGGCTACGGTTCCACAAGACTTCGGGACCAATGGCGGAGTGCACAATTTCCTGCGCTATCTGGAGAACTGGAATGGAACCCTGAATTACCTGGGTTCCATCGTCGAGCTGTACTACAGCCGGCAAGCCAACGGCACCTTCAAATGCTGCAACACGGTATATGCCCCGCCGACCCGCGGCTACAACTTCGATTCGGACTTCTTGAACCCGCTCCTGCTGCCGCCGCGCACGCCTTTGTTCCGCGACGTCAACACCACCGGTTGGACGCGGCTGATGCTGCCGAGCCAGTAGATCGTCGCTCTCCAGCGATCCACTTCTTCCAAACGTCCCGGTCACTGGCCGGGACGTTTGCTTTTCTTGCCACCCTCCGGCGGCACGCACCCTTACGCTTTCGTGGTACCTTCAAATGGTCCGCCTGGATTTGGTGCGGGCAGTTTTGGGCGAACATGAACCCTCTTGAGACCCTGAGCCTCGTCCTCGGCGCCGGCTTCGCCTCCGGCCTTAATCTTTATGCCACTGTGGCCACTTTGGGGCTGCTCCAGCGCTTTGGGGTGATTCAGCTTCCCGTGGAGCTCCGCGTCCTCTCTCATCCTGTAGTTCTGGGAATTGCGATTGTTCTCTACCTGCTGGAGTTTTTCGCGGATAAGGTTCCGTACATCGATTCCATCTGGCAGGCGCTCCATACCTTCATCCGTCCGCCCGCTGCCGCGCTTCTCGCTTTCGCAGCCACGGCAGCCGCCCCGGACGTTTGGCGCTGGGGAGCCGCCCTGCTCGCTGGCGGAATCGCGCTGACGTCCCACGGCACCAAGGCCAGTGCGCGCGCGGCTGTGAACCTGAGCCCGGAACCTCTCAGCAACTGGGCCCTGAGTTTTGGGGAAGACGTTCTATCGGTTTGGCTCGTGTGGTTCGCCACCGCGCATCCCACAGCCGCAATCATTGTAGTGACGCTGCTCTTTGGTTTTTCTCTTTTCCTGCTCTACCACCTGTTTCGTTTTCTCCGCCGCACTCTCAACAAACTCGTCGAAATCTAATCGCTTGTGGCACAGTCACTCCTGACTGTGTTCTTGGCTTGCTCATGTAGGGGTCGAGCACTGCTCGACCCCATTTCAGCAACCCGTATAATTTCCCGTCATTCCGAACGGAGTCCGCGAAGTGAGGAATCTCTCTTCTTGTTGCGAACCGCGGCGATCCTTCGGCAATCTCATATTCTGCTTGCCACTACTTCAAATACACCGCCAGCCAATCCAGAAACGTCTTGTACCACAATTGGCTATTCTGCGGCTTCAGCACCCAATGTCCTTCATCCGGGAAAATCAGCAGCTTGGAGGGCACACCTTGCCGCTGCAGCGCGCTGAACAGTTCCAGCGACTGCGTGTACGGCACGCGATAATCCCGTTCTCCCGCCACCACCAGCATCGGCGTTTTGTATTTGCCAAGATCTCCTGCATAGGTTGACGGCGACCACTTCTTGTAATTTTCCGCCGCGGTCCACGGCGTGCCTTGCATGTCGTGGTCTTCAAACCACAACTCTTCGGTTGCGTACATGGACACTTTGTCGTACACACCGGCGTGGCTGATGATGGCCTTGAAGCGGTCCGTATGCGTCGCCAGCCAGTCCGCCATATATCCGCCGTAGGAGCCGCCAGCCGCCGCCATCCGCGTCTTATCAATGAACGGATATTTCGCGATGGCTGCGTCAACTCCCTTCATCACGTCCACATACGCTTTGCCGCCCCAATCGTTGGTGATTTCATCCGTGAACTTCTGCCCGAAGCCGCTTGAGCCGCGCCTGTTGATCATCAGCGTTACATAACCCGCAGCCGAAAAGACTTCCGCATTCCACCGGTATCCCCACGCGTTATCCCACATGGTCTGCGGCCCGCCGTGCAACAGCACAAGCATTGGGTACTTTTTCGTCGCCGTGAAATTCGGAGGCCGCACCAGCATCGCCTCCACCTTTGTTCCCTCCGCTCCTTCAAACCAGAAGCTCTCCGGCGCGTTCATGTCCAACTGCGCGAGCAGCGCGTCGTTCTGATGCGTCAACTGTTTCAGGCCCCTGCCATCGCCAGCGGCAACGAATAATTCCGTGGGCAGAGTCAGGCTGGTCCGCCCCGCCAACAACACGCTGCCATCGCCGCTGAACGAGAACGTGCCATTGAAGCCATCGAGCAATTTCTTCGGTGTCGCTCCCACCCGCGCCTCCATCGCATAAATCGGCTGCAACGTCTCATTTTCCGCCGTGAAGTAAATGGTCTTGCTGTCCGGCGACCACGCCAGACTGTTCGCGCTGCGGTCAAAGCCTGCCGTCAAATCCGTGCTCTTCCCCGTTTGCCGGTCGTACAGCATGACCCGCCAACGGTCCGATTCGTAGCCCGCGGTGAGCTGCGCGTGATAGGCGATCGAAGCTCCATCTGGCGAATACACGGGATCGCCGTCAAACCCGGGATTGGAAGTAATTCGCTTCGCTTCGCCGCCGGATACGGGAATGATGAAAAGATCCCCGTTCGTGCTGATTGCCTCCACTTTGTCCGTCACCGCCGTATAACAAATCTCCTTGCTGTCCGGCGAGAAACTAATGTCGCTGGGGTCGCCGCGCACGTCGGGGGGAATGTCGTAATCGGCGGCGGGCGTAAGGTCGCGCGCGGGTGATCCACCGTCGGCGGCCACAACGAACAGATGGCTGCGTTTGCCGTCGGACCAGTGATCCCAATGGCGGTACAGCAGGTGATCGTAAATGCGCGCCTTCACCTTGCTCTTTTCTTTTTCCTCATCGCGCTTGGCGTTGCATGCGTCATCTTTGCAGTCCACATAGACTGACGACGTGAACGCAATGCTTTTCCCATCCGGCGCCCACTTTACGAGATCCGCTCCCGTCGAAAGCTGCGTCAGTTTCTTCGCCTCGCCTCCGTCCATGGAAAGCAGGTAGACCTGCGAACTGCCATCACGCGCGGAAAGAAACGCCAGCGTCTTGCCATCGGGAGACCATGCGGGGGAAGAGTCGCGCCCGCCCTGGCTCACCTGAATGGCTTCGCCGCCTGCCGCCGGAATGATCCAGATATTGCTGACGCCGCGATTCAGTTCCATGTCTGGCGTGGATACCGTGTACGCCACCCACTTCCCGTCGCGCGAAATTTGCGATTCGGAGATGCGGTGCATTTTGATCAGGTCGTCAAAGGCGACGGGATGCTTTGCCGGAGCTTGCGCCTGCGTCTGTGCTTGCGCGGTCCACGCGAAACACACGGCGATGGCCACTATTGCTCTGCGCACTAAAATGCGATTTCTCATTCTTCCTCCACCCGTACCGTAATTACTCCCGCGATCTCCAAAACAGTGCATGATGTCACGATTACACGACGAATCCAAGATAACGCATGGAATTTGTTCACACCCTCATTTTCCCTTCGCGGTCGGCATGCCCACGGCCCAGATGTATCCATCGGGGTCCACGAGCATCACGTCGCGCCAGCCATGGGGGAAATCCTGCGCGGGCTGCAAAACGGTTACACCCGCGGTTTTCGCGCGCGCTTCCGCCTCATCTGGATCAACGCCCAGCACGCGCAACTCCGCCCCTGTGCCGCGCGGTCCGGCACCCTGCAATCTTTGATACAGCGGGTGATGGTCATAAGACTGGTCCGCGTGAAGCATGAAGTCCGTTCCCACCAGTGCCAGTGCCGCGAAATCGCCGTCCGCGTAACGAACTGTTGCGCCAAGAATGTCGCGGTAAAAAGGGAGTGATTTTTCGACGCTTCGCACCAGCAGGTTGACGCTGAACTTCGGCAGCGCGCGTCCGTATTCGTCCGCAGGCATAAACGCATCGCCGCTTCGTGTTTTTGTCATGCCGCTACCTCCGTACCACCAGCCAGTTTAGAAGCGCCACCATGCATGTCGTCCCCACAACTGCAAACTCGCCTTTCCCCATCTGCGTCAGCAGCACTAGGGAAAAAATCAGGCTCAGCCCCGCAAAAAGATATGGCATGGGGAGAACAAATTGCGCCTGCCGATCACCGCGCCGCCGCAATAACGGCACTGCCAGGGCCATCGCGCCGTAAACCGCCAGGCGCGACACCGCCGAAAGAACCGCGTTCCACTCAAAATTTCCCAGCGCCGCGAACACGAACACAAGCACGGCGTATAGAACAATGGAAACATAAGGCGTGCGGTAGCGGGGATGAACCGCACCCAGCAGAGCAGGGAAGTCGCCTTGTTCCGCGAGCGCAAACGTGACGCGTGGCGCGTGCAACAGGTTCGCGCTCAGATACCCATACGCGGAAACCAGCGCCGCCAGTGCGATCGCGATTCCGCCGCCGTGTCCCAGGAATCGCTGTGCGGCCTCAGCCAGTGGGCGCGCGGAAGCTCCCGCATCCGGCAAGATAGCCACAACAGCAAACTGCACGGCCGTGTAGATCACGCAGACCACTCCCAGCGCCGTCAGCAGGGCGATGGGAGTATCGCGCTTGGGATTGGTAGTTTCGCCGCCAATGAACAGTGCGCCTTCAAATCCGCCATACGCGTAGACAAGCAGCAGCATTGCTTGAAACCAGTTCTTCGCGGAAGCAACGGGCAATGGCGCAGCCACGCGAAGTTCCGGCTTCAGCAGGAGAGCAATCAGCGCCGCCACCACGAAGGAAAGCAGGAACCCCACCTTAATCGCGGTGAAGAAATTGCTGACGTTTTTCCCCGTTTTCACGCCGATGTAATTCAGCAGCGCCAGGTGGCCGATCAGCACCGCCAAAACGAACAGTTCGCCTCGCCGAGTTCCGATCACCGGATAGAATTGCGCCGCATAGGTGCAAAAAAGATTCGCCGCTGCGGCCGGAGCGGCAATGCGCGTCAGCCAAGTCAGCCAGGCGACCAGCAATCCCGCGAATCGCCCCAGTGCGTCGCGAGCGTACAAATAAAGCCCGCCGGTTTCTTCGTAGTACGAAGAAACCTCCGCGATACATCCAGCGATAATCAGGATTCCCACGCCAGCGCCGAGGCAACTGATCGGGCTGAGTCCGCCCAGCCTCGCCGCTAGATCCGCGGGTAATTTGAAGATGCTGACGCCGACAATCGAATTCACCATCAGAGCCGTCAGGCTCCAACGGCCGATGGTGCGCACCAGCGCGTGCGAACTTTGCGTCAACCTCGGCAATCCTCCCCGCCAGGCGATTTCTAATAGTTTCCGGGTACGCTGACCGAGGCCGCCTTCATCCGCGCTATCTCTCCAAGTACATCGCTCTTCCCATTGATCGCCTCGAGATGCGGGTAGCGCTCACCGCCGTGATACTGAATACTGCAGGTCTTAAAGTAATCCGCGTTTTCCACCAGCAGCTCGATCGGTTCCTTGCTGGTTTTCGCCAGCTCAATCGCGTTATGCAGGAGTTCCGGCGACCACTTCCGTCCGTTCACTCCCACCAGATGCATCCCGGGCGCCACCCCCGCCAGGTCCGCCGGCGAACCCGGAATCACATCCAGGATGCGGTCGCTTTGATCGCCACCGGGTGCATGCACTTCAAAACCTAGCGAGAAGTTGAAGTGGGCAATCTGATTGACGATTTCGTCCGCCTTGTCGTGCTCGTTCGGATTTTCCGTAAACACGAGTTTCCAGCCGGCATTTTCCAGCCCGCCAAGCGGCGCGCCCGGCCCGTGTGACCGCAACCGCTCATTAAAAAATTCCCGCCAATCGTAGGGAGCGACTTCGTTCATTCCCGCCAGCACATCCTCGAACGTGTAGGGCACGACCTTTGGCCCGGTATTTTCGCCGCCATGGAATTTCCGGCAAAAATCATCCAGCGATTTCTTCCCCCGCGTTTCGCGGCGAATAATCGTGTCAGTTTCCAGCCAGATGAGCGTGCTCTCATCATAGTAGTCAGCGCCGCGCCGTCGGGCGGTTCCCGCTCCGGGTGCCCCGTAAAGGATCTGCGACGAAATTGCCGTGTCTTGCAGGTCGCGCCAGGTGCGCCCCGGCCAGTCATTTAAATAGGCGGCCGTGGCTGCAAGGTATTCGCGCAATTGTTCCGGAGTCCAGAAGCCGCTGCGTGCCGCCAGAATCACGCCCAGATATTGTGTGAGCCCTTCGTAGACCCACAAGAGATCACCCTTCAGAGGCGTCTGAAAATCAGGAGAGACCAGGCCGATGGGGCGGCGATATTTGCCATTCCAGGAATGCGTGAATTCGTGCGCCAGAAGGTCCGTCTGCGTTTCGCGCACTTCCGGATCGAGGAACAGCGCCTCGGGTGTGCGGTTATCGCTCGATTCGTGATGCTCCACGCCGTCGGGAGGCATGGTGTCGCTCAGCGCAAGCAGGAAATCGTAGCGGCGATAGTGCCGCACGCCGAAGAGCGCCCCCGTTTCCGCCACCAGTTGACGAAGGTGCATCACTTCCGCGGGGCCGGCGTAAAGTGCCGCGGGCCCATCCGCGGCAATGTGAAGGAAGTGTTCGGGCCTCTGTCCTGGCGAAAGGTCGATGGTGCGGAAATAGGCGCCGGTGATCACGGGAGAATCGACCAGCGTGGTTAACGAAGCCGGGGCAAATTCCACCATGCCCGCATTTCCCGAAGCTACCGGCAAGGCCGTGCCGTATTTCCATCCCGCAGGCAGTTGCAAACTTGCTACATAGGTCAGACCGTCGGTTTTTGCTCCTTGCGGATAGAGCACGACGAGATACCAGTCCAACACCGCAATCTGTGCCGTGGCTGCGGGAGTTTCACGCGATCCATTCGATGCGTCGGCCGGCGACAAATAATCCAACTCGACCTGCAGCGTATCGGAGCCGCTCGGTATCTCCAGGTGAAACGCGTACATGTCCACGTCGTCGCGCCTCCACGACACTTCTTTTCCCCCGGCCTGCATTTTCAGTCCGGTCAGATCGACGATCGGCCCTGTCGGCGCATGCTCTCCCTGAATCCATTTCGGATAGACCAGCGTGAGCGGGCCGGGCTTCACGGGAAACTCCAGCTTCGCGTGGAAAATATGTTTCGGGGCATCGCGTAGATCCACGGCAATTTTCACCGGCGCTGGCGCGGACTGAGCGTAAATGCTGCCCGTCGCAAACAGCGCTGCTGCGATATAAGGAAGGAATAAATGAGAGCAGGTACGCGTTAACAAGTGGAATCCTCCAAACCCGCGAATGAGTATCGCATGAGTGGCCTGTCGGGAGCATCTTCAGGTGTTGCTCCGCGTTTTGTTACAATCACAATATGAGTACGATCACGCAGTCCTCCTCGCTTTTCTCCCGCAACCTTCGAAAAAACTATCCCGTTGCCGTGCGCGGCGAGGGCAGTTGGATTATCGCCGCCGATGGCCGCCGCTATCTGGACGCTTCCGGGCAGGCTGCGGTTGTCAGCATTGGCCACGGCGTTCCGGAGATCGGCCGTGCCATGGCGGAGCAGTCCAACAAAATCGCTTTCGCCCATACTTCACAATTTCACTCGGAACCTGCCGAAAAATTGGCGGCTCGCGTGCTCGCCATCGCGCCCAGGAATTTTCACGATGGTGGCCGGGTTTATTTCACTTCCGGCGGCTCGGAAGCTACCGAAACGGCGATCAAGCTGGTGCGGCAATATTTTCTAGAGCGCAAACAGGACTCGCGGTACCGCGTCGTTTCCCGCAGGCAGAGCTACCACGGAAGCACGCTTGGCGCGATGTCCGTCAGCGGGAATGTCGCGCGCAAAGCTCCCTACGCCCCCATGATCTCGGAATGGGGCCATGTGGCGCCCTGCTTCTGCTACCACTGCCCGTTTGACAAGACCTTCCCTGATTGCGATGTTGCGTGCGCCGACGATCTCGATGCCTTCCTGAAGGCGAATGATTCTTCCAGCGTCGCCGCGTTTATTTTTGAGCCCGTTGTCGGCGCGACTTTGGGCGCGGCCGCCGCCGTGGATGGTTACACCGCGCGCATCGCCGAAATCTGCCGCAAGCACGGTATCCTGCTGATCGCGGACGAAGTCATGTGTGGCATGGGCCGCACGGGCAAGCCCTTTGCGAGCCAGCACTGGGGGCTCGAGCCGGACATCATTCTCACCGGCAAAGGCATAGCCAGCGGCTACGCACCGCTCGCCGGAGTTCTTGTGGCGCCTCACGTCGTCGAAGCATTTGAAAAAGGCACCGCGGCTTTCATGCACGGCTTCACCTACCAGTCTCATCCAGTGGCCACGGCTGCCGGCAACGCCGTCTTCGACTATTTAGAAGCGCACAAATTGTTCGAGCGCGTGACCCCTGCGGGCGAAACGCTGCGCAAGGCACTTTCCACGCTGGAAAATCATCCGCACGTCGGCCAGGTCCGCGGCTTGGGCCTTCTCCAAGGCGTCGAATTCGTGAAGAATAAATCCACGCGCGAGCCCTTTGCGAAAGAAGAGGGCAT
>Ga0181518_10003942_pt1 | contig 13468 bp, 11 predicted proteins | sample PEATcosm2014_Bin_28_FD_119751 | JGI IMG/M metagenome (GOLD analysis project Ga0181518, IMG submission 119751) | Peatland microbial communities from MTU Mesocosm Facility, Houghton, MI, USA - PEATcosm2014_Bin01_60_metaG | ecosystem: Environmental > Terrestrial > Soil > Wetlands > Peat | place... | reverse complement strand
GGATAGCTGTAGATGAGGAAGGCAATCACGCCGCAAACAACGGTAGCTTTGATCAATTCGAAAATGGTCATAAGACTGCGTTCAAGTTGTGTCCCGGCCTCCGGCGGCGTTGTGCCCGCCTCATCGTCAATGCCGCTGTTTGGCCGAGCGCCATAACTACTATAGGATAATCGAAGGCAAGTCCTGTGCCAAGCGGAAACTGTCTTGAAGAAAGTTCTATTAGCCGCGCGATAGCTTTTGGCTATTACTCGGATACGAACAAAGCATTGGCTCCGATTGGCTCAAGGGGCCACTTTTGGGTCAGATGAAAGTAGTGTTTCGAGTAAATATTGCTCCTCTCCAGACCAAGCAGGTCCGCTTGGGCCCTAAATGGAGCTTGTGGAATGGCCCCCAAGTGGCCATTGTTCTGCTCATCTCAGTGAAGCCGCTGGACTAACCTGGCAGCCCCTGCAAGAAGTGTGATTATCGATGAGCAAGAAAGTCCTCTTAACAAGTGTTTGCCGACCGCTGGGGCCGAAATATGGCGACGCGCCGTCGGTCGGCTATGAACTATTGTACGGGCAGGTGACGCGTGCCCAGGGCCTGTTCAGCCCGCGCACGGTCAACGTCCATTATTCCCTGGAGTACATCGCGGAGAACCTCGACACCCCGACGGTGGTGCTGCAATACCCGTCCAAGAGCGAGCTGATCCGTGAGCTCAAAAAGGGCTACGATTACGTGGGCGTCTCCTTCCTGCTCGCGGTGATGCACAAGATGAAGGAGACTGTTGCGCTGATCCGCAAATACGCCCCCCACAGCAAGATCGTCCTGGGCGGCTACGGAACGGTGCTCAAGGATGAGGCGCTCAAGCCCTACGGCGATTACTTCTGCCGGGAGGAAGGCGTAGGGTTCTTCCGCCGGCTGTTGGGGGAACCCGAGATTCCGATGCCGTACAAGCAGCCGCTGCTGGTGAGCTCGCTCAAGGTATTTGGGTCGAAGGTCTCGACCACGGGTCAGATCTTCGCTGGGCTGGGCTGCCCGAATGGCTGCGATTTTTGCTGCACCTCGCATTTCTTCTCGCGCAAACACATCCGGCTGCTGCCCGAGGGTAAGGACATCTACGCCGTCGCGGAGCGTTACCTCGACCTCAACCCGGATTTGGTCCTGCTGATCATCGATGAGGATTTCCTGCTCAACAAGAAGCGCGCGATGGAGTTCCGCGACTGTGTGATGAAGGGCGGGAAGACCCTGTCTATCTTCGCGTTCTCGAGCATCAAGGCCCTCAGCCAATACACCGTCGAGGAGATTCTGGAGATGGGGATCGACGGCTTTTGGATCGGGTACGAGGGAACACGGTCCGGTTACGCCAAACAGCAAGGCCGGCCGGTCGAGGACATCATCACGGAGTTTCGCGCACACGGCATCACGATTCTGACTTCGATGATCGTCGGCTTTGATTACCAGAACCAGGCGGTGGTGGCGCAGGAGCTGGACGGGTTGATGAAACTCAAACCAGCCCTGGCCCAGTTCCTGATCTATGGGCCGGTCCCGGGCACGCCGTTTTACGAGCGGGTCATAAAGGACAACCTGTTGGAGGAGGTGTACGCCAAAGACACCGACCTCTATTATCGGCGGGGTGATGGCTTTGCCACTATGGTCAAGCACCCGACGCTCTCGCCCGCGGAAGTCGAGGAGCTGCAACGCTGGTGCTTCCAGGAGGACTTCCAGCGACTCGGCCCTAGCATCTTCCGCACCTTGGAAGCGCGATGGCTTGGCTACCAGAAACTGAAGGGCTCAGCCAATCCGTGGCTGCGCCGGAAAGCCGAGTTTTTCGCCAAGGAACTGAGGACGGCGTACCCGGCGTTTCTGGCGGGAAGGCTGCTTGGCCCCAACGCCGCCGTTCGGCGCTGGATTGCCGATCTGGAAAGGCGCATCCACGCGGAGCTGGGTCAGCCCGCTCTCCAGGAGCGGCTCCGATCCGTAGCGGCCGTTGGCGCGGCGCTGTGGACCGGCTTGACGTTGAGGCTGAACCTTTTTCAGCATCCCAAATTAATACGAACAACCTATCGGATGCCGGCCAAGCGCTGGGCTGGGTTTGATCTATGGGAAGAACTCCGTCGCAAGGCCGCGCTCCCCAACCTTTCCATCCAGGTTGATCTGCAACACGCCAAGCAGCAGGTGTGGATGCGGCTGGAAGGCCGGCTATCACGCGCGGAGGCCGAGCGTCTTGGGCAGCGAATTCGTGATTCCCTCGCCCGGAGCAAGAGCCGTCTCGTGCTCGACCTGAAGAAACTCCACTGGGACAAAGTGGACGACCTGAGCCCGCTGAGAGAAAAGCTGGCCGCTCACCGCGCCCGCATCCGCCTTATCCTGCCCAAACTGGCGGCAGCGCACCCGGAAGTGATTTTGCTTGCCGGCATGTTTCGACATTACCAGGGCTAAGGTATCTGCCTAAGGCTCACCCCGCAAAGTCATGCCGCCCGCGAGATGCTATTGCATACGGAATGGACTTGGCCAAAGCCGCAAAGAGTTGAACGCCGCATGAGAACCGGAAAAGAGCTTATCTTGGCCACCAAGCCGTATGCGGTGGATTCCTCGGCCAGGAGTTGGTGGCACATTCTGTCCACTGGGTCGCTGTTGGCGTTGGCCTTGGCGGGCACACTCTGGAACTTCCATTTCGCCGGCAAGCTGATGTGCAGTCTGCTGGCCGGGTTGCTTTATCTCCGGTTCTTCGTGATTTACCACGATCAACAGCATGAGGCAATACTGCCGCGTTCCCGGCTCGCCGAGGGTTTGATGAGGGTCTTTGGCATCCTTATCCTCAGCCCCAGCAGTGTTTGGCGAAGCTCCCACAACCACCATCACAATCACAACTCGAAGCTCCGGGGTTCTCATATTGGCTCGTATCCCATCATGACCAAGGCGCAGTACTTGAAGACGCCGAAGGCCCTGCGCCTCAAGTACCTGTTCATGCGTCATCCCTTGACCATTCTGTTCGGCTACTTCTTCGTGTTTATGTATGGGATGTGTCTATATCCCTCGATCACCAAGCTTCGGAAAAACTATGACGGCTTGGTCGCATTCCTGGTCCACGTCTTGCTCGCGGTGGTAATCACCTGGGTCTTTGGCTGGATGGCGCTCCTTTTGACGCTGGTCATCCCGCACTTTATCGCCAGCGCCATTGGCAGTTACTTGTTTTACGCGCAGCACAACTTTCCGAGCGTGACCTTCAGCGACAATGCCGGCTGGGCTTACGACAAAGCCGCCATGGTATCCTCCAGTTTCATGCGAACCGGACCCATCGCGGCCTGGTTCACGGCCAATATCGGTTATCACCACCTTCATCACTTAAACTCGCACATCCCCTTCTACCGCTTGCCCGAGGCCATGGCCGCTATTCCCGAGTTGCAAACTCCCCGGACCACGTCTCTCCACCCGCTGGAGATTATTCGGTGCCTCCGCTTGAAGGTTTGGGACAGCCAAGCTCAACGCATGGTCCGTCTCCGCGACCTCCCTCCACCCAACGACGAATTCCCTGCACACCCGGGCTTTGCTGGGCGCACCAGAGAGTTCTGACCAACCTCAGTCAACCCCACCCACGTTCTATGTCCTTCACTGCCGGCCAAATCGCCGAACACCTCCAGGCTGAAATCATCGGCGACCGCTCGATCCAGCTCACCGGCCTGGCGCCAGCCGACCGCGCGCGCGCCGGAGAACTGACCTTCGCTGAGAATCCCTCTTACTTCGCAGCCGCTGAACAAAGCCAGGCCGCCGCCATCCTCGTGGCCGGTCCCTTTGCTTCGTCTAACAAAGTGATCATCCGAGTCCCCAACGCCCGCGTGGCCCTGGCCAAAGTGCTGCCTGTCTTCTTCCCGCCGGAAGAACACCCATGCGGCATCCATCCGAGCGCGGTCATTGCGGGCTCGGCGCGGATTGATCCGACAGCTCATATTGGCCCCAATTGCATCGTCGGCGACCGGGTTCGGTTGGGCGCGCGCTCGGTCCTTATGGGCGGCAATGACCTGCGAGCCGACTGCCAGCTTGGCGATGACGTCTGCCTTTTCCCGAACGTCGTGCTGTATCGCCAGACTCAACTTGGCAGTCGCGTCACCATCCATGCCGGTACCGTCATCGGCTCTGATGGATTCGGTTACGTGCTGGACGAGGGCCGCCACCGGAAAGTGCTTCAGCTCGGCAATGTCGTCATCCACGACGACGTCGAGATTGGTGCCAATAGCGCCATTGACCGCGGCACCCTCGGCTCCACCGTGATTGGCGCAGGCACAAAAATTGATAACCTCGTCCATGTGGCGCACAACGTGGTTGTCGGCCGGCATTGCCTGATTCTCGGCCAGGTCGGTTTTGCCGGCAGCACCACGCTAGGCGATTACGTTGTGGTCGCGTCCCAGTCTGGCATCGCGGATCATTTGAAGATCGGCAACCAGGCCATGGTCGGCGCCAAGTCGGGCGTGATGCGCGACATCCCCGACGGCGGTCGCGTGCTCGGCATCCCGGCCGCCCCAGACCGGCAGGCCAAGCGCCAAATGATTGCAATCCAGCAGTTGCCGGACCTGCTTCACCGCATGCGCGATCTGGAAAAGCAGCTACAAGAACTCACTCTTATGCGCGCTGCCTGAGAGGTCCGTGCTGTTGGACAAGCCGCAGCTCCCGCTGACGCCGAAGGTTCTTGCTAGCATGTCCACCGCGTCAATGCCACCTTGCACGCATGCCATATCGTCCGCCGAGATCTAAGAAGACCAACCTCAAACCGGGAGAGCTGGAAAACCGCCAATTCCACTTCGGCCAACTCTCGGATCAGCGTCGCCGGGAAATGGCCACCCGCTCCACTTTGTCCCGCCTGCGCAACCGTAAATCCGATTTGAAGTGACCCCGTTCCTGTTGGTGCAAATGCCCGAAGCCGCTTGGTCGAGGACCGGGCGAGCAGGAGGAACTCCCGAGTGATCGGAGCTGTGATCGAAGCGAACGCCAGGCCCCTGTTGGATTGGTTGCTGCGGAAGCACCACGACACGCCAAGGAACCGTGCGAAGCAGTGGATTTTGGCGGGGCGCGTCAGTGTCAACGGCGTGGTTATTCGAAAACCCCACCACACCATTGCCGACCCTGGCGACACCCTCGTGCTGCGCGCTCGCCACGCCACCACCCTGGCGTGCGGTTCCGGGTGGCAGATTCACCCGCGCGTCTCGTTGCTCTATCTGGATTTCGCCCTCGCGATCGTCAACAAGGGGCCTGGCCTGATCTCAGTGCCGGCCGCCGACGGCGACCTCTCCGCCCTGAGCATCCTTGCCGACTTCCTGGCGGGCAGACTCAAAGCCCAGGATCGCAGCGTCGCCGGGAAGTCACTGCCGCCCGCCTATCGCCGCCTGCAACCCCTGCCAGTCCATCGCCTGGACCAATATACCAGCGGCGTCTTCTGCATGGCCACGAGCCCTGCTGCGCGCCATCACTTGATCGAGCAGCTCAAAGCCCACACCATGAAACGGGAATATGTGGCGTTCGTGGACGGCCGGCCCAACGCGCCCAAAGGAGTTTGGCGGCAATGGCTGCAACTGAGCCGGGACGAACTGCGTCAGCAGGTGCTTTCAGAAACGCAAGCCCGGGCCGTCGGGTCCGAGGCCCGCGAGGCCATCACCCACTACGAAGTCGTCACGGAGTACCCTCTTGCCGGCGGCACGCGCTTTGTCACCAAACTGCGACTCCGGCTCGAGACTGGCCGGAAGCACCAAATCCGGATCCAGGCTGCGAACGCCGGACTTCCCCTGCTCGGCGATCGCACTTACAACCCCAGCGTGCGCGGCACCGGCGCCTCCACCACGCGCATTGATTTCCCGCGCCAGGCACTGCACGCAGAAAACCTCACCCTCGAACATCCAGATCAGCCAGGCGCACGCATGAGTTGGACCGCGGAATTGCCCAAGGACCTTCGCCAACTCGAAAACGACCTGCGCTCGGGCCGACTCTAGTCAGAGCCCTCTCCTGGCTGCGTCTTCCCGTCCGGGGCTACCCCTCTTTACCGGTGTTTGGGTCGGCTTGTCCCGCCCACGCGCCTCTCGCGCGGATCGCCACGCCATGAAACCGCACCATGTGAGGGTGCATGCGCTGGGGGTCAACCGGATGGCCGCAAATCTTGCAAAGCACCGTGCCACTCGTATCTGCGAGCGGCTGCTCGATAAGTGGCTCAGTTCTTGGCCCTCTGCCACCCCTGCCCTTGTTCTCCGACCTTGTGCCTTTCGGCCCTTTCCGACCACGCGGCGAGGTTCTGCCACGGCCGCCATTCCCCGCATTGAAACTAGTTTTCGTATCCATAATCTACCATGCATTCTTGCCGGACGCTTGAGATAAAAGCCAGCCGCAATCGCGCGGTAAATTGAGCTGGCCTACGGCTCCGCCGGTTTGTTCAGCCGATGCTGCTTGAGCTCGGCGTAAATCGATTGTGCCAGACCCGACTTCGCAAAGCCAATCACCTTTGTTCCGTTCAGCCCGAAAAACTGCGTTAGTTCCTCCGATGTGTAGTGTTGGACGACCGGGTAGTGCGCGAAATCCGAGAGCACCTCCGCCCGGCTCTGCTCCGAAAGGTCGCGCGTGATTAACACAAAGTGCAACTTGCTCTTGCTCCGCCGCAGCGTGTCGCGCCCGACCAGCAGATTGCGCGACCGCATAACAAACGGAAACAGCCGTTCCACCGGTTTGGCCACAACCTGCTTCTTCATCATGCCACCTTCACCTTCGCCTTGCGGCCCTTGATCTGGGCGCGGTTCAGCTTCGAAATGATGCTGTTGGCGTATTCGGACGCTACATCGACAAACAGATGCCGCTCCCGGATGTCCACCGTGCCGACGACCTTCCGTGGCAGCCCCGTCTCGCCAAGGACCGTGCCAACGATATCGCCTTCCGCGACGCCCATCTCCGCGCCGACATTGACATAAAGGCGCGTCTGCCCCTCCGGCGTCCGGCGGCTGGCTTTCGGCGGAGCAACTGAGCCCGGGTCGGCGTGCCGAGGCGCTTCCGGCGTTATGGGCGGCGTTTCTTGACGCGGTGGCCTGGCTGGGCTGGTGCTGTCCTTCACCGGCGCGTGCGCGGCCATCCCGCGCTGCTGCGCCTCAGGAAAACGCTCCCGTCGGTGGGGAGGCTCCTCCCGGCTGCGTGGGGGCCGCTGTTCGTAGGAGCCGAAACTTCCTTCTCGCGCAGCACGCTCCGGTCGTTCGTGGCGTGGGCGTCCCGCCTGCGAGTCCCCGGGGCGCCCCGCCCCGCCCCGTTCCGGCCTCCGCTCCGCCAAATGGCCACGCGGGCGGGACTCCTCCGCTGCCCGCGGTTCGCGCTTGCGTCCCTCCTCCGCGCGCGCTCCCTGGGCCGCGGGTGCGCTTTCCCCGCCCTGCAAGTGATGCAGCAGCGCCGACGCAATATCGGTCGAGCTGAAGCCCTCTTCGAGTAAACGCTCAATGAGCGCGTCCTGCCGTTTATATTCGCCGCGCTTGAGCGTCGCGCGCACCCTATCGAGCACCACATTCGCGCGCGCCGCTTCCACCTCATCCACCGTGGGCGCCGTGGCGCGGTGAATCCTCGTATTCACATAGCGCTCGATGGCCCGAATCTGAAACACCTCGCGCCCCGACGCGAATGAGATCGCGCGCCCGCTCCGGCCCTGCCGGCCCGTCCGCCCGATGCGGTGGACGTAATCCTCCCCGTCATAAGGCAGGTCATAATTGAACACCACTTCGATGTTCTCCACGTCAATGCCGCGCGCCGCCACGTCCGTGGCGACGAGGAATTCGAGACCGGACTTGCGGAACTTGTTCATCACGCGGTCTCGCATCATCTGGGTCATTTCACCGTGGAGCCGGTCCGCTGAGTAGCCCTGCGCATTCAGATGTTCCACGAGGTCGTCCACCATGCGCCGGGTGTTGCAGAAGATCAGGCCGAGCTTGAAATCGTGGATATCAATGAGGCGCGTCAGCAAATCCACTTTGTACCGGCGGTCCACCTCGTAAAAGAACTGCTCGACCGTCGGCACCGTCATCGCTTTCTGCTCGATGCGAATGATCTGCGGGTCGCGCGAGTATTTCTCGATCAACTGCTGGATCGGGCGCGGGATGGTCGCTGAGAAAAACACCGTCTGCCGCTCTTTGGGTGTCCCCTGGAGAATCAGCTCGATGTCGTCGCGGAAACCCATGTTGAGCATGACATCCACCTCGTCCAGCACGACCAGCTTTACTGTGTTGAGCCTTAACGTGCCGCGGCGCATGTGGTCCATGATCCGGCCCGGCGTTCCGATGACAATATGCGCCCCCTGCCGCAGCCCAAAGAGCTGTCTATCGTAGGATTGGCCGCCGTAGATCGGCAACGCGTGGAGCCCGCGTTTGAAGAGCGCCAGCTTGTGAACCTCCTCAGCAACCTGTACGGCCAACTCGCGCGTCGGGCAAAGGACCAGCACCTGCGTGGTCCGTTCCTCCACGACGACCTTCTCAATCGCCGGCGCAGCGAAGGCCACGGTCTTGCCGGAGCCGGTCTGGGACTGCCCGACCACGTCCTTGCCCTGCATCAGGGGAGGAATGGCTTCGGCTTGAATCGGTGCCGCCTGCTCGAACCCAAGCTTGTCGATGGCCTTCAGCAGTTCGCTCGAAAGCCCCAGTTCAGAGAATAATTTCGTCGTCACACAAATATAGACTGCCCCAGAGGGACAACATAGCGCGGCGCAGCCCAAAAGCAGAGCAGTTTCTGCGATAGCTGGATATGCCAGCACAGGAGACAACCTCAGTTGGACAGGATTTACACCGATGCTGGAAGCCGAACAACTGTCTGGGTTTCTCTTCCTCCACTTTACGCAGCCGTCGGGAACAGGGCCGGATTCAGTTGGTGGAGCGCTTTGAGCATGAATTGAATAGCCAGCGCCGCGAGGAGCAGGCCCATGATGCGCACGGTGATACTCATCGCGATTGGGCTCAACCAGCGGGCTCCACGCGCGGAGATGCGGAGGATCAGGTAGCTCGCCACCGAGACGACCGCGATGCAAAGATAAAGCGCCACGCGCTGAGCCAGGTTGGCTGCCTGGCTATGCAGCATGATGGCTGTCGATATTGCCCCGGGCCCAGCCAGCATCGGAATCGCCAAAGGCGTCACGGCGATGTCCGTCTTTTCGACACCCGCTGCCGTCTCCTCCGAGGTCTCCTGCACGCGGGAACGCTGCGCCCGCAACATATCGAGCGCCACCAGCAGCAGGACAATGCTGGCGGCGATCTGGAAGGCGGGCATGGTGATGCTCAGAAACTCGAATATCCACTTCCCCGCGATGGCGAAAGCCAGCAGCACCCCTGCCGCCACGCAACAAGCCAGCCGTGCCATCCTAATCCGCTGCTCCGGTGTGTCCGTTGGCGTCATGGCTAGAAAAGCCGGCACCGCTGCCATCGGGTCCACAATCACGAACAGTGAGCTGACGGCAAAAAGGATGTATTCGGTCAGGTTCATATTGAACAGGGCGCGAAGACTGCGTCCTTCATCCCGTGAATGATCTTCTTGTCGGCCGGGCAAATCGTCGCCAGCACGCCGCCTAATTCGGCGCGCGCCGCGTCAGCGTCGCCCGCCACGAAATAGTAAGGGCAGAGCCGCACGCGCCCTTTCATGGGCACAAGCTGGTTGTGCTCAAAGTCATACCATTGCGCCTCGACCAGGCCCGGCTTGTGATAACGCTGCAGCACTCGGGGAGAGCGCGCGTAATTAGCGATCGCCTCATCCACGGCTGCCGCCCAATCGGCGTGCGAAAGGTCGCTGCCGAGATAGACGCCCCGCGCCCCCCACGCGTGCGGCGAGAAGCCGGACACTTTCAGGATCAGCTCGCGTTCCTTCTGGGACAGCGCCTTGAGCTGGCGCCAATCCGTGAGGCTCAGCTCCGGGATGGCGCCGTGCGGGGGCAGCGGGGAGGGATCGACGGTCCAGGTGTAGGGCACCAGGCCAAGCAACCGGTGAAAGAAGCTGTCGCCCAGTTCCTGCCGCCAATAACCTTGCAGGTTGCGGTTCCACAACAACGCAAAGAGCATCTTCTCTTCAAACATCGGCTTGGGCGGCGGCGTGAGCCGGATTCGCTTGGCCGCCGCGAGGTCGAGAATGACTCTCGCGTTCGGCACGTTGGCCAGATCGAACAACTCAAAGAAGCGATAGACGGCGTCGCCGTCGGCGAACGCGCTGAACTTCGCTTCCTGAACTTTGAACCGCCCACTCCCCAACTGGTTCGCCATCCAGGCCATCTCCGGCCGATATGTCGCTGCTTCCTCAGAAACGACGATGTGCACGGTCGGCGCTTCCCCGAAGATGCTGGTGAATCCGCGCAACATCCCATCCGCTCCGCCCAGAACTTCCGCGCCCATTTGCGCATAAGTCTGGTTGAGCCACCCGGTGAGGCCGATACCGCCAGGAACGGAATCGAGTTCCGTCACGCTGAGGCCATGCTCTGTTACTAGAAGGTCCGGGCGGATGACACGCGGCACTTCGTTCTTCAGAGCTGGCGAGCGCTGGAGTGCGATGAGTTCGGCGGGCTTGCCCTGGTCCAGCCATCGGGCGACCCACTCGGGCTGCTTGCCTTCCGCGCTCTTCCGGTAAAGCAGGTTGACCGCGCGATAGAACTGCAGCAGCACGCGCCCGAGCGATTCCACCTCCTTCGCCAGTGCCGGCCCGAGAGGGTAGGGGACCGGCGAGGTCCGCCAGTCGTGATCGGCGAACAGCCCCTCCGCCGGCAGGCGCTCACGGATGAACCGCGCGCGCTCGGCAGCATCGGAAACTAACGGAGCTATGATTCCTGAGGTCACGTTAAGTTGTGTCCCTTGCAAGTGTTGCTGTCTCATGCGCGCAAAACGAAGCCCTCGGGCTTATGTCCTCACCTGCCCGGTGCCAATCCCGATCCACTTGTAGCTCGTCAGCTCTTCCAGGCCCATCGGACCGCGCGCGCCGATCTTGTCCGTGCTGATACCGATTTCCGCGCCCATGCCGAACTCGCCCCCGTCGGTGAAGCGGGTCGAGGCGTTCCAATACACCGTGGCGGAATCCACTTCGCCCAGAAACTGCCGCGCGTGCGCCTCATCCCGCGTCACGATGCTGTCCGAGTGCGCCGAGCCGTAATGGTTGATGTGGTCAATCGCCTGCCTCACGCCATCAACCACGCGCACGTTGAGGATACAATCATTGTATTCCGTAAACCAATCCTGCTCCGTGGCCCGCCGAACTTCGGCCTTTGGAATTCGGCCTTCAGAATTCAAGATCGCTTCGGCTTCGGCATCGACTCGCAACTGGACCTTCTTCTCGCCCAGTCGCTGTGCGATCGTCGGCAGAAAGACGCCGGCCACTTTGCGGTCCACCAGCAGCGTCTCCATCGAGTTGCACACTGCGGGACGCTGAACTTTAGCGTTCAGCGCGATTGCCTCCGCCATCTTCAAGTCCGCATCGGCATCCACATAAACGTGGCAAACGCCCTTGTAATGCTTGATGACCGGCACCTTCGAGCACTCGGCCACAGCGCGGATGAGCCCCTCCCCGCCGCGCGGCATGCACAAATCCACATATTCTGTCAGCGACAGCAGCTCCTTGATCGCCTCGCGGTCAGTCGTCGGCACGACTTGGATGGCGTGCTCGGGGAATTTCGGCAGCGTCCGCCTGCCCGCCTCGATCATGATCCGCGCGATGGCCTGATTCGAGTTCAGTGCCTCCTTGCCTCCGCGCAGAATGGTCGCGTTGCCGGACTTGAAGCACAGACTCGCCGCATCGGCCGTGACGTTTGGCCGCGACTCATAAATGATGACCACCACCCCGATCGGCGTGCTGACCTTCCGCAGCTTTAGGCCGTTGGGCCGGACACGCTCATCCAGCACTCGGCCGACGGGGTCGGGCAAGGCGGCGACTTCGCGCAGGCCCTTGGCCATGGCTGCGATCCGTTTGTCATCAAGCTTCAACCGGTCGAGCATGGCGGCGGAAAGCCCCATCTTCGCGCCGACCTCCATGTCACTCGCGTTGTCGTCTTTGATGACGGCGGCGTTCTGTTCGAGCGCGGAGGCCATCGCGACCAGGCAGGCGTTCTTGCCCGGAGTGGCCAGCCGGGATAGGTCGCGGGAGGCGGCCTTGGCCTGCTTAGCCAGTTGGGTCATCTGCTCGGTCAACGTCATGCAGGGACACTAAGCCAAAAAGGGAAACTGAAAAGTGTGAAATGAACAAGCAATCGGGATTAGTGTCCAATTGGAGGGCCGAAACGTGACAGGACCGCGGCCCACAAGCCGCAGCGGCTGCGGCAGAGCAAGGAAGGCCCTGCGGATATTCCCCATATACCCACCGGATACCCACCGGATACCCATCGGATACCTACCGGATGCCATCCGGAGCATCGCCCGATGCATTGGCTTGTTCCTCGCAATGCCCTCCATTGCACCTCCCCGCTTCCGGGACCGCCTGTCCCGTGTTTCGTCAGTCGTATTCCGTGCCGACGCGTTTCAGCAACGGTTGCGGGTTGGCCACCCGGTCGGGTGGGCGCACCCCGCGCCCCTTGCCCGTCACGCCGAGGTCCGCGTCCATTTGCCAGACGAATCGCTGGAGCCGCGCTACGACCTCCGGATGTTGTGCCGCCACATCGGTCAGCTCGCCGATATCAGTGTCGAGGTGATACAAGCGTGGGCCGGTATGTTTTACCGGCTCGGCGGCGCCGGTGGGCAAGCCAGTGCCTTGCGGGGCGATGGCCAGCTTCCAGGGGCCGGAGCGGACGGCCTCCAGCTTGAGGCCGTTGAAGTAGAACAGCGCATTGTGCGGCGATGTTTTCGATTGGCCGGAAAGCAGTGGCCAAATGTCCTTGCCATCAATGCGGCGGTCCGTCGGCAACTCGCCGCCGGCGAGCTTTACCAGAGTTGGCAGCACGTCCATTTCGCTCATCGCGGCGTCGCACACAGTCCGGGCGGCAATTCTGCCGGGCCACCACGCGATCGTGGGCTCGCGCACGCCGCCTTCCCAGGTCGTGCCCTTGCCGCCATGCAACGGCCCAGCGGTGCCCCCTTTGGCGCCCTGCGTGAGCCAAGGACCGTTGTCGCTGGTGAACAGCACCATTGTGCGTTCGGTGAGTTGGAGCTCGCGCAGCGTGTCCAGCACGCGACCCACGCTCCAGTCCACCTCCTCGACCCAGTCGCCATAAGTGCCGTTGGCGGACTTGCCCTTGAACGCCGCCCCGGGATGGAGCGGGACATGGACGGCCGTGTGAGGCAGGTAGAGGAAGAATGGACGGTCTTTGTTGGCGGTAATGAACTTGACGGCTTCCTCCGTATAACGAGAGGTGAGCGTGTGCTGGTCGGCGGGCGCTTCGATGACCTTTTGATCGCGCAACAGGGGCAGTGGCGGACGCGGTGCGGCTTCGCCGTCTTTCTTCCTGGGTGTCTTCTTGGCAGGCGCGTTCGCTTGGCCGCCATGTCATTCGAGTAGGGCAGACCGAGGTAATGGTCGAAACCCCGCCGGG
>Ga0181518_10003941_pt1 | contig 13470 bp, 16 predicted proteins | sample PEATcosm2014_Bin_28_FD_119751 | JGI IMG/M metagenome (GOLD analysis project Ga0181518, IMG submission 119751) | Peatland microbial communities from MTU Mesocosm Facility, Houghton, MI, USA - PEATcosm2014_Bin01_60_metaG | ecosystem: Environmental > Terrestrial > Soil > Wetlands > Peat | place... | reverse complement strand
ATGTCACGGAATATTTCCGCGTCCACGCCACTTCCACCCTGCAAAAACGCATTCTTAAATCCATCACCGAAAACCCGACGGGCCAGCCGGTCATCGCCCAGATGATCGGCAACGATATTCCGTCGCTCGTGCGCACGGCGCGCGAGTTGCAGCAGTATCCGATTGCGGCGGTGGACCTGAATCTGGGTTGTCCGGCGCCGGTGGTTTGCCGCAAATGCGCCGGTGGCGGATTACTGCGTGAACCGCGGCGGTTGGATGCCATTCTCGGCGCGCTGCGGGACGCGGTGAAGATCAAATTCACGGTCAAAACACGCATTGGATTCGATTCGCCCGAAGTTTTCGATGAACTGTTGCCGGTTTTTGCGAAGCACTCGCTGGACTTGCTGGTCGTCCACGGCCGCACGGTTCGCGAGATGTATCACGGAAAAGTGCATTACGAATACATCGCGCGTGCCGTTGCGGAAATGCCCTGTCCGGTGCTGGCCAATGGCAATGTGCATTCCGCCCGGAACGCGGCCGAAGTTCTGAAAATCACCGGCGCGCGCGGGCTGATGATCGGACGCGGCGCCATTCGCAATCCCTGGCTGTTCCACCAAATCCGCCAGTATCAGCGCGGCGAAGCCGTTTTCATCCCCCGCGGACTCGAGGTGCTCGAATACGTGCGCGCGCTCTACGAAGCGGCTTGTTCACCGGAGGTGCGCGAATCCGCGCAGGTGGCGAAAATGAAAAAATACATGAATTTTCTCGGGATGGGCGTTGAACCAGACGGACAATTCCTGCATCAAATTCGCCGCGTCACCACGAAATCGGACTTCTTTCGAGTCTGCGAAGAATTCCTGAACCACGACCAGCCCCTGCCGCTCGAACCCTTTTCATTTGCCATCAAAGAATCTGACGTCCTGGCCGGAGAACCGTGCTGATTAGACGTGGCAAGAATTCTTCCACCGCTTGGGAGCGCTGGCGTCCCGCCGGCTCGTTGCGTGCAGACCGAAAATTCCAACCCGCCGACGGGACGTCGGCGCTCCCAGGTCTACCAATCCGGTTAAACCTAAACGTAGCTGGTGATGACCAGACGTGCCGGGAAGGCAAATACCGTGCAAGAGTCTGCGCTTGCGCCGCTGGCAGGATGCGCGAAACTTCAGGGCGTGATGGCGCAAGACCAGACGGGACAATCGAATGCCGGCTGGAAGCAGCCGCGATTGTCCCGCTGGGTGCGCATCGTGGTGATCGGACGCAATCCCAAGGCAACACTGGTGCGGGTGGCCGTTTTGATCGTCACCAGTTTCGTGGTTTTTAAATTCATCCTGCTGCCCATCCGCGTCGAAGGCATCAGCATGTTGCCGAACTACAAAGACCATTCCTGGAATCTCGTGAACCGGCTCGCCTACCTTTGGCATGAACCTCAACGCGGCGACGTGGTCAGCATTCGCCTGGCCGGCCCGCATGTGATGTATATGAAACGCATCATCGGTTTGCCCGGCGAAACGGTCGGCTTCGTTGACGGTCGTGTGCTGATCAACGGCAAAGTGCTGGACGAACCTTATGAAAAATCGCCCTGCAACTGGAATTATCCGCCCGTTAAACTCGGCGCGGACGAGTATTTCGTCGTCGGTGACAACCGCACCATGCCCTGGGAGGAACACAAGCTTGGCAGCGCCACGCGCGACCGTATCGTTGGCAAAGCCCTCTTATGAAAATCATTATCCGCATCGTATTATTTGCCGCGCTGGCGGCGCTGGGCATCTGGCTGTGGACGGTTCTGTTTCCCAGCCCGGAAAAAGTCATATGCCGGCGCCTGATGGAACTGGCCCGTACCGCCTCGTTTTCAGCCAACGGAAGCGATCTGGCGCGACTCGCTGCCGCGCGAAGCCTGGCCGGTTTTTTCTCCACCAATGTCGAGATGAACGTGGATTTGCCCCGATTCACTCAACGCAGTTCCCTGGATCGCGACGAAATCACCCAGATGGCCCTGGCTGCCAGCTCGAGGGCCGGCGGATTGAAGGTGAAGTTTCCCGACATCAATGTAACGGTGGCCCCGGACAAACAATCCGCCGTGGCCGATCTTACCGTTGAAGCGAATGTTTCCGGCGAAGCGGACCCCATGGTGCAGGAAATGAAGTTCACGCTGCATAAGATCGACGGCCAATGGCTGATTATCCGCGTCGAAACCGTCCGCACGCTTTCCTGGTGCCCGCAAATTTATTTCCGCGATTTTGAACTTTGCACTGCGGCAGGCTCCTTTCATAGTTAACGCATGAACGTCTTCGTCACCGGCGGCGCGGGTTACATCGGCTCCATTTGCACGGAAGAACTGCTCAACGCCGGCCATGCGGTCACGGTTTACGATAATCTCACCGAAGGCCATCGCTCGGCGGTGGATGCGCGCGCGAAATTCATTTTCGGCAAGCCGGAGCAACCCGGCGACATCCTCAACGCCGTCAAATTCACGAAGCCCGATGCGATCATGCACTTCGCCGCCAGCGCGCTCGTCGGCGAATCCATGACCAACCCGAAAAAGTATTTTCACAACAACGTCGTCAACGCGCTCAAATTCGCCGACGCCGCCGTCGAATGCGGCGTGAAGAAATTCGTCTTCAGCTCCACCTGCGCGACCTACGGTCCGCCCGACCGTGTGCCGATGACCGAGGATTTGCCGCAACGCCCGATCAATCCTTACGGCGAAGCCAAGCTGATGTTCGAGAAAGTCCTGATCTGGTATCAGCAGATTTACAAGCTGGACTTCATCGCGTTCCGCTATTTTAACGCCGCGGGCGCGAGCGAACAATTCGGCGAACATCATCGCATCGAGACGCACATCATCCCGAACGTGCTCCTGGTCGCGCTCGGTCGGAAGCCGCAGTGCGAGATTTTCGGCACGGATTATCCGACGCCCGACGGCACGTGCATCCGCGATTACATCCACATCCAGGACCTCGCGCAGGCGCACATGCTCGGATTGCAGCCGGGCAAGACCGGTTTTTACAATCTGGGCAACGGTGACGGCTATTCCGTCCGGCAGGTCATCCAAGCCTGCGAAAAAATCACCGGCAAAAAAATTCCCGCCGTGGAAAAGCCGCGCCGGCCCGGCGACCCGCCAAAGCTGGTGGCCTCCGCCGAAAAGGCGGTTCACGAACTGGGCTGGAAGCCAAAATTCCCGAAGTTGGAAGACATCGTCGCCACCGCGTGGGCGTGGCACAAAAAGCATCCGAACGGGTATCCGGATTGAGCGGTAGGGACGCGAATTGCACGGATTGACGCGGATTTAACCATCCACCATCGTTAACTTTGCTCACGTGATCCACTTACAAAACTTTGTCGCATATGCGACAAAGTTTTGTAAGGTCAGGTTAACGTTGAGAGTGCCCCCCAGTGCAGGATTACGACGGCAAGTCCTTGCCGGTCGTGGTCACGGTGAGCTTGCCGTGTTTCACTCCCTTGGCGGTGATAAGTTCATCGGCGATTTTGCGGATCACCCCCGCCTTGCCGCGAACCAGCAACACTTCGAGGCAATTGTGGTGGTCAAGATGCACATGCACGGTCGAGAGAATCACGTCGTGATGATCGTGCTGGATGTCAGTCAGTGTTTCCTGCACGTGTTGTTTGTGATGGTCATAGACGAGGGTGATGGTGCCCGCGATGTCTTCGTTGCCGGATTTCTGCCGGTGTTCGACGAGATGATTGCGGATCATGTCGGCGATGGCCAGCGACCGGTTGTCGTAGCCCTTCTCGCCCGACATCTCATCCAGTTGCCGCAAAAGCGATGGCGGCAGGGATACGCTAAAACGGCTGACGGTTTCTTTTTTCATGGCAACCGGTGTTGACAGTAACAAACCCACGTTGTGCGTCAACCCGGAGCCGCAAAGTTAAGTCCATGGGGGGTGCAGTTCCTGGGAGCGCTGGCGTCTCGCCGGCGAGTTCCGAATTTCGGCTCCCGACTGGCCGGCGGGACGCCGGCGCTCCCAGGAGGTTCCGCGGCAGGAGCGAGAGAAAAATTGGGGCAGTGCGTGAATGCGCCCGGTTTGAATCAATGAGCCTTTGCAACCTTTTCCGATTGGGGAAGTTTTTCAATCGCAAAAAGTTTTTCTTCCGGAAGCTGGCCACATTCGTGCGCCAGCGCGTCCAGTTGGTCATCGGGCTGGGAACGGATTTTCTCCAAATATTCCACTTTGGGTTTAAGCAGTAAAACCGGGCCGGCGCCGTCCTTGCGCCGGATGCTCACGTGAATGTCCGCCATGGTCATGACTTCACCCAGCCGGATGTCCAGCCGGCCAATGCTGTTGCCGGTGCCGACAACCAGCCCGTCGGCGAGGCACGAGTAAGGCGTTTTCAGCGGGACATAGCAGGTGACATCCAGTTCATGCTGTCCCCAGGTCGCATTCAATTCACGCAGCGCCGCTTTGCCCATGCGCCAGCCGAGAACGTTCCACGGACCGACGTGGCCGTGCGCTTGTTTGATTTCATTCCACCAATTGGTGGGTTCCTGGGCGGCGTTCCAGATGTTCGACCCGGGTGCGGACGGCTTTGCCGCCGGAGTTTCGTCGTCATGCGCGAAAAGTCTGACCAAGGTCAAAAGGGTAATGACGGGTAGTAGAACAAGAATAAAAATGCGTTTCTTCATGGGATTGTTTGTTTATTGACTGGTAAATTGGATTCCATTCCGGTCGGCGTAACGCGTAATGACGCCGCTGTCGCCAGCTTGGTGATACCAAGTATCGCTGCTCATGGGCGCGTAAGTGCCGAGGCTTTTCGGGCTGTTCGGCTGCGGCCCCAAACTCCACACGACCCATCGCACGGGGCTGATTTTGGGATCGGTGTAGTATTGCCCTGAACTGCCGCCGAGGTTGCTGGGAAAATTCGTCGGTACCCAGAGCGAATAATTTCCCGCCGCGCTGCCATTGAGCAATTCCGGCCCGGGCGCGGCGTATTTGTAGGTGTGATCGGGATTGAAAACGTCTTCGAGGTCGGCGTTGCAGCCAGCCTTCTGACTGCCCGCGAGGTAATTTAACGCGGCCAGTTCAACGGGAAGCTCACACCAGTGGGTTTCGAGATCGGTGTTGCAGTTCACGCGCACGGGCGGAAGGATGCCAGCGTAGTCGGTGGAATACATATCCAGCGCCAGGCCGAGGTTGTTGAGTTCACCGCGAACCTTGGTGACCTTCGCTTTTTCCTTTGCCCTCGCCAGCACGGGCAGGAGCAGTCCCGCCAGTAATGCGATGATGGCAATGACGACCAACAACTCAATCAGGGTGAAGCCGCTGGATGCAGCCGGCGTTGAACCCGGGCGCCTCTGAACCTTGAATTCAGGAACGGTTTTCATCTTTCAGGTTATTGCACCTGCTGGAGGCGGTAGAACTGTTGCGTTGCCGTTGGCAGAGTCGTGACCGTGTTTTGCCCGTTCGTCAACGCGGGCGCGTTGGTCACAGGCGTCCAATTGGGATTGGACAATGAACCAGCGCTTTGCAACTGGTAATTGGACAACGAGCCGGGCCATGAAATGAGCACCGAGCCGCCTTGAACAGCAATTTGCAAAATGGCCGCATCCGATGGCGCGATTTCCTGGACGAACAGTTCGTAACCGAACGTTCCGTCCGTGCCAGAGCCGGATTCCTGAAGGAAAACGCCCGTGGCATCAAATTGGTTCGTCGGCGCCGGGCCGAGATCGTAAAGCGGGTGAATCAGCGGGAACTGCCGGCCTTCACCGTCCGTCACCGTGCAATAACGCGAATCCCAATCCGAATTCGTGTTCCAGCCGTCGGTCGTAACCAGCGTCAGGCCGTTGATGCGCACACGCATTCCCTGCCAATGCTCGCCGCCGGTGGCGCGCGTCGGATCAAAAATGTCGTAATGTCCCGTTGGACTTAGATTGGTGCTGATTACCGATGCCAGCGAAATCACTTCCGGCGCGGGCAGGCCATAATTCGACGACACCAGCGAAATGGTGAAGTCATAGGTGGGATCCGTGCTGTGCTCCTGGTTGATGTTTTGCATTCCGCCATAAAAGAGCGAGCCATTGGCCGTAACTGTCACCAAGTCGCCCTTGTGAAAAGCGTATCCTGTGGCCGGATCATGGCTGACAAGGGCCACTTGATTTGTCCATTGGTCATTCGTATAGCTGTCGCTCCCATCGTGCGGTTCCCACGGCAGATTGCCGTAATCCTGCGCCATCCAGAGTTCCACTCCGCCGCGATCGCCCGGCGTGACGGTTTGGATGAAAATCTGCCATTGCGCGCCCAGATCATAAGCGTTCGCGCCATCGTCCCACGGAATGAAATCCGGCGTGGAATCGAGCATCTCGCTGGGATCGTTCAAAATCACTCCCATCAGGACGATGGGAAAGGGACCATTCCAGGTGCTTACGCCCATGTCGTCCACTGCCTCCAAGTTGGTGACGGTTTCGGCGCGGGAAATCCCCGCCGCCAGCAGCAAGCCGCAAAAACCGGCCATGAGAGTTGAAGAAACGTTCCGTCCAGCGCGGCGCGAAACCGGCGCTTGACCCGGGCTTGATTGAAGTGTTACGTTCATCGGCAACAGTATTACCAATGGTGTCGGTATTACGCAATAGTAAAATCGTATTACTCAAATTTATTAGCTGGCGTTTATGCATATTCCAGATGGATTTATTGACGGCAAGACCGCGGCGGTCACAGCCGTGATTTCCGCCGTCGGCGTCGGCTTCGCCCTGCGTCAGGTGCGGCGCGAGTTGCCGCCCCGCCGCGTGCCGTTGCTCGGCCTGTCCGCGGCGTTCCTGTTCGCGGCGCAGATGGTGAATTTTCCGGTGGCGGGCGGAACGTCCGGCCACCTCGTCGGCGGCACGCTGGTGGCGGCCCTGCTCGGTCCGAGCGCGGCGGTGGTGGTGGTGACGACGGTGCTCATCGTGCAGTGTTTTTTGTTCCAGGACGGCGGTGTGCTGGCGTTGGGCGCAAACGTTTTCAACATGGCCATTCTGAATTCCGTGATTGGCTACATGATTTACCGGATGGTCTGCCACTGGCTGACGGGAATTCGCGGACGGGTGACGGCGATTGCCTTTGCCGCGTGGTGCGCGACGGTGCTGGCGGCCATCAGTTGCGCCGGCCAGCTTGCGTGGTCGGGCACCATTCCGTGGTCGGTCGCATTTCCGGCAATGGCCACCGTGCACATGTTCATCGGCGTTGGCGAAGGCTTGATCAGCGCGCTGGTGTTCCTGGCGGTTTGTCGCGCCCGGCCTGACTTGATCACCGAAACGACGTTGACAGGCCAACCGCAACGTCTCGGCGAGTTGGTGCGCTACGGTCTGCTGGCCACGCTGGGCGTCGCGGTGTTCGTCGCGCCGTTTGCCTGTTCATGGCCGGATGGATTGGATTCAGTGGCGGAAAAGTTTGGTTTCGGCCATAAGATGGCGCCGTTGTTGCCCGCACCAGCGCCGGATTATCATGTACCCGGAATTCATTGGGCGGTAGGCGCAACGGCGGTGGCGGGTGCCGCCGGTTCACTGATTGTGTTCGCGCTGGCGTTGCTCATGGGGCGCTGGCTGGTGCCTAAACCGAAGGACCTGTGAACATTCATTTGGTCAACACATGCCGTGCCGGAGGCCGGCGCTCCAATTTCAAACCGAAGGACCTGTGAGCGTTCATTTGGTCAACCACCATCACGGCCAGCCCGACAGCCTGGTGTATCGGCTGTCCGCCGCGTTGAAGCTCGGCCTTGCGCTCGTCATCATTGTGGTCACCGTGCTGGCGCCGGTTCAATGGCGGGCCTGGTTTATCGGCGTGGCAGTGTTGCTGGTTTTGACGGCATGGTTGAGTCAATTGCCGCTGTTCTTTTTGTCCCGGCGGTTGCTCGTGCTGTCGCCGTTCGTGCTGGGCGTGGTGCTGGTCAACGCTTTTCAGCCGGCGGGCCGGGCCAAGTGGATGGCCGTGGCGGTAAAAAGTGTTTTGTGTCTGCTGACGGTCATTTTGGTTTCAAACACGACGCCGTTCAGCCAGATTTTGCGGGTGCTCAAATCCATCCGCGTTCCGACTTTGCTCATCACCACGATTGCGCTCATGCATCGTTATCTCTTCGTGTTGATGGATGAGGCCGAGCGGATGCGCCGGGCGCGGGCAAGCCGGACGTTCACGCGCGGGCAGCGCTTTCACTGGCAGACACTGGCCACGGTGGTCGGGCAACTTTTCATCCGCGCTTCGGAACGCGCCGAACGCATTTACGACGCCATGTGCGCGCGAGGCTGGAAATGAACACCGCCATTGAGATCGCCGATCTGAAATACCGTTACCACGACGGCACGGAGGCGCTGCGCGGCGTGAGTTTCTGCGTCGCGCCGGGCGAATGTGTCGCGTTGCTCGGCCCGAACGGTTCCGGCAAATCCACGCTGTTGCTGCACTTGAACGGCATTTTGCCGGAAAAATTGTCCGGCGACGGCACGGTAAAAATCCTTGGTGAACCGGTTGCCCCGAAAAATCTTGAAACGATCCGCCGCCAGGTTGGGCTGGTGTTTCAAGACCCGGATGACCAGTTGTTTTGCCCGACAGTTCAGGAAGACGTCGCGTTTGGCCCGCAGCAACTCGGTCTCGGCGACGCTGAAGTCGCAGCCCGCGTCCAAAAGGCGTTGGCGCAAGCCGGACTGGCCGATTTTGGGCGCCGCGCCACGCACCACTTGAGCCACGGTGAGAAACGCCGCGTCTGTCTGGCGGGTGTGCTGGCGTGCGAGCCGGCGATTTTAATTTTGGACGAACCGACGAGCGATCTCGATCCCCGCGGACGCCGCGAGTTCAAGGCGCTGTTGCGGCAGATTCCGGCAACCAAATTGATCGCGACGCACGATCTAGAATTGGTGGTGGAACTGTGCTCGCGGGCGATTGTGCTCGACCGCGGTTCGGTGGTGGCAGACGGGCCGGTGTTTGAATTGCTCAACGACGAAAAGTTGATGCTGGAGCACGGCCTGGAGCGTCCACACATTTTGCGGCATCAGCATCCCCACTAGCCCAAACTGACCGCCGCAACCACATTTTAACTTTTCAATCTTGGGCGGCCGGTTTACTTTGTAAACGCTTCGGGGGGAAGGGTCCGGCGGCGGACGAATTTGGCCATGATAACTATATTTCTCGTTGAGGATGACACGGTGGTGATCCAGGTGTATCGTGCGAAGCTTTTGCGCGAGGGATTCGGCGTCGAGGTGGCGGAAGATGGTTTGGTGGCAGTGAAGATGCTGGCCGCGGTGAAGCCCGACGTTGTGGTGCTGGACCTGATGATGCCCAAACTCAACGGCGTTGATGTCCTTAAATACATTCGTAACACTCCCGCCCTGAAGGATACCCCGGTGATCATCCTTTCCAATGCCCACATGACCAGACTGGCGCAGGAAGCGGCGGCAATTGGCGCGGAAAGAGCCTTGCTAAAATCGAGTTGCAAGCCCGGTCAATTGATTGACGTGATCAACGATCTCCTCAGCGGAAAAGCGGTTGGATCCGACCCTTCGAAGCGGCTTGGCGTGCGAGTCCCGCCAACAAAGCCGCAGACCTGAATTCAGAAATTATCTTGCCAAAGCCGGCAGTCATGCTTCATTTTCCGACATGGCAGCCACGCGCAATTCCGGTTTCGACGATCCGTTCTACCAGCCGGCGGATCAATTTTTCCCCGCGAACAACAAGCTCGCCCTGACCTTCGACGACGTCACGCTGGCGACGCTTTATTCGGAGATTCTCCCGCGCGACACGCAGCTCGACACCCAGCTCGCGGAAAATCTGCGCCTCAACATCCCGGTCATTTCATCCGACATGGACACCGTGACCGAGTCGCGCATGGCCATCGCGATGGCGGCCAACGGCGGTCTTGGCCTCATCCATTACAACATGCCGGAGCGCCAGCAGCTTTCCGAGGTCAGCCGCGTCAAAAACCACGTTCACGGGTTGATTCAAGAGCCGATCCAGGTCGCGCCCGACCAGCTCATCGGGGATGTGCTGAAAATGATTGAGGAACGCAAATTCACGTTCGGCACATTTCCGGTCGTGGATGACAAAGGCAGGCTCGTCGGCCTGCTTTCCGGCCACGTCGTCAAGCCGCGTTATGCCAAACGCAAAGTCGCCGAAGTCCTGACGCCGCGCGCGCAGGTTCATACCATCCGCCAGAAGGAACTCGGCAAAGACCCCATCGCGCGCGCCGACAAATTTTTCAACGAGCGTCCCGGCATCCACAAACTGCTCGTCGTGGATGACAAGGACAACCTGCGCGGCCTGTTCACGATGAGCGACATCGAGCGCATCACCCAGGAGCGCAACGCGCAATTCAAACCGGCGCGCGACGCGCGCTTTCATCTCATTTGTGGCGCGGCGGTCTCGGCCACGCGCAACGCCTTTGGCGAACTCGACCGCGAACGCATCCTGAACCACGTCGGCGCGCTCGTGGAACGCGGCGTGGATGTCGTGGCAGTTTCCACCGCGCATGGCCACAGCCAGGGCGTGGGCGACACCGTCCGCGTGTTGCGCGACGCGTTTCCCAAATTGCCCATCATCGCCGGCAACGTTACGGGCGCGGCGGGCGTCGAGTATCTCGCCGAGCGCGGCGCGAACGCCATCAAGGTGGGGCAGGGCCCGGGTTCGATTTGCACCACGCGCATCGTCGCCGGGGTTGGCATTCCGCAGATGACCGCGCTTTACGTTGGTTCGCGCGCGGCGGCGAAGAAAAAAGTTTCCATTCTTGCCGACGGCGGGATTGTGAAATCCGGCGACATTGTGAAGGCACTGACGCTTTCACAAGCGGTGATTTGTGGCGGCATTTTTGCCGGTTGCAACGAAGCGCCCGGCGACGTCATGGAAATCGGCGGCAAACTTTACAAACAATATCGCGGCATGGGCAGCTTCGCGGCGATGAAATCCGGCTCGGCGGCGCGTTACGGCCAGCCGGCGAATCCCACGCAAAAGGTCGCCGCCGAAGGCATCGAAGCGCTCAAGGAAGCGTGCGGCTCGGTGGACCGCGTGCTGGCTCAACTCATCGGTGGCATCCAATCCGGCATGGGTTATCTCGGCGCGGCAAACCTCGCGCAACTCCGTGACAAGGCGCGTTACATCCGGGTCAGCCCCGCCGGCATGCGCGAGGCCGCCCCGCACGACGTGGTGGAATTGAAGACGGGGAATTGAAGCTCCAAATTCCAAACACCTGTGATATACTTCCAACGTGATTGAACTGATCCAGCAAAAACGTGCCGCCGTGGCGGATGCCTGCCGTAAATTCGGCGTCCGCCGGCTGGAGGTTTTTGGCTCGGCTGTGCGGGGTGGTTTCAATCCGCAAAAGTCCGACCTGGATTTCATCGCCAACTTTCTGCCGCCGCTGCATCCGGGCGTGGCTGACCGCTTTTTCGGGCTGACCGAGGCGCTGGAGAAGATTTTTGCCCGGCCCGTGGATTTGCTGACGGACTCCATGCTCCGCAATCCCGTGCTGCGCGACGAGGTCAACCGCGACCGCACTCTCATCTATGACAACGGAGGCCAGGAAAAGGCTGCATGACATCAGGCTGGCCGCCGGAGCGCTCTGCCGCTTCACGGAAGGAAAGTCCGTGGAGGATTTCAAGGCCGACGAAATTTTACAGGCGGCGGTTGAGCGGAAGCTGGCGATCATTGGCGAAGCGTTCGTTCATTTGAGCGAAGAGGATGCTGCCATCGCCGGTATGTTCACCGACCTGCGGCAGATTGTCGGCATGAGAAACCGGCTGGTTCACGGCTACGACCAGCTTGACTTGGATGTGGTTTGGGACGTAACCCTCAAACATGTGCCAAAACTTCTGGCGCAGGTGGAAAGCATTTTGAAATAGCAACCCCTGCCGGTCAACGCGAAACTGCCCCGCACGACGTGGTGGAATTGAAGACGGGAAGTTGAAAAATTGGGGTAATGGAGTGTTGGATTGTTGGATTATTGAGACTTCCGTCATTATGCATTCCATAAATCCATTCATCCAATAATCCGCTAATCCATCAAAATACGATGGGCTCGTTCAATTTGCCGCATTGCGAGCAGCGCGAGCGGTCCACGTCCGCGTCGTCCGTATAAACGTAACCGCACTTCTGGCAGCGAAAAATCCTGTCCTCCGTGTGCGTTGGCCCGAAACGGCGACGGCGCATTTCGGAATAAATCCCGATGCCGCACAGCGCGCCGAGCAACAAGGCCACGTAAGTCACAATCAGCGTGGGAATGCTCATGCTACGGAATGACCGGCGTCCCGCTTTCGCGGGATTGCGGCGGCGGCACGGTGTGCCAGTTGAAAATCAGCCGGCCAACGGTCAGGCGCGATGACGGCGCGAAACGCGCGGCGCGGGCGAGTTCGAGCGCGCGCTGGTCGGCTTTTTCATACTGATCGGCGGCGGTAAAACCGCTGTCGGGAGGGAGCAAAACGGTTGAAACGACGTTGCCCGCCGCGTCCACGAGCACCTGCACTTTGCTCGGCGCAATCACGTCCGCATACGGCCAGTTCGTCAGGTTGATTTGTAAAGGCAACTGTCGTTTTGCCAGTTCGCCTTCGACGCGCAACGTGGAGTTTTGTGCGAGCGCAGGTTCAATCGGCAACCCGGGCGCGCTGAGTTTAAGCGGCGGTTTTAATTGAAGTTCAAAGCCTGCGAAATGATTGGTCTGCATGAATTGATTAAACGCCAGTCCCAGCTCATCCACGGACAATGGCAGCCAGTTCGTCGGCGCGGTCCAACGGAACGAGGGTTGTTTCAAAGCGGTCGTTTGCAACCAGATGGCGGACGCAAAATCTTTCTGATGCGGCAGCGCAAAGAGCGTGGGATCGTTCAGCGCGATCCATTCGCTGGAATTGTCCGCGAGTTCGAGCGTCGGAACATTTTTCACCGGGCGCGGGACAATCTGTTTTCGCCCGCCGAATACGAAAAGCAATGCGACATGCGCGGCGAAAACAAGCGCGATAAGCGTCAACCACCGACTGCGCGTCCACGGGCCTCCACCTTGCGGTTCTTGCCTCGGCGGAGCCTCCGGCGCAGCCCGGGTCGTTCCCGCAAGTCCGGTCGGATGCGATTCGGCGGAAGCAGCGTTCATGGCCCGGCGGGCGCGGTGACGGCGCGCGGCAACGTCGCGAGCAGCGCGTTTTGGATGCCGGCGTCGCGCGCGAGCAACGTCAGATGGATGAGCCGGTCGTAAGTCACGGTTTTGTCGGCGTGAATGACGAGCGTGAGCGGTGCGTGGGATTTTTGGACGGCGGTTTTGAGGACTGATTTTAATTTATCTTCAGCGACAATTTGATTGGCGAAATAAAATCGTCCATTGGCATCCACGGCAACGGCGACAGTCGGTTTGTCGGTGCCGGGCAGATTTTCGGCGACGGGCAATTGCAGCGACAGGTTGACGCCAGGCACGGGCACGAGCGCGCCGAGCATCAGGAAAATGACCAGCAGAAACAAAACCGCGGCGAACGGCGCCAGGTCAAACGGGCTGCGCAGCAGCCGGGAATTGCGTGGAAATTTCATGAAGGTTTGCCGTTTCCGT
>Ga0181518_10003937_pt1 | contig 13484 bp, 12 predicted proteins | sample PEATcosm2014_Bin_28_FD_119751 | JGI IMG/M metagenome (GOLD analysis project Ga0181518, IMG submission 119751) | Peatland microbial communities from MTU Mesocosm Facility, Houghton, MI, USA - PEATcosm2014_Bin01_60_metaG | ecosystem: Environmental > Terrestrial > Soil > Wetlands > Peat | place... | reverse complement strand
CCGCAGTTCAATGGAGGTTCAGGCGTAAGCAGGGCGATCGGTGTGCTCCCGGACCGGCGCAGCTTGAGCGAGCCAATGCTCGGCGGCTTCTTTTGTCTCGAAGAGCTTGACGTGGTAGCCGGCGTTCTTGCAAACGAGCTCAAAGAACTGGTACGACTCGAGCCGGTATCGTATCCGGGGCAGCACCACCGCCACCCCGGCGTCCCAAGGCGCGCCGAATTCGGCGGCGTAATCCGGCAGCCAATAAAGCCGGGACAGAGACACTTCGGACACAGCGTCCGAATAATCGACCAGGACACTGCTGGCCCGGTTGTCCTTCAGCAAACAGAGGACTTCGGCAGTTTGTGCTCTGGCATCCTCGTCGTGTATTTCGCCAGAGGCCGTGACCACCACGGCACGCCTTTCCGGAGCATATGCAACTGTCCAAGGCATATTAAAAGCGCATTCAACACCCGTGGCGGCCAGATTGAATAGTCAGGAAAAGGCCGATAATTCTGTAGGCATTCGCCTGACACGTTTGAGGGCCGTCCAAATAGAGAGATGAGAAAAAAAGGCGCAGCCAGCGAAGACTGCGCCAAGAGGACGACGGTTCCGGAGTAGCGCATTCAGGGCCGCCGCCTTCCCGTTCCCTTCCAAGGAACGTAGCAAGGTCCACCATCCAGCGGGCCGGCGCAAATCCGGGGAATACTTACGATAATGTAAGTAGTCCAACGGAAACCAATCTGAGCACCCCCGGCCAACCGGCGCGCCCGCTCGGACTCCCTGCTCTTTCGCTGAGAGACAAGGGGATTCATGGAAGGGCTGAAATAACAGCGGCGTGCGGCGGCGATGATGCCGCTGGCGGGAGAGTTTTCAGGCGGGGCAACTATTTTCATTTCTGTCAGGGCGCGCATTGACATCATCCGTTTCGTCGGTACTCTGTTACACACATTTCCACGACGAACGTGTGTGGTGCAAAATAGACCGTGGCTGAAAAAGACGATTATTTAGCGGACATTCTGGTTGACTTGGGCTTCGTATCCCCCGAGAAGGTGGCCGAAACGCGGCGCGAAGCCGAAGCGGCCGGGGTGGGGGTGGTGGACCTGCTGCTCGCCAACAAGGTGGTGCGGCCAGCCGATGTCACGCAGGCCAAGGCGTCGCATTTCGGCGCCGAAGTGGTCAACCTCAGCGAAGTGAAGATTGAGGATGACGTCATTGCGGCCATCCCGCGCCACATCGCCCGAAAATACCGGGTCGTGCCGGTCTTTAAGCATGACAACAGTATTACGGTTGCGCTGGCCGACCCGTCGGACCTCGACACGATCGACAGCCTGACGCACTTGCTGCGAGCGGAGATTGATTTGCGCGTCGCTTCCGAGGCGGACATTGAGGCGGCCTTGAGCAAGTATTATGCGGAGAAAAGTGGCGTGGCGACCGATCCCCGCCTCAAGGAAGCCATTGAGGACCTGACGCGGGAGCACGTCGAAGTGGAGGGGGGGGCGGCCGCCGACGGCGCGGTGGTGGCAGCGGATGCGCCGCTCATCAAGCTGGTCAATTCGATCATCACCGAGGCGTTCAAGATGCGGGCTTCGGACATTCACCTGGAGCCGCTGTCGAAGACCTTCCGCATGCGCTACCGGATTGACGGCGTGCTGCACGAGATCAAGGCCCCGCCCAAACGGTTGCAGGCGGCCGTCATCAGCCGCTTGAAAATCCAATCGGACATGTCGATCTCGGAACACCGGGTACCCCAGGACGGGCGTATTCAAACCTCGGTGGGGGGCAAGCTGATCGACTTGCGCGTGTCGTGTTTGCCGACCAATCACGGCGAAAGCATCGTCATGCGTATCCTGGACAAGGAAGGGCTGCGCCTGGGCTTGCCGGAACTGGGCTTTTTCACCGATGACCAGCAGACCTTCGAGCGGATGATTGGTTTGCCCGACGGCATTTTACTGGTGACCGGGCCGACCGGCTCGGGCAAGACGACGACGCTCTATTCCTGCCTGCATTTCATCAATCGGCCGGACCGCAAGATCATCACGGTCGAGGACCCGGTGGAATATTTGCTGTCGGGCATCAACCAGGTGCAGGTCAACGAAGCGGTCGGACTGACGTTTGCTTCGGCGCTGCGCTCGATCCTGCGCCAGGCGCCCAACGTAATCATGATCGGGGAAATCCGCGACCTGGAAACCGCCACCATCGCGATCAATGCCTCGCTCACCGGCCATCTGGTCTTCTCCACGCTGCACACCAACGACGCGCCGAGCGCCGTCACCCGTTTGATCGACATCGGCGTCAAGCCGTTCCTGGTCGCCTCGTCCACCCGGGGTTTGATGGCCCAACGGCTGGTCCGGAAAGTGTGCCGCCAGTGTTCAAGCCCCTGCCTGCCGACGGAAGGGGAAATGCGCACCCTGGGCCTGGAGGCGAGCACCCTTCAAGGCGCCACCTTCCTCAAAGGCAAAGGCTGCCCCAACTGCGCGAACACCGGCTATCGCGGCCGGTTCGGCATCTTCGAGATCTTCGCCATCGACGACGAAGCGCGCAAGCTGATCTATGAAAAGGTCTCGTCCTCGGTCCTGCGCGCGCGCGCCCGCGAGATGGGCATGCGAACCCTCCGCGAAGACGGCGTCCGCAAGGCGCAGGCGGGATTGACCACCCCGGACGAAGTGATCCGCGCGACGGTGGGAGATGTGGATTAGATGAACCGTCTGCCGTTAAAAGAGTTCTATGCCTTAAAGGGGTGCGCGCGGTCATCCGGCCGCCGGTTCTCCGGGCGGCGTGACAAATGGGCTTCGCGGCGGTCTAACTTTAATGGTAAGATTCGTATGATGTTGAAATGCGCCTCTGACAAAAGGCGCGCATAACCTGACTTGAGCATGTCTTACTCGATGTCCGATCTGTTGCAGTTAGTGGTGTCGGAAGGGGCGTCCGACCTGCACATCCGCGTGGGCACGGCGCCGGTCATTCGCGTGCACGGCATTTTGCACCGGGTCGAAGGGCCGGCGCTGAACGCGGAGGACAGCGAGGAGTTGATGCGCAGCATTACCTCGGAGGATCACATCCAGCACGTGCGCGAGCGCGGCGGCTCCGACTTCGGGTTTGCCTTCGGGGACATGGCCCGCTTCCGCGTGAGCGTCTTCAAGGAAAAGGGCAACTTTGGCGTGGTCCTGCGCCAGATCCCGAACAAGATGCTGACGATGGAGCAGATCGGCCTGCCGCCCTCCGCCAAGGAACTGCTCTACAAACCGCGCGGGCTGGTGCTGGTGACCGGACCTACGGGTTCGGGCAAGACCACGACGCTGGCGTCTATGATCGACATTATCAACTCCGAGCGGGACGAGGTCCACCTGGTCACGATCGAAGACCCCATCGAGTATTACCACAAGCACAAGAAGGCCATTGTCACGCAACGGGAAATCGGGGTGGACGTGCCGAACTTTGCCGAGGCGCTGCGGCGGGTGCTGCGCCAGGACCCGGACGTCATTCTGGTGGGCGAAATGCGCGACCTGGAAACCATTGACGCGGCGATCACGGCGGCGGAAACCGGGCACTTGGTCTTCGGCACGCTGCACACGACGGGGGCGGCCAAGACCATTGACCGCGTGGTCAACGCCTTTCCCACCAACCAGCAGGAACAAATCCGCATCCAGCTTTCCACGGTCTTGCAGGCGGTGATCTCGCAGTTGCTCATACCCCGCATCGACAAGCCGGGGCGGGTCGCCATTTTCGAGATCATGATTAACACGCCCTCCATCGCGGCGCTGATCCGGGACAACAAATCGTTCCGCATCCAGTCGGACATCCAGACCGGGGCCAAATACGGGATGGTGACGCTGGACAGCTTTCTGATTGATAAATACCTGGCGGGGATGATCGCCCGCGAAGAAGTGGTAACCAAGGCCCAGGACCCGGTGACGATCCAGGCCAAACTCCAGGAACTGGAGCTGGCGGCGGCCGTGGGCGCCGAGACTCAAGCCATGGTCGAGGGGAAGGTGTAGTCACAAAGTCGTATGCCCGAGGACATTTCCCATCCGCTGCTCTCCCTGATCAAGGAACAAGGCCTGATTGACGATTTGCAGTACGAGGAAGTGCTGGCCGAGTACAAGCGCACGGGCAAGGCCGTCAGCCAGGTCCTGCAGGACTTCGGGGTGCTGGATTTGGACACGATTCTACAGGCGATGGGCAGTCATCTGGGGGCGCCCGTTGTCACGGTGCGGGAGCGGGATTTGTCGCCGGAATTGCTGCGCATCATCCCGGCCAAGATGGCGCGGATGTACCAATGCCTGCCGGTCGGGCTGGCGAATTCGACGCTGCAAGTGGCCCTGGTGGACCCGCTCAATGTGGGGCGCATCGACGAACTGGGCTTCGTCGTCAAGAAGGACATCCAACTGGTCGTGGCCGACCCGGCGCAGGTCCAGAAGGCCATCGAAAAGTTCTACCCCGAGGAGAGCGAGAGCGTGTCGGACATCCTCAGGGAGTTGGGCACGGACAAAGGAATCGAGAAGGAGGTCAGCGAGGTGGCGGTCACGGATGATGCGGCGCTGATGGCCCGCCTGGCCGACCAGGCGCCCATCGTCCGTTTCGTCAATCTCGTCTTGTTCCAGGCCATCCAGGATCGCGCCAGCGACATTCACTTCGAGCCCTTCGAGACCGAGTTTAAGATCCGCTACCGGGTGGACGGCGCCCTCTACGAGATGTCGCCGCCGCCCAAGCACCTGGCCTTGCCGGTGGTGTCCCGCCTCAAGGTTATGGCCAGCCTCAACATCTCCGAGCGCCGCCTGCCGCAGGACGGGCGCATCACTTTCCCGATGGGCAATCGCACGGTCGATCTGCGCGTCTCGACGCTGCCCACCCAGTTCGGTGAATCGGTCGTGCTGCGCGTGCTGGATCGGGCGGCGGTGAACCTCGAAATCGAATCGCTGGGCTTCCCCAAATACCTTTACGATTATGTCGTCGAAGCCATCCAGCGGCCCAACGGCATCATTATTGCCACCGGCCCGACCGGTTGCGGCAAGACGACGACGCTCTACTCCTGCCTGCGCCGCGTCAACACGATTGACTCGAAGTTGCTGACGGCCGAGGACCCGGTCGAATACGACATCGAAGGGATCATGCAGGTGGCCATCAACGAAGCGGTGGGGCTGACCTTCAGCAGGGCTCTGCGCTCGTTCCTCCGCCAGGACCCGGACATTATCATGGTGGGCGAAATGCGCGACCTGGAGACCGCGCAGATTTCGATTCAGGCATCGCTGACCGGCCACCTGGTCCTGAGCACCCTGCACACCAACGATGCCCCGGGGGCCGTCACGCGTCTCATTGACATGGGTGTCGAGCCGTTTCTGATTTCCTCCACGCTCGTGGCCGTAATCGGCCAGCGCCTGGTGCGCACGATCTGCAAGAACTGCCGCACGCCGTTCGAGCCGACGGAAACCCAGTTGGCGCTGCTGAATCTCTCGCCGCACGATCTGGGCGACAAGACCTTCTACTACGGCCGCGGCTGCTCGGTCTGCAACGACACCGGTTACAGAGGGCGCAAAGGCATCTTCGAATTGCTGACCATCAACGACCCTATCCGGCTGTTGGTCAACGAGCGCGCGCCAACGGTGGTGATGCGCCAGAAGGCCGTCGAGCTGGGCATGATCCCGCTGCGCGAAGACGGCTTGCGCTGCATTTTCGACGGCGATACAACTATCGAAGAAGTCGTTAAGTACACCTGAACACGAAAGGCCCCTTATGCCAAAATACAACTACGTCGCCATGGACGCGCATGGCAAGGAGAGCAAGGGCACGCTCGAGGTTGCCAGCCAGAACGAAGCCATCGGCCGGGTCAAGGAAATGGGGTTGTTCCCCACCAAGATCGTCGAAATCGAGAAGGTCAGGGAGAAGGCCGACAAGAAAACCGGCCCGGCCGCCAAAGCGGGCGGCAAGAAAAAGGGCGGCGGGGCCAACTTCAACATCAACATCAAGATTCCCGGTCTGAGCGGCCGGGTAAAGACCAAAGTCCTCACCACCTTCACCCGCCAGTTGGCGACACTGGTGGATGCCGGTTTGCCCCTGCTGCGCGGTTTGCGCGTCCTCGAGAAGCAGGAAAAGAACGTGAACCTCAAATCCATCATCGCCGAACTGGCGGTGGCGATCGAAGGCGGCAGCACCTTCTCCGAGGGCCTGGCGCAGCATCCCAAAGTCTTCAACCGGCTCTTCGTGAACATGGTCAAGGCCGGCGAGCTGGGTGGTGTTCTCGAAGTCGTGTTGAACCGCCTGTCCGAATTCATGGAGAAAGCGCAGAAGATCAAGGGCAAGGTCATCGCCGCCATGTTTTATCCCATCGCCGTCATCATCGTCGCTACCTGCATCCTGACCATCCTCATGGTGTATGTGATTCCCAAGTTCAAGGAGGTCTTCGCCGGCATGTTGGACAACGAGCAACTGCCCGCCTTCACCCGCTTCGTCCTCGCCATCAGCGACACGGTCAAGGACCACTTCATTTATACCGTCTGCGGTCTGGCCGTGTTCGTCGTCCTCTTCATGCTTCTCAAGCGCACCAAATTCGGCCGCCATGCCTGGGACAAGTTCAAACTCAAAGTGCCCATCGTCGGGCCGGTGGTCAGCAAGGTGGCCATCTCCCGCTTTACCCGCACCCTCGGCACCTTGGTCAGCAGCGGCGTCCCCATCCTCCAGGCCCTGACCATCGTCAAAGAGACCGCCGGCAACGTCATCATCAGCAACGCCGTCGGCGAGGTCCACGAAAGCGTCAAAGAGGGCGAAACCATCACCGCCCCCCTCGAAGCCTCCGGCGTCTTCCCTCCCATGGTCATCAGCATGGTGGACGTCGGCGAACAAACCGGCGCCCTGCCGGAAATGCTGCTCAAAATCGCCGACAACTACGACGACGAAGTCGATAACGCCGTCGCCGCCATGACCTCCCTGCTCGAACCCGTCATGATTATCTTCCTCGCCGTCATCGTCGGCAGCATCGTTATTGCCATGTTCCTCCCCCTCATCGAGCTGATGAACAAGGTCGGCAACCCCAGCGGCAAGAGCGAAGATTAGCCCAATAACCGGAACTCCCGCTCCTTGGTTCATAAAAACCAACGAAAAGCTGAGGGCTTTGGTGTTTTTGGGTGGTAGAATGCGTGAGAATAACGCATTTTAGGGGGGGATAAGCGGGTAACCCGGGGGGTAATACCGTGGCGCGCCACGCTGCCAACACGGTGGCAGGGTAGCTCCCGGCCCCTGTGTGGTGGAACCATTCTGTCTGGGTGGGATACGCTTTTCTTGCTCGGCCATAAGCAAAATCAGTTGAATCTGCCATTACAATCTTTTTTGCAAATTCTGCTCATTCGGTGTTGACACCCAAGCATCCTTCGTGTAAATACATTGTATATACATTGTATGGGCATTACGTCTGCAATTGAGCCGCTATGGAGTTTGATTGGAATAATCCGCCCTTCAATCTGGATAGTTCTTTGACCTTGCAGGAAATCGAAGAATCGTTCGAGGACCCGTTCGCCGTCCGGCTGCTGCCGGATTCACCCCGGTTTTCGGTGCAGGCCCGGTTCTTTAACCTGGGCGTGTCGGCTCACGGCACCGGGATATTCAGCGTGTATCGGACGAACGGAAAACAGGCCCGGGTGCTCTACGCCCGCCCCTTCGAACCGGAAGAACGGTTCTTCTATCAGCGCAAAATGGACCAAACGCTGGCACGGTGACTGGCGATTTATGATTTACGATTTGCGATTTGTGATTAGTGGTTTGTGATTAGTGCTGGGTGATGGGTGACGGGCGATGAGAGGCCGCCGAAAGCTCCCCATGACCAATCACCGATTACCAATCACCAATCACCAATCTCGAACAATGCGCGCGATTGCCAAATGGGAAGAAGTGCCGATCTTCGACAGCGAAGAGGCCGAGGCGGATTTCTGGGCTGAAAACAAGCCCGATCTTCGCCTCATGGAAGCCGCGGTGGCCGGCAACACGGAGACCGCCGACTCCGTCGCCATCTCGCTGCGGATTGATCCGCGGATGCTCGCCCGCCTCAAACGGCTGGCCCAGTCCCGATACTTGAATTATCAAAGCATGATCAAACAATGGCTCAGCGAACGCCTGGAACACGAACTGCGCGAACGATGAAAACCGAAGTCAGAAGTCAGAATGCAGAATGCAGAATGCGGAATGCGGAATGCGGAATGCGGAATCCGGTTTCGCGCAACGCGCAACACGCAACACGTTTCGCGTTTCACGTTTCACGCATCACGCATCAAGCACTCCGCATGGCGCGCTCCGCATTGCGCGCTTCCCCGGCCTTTACGCTGATCGAGCTGCTGGTCGTCATCTCCGTTATCTCTCTCCTCGCCGCTTTGACCTTCCCCGCTGCCAGCGCCGCGAGGATATCCATCATTCGCACCCGGGCACGGGCCGAATTGGGGCAAATCCAGTCGGCCATCGAGAGCTACAGCCAAAAGCTGGGCTACTACCCGCCGGACAACTCCGCCAACTGGGCGTTCAATCAGCTTTATTACGAACTGCTCGGCACCACCAACGTCGGAACAGTACTCGCCCCGACTTATATGACACTGAATGGCAGCGCCCGGATTAGCGCCGCGGCCCTCCCCTTAACGTTCGGGCCGAATGTCGTCGGCATCCAGAACTGCGCGCGCGGCGGCGCGGGCGATGAAGTTCCCAGCGCGGCGTCCTTTTTGAATAATTTGAAGTCAGGTCAATTCCTGGCCATCACGAACGGAGTGTCCACCACCCCGGTCTGCACGGTGCTCGGCTCGAGCCTCGACGGGCCGCAGGTTTTTCAGAATGCCAGCGGCGCCAAGATCAACCCCTGGCGCTACAACGCCTCCAGCCCGCGCTACAATCCCAAGTCCTTCGACTTGTGGATCGACGTGACGGCGGGCGCCAAGACCAATCGTATCAGCAACTGGAGCGATAGACCGCTCGTCGTCAGCGCTCCGTACCTATGACCCCGCAACCCATGCTCCTGCGCTTCGTTTGCGAACCACCGGCCGCAGCCAGGCGGGTGCCAGTGGCCTGGCAGGACTGCGCCTGGCGCCCGCGGGTGATCGTTCGCCCTGGACTTTTCCGCCGGTCGCTTCACTGCCTGTCCCCCGCCCCGAGATCTCACTCCCCGCTCTTTTCAGTGCACTCCTGCTCACGCACCACGCATTACGCATCACGTTTCACGTTTCACGTTTCACGCATCACGTTTCACGTTTCACGCACCACCCCTTCCGTATCTCCCTCCACCCTTATGAAAAACCACACTAATACTCACCTCCACCCGCGCCAATACGGCCTCCGCACTCCGCGCTCCGCATTCCGCGCTTGGAGAGCCTTCACGCTGGTTGAACTGCTCGTCGTCATCAGCATCATCGCCATCCTGGCCGCCCTGCTCTTGCCGGTAATTAGCCGGGTGAAGATAAAGGCGCAAGTGCAAAAGGCGCACATGGAGACCGGCAGCATCGCCAACGCCATCCATACCTACGAGGCCGACTACAGCAAGTTCCCTGTCTCCGCCGCCGCCATGAGCGCCGCCACGGCGGTCCCGGCGAGCCAGGGCGGACCTGAGGATTTCACCTATGGCACTGCGGGAGTTGCATGTGTCGGGCCTGGTGGCTCTAATCCTCAGGATATTCCTGTCGGCAATGGTGGTTTCAGCACGCCAACGCCCGGCACTTACGCGTCCATTCTCACGCCCACGGTTGCCACGCACGGCAACTACCAGACCAATAACTCCGAAGTCATGGCCGTGCTGCTGGACATGACAAACTGGCCTGCCTCAGGCCCCACCATCAACAACCCGGACCACGCCAAGAACCCGCAGCGAACCCAATACCTCAACGCCACTATGGCCATTGACTGCAAAGCACCGGGCATCGGCCAGGACGGAACTTACCGCGACCCCTGGGGCAACCCCTACATCATCACGGTTGATCTCAACTACGATGATAAAGCCCGCGACGCCTTTTACCGCGACCCGAACGTCTCGCAGGACCCCGCTCCCCCCAACCTGGGCCTGAACGGCCTCATCAAAACAACTCTGCCAAGCGGCGGCGGCACGGTTTTTGAAGCCAACTCGCCGGTGATGGTCTGGTCCGCCGGCCCGGACAAGATGATTGACCCCAAGGGACCGGCCAACAAGGGCGCCAACAAAGACAATGTCATAAGCTGGCAATAATGATTGTGCAAATGAACCATCGTCGGAATGGGGAATGGGGAATGCAGAATCCAGTCCTGCGCATCACGCACCGCGCATCACGTTTCACGTTTCACGTTTCACGTTTCACGTTTCACGTTTCACGCCCTACGCACCACGGACTCCGCATTCCGCACTCCGCACTTCGCACATCCCTGGCCTTCACGCTCCTCGAGCTGTTGATGGTCATTGCCATCATGGGCCTCCTGGCGGCCATCGCCCTGCCCTCCATCCGCAGCATGAAGCCCAATGCCAAGGTCGCGGCCACGCGGCAGTTGCTTGACGCCGTGGTCCACGCCCGCCAGCTCGCCATCAGCCAGCGCACCACCGTCTATATGGTCTTCCTGTCCACCAACTTTTGGATCAGCGTGCCGGCGGCGCAAACGACGAACGTCCAGCCGCTCCTCGACAAGCAGCTCGTTGGCTACGCATACGTCTGTTTGCGCAGCGTGGGCGATCAGCCGGGCGTCCAGTACCCGCGCTATTTATCCTCGTGGAAAACCCTGCCCCAAGGGGCCTTTATTCCCCTGGCAAAATTCTGGCCGGGCCTCACGCTCACCAACACCACCCTTAGCCCCGGCAACCCGTTGTTCATCCCCCCGTTTAGCACCGCCAACAACATCCCGTTTCCCACGGAGAACAGTCCCGTGAACCCGCTGGTGACGCTGCCCTATATCGCTTTCAACGGCACGGGCCAGCTTGTCTCCGGCCAGAGCGGCCAGCCGGAGCTGATCCCGATCTCGGAGGGCAGCGTCGGCGTCGTGCGCGACGCCAGCACCAAAGTGGCCCAGGCGCAACCGGCACAGGTGATCGAGCTGCCGCCCGGCAACACGACCAACAATTACAGCCTGGTCTATATCGACCGCTTAACCGGTCGCGCTCGCGTCGAGCGGAGGACGGTCCAATGAAAAGAGAAGCCAGAATGCAGAAGGCAGAATGTAGAATGCAGAATCCAGTTTCGCGCATCACGCATCACGCATCACGTTTCACGTTTCACCCATCACGTTTCACGTCTCACGTTTCACGTTTCACGTTTCACGTTTCACGCCCTACGCACCACGGACTCCGCATTCCTCACTCCGCACTCCGCACTTCTCCGGCCTTCACCATGATCGAGATCGCCATCAGCCTGGCGATCATCGGCTTTGCCCTGGTCGCGATCATCGGGGTGTTGCCCAGGGGCATGAACGTGCAGAAAGCTAATCGCGAGGAAACCATCATCAACCAGGACGCCAACATGTTCATGAACGCCATTCGCAGCGGCGCCCAGGGCCTGGACGACCTGACCAATTACGTCGTCGCCATCACTAATACTGTGAACCAATACCAATACGTCAGCCAGGGGGTGAAGCTGCTTTCGTTCCATGAGCCGTATGGTTACACGCTCACCAGTTCCTCCACGAGTCCCCAATACCCCCTGACCAACGGTCTTCGCATTGTGGGCCTGTTGAGCACGCCCAAGTACGTGCCGTGGGTTGACGCTGTCAGCGGCACCAGCGGTTATTACAGCAACCATGTGGTGGCTTACGTTCGCTCGATGAGCGGCCCCGCCAGCGAGAAGTTCCCCCAGGCCAGCGCGGCGATGCAAGACCTCGCCTTCAGCTATTGCATGAGTCCGGAAATCATTACCTACTCGACCAATTACTATGATCCAAGCTGGGTCAACTTCGCGCAGCCCGGACTCAGCGCGACTGACTTTGCGGCTCGCTCGAACTACTGGATGGTGGTCAACAACCTTCAGGCCAACCTGCATGATGTGCGCCTCCGTTTCCTCTGGCCCCTCTGGTCCGGCGGGAAACTCGGCCCAAACGGCCAGGCCTTTCGCACCCTCGTCGGGGGTGCTCTCCAGGAAACGAATGAGCCGTATTTCCTTCGCCCGAATCCGCTCGTGCCCTCGGGTTACGATCTCTATTTCTTCCAACCCCGCAACTACATCAACGTCAACGCACAGTGAACCTGACACAAACAACCTTGCCTGAGCCGCGGACCACGCCCCACGCCCCACGCCCCACGCACCGCGTCTCACGCATCCTGCATCCCGCATCCCGCATCACGTTTCACGCATCACGCATCACGCATCACGCATCACGCATCACGCATCACGCATCACGCACCACGCACTCCGCACTCCGCCCTTCCCCGGCCTTCACGCTGGTCGAAATCCTCGTCACCATCTCCCTGCTCGCCTTCATTATCCTGGGCCTGTTCGCCGTCTTCAACCAGGTCCAGCGCGCCTTCCGCAGCAGCATGAATCAGGTGGACCAACTCGAGGCCGGGCGGGCCGTCACCGAGATGCTCCCCCGCGAGCTCGAGCAGACCATCCCCGCCGGTTACGCCTTTCCCAACGGGGTCAACTTCTACGCCTTCATCCCCAATTCCACCCCCTTGACCCAGTCGCTTCCCGGCACGCCCGTCCCGCGCACGAACCTGCTGGAAGATTGCTTCATGCTGCTGCGCACCAACCAGACCTGGATCGGCATTGGCTACTGTGTTCGCACCAATGATTCCCAGGGACGCCTTTGGCTGCCCGAATGCGGGTCGGGCCAGATGGGCGTCGGCAGCCTCTATCGCTTCACCACAAACCTTCCCGTGCTTTACGACACCGCCACCGGTTCGAGCCCACTGAACGGCCTGGCTCAGGACCCCAGCCAGCTTTATATCGATTTCCTTAACGCCTGCAGCCCGGGCTCACCGGCTTCGACCGTTATCTCCAACCGAATCTGTGATGGCGTCATCCACTTCCGCTTCCGGGCCTTTGACACCAACGGCGTGCTGCTCACGCCTTTGAGCGTGATTCCGCAGGCCACGGCCATCTTCTACTCCACAGTCGCGCCCGGAGAAATCGGCCTTTACAAGTTCTGCAGCAACGCCGTCCCCGCCTCCGTGGAAATGGAACTCGGCATCCTCGAACAGCACGCCGTGGACCGCTACAACTCCATCGGCACCCCCGCCGCCCGGCTCAATTACCTGCAGAGCGCCGATCACTACCTCAGCAGCCGCGTCCAGCTCTTCCGCCAGCGCATCCCCCTTCGCAACGTCGATCCCTCGGCCTACCAATACCAATGAAGACAGAATGCAGAATGCAGAATGCAGAATGCAGAATGCTGACTCCAGCATCCCGCATCCCGCATCCCGCATCACGTTTCACATTTCACGTTTCACGTTTCACGTTTCACGTTTCACGTCTCACGTCTCACGTTTCACGTTTCACGTGTCACTCTTCTACCTTCTCTCCCTCTCCCTCTTCGCCCTCAGCCTGCTGAGCAAGCCCATGCTGGTCACCCTCCCCTTCCTGCTGCTCCTG
>Ga0181518_10003932_pt1 | contig 13491 bp, 9 predicted proteins | sample PEATcosm2014_Bin_28_FD_119751 | JGI IMG/M metagenome (GOLD analysis project Ga0181518, IMG submission 119751) | Peatland microbial communities from MTU Mesocosm Facility, Houghton, MI, USA - PEATcosm2014_Bin01_60_metaG | ecosystem: Environmental > Terrestrial > Soil > Wetlands > Peat | place... | reverse complement strand
CCGTCTCCTTGTGCCAGTCGTCCCGCTTGCGATCGGTGACCGTCAGGAGGGTGAGGACGATGAGGGCAGCCAGGCACAGGGCCACCGCGCCCACGTAGGCGCTCTGGGTGTCCAGGCTGTCGATGCTGTCGGAGATGAACAGGGTCAAGGTCTCAGTCTTACCGGCGACGGCGCCGGACACGATCGCCACGGCGCCGAACTCGCCGAGGACGCGGGCTGTGGTGAGCGTCACGCCGTAGGCCAGGCCCCGCCGGATGTTCGGGAGCGTGATGCGGCGGAAGACCGTGAAGGGGCCCGCCCCGAGCGTGCGGGCGGCCTGCTCCTGCTCGGTGCCGATCTCCTGGAGCACGGGCAGCACCTCGCGCACGACGTAGGGCAGGGACACCGCGGCCGAGGCCATCACGATGCCGGGCACGGCATAAATCACGGTGATGTGATGGGTGTCGAGCCAGGACCCGAACCAGCCCGTGCGGCCGTAGACGAGGATGAGGGCCAGGCCGATGACGACGGGGGAGATGGCGAGCGGGATGTCGACCAGCGCATCGAGCAGCCAGGCGCCCGGGAAACGGTGGCGGGCCAGGATCAGCGAGACACCGACCCCGAAGACGGTGTTCAGGGGGACCGCGATGGCGGCCACGAGGAAGGTGAGCCACAGCGCGTGGAGGGCGTCGGTGGAGGTGATGGCGTCCCACGCCGTGCCGAGTCCGTGCTGAAAGGCCCGGTAGAACACCGTGGACACGGGCAGGATGACGAGCAGCGCCAGGTACCCGAGGACGGCGAAGCGCAGCGGCAGACGCCAGCGGGAGCGCCTCACATCGTCTCGGGGACGTTGAAGCGGCGGCGGGCCCAGCCGATGACGATGAGCACGAACAGCGCGATGGCGACGAGCACGACCGACACCGCGCTGGCCGCCGGCAGCGCGTCGCTCTGCGACAGGCTGAAGATCCACGAGGAGGCGACCTCAGTCTTGAACGGGATGTTGCCCGAGATGAGCACGATCGACCCGTACTCGCCGACGGCCCGGGCGAAGGCGAGGCCGGCTCCGGCGAGGACTGCTGGGAGGAGGCTCGGGAGGATGACGCGGCCCATCACCTGGCGCCGGCTGGCGCCGAGGGAGGAGGCGGCCTCCTCGGTCTCCGCATCGAGCTCGGCCAGGACCGGTTGGACGCTGCGGACGCAGAAGGGCAGGGTAACGAAGGCCAGCGCGACTCCGATGCCGAGGCGGGTGCCGGCCAGGTCGACGTGGAACGGGCTGTTCGGTCCGTAGAGGGCGAGGAGGGTGAGCCCGGCCACGATGGTCGGCAGCGCGAAGGGCAGGTCGATGACCGCGCTGACGAGGGTCTTGCCCCGGAAGTCGTCGCGCACCAATACCCAGGCGATGGCCAGGCCGGCGAGGGAATTGACCGCAGCGACGGCGGCGGAGACCCCGAGCGTCAGCTCCAGGGCGGCGACGGCCTCGGGCTGGGTGATGGCGCGCCAGAACGCGTCCCAGCCGTCGCTGAACGCGTTCGTGACCAGCGCGGCGAGCGGCAGCAGGACGAGCAGCGAGAGGTAGGTGACGGCGAGCGCGGGGCCACCGATGTGGGCGGCCATCCGACCCGCCGCGGTCAGCGACGGGCCAGGTGCCGTGGGGGGGTGACGGTGCCACCGCCTCTGCTCCGGACCACTTCGGGCGGGCGCGGGCGGCCCGCCTGGGCGGCCCAGGTCGCCGACGGTTGCGCCTACGTCGGTCACGGGCCGCTCCCCGCTGCCCGGCGCCCTGCTATCCGCTCGCCGTGGAGACGCCGAGCGATTGCTCGACCTTGGCCACGATGCCGGTCTGCGGGTCGAAGAACTTCGTGTTGACCGACGTCCAGCCGCCCAGGGTGTTGATGGTGAAGAGCGTCTTGGGTTTGGGGAACTTGAACTTGGCCGCCACTGACGGCAGCACCGGGCGGTATCCCTGCTGGCCCCACACCGTCTGTCCGGCGGGGGAGAGGAGGTAGGCGAGGAACGCCTTGGCGGCCGGGCTGGCGGTCTTGGTCACCGCGATCGGGTTCTGGATCAGGATCGTCTGTGGCGGCGTGATGATGTCGACCGGCTCGCCCTTGCTCTTGGCGTAGAGGGCGTCGTCCTCGTAGTCGAGCAGCACGTCGCCCTGGCCCGAGAGGAAGGTCTGCAGAGCCGCGCTCGCGCTCGAGGGCTGGGCGACGGCGTTGTGCAGCAGCTTCGAGAGGTACTGCTGCGCCTGTGCGGGGGTCTTGCCCTGCGCTATCTCGGCGCCGTAGGCCGCCATGATGTTCCACTTCGCGCTGCCCGAGCTGAACACGTTGGGGGTGATGACCTGCACGCCCGACTTCACCAGGTCGGCCCAGGTCGTGATGTGCTTGGGATTGCCGGGCCGCACCACGAAGGAGACGATGGAGTCGGTCACCATGCCCTTGGTACTTCCCTTGTCCCACGAGCTCGACACCAGGCCGGCCTTGACGAGCTTGACCATGTCGGGCTTGAGAGAGAAGTTGACGAGGTCGGCCGGCAGCCCGTTGACCACGGAGGTGGCCTGGGTGCCCGACGGCCCGAAGGAGGGCGAGACGGTGACGCCGGCCCCCGCCTTCGTCTTGGCGAAGTCGGCGGCGAGGACGGTGTAGGCCGGCTTCGGCGTCGAGTAGGCGACCAGGTTCACGGTGCCGCCGGTCTGGGCGCCGGCGGGGAGCGCCGTCAGGGCCAGGGCGGCCAGTCCTAGGGCACCGACGGCAGCGATCCGGGGGGACGGCAGGCGGGTCCGGGACGCGGCGTCACCGGGCTTGCTGGGGTGGGGCGTGGTCTTTTGCATGGGAATAGGTTAATCCGCTGGTGTCGCTAAAAATAATCGGACTGGTGATCTTTCAAAATCCCAGGTCACCCTCCTGGAGGTCTCTCGTCGGGGATGCCGTAGATCAGGTGGGTGGTTCGAACGGGCGGGGGACCGGGTCGGCGGAGGCGTGCGAGCCGTTTGCCGCGTCCCTGGCCTCCCTCGCCTCGAGCATGGCCCAGTCGGACCGGGCCACCAGATCCTCCAGCGACGTTCGATCGCCGGCCCGCCGTGTCGTCCACCCGAACGAGACCTCGACCTCGGCGCCGATGAACTCCGTCGTCTCAGGCGCGCCGAGGTGGTGCCGGATTCCGAGCGCGATGGCGGTCCAGTCGGGCGCACGCAAGTTGAGGGCAAGCACCAGGAACTGGGTGCCCCCGATGCGGGCGAGGACGTCGTTCTTCCCGAAAGCGACCGAGAGCGCGCGCGCCACGGCCTGGAGTGCGGCATCGCCGGCGTGATGACCGAGGCGGTCGTTCAGCTCCTGCACGTTGTCCACGTCCGCGCAGAGGACCTGGACGTCGGAAGCCTGCGCATCGGCGAACTGGAGCAGGCGGTTGCCGGCGACGAGGAGGCCACGGCGGTTCTGGAAGCCGGTCAGTTCGTCACCGCGGGAGAGCTGGAGCAGGCGCGCGCTGAGCTCCTCCATCTCACGCTCAATGGCGGTGCGTCCCGAGATGTCGTGCAGGATGCTGCAGATCTGGTCCGAGCCGTCGGCGTCGCGGAACAGCAGGGAGGTCACCTCGACGTCGATCATCCGGCCGTCGCCCCGGCGCAACCTCGCCAGGCTCACAGTCGAACCGGTCCGGTCTCGCTCGCCGACCGCGATCTTCCAGCGGGGGTCCTCCTGGTCGAACAGGCCCGTATGGCCCAGCCGACAGATCTCCTCGGGGGTCCGGCCGAGCATGGCTCCGGCGGCCGGATTGGCGGCGGTGATCCGGCCGTCCGGCATGGAGAAGAGGACGCCCTCGGAGCTGTGCTCGAACATGACGCGGTAGGAGGCGACCCCGATCCTCTCGGTCGGCAAGGCGTCCTGAACCACCATCGCGTTCCTCCAACACGTGCCTGACCTGCACTGCGGAGACCTGCTTCCGTTCGGGCGATGGTACCCAAGCCGTGGCCGCAAGAGTGGTGTCTACGTTTTCTAAGTGACTTTCGGCTCTATTGAGTGCAGCCCACTTCGTGCCGATAGGAGTGGCGGGCGTGAGTCTGCATGTCGGTCCGTTCGATCGGTCATCGAGTGCGCCTTCTCCGTGAAGCGACCCTGATGCTGACCAGCTCATGACGCGCTCCCATCACGGGATGACCTGACGGAGCGACGTTTCGCCGCGCTCGTCGGCGAGGGGGGGCAACCTCGGGGGCACGCATCACTCAAGGGCAGCCTCGACGAGTCGATATTGCCAACGTGTCCAATGGCAGGTGGCGCATCGCCCCACAGATCGCAGGCGCCGCGTTCCTCCTCGCCCTGGCGCTCGGTGCGGGTGCTCTGAGCTCGCCGGCCGGGGCTGCCCCGCCCGCCCATGCCGGCCTCGCAGGGATCGGAACCACCCATTCGGTGACCGGCGGCAACCTGATGGTGTCGATACCGTCGTTGCCACCGAACTTCCGCAAGGGCTGTGACGTGGCGTCCACGGCACCGTGCGTCGAGCCGTGGGCTCCATGCCCGGCTTCACTCCACGGGCGAACCGAGCCAGGGTGGTTCGGCACTGCCGTCGTGTGCGGGCGTCTGGCCGGGTGGCAGTGGACCCCCCGGGGCGAGCACGGTCACGCTCGCGCCCAGGCGGTCAGCGACCGAGTCGGTCCCAGCGGGACACGCCGGACCCGCTGAGGGATCCTCACCCGGGCATCGGCCCGCTCCGTCCGGGAACAGCCGGCGCGTCCAGCGGGGGTCAGTAGACGTTTGGTAACAGACGCAGGCCGGCGTTGCTCAAGAACCAGAGTACGGCCAGGAGCACCGGCGCTCCGACGATCCAGGTGCGCAGGAGCCCCCAGCGGGCCCACAGCCACCAGCACGCCGCGGACGCGGCCAGGAGGAGGGCGGTCCAGAGCGCGACGCTCAGCCAGGCCGCGGGCTCGTTGTGCCCTGGCAGTTGCGTGGTGGGCTCGGAGTGGGGGCTGCCGGGCGGTGCGACCACCGCCTTCCCTTCCAGACTGGCCACGACGTAGATGAGGTGTCTGGCGGAGATGGCGCCGAACTGTCCCCCCGCCTTGGCGGTGCCGAGCAGCAGGAGCCCGCTCGTGACGGGGATCCGGGGCAGGCGGCCTCCGTTCACCAGGAACCCGCGCACGCGGTAGGTGAAGACGCCCTGTCCGGTACGCATGTGGATCAGGTCGCCCTGGCGCAATGAGGTCAGGTGGGCGAACGGTGCACCTGCCGTGGCCGACTTGCCCAGGACGACAACGTTGCCCGGCTGTCCCGGGAGGGGGGTGTTGGGCAGGTGCCCGGGACCGGCCAGGAGGTCGCCCGAGGTGGTGCCCTCGACGACCACCGTGTTGACCAGGTGGGCCTCCGGCGCGTTGAGGAGGGCGATCGGTGCGCCCTCGGGGATCTTGCCGCCGATCCATGGAGCGATCTGGCTCGCCGGAGCGAGAAGCCCGCGCAGCTCGGCGTAGAGGAGGTGCTGGCTCCGCTGTTCCTGCAGGCCACTCAGGCCGAAGGCGAACACACCGAAAAAGGCGGCCACCACGCAGACCACCATCACGAGGGCCAGCGCGATCGAGAGAACGCCCGGGCGCGGCGGGCCCGTGCGTGGCCTGGTGTTCTCGGCAAGTGGCTGGACCGTCTTTTCGTGGCGGCCGCGCTTCGCCCCGCGGTTGGGCCGGCCGAGGAGCCCGCGCTGCTGCTGACCGTGCCTGCGCTCGGTCCGCTTCATCGGAGGAGGCGTAATCGGCGCGCTCGCCGGGCTCTCGGTCGGGCCGTCGGCGGGCGTGACGGTCGTGACGTCGGTGGTCACCACTTCCCGCGCTTTCGACCCAGCCGGAAGGTGAGGGGGACGCTCAACGTTCCCAGGAATGCAAGGCCGAAGAGGAGTGCAGCGGGGAAGCCGGCCGTCCACAGCACCTTGGCCGGGTCGATCAGGCTGGAGACCATCCGTAGTGACCCCGGGAGGTGCGTGGCATGGCCGACCGAGGAGGCGTGGCCCCGGAACAGACCTTCAGCGAAGGGGGACCCGATTTCGGCGTAGGAGGAGTTGTACTGCGGCGAGAAGGCGTTCGAGCCGATGGCCGACGCGGACTGACTGCCGCTCGATGTCGAACTGGACCCCGGCGAACCGCTCGGCGTGCCGACGACGGGGGGGACCTGGCCGTTCTGGGCGGCAACGTCAACCGCCGCTGCCACGGTGTAGGCCGCGAGACCGCCGAGCCCGTCGGCGGCGGTCAGGGGCAGGTAGCCCGGTGGCAGTTGGCCGACGCCGGAGCCCTGGATCTGCCCGACAGTGGCCGCGAACCCGAGGACGTCGGCGTACTCCTGGGCGTCCTGGGCAGGCAGGCCGGTGGTCGGTATGGCGGCGTACACCACCATCGTGCCCGGATAGGCGGACGCGCCCGCGCTCTGCTCGAAGTCCGGGTAGGGGAGATTCCAGATCTCGTTCGTCGTGTCGGGCTGGAGGAGCGCCGTGGCCGCCTGCAGCGACTGGTCGTTCGGCGCGACGAAGGTATTCGGCGTGGTCTGGAGCTCGGCTGATTGCAACAGGTAGCGCTGGGTGTCGGCCAGCGGGGTGATGCCGATGATGAACCGGTGGCCGGGTGTCTCCTGGCCGTCGGTCGTCAGCTTCTCGCCCACCGGCGAGCCGGCGGTGGGCTGCGAGCACTGTGTCGTCGAGTTCAGCTCGTTGAACTGGAGGTCCTGGCTCACCGCCTCGAGGTTGGCCGGCGGAGAGGCCACCAGGGGCAGGTATGGCAACGGGTCGTTGTAGAGGCAGTCGTTGATGTCCGTCTGGTAGTAGGCGGTAGGGACGAACGTCGACAGCAGCGGCCAATGGTCGACTGGGAGCGAGATCCCCTTGTACTCGGGGTTGACCACCATGCCCCACTGGTCGGGCGTGCCGTTGAGCCAAGCCCGGGCCGTGGGGTCGTCGTTGATGTACGTGGTCAGTGCGGACATCGCGTCGGCGTCGCTCGAGATGGTCATCAGCTCCGACGCCGCCTCCGACCCTGCGCCCGGGCCGATTGATGCGATGCCGGGATTGAGGGCTTGGAACTCGGGATCGTCGGTGATGTTGAGCGGGTTGTTGGCCAGGGCCGGGTCGTCCTGCTTCATGAAGTACTCGCTGGGGTACGACTCGGTCAACAGCTTGGCCAGCAGGAGCGGAGTCAACTTCAAGGTCTGGTACGGCTGTCCGTTGGAACCGTCGACGTCGTAGGAGATGGCGAATCCGGTCACCGCCACGGGAGCGTTGACGACCGGTTTTCCGTAGCCGTTGGGCTGGGCGAAGGTGGTGTAGGCCGCCTCGGCGGTGCCGGAGGCCACCGAATTGCGCGCTTCGGGCTCACCAGTCTGGATCTGGTTCAGCGTGAAGGGATTCGAGCTGCCCTGGCAGAAGGACGGGTCCCACTGGGACGAGGCCTGGATCATCGGCTCCGACCCTGAGATGTCGATCACGTTGTTGGCCGAGGAACCGGTGAGGCTGCAACTCCCAGGCGGTGGCGCGAACGTGAGAGGAACCGTGATCCGGTTGCGCCAGTTGGACGCGCTCCACCACAGGCTGCCCGTGACGGTCAGATCTGCCCCGTCATCGTTTTGGCCGAAGTTCGCTCCGGCCCCTGGCTGGTACGCACCGGTGTCCTCGCACGCGTCCTGATCACTCTGGCTGGGGGCAGGGCTGATGCTCGACCAGTCGCAGGTGATGCCCATGATCGGCACGGCCACGAGGGCGCAGGGGACGTTCTGCGTGCACCCGAGGGAGGCGTTCTGCTGGGTGGTGAACACGTCGAATTGGGCGCTCCCGGTGCCGTCGGTGCCGGTCACACCGAAGGTCTCGTTGCTCGGGAGTGCGGCGCCCCCGACGTCGTCGGACTCTGGTGCCTCGCCCGCGCAGCCGCCGTTGCCTCCTTCGTACACCGTGCCGTTCGCCGCCTCGAAGGGCACCCAGTGCTGGACGGGTGCGGTCTCGAAGTCGGCGCACTGCGCGGGGAGCGTCGACGGGGCCCCGGCGATGGCGGCCCGGTCAGCCGTCGAGGCGTACTGGTCCAGCCGGTACGGGGGGTACGTGTCGTCGAGGCTGTCCTGGTAACGCTCGGACCAGGACTGGGTCCAGCATGTCTCCGGGCTGAGCTGCTCGTCCGGCGGCGCGGTGGTGGAATCGATCCCGCGGCATTCGAGCAGCACGAAGGGGTACTCCTCGTACTGGGCGTCGATGGAGGTCTGGTTGGCCACGGTGCCGCCGGTCGGGTGCGCGCCGGACCAGGTGACCTCGATCTCCTGACGACCCTGCAGGTTCTGGGTCTGACTGACGGACATCGTGATGTTCTGCGTCACGACCTGGGTCGGGAGGGTCCGGGTCGCCGTCGAGGTGACAGTGACTGCGCTGCTGCCCGAGGCAACGCCCGAAGCCGGTGTGTGCCGCAGGGCCGGTACGGCGACGAGGACCACGATGACGGCGCTCAGCAAGCTCAAGAAGGTCCGGCGTCCGGCACGGCGGCGCGCGACGCGGCGGCGCCGTGCCCTGCGGCCCACGGGCAGGCGGGGCGAGGCGAGCGGGGTCATGGTCAGGTGGCTCCTTTGCGTCTGCGGGACCGGCGGAGACCGACCACGACAGGTACGGCGAAGACGGCCAGCAGTGCCACCGCCGCCCACGGCGCGATCCGATCCAACCAAGAAGCGGCGCTGTCGAGGGGCAGGACCGCCGGGACGATCTTGCCCGAGCCCAGCCCGGAATTTGCCGACGCGCCCGCTCCGGACGAGGAGCCGCTGCCCGCGCCCGCGCCCGCGCCGGTGCCGCTGGCCGCTCCGGCCGCTCCGGCCGCTCCGGCCGCTCCGGCCGCCTTGCCGCCCGCTCCGGCCGCAGCGGTGGCGGACCCAATGGAGGAAGCCGACCCCGCTCCGGGTCCGCCACTCGTCGACGTCGGGGTCGGTCCCAGGCCGGTCGGTGTCACGCCGGCCGAGCACGGCCCCGCTCCCTGCTGGTCGCACGCCGGCGGCATCGGGGCGATCTGGGCCAGGTAGTTCGTGTTGGGCTGGCCGAGCACGAACGTCGGGTTGTTACAGGTCGTGATGTTCAAGTTCGTGAGGTCGACGTTCGAGTCGGCCTGTTGGATCTTTTGGATCTGCCCGAACGCCGCTTCGACCAGGTTGACCGGCAGCGCCGAGTATCCCTCCGCTCCGATCTCCTTCTGGCCCTGGCAGATGGCGTAATAGGCGAAGTCGGCCAAGGCCTGACGGCTTCCGTCAGTCTCCTTGGGGTCGGACTGGGAGGTGCCGGTCGGCTCGATCATATAGACGTACGAGGACAGCGGGTACGTGCGCGGATCAGGGTCGGTGTAGACGTTGTCGAGGTTCTGGAGGAGGTAGTTGGGCGACGTGGGATCCATGTTGATCTGGGCTGCCTCGAGCGCGACTGCCACGTTGTACTGCGTGGGCAGGGTGAAATAACCGGCGCTGTTGAGCACCTTGACCACGGGGTAGTTCGCCTCGATGGGGTAGTGGTACTCCACGTAGCCGATCGACCCGTTCCCCGCCGTGGACGAGACGTAGTTCATGACCGCGTCGGACCCGTTCTGGGCGATCTGGTTCCCCTGGCGCGGGAAGTACTCGGTCGCTCCGGGCGACCCGGCGAAGGGGTTCCAGACGCTCGGGAACTCGGTGGCGAAGTAGCCGGTCACCTGATAGGTCGAGCCGGAACCCTCCGATTGCACCACGGGGACGATGGGGAGCGAGGGGAGCGCCACGCCGTTGTTGTCCTTGGTGATCTCGGGGTCGTCCCAATTGGTGATCTGGTTGGTGAAGATCTTGGTCAGGGTTTCCCCGGACAGGCGGAGGTTCTCGACCTGCACGCCGTCCAGCTTGATCTGGTAGGTGAACGACGTGCCCCCCGAGGCGATGGGGAGATATGCGTACGGCCGACCGCCGGAGTTGTCCGCTACCCCGTTCTCGACGCCCTGAAAGCCCTCCGAGCTGACAGCGAAGTCCGAGACCTTGTTGGCGAAGTCCTGTCGACCCTGGGCGTCGCCGTCGGGGGTGTAGGAAACTTGCACGCCTTCGGAGGCAACGTCGCTCACCCACTGCCCGACTGCGCCATAGGCCCAACTCGATCCGGAGCCATTGATCTCCGTCGGCGTCGCCGCACCGGCCAGGCCGGAGGAGGCAAGCACGCCGATGAGCGCGATGGCCACGAGGACGAGGGTCGTGCTCGCGACGCGCCAACCCGAGTGCCGGATCCGGGAGTGCCTCACCGGACTTTGCGCTCCCGCACGAGCAGTCGGGCCACCACGAACAGCGCCAACACCATGAAGAGCAGCACACTGGCGGCGCCGAAGGCGCGGACGATGGCGTTGGGCTCGTGGGTGATGTACATGGTGTAGATGAAGAGGGGGAGCGAGTTCATCGGCTTGCCGATCGGCTCGTAGGTCAAGAAGTTGGACGCGTTCGCACAGATGAGGACCACCGCGGTCTCGCCGATGCCGCGGGCGATGGCCAGGATCACCGCGGTGACCAGCCCGGGCCCGGCGGTGGGCAGCACAACCTTCCAGACCGTCTTCCAGTGGCTGGCTCCGAGCGCTCCGCAGGCGTCACGGAGGCCGCCGGGAACGACCCGAAGCGCCACCTCGCCTGCTCGGGCCACGATCGGGGTCATGGTCACCGCCATGGCGATGGCAACGGCGATGCCGGATTTGGCCATCCCGAACTCGACGATGAGCACCGCGTAGACGAACAGGCCGGCCAGGATTTCGGGGAGCGCGGTCATAGCCTCGACCACGGTCCGGACCAGCTGCGAGCCGCGCCCCCCGACCTCGGTCATGAAGACGGCGGTGCCCAGCCCGAGGGGGACCGAGACGGCCACCGCGATGCCGACCTCCACCACGGTCCCTACGATGGCGTGGTAGATGCCTCCCTGGCTCAACGGGGCCGAGGGTGCCACGGCTGACATGTCCTTGGTGAAGAAGTTGAGGTGGTCGAGCGCCCTCCATCCCTGGCCGATCGTGTAGACGATCGTGGTGCCGAGGGCGAAGAGGACGATTGCGGCAGCCATGTAGAGCATCGCCGTCACCACTCGTTCGACGACGATGGCCCGGGGGAGGCTGATGGCCAGGACCACCACGTAGAGGGCGATGAAGGTCACGTACCAGCACACCAGGAACCCGAGGATCCCGCTGAAGTCGAGGATGTGCCCGTAGCCGATCACGACCAGTGAGAAGGAGGCCGCTATGGAGCCCACGAGGGCCAGCACGTCCTCGCCGGTGAGGCTCCGAGTCCGCCGGGGCCGGGCCGGTGGCCTGGGTGCGGCGGAGCTGGGCGCGGCGGGGCTGGGCGGTGGACGGTCGGGCGTTGCGGTGCCCTGCCGGGTGGGGACGTCGAGCGTCGTCACGTCAGATCTCCGTGAGGGCGCCGCTGCGGCTCCGGCGGATCACGACGGCGGCCGCGCTGTTGACGATGATGGTGATGAGGAAGAGCACGAACCCCGCAGTGAGCAGCGCGGAGAGCTGGGAGCGTGTGGCATCGCCGAAGTTGCCGGCGATGAGGGCCGACGTGGTCTGTGCTCCCGCCTCGAGGATCCGGTCCTTGATGGTGAAGTCGGGGGAGACGATGATGAGCACGGCGGCCGTCTCGCCCAGGGCCCGGCCGAGGGCGAGCATGGTGCCGCCGATGATCCCGCCCTTGGCAAAGGGGAACACGACCATGCGGGCGCCGCCCCAGCGGGTGCCGCCGAGAGCCATTGCCGCCTCGCGCTCACCGGCGGGCGCCTGGTCGAAGACCCCGCGCATGACGGCGCAAGCGAGCGGGATGGTCATCATGGAGACGGTCAGGCCCGCGATGAAGACCGAGCTGGTGTAGCGGGACTGCTGCCACACGGCGGCATGGGCGTCGGTGTTGACCTTGAAGATGGGGATGAAGCTCAGGTATTCGCTGAGCCAGCGAGCAACTTCGGTGGCCCGGGGCATCAGGAGGTAGAACCCCCACAGCCCGTAGATGATGCTCGGCACAGCGGCCATGAGGTCGATGGCCGAGACCAGCCACGACTTGGCTCGCTTGGGTGCGTAGTCGCTGACGAAGAGGGCGACCATGAACGCGAAGGGGAACCCCACCACCAGTGCGACCAGCGCGACTTCGACGGTGCCGACGAGCACGGCGGCGATCCCGATGTGGTCGAGCTCGGGTTGCCACTGGGTCTGGGTGAAGAAGTGCAGCCCGTAGTGGCGCAGGGTCGGGATGGACTGGTAGCCGAGGAAGACGCCGATGGCACCGGTCATGCAGAGCACGAAGAGGCCCACTGTGCGGGCCGCGCCGTGGAAAATCCGGTCGGACGCGGCGTGGGTGGTCGTGAGCTGGCGCGGCACGACCTCGGGGTGCGCGGTGATCGTCATCCGAAGCGACCTCCGACGTAGTCGGCTGTCCGGGGGTCGGACGGGTCGTTGAAGATCTGGCGAGTCGGACCCTGCTCGACGATGCCGCCGGGCGTGCCCTGCTCGGCCAGGAAGAAGGCGGTGTTGTGCGACACCCGGGCCGCCTGCTGCATGTTGTGAGTCACGATGACGATGGTGAGCTGCGGCGAGAGCTCGGCGATCGTCTCCTCGACCCTGCGGGTCGAGGTGGGGTCGAGGGCGGAGCAGGGCTCGTCCATGAGCAGCACCCGTGGCTTCACCGCCAACGCCCGAGCGATGCAGAGGCGCTGCTGCTGGCCGCCCGAGAGCGCGCCGCCGGGGCGGGTCAGGCGCTCCTTGACCTCGTCCCAGAGGTGGGCCTGCCGAAGCGAGGTCTCGACAACCTCCTCGCGAGCAGACCGGCTGAGCTTGGTGCTGGTGAGCGCGAAGCCCGCCGTCACGTTCTCGGCGATCGACATGGCCGGGAACGGGTTGGGCTTCTGGAACACCATGCCGATCTGCTTGCGGGCATGGGTGATCCTGTATCCCGACGCGTAGATCTCCTTGCCGTCGAGGTAGACCTCGCCCGCCATCTGCGCACCGGGGATCGACTCGTGCATGCGGTTGAGGATGCGCAGGAAGGTCGACTTGCCACAACCGGATGGCCCGATGAGTGCGGTGACCGAGGCCGGCGCGACCGACAGCGACACGTCGGTCAGGACGAGGGTGCCGCTGAACCAGGCGGAGATTCCGACTGCTTCGAGAGCGCCAGGGGCGGTCCGGGGGAACGCGGCGCCCCGTGCTGTCGTGGTCGACTCCTCGGTCATCGCCATGTGGTCACCGCCTCTCGCCCCGGATCACGTCGCTGCAGCTCCGACGATGGGTTTGTTGAGGAGGAGGGACCCGGTCGAGCCGTAGAAACCGGCGTCGCCGTAGTTGAAGACCCCGCCGTCGGACGCCACCAGCCAGTAGCCATTGCCGTCCGGTGTCGCACCGATCCCGACGATGGACTGGTTCAGCTGGATCGCACCCGCCGAGCCGTAGAAGCCGGCGTCGCCGTAGTTGAAGACCCCGCCGTCGGAGGCCACCAGCCAGTAGCCGTTGCCGTCCGGTGTGGACGCGATGCCCACGATGGGCTTGTT
>Ga0181518_10003925_pt1 | contig 13500 bp, 9 predicted proteins | sample PEATcosm2014_Bin_28_FD_119751 | JGI IMG/M metagenome (GOLD analysis project Ga0181518, IMG submission 119751) | Peatland microbial communities from MTU Mesocosm Facility, Houghton, MI, USA - PEATcosm2014_Bin01_60_metaG | ecosystem: Environmental > Terrestrial > Soil > Wetlands > Peat | place... | reverse complement strand
CACTCGGCTCCCTGCTCTTGGTGGGCTACTCCCCCGCCAACAATCCGACCGGGCCCGGCGGCGCGGCTCCCGGTGCACCGTCCTCTGCGTGGTCCGGCGTCCTCGTGCCGGTCCCCTTGCGCATCTCCCTGACCAGCGGGCCGACCGCCATCACCACACCGGTGGAGAGGAGGACGAGCTGCCAGAACCACTTCGGGAAGGGAGCACGGAGCGAGTCCGGTGACCACAGCGGCCATTGCAGGAACGCCCACGCGGCAATGGCGAACCAGGCGACGAGGTACCAGCGGATGCGCCGGTGGACGGCATCGGACACGATGAGCACGAGGACGACCGCGAGGCAGATCATCGGCAGCGCAAAGGCCACGTGATGTCCCCACGGACGCGCGTTGATCTCGTAGCCCACCGGGATCGGATTGAACGCAAGTGTGGCCAAGGCGAGCCAGGCGATGAGTCGTCCCCGAACCCGGCCGCGCACGACGGCGAGGACGATGAGCATCACGGCGAGCGCCATGAACTTGTACCCGAAGAGGCCCTGCTCGAAGACGAGCCTCATGCTCAGCGCGGTGGCGACGAGGGAGATCAGAGGGATCGGTTCGAGGACCCGAGAGCCCAGGCGTCGCAGCGCCCACCAGGCCAGGGCGGCGGCGACCAGGATCGGCAGTATGCGTGACACGAAGACGAGCGCCGGGCCGTGCAAGCCCAACTCCCACACCGCCGTCCCGCCGAGCGTCCCCGAGTCGCCGGTTCCGAACACAACGGCATGGATCGCCCTTCCCGACGTCGCCACGATGACCGGGAGGGAGACCACGGCCGCGACGCCGGCGGAGGCAACGAGCAGTCGCCACCGCTCCCGCCCCGGGGCCACGACGAACAGGGGTGCGAGCACCAACAGCGCGAACTGCTGTGAGGTGACCGCCAACCCGACGAACACCCCCGCCCAGACCCACTGGCGCCGCTCGACGCAGGCGATGCTCGCCAGTGCGAGACCCACGGCGACCAGATCCTGGGGATGGTAGTAGTTCAAGAGGGGTGTCCACGTGATCGGGACGAGGGCGACCAGGACGACGGCGAACGGCTCCCACCCGCTACGCCCACGACCCGACGCGCGCAGCACCGCGATCAGCCCGGCGAGCAGCACGAACCATGCCGCGTACCCCAGGCCGAGCGTCGCGAACAAGGCGTACGAATGGCGCGCCCATAGATAGACCTGGCCGTACGCATGGGCGCAGTTCACGCCCAGCGCGTGCTGGGAGGGGAACGGCACCGTGTGCCCGATCCTGGTCAGCCACGCCAAGCCGCCGGAAAGGAGCGGCCAGAGCGGAGGAACGGGAGGTATCGGCTGATAGAAGAGATAGAAGGAGGACGTCACCGAGCTGGCGGGGGGGTACGCGCACGCGAGGTGGCCATGGGCGATGCTCCATGTCGCATAGAGGGATTCGGAGGAGTCGCTCTGCGTGGGCCCACCGAGGAGAGCCACCATGCCGCAGAAGATGGCCGTGGCGAGCAGCCAGCCCGCGACGCACACCAGCCCCGACTGCGGTCCGTCCAGCCGGCGCTGCCAGGACGCGGCATCCCGCTCGGCCAGGAGGCCCCTTTCTGCCATCCGTACACCATAGAGACGGGCATGGCCCCGAACGGGGACACTCGGGCCGCGACCTTCGCGTAATTCGGCATGGTTCCTGCGATAATTCCGACCGTGGCGTCCCAACCCGAACCCGCCGTCCCTGCTCGGCGGGTTCGGGAAGTCCGCCTCTGGCTCGACCAGCCCCTCTCGCCGTTGTCGTGTGTCCTCGGCTGGTGCCTCGCTACCGCGGCCTTCGCGGCGTTGGTGACGATCTTCGGCGGGGTGGGACGTTCCGACACCTACGAGTCCGTCTTCTCGACCTGGGCTATCGCTCACGGACAGTTCACCTGCGCCTTCCCCGCGGGCTACCGGGACATTTCTCCCGTGTACCCGCTCGTGTCCGGGGCGGTCTCCGCGGTCGGCCACATCGGCAGCTCCGTCGCGTTCCCTTCGCGCGCCGCGCTCGGCCCCCACTGTGACACGGCGTTCCTCGCCATCAACACGTGGTCCCTCAAGGCCAATGCGCTCGCCCGGACGGCCCAGATCGCCTATTTGGGCTGGATCGTTCTCATGGCGGGCCTGATCTCGTGCCTGCGCGCCAGTGGTCGAGGACGATGTGGCTGGGAGCCCGCCACCGTGATGTTCGTGGCGTTGCTCCCACCCGTCTGGAGCTGCATCCAAGCCGCCTTCCACCCGCAGGATCTCTTCGCCATGGGGTTCGCACTGGCCGCCATTGCCTGCGCTCGCCGGTCCGCCTGGGTCGCCGCCGGTGTCTTCATCGCCCTTGCGGTCCTGTCACAGCAGTTCGCAGTGCTGGTGGCTGTACCGCTTCTCGTCCTGGCCCCCGGCACCCGGAGACTCGCGTACGCGGGAGGGGCAATTGCCGGGGGCGCCGTGCTTGTCCTCCCCTTCCTCATAGCCAATCCGAGAGGAGCCGTGCACGCCATCCTCTTCGGCACGGGCACCACCGGCGGCATCGGCGGGACGGTCCTGTGGGAGATGGACCTCCACGGCGCGCTCCTCGTCCTCCTCTCCCGCGTTGCCCCCGTCGGGCTCGCACTGGTCGTCTCCTGGTGGACCCTGCGACGGATCGGACCGGATGCCGCCCTCCAGCCAGTGGCACTCATGGCTCTCGTCGCCGTGTGCCTGAGCCTCCGGTTGGTCTTCGAACAGCAGCTGTTCGGGTACTACTTCATGGCCCTCAGCGTGTCGCTGGTCCTGCTCGATGTGATCCGGGGGCGTATCCGGCCCTCGCTCGTGGCCTGGTTGGCGACGACGTCGATGGTGTACTTGCTGGGGTCGACGCAACTGGACAGCCTCCGCTCGCCGTGGCTGACCCTCGCGCAGGACCTCATTCCGCTTTCGGTCATCCTTCTCGCGGCGGTGCTCCTCGTCCACGAGGTCCGCCGTGGTGGACCTCCTTGGAGGCTCGCACTGTGGACGGCGATGATCGCCGGCGCACTGATCACCTGGAACGAGACCGATGTCCTCGGTGTTCCACCCACCTGGTTCTGGCAGGTGATCCTCGTCCCCCTGGGCATCGCACTGGCGGCCGGACCGCTCCTCGCCGAGATACGCGGTCACGATGGCACCCCGCGTCACGAGGGTGCGCCCCGGGCCGTGTCGCCCGCTCTGCCCGGTCCCGAGCCCATGACACCTGACCGACCTCATCTCTGAACCGCATCGATTTCCCAGCCTTCATCGGTCTCGTGCCTTTCTCGCCCTCGCCGTCAATTCGGGCGACGTAAGGTCGGCGCCATGGAACTCCACGAGGCGCTGTACACGACGCGCGCCATGCGCCGGGTCACGTCGGACCCGATCCCCCTCGACGTCCAGGCCCGCATCCTCGATGCGGCCATCCGGGCCCCCTCGGGCGGCAACCAGCAGAACTGGCGCTTCCTCCTGCTCGACGACCCGGCCAAGAAGGCCGCCCTCGCCCCCCTGTACCAGCACGCCATGGGCGAGCTGTGGAAGTCGGTCTACAAGGCCCAGCTCGATGCGGCCCACGCCGACCCCGAGGCCGCCGAGTCCGTGCAGATCCTCAAGGTCCAGCGCTCGGCCCAGTGGCTGGCCGACCACTTCGAGGACGTGCCGCTCTACCTCTTCCCCTTCTGCCAGCACGACCCGACGGGCGGCTCCATCTACCCCGCCGTCTGGAACGCCATGCTCGCCGCCCGGGCCGAGGGCGTGGGCAGCTGCATCACCGCGCTGTTGCAGTTCTTCCACCCGGCCGAGACGTTCGAGATCCTCGGCGTCCCCACCGACCAGGGCTGGGTGCTCTCGGGCACCGTCAGCTTCGGCTACCCGACCGGCACCTGGGGCGTCGCCCCCCGCCGGCCCGTCCACGAGGTCTCGCACCGCAACACCTGGGGCGCCGACGTCGGCTTCGAGGTGCCCCACCCCCTGTGGCCGGCCTGACCGTCCCGTTCGCGGGCACCGTGCTGCGGGTCGCCGTGGCGGCGGGCGACCGGGTGGCCGCGGGGACCGTCCTCGTCCTGCTCGAGTCCATGAAGATGGAGCACGCGGTGGAGGCCGCTACGCCGGGCGTCATCGACGCCATCCTGGTGGCGCCGGGCGATGCCGTGCAGACCGGGGACGTCCTCCTCCACATGACAGAGACGGAGGACGGCACCGAGGCGCCCGGCGGCGGAGCCGCCCACGATGCCGAGGCGCGTCCCGCCGGCGTGCGCCCCGAGCTGGCCGAGCTGCGGGCCCGGGTGGCCGCCACGCTCGATCCGGGACGGCCCGCCGCCACCGGGCGCCGGCACGCCGGAGGGCGGCGGACGGCGCGGGAGAACATCGAGGACCTGTGCGACCCCGGCAGCTTCGAGGAGTACGGCGGGCTCGTCATCGCCGCCCAACGGGCGCGCCGGAGCACCGAGGACCTCGTCGCCAATACCCCGGCCGACGGCCTGGTGGCCGGGATCGGGCGGGTCAACGGTGACCGCTGCGCCGTCCTGTCGTACGACTATTCCGTCCTGGCCGGCACCCAGGGCCAGATGAACCATCGCAAGAAGGACCGCCTCTTCGAGCTCGCCGAGCGGTTGGCGCTCCCCGTGGTGCTCTTCGCCGAGGGGGGCGGCGGGCGCCCGGGCGACACGGACATGGCCGTCGTCACGGGCCTCGACACCGAGGCCTTCGCGCTGTTCGCCACCTTGAGCGGGCTGGTCCCCCTCGTCGGCATCGTGTCGGGGCGCTGCTTCGCCGGCAACGCCGCGCTGCTCGGATGCTGCCACGTCATCATCGCCACCCCCGACGCCAACATGGGGATGGGCGGCCCCGCCATGATCGAGGGCGGCGGGCTCGGCGTGTTCGCCCCCGAGGAGGTCGGGCCGGTGTCGGTGCAGGTGCCCAACGGGGTCGTCGATGTCCTCGCCGCCGACGAGAAGGAGGCCGTTGCGGTGGCCCGCCGCTACCTGTCGTACTTCCAGGGGGACGGGCGCCACTGGCGAAGCCCCGATCAGGAGCTCCTCCGCGACGTGGTGCCCCCGGACCGCCGGCGGGTCTACGACGTGCGCCGGGTGGTCGACCTGTTGTCCGACGAGGGGTCGGTGCTCGAGCTGCGGCCGTCGTTCGCCCCGGGCATGGTGACGGCGCTGGCCCGGGTGGAGGGCCGTGCCGTCGGGGTGATCGCCAACAACCCGATGCACCTGGCGGGGGCGATCGACGCCGCCAACGCCGACAAGGCGGCCCGCTTCATGCAGCTGTGCGAGGCCTTCGGGCTGCCGCTGCTGTCCCTGTGCGACACGCCCGGGTTCATGGTCGGGCCCGAGGCGGAGGAGACGGCGCTGGTGCGTCACGTCAGCCGCATGTTCGTCGTGGGCGCCTCGCTCACGGTGCCCTTCGCCTGCGTCGTGCTGCGCAAGGGGTACGGGCTGGGGGCGCAGGCGATGGCCGGCGGGAGCTTCCGGCGGCCGGTCTTCACCGTGGCCTGGCCCACCGGGGAGCTGGGCGGCATGGGGCTCGAGGGGGCGGTGCGCCTCGGCTTCCGCCGCGAGCTCGACCTCATTAGCGACCCCACCGAGCGCGAGGCGGCGTTCTCGGCCATGGTGGCGCGCGCCTACGAGCACGGGAAGGCCCTCAACGTGGCCGCCCACTTCGAGATCGACGACGTGATCGACCCGGCCCTCACCCGGGCGCGCTTCGTGCACGCGCTGGCCTCGGCGGGACCCCGTCCGAAGGCGCCGCGGCGCCCCTTCGTGGACACCTGGTGAGCGCCGGCCGCGACATGGAGCAGACCATCGGGGCCATGACCCTCGATGAGAAGTGCTCCCTCACGGCCGGCGCCAACCTGTGGTACCTCCCGCCCGTCGAGCGGCTCGGCGTCCCGGCCCTCAAGGTCTCCGACGGGCCCTCGGGTGTCCGGGGCGACAGCCTGATCGGTCGCCGCTCCCTGTCGCTGCCCTGTGGCATGTCGATCGGGTCGACGTGGAACCCGCCGCTCGTGGCGCGCCTGGGCGAGGTGCTGGCGGCCGAGGCGGTGTCCAAGGGCGTCCACGTGCTGCTCGGGCCGACGGTCTGCATCGTGCGCACCCCGCTGGCCGGGCGCACCTTCGAGTCCTTCTCCGAGGACCCGTTGCTGACGGCCCGCCTCGCCGTGGCCTACGTGGAGGGGGTGCAGGGGGGCGGGGTCGGCTGCTGTATCAAGCACTTCGCCTGCAACGACCAGGAGCACGAGCGGATGACCATCAGCGCCGAGGTCTCCGAGCGCGCCCTGCGCGAAATCCACCTCGTCCCCTTCGAGGCCGCCGTACGGGAGGCCGGCGTCTGGTCGGTGATGACGGCCTACAACAAGGTCAACGGGGTCTACTGCGGCGAGCAGCCCGACCTCATCGCGGGGATCCTCAGGGGTGAGTGGGGCTTCGACGGGCTCGTGATGTCGGACTGGTTCGGGACGCACTCGACCGCGCCCGCCGCCCTCGCCGGCCTCGATCTCGAGATGCCGGGCCCCTCCGCCTGGTTCGGCCCGACCCTGGCGGCGGCGGTCCGTGACGGGCTCGTCGACGAGGCCGTCGTGGACGGGCAGGTGCGCCACCTGCTGCGCCTGATGGGGCGCGTCGGGCTGCTGGACGCGGCGGCGACAGCGGCGACCGAGGAGCGGGAGGAGGACGACCCCGGGCGACGGGCGGTGGCGCGCGAGGTGGCGGCCGACGGGACGGTCATGTTGGTCAACGACGGCCTGCTGCCCCTGCCGGCCGACACGTCCCGCGTGGCCGTCATCGGCCCCAACGCCAGCCAGCTGGCCATGGGCGGTGGCAGCTCGGAGGTCACGCCACTGCGGCGGCGGAGCGTGGCCGACGCGCTGGCCGAACGCCTGCCCGGCGCCGCTGTGTCCCATGAGGTCGGGTGCCGCATCGACCGCGGCCTCCCCGGCATCGACCTGCGCCTGATCGACGGCGAGGGGTTCCGGGTCGACTACTTCGACGGCGCCGATCCGCCGAGCGGACTGCCCGTGGCGACCGGCACGGCGCACTCGGCGCGCGTCATGTGGATCGGGCCGCCGCAACCGGGTTTGGCCGTCGGCCGGTGCGCCGTGCGGATCAGCGGGACCTTCACCCCCGACGTGTCGGGGCGCTGGCGGCTGGGGCTCGAGAGCGCCGGGCGCGCCGTGCTGCGCGTGAATGGTGCCGTGGTGGTCGACAACACCGAGCCGACACGGGGCGTCGGGTTCTACGGGGCCGGGAGCGAGCCGGTCGAGACGGAGCACGACCTCGAGGCGGGTCGTGCGTACGAGCTGGCCACAGAGGTGTGGCCCCGGGCGGCCTCCTCACCCATCCTGGGCGCCCGCGTCGGGGCGGCGCGCCCGGAGGTGGGTGACGAGCTCGAGCGCGCCGTGGCCCTGGCCGGGGCGGCCGACGTGGCCGTGGTCGTGGTCGGGTCCAACGCCCAGTGGGAGTCCGAGGGGCACGACCGGCCCGACCTGTCGTTGCCGGGGCGCCAGCGTGAGCTCGTGGAGGCGGTCGTCGACGCCAATCCGCGGACGGTGGTGGTCGTCAACGCCGGCTCCCCCGTCGCGATGCCGTGGGCCGCGCGCGCCGGTGCGGTGCTCATGACCTGGTACCCGGGCGAGGAGGGCGCCGACGCGCTGGCGGACATCCTCGTCGGGCTGTCCGATCCCGGGGGCCGACTGCCCGTCACGTTCCCCCGGGACGGCCCCACCACGGCGTCGGCGGCGGCGTACCCCGGCCGGGACGGGAAGGTCTTCTACGAGGAGGGCGTGTTCGTCGGGTACCGCCACAGTGGCGCCGCCCCGCTCTTCGCCTTCGGGCACGGCCTGTCCTACGGCGAGGTCGTCTACGACGAGGTGACGGTGACGCCCGAGCGGGTGCGCGCCCGCCTGGTCAACGTGGGCGGACGGCGCGGCACCGAGGTCGTGCAGGTGTACATCCGGGCGCTCGAGCCCCGCGTGCCACGGCCCGACCGCGAGCTGGTGGGTTTCGTGAAAGTCGCGCTGGAGGCCGGCCAGCGGGAGACGGTCGAGGTGGATCTCGGCGCGGCGGCCACCCGGTACTGGGACGTGCAGACGCACGGCTGGAGGTCGGACCCGGGGCGCTACGAGGTACTGGTCGGGTCGTCGTCGGCCGACATCAGGTCGCGCGCCGTCATCACTCTTTCGTGACGTCGCGCCCGTGGACGTTGGTGTGGGACCGGCTCCTGGTCGAGCCCCGGCGCCCGGCGGTCATCCGGGAGCAGCCCAAGGCCTACTGGTTCGCCGTCGCGGCCGTGTGCGTCGGCGCGTTCATGGGCCAGCTCGACGCCTCCATCGTCACGGTCGCCCTCCCCACCCTCCAGCACACCTTCGACGCCTCGGTTGGCGCCGTCACCTGGGTCGGGCTGTCGTACCTGCTGGTACTGGTGGCCACCGTGACCGCGGTCGGCCGGTTCGCCGACATGTGGGGACGCAAGCTCCTGTACGTCTACGGCTTCGTGATCTTCACGCTCGCCTCCGTGCTCTGCGGCCTGGCCCCGGGCCTGGCGGCACTGTGCGGCTTCCGGGCACTCCAGGCCGTGGGCGCGGCGATGCTCCAGGCGAACAGCCTGGCCATCATCGTGCTCGTGATGCCGGGCCGGTCGCTCGGCAAGGCCATCGGGCTCCAGGGGGCGGCCCAGGCGCTGGGGCTCGCCTTGGGCCCCTCGGTCGGCGGGCTGCTGCTCGCCGCGGGAGGCTGGCGCCTCATCTTCTTCGTCAACGTGCCCTTCGGCCTCTTCGGCGTGGTGGCGGCCATCCTGCTGGTGCCCCGCAGCCGCGACCTGATGGCCCGGGTGCGGTTCGACTGGACGGGGCTCGGGATCTTCTTCCCGGCGGTGGTGGCGCTCCTCTCCGCCATCTCCTTCGGGGCCGAGGTCGGCTGGAGCTCCACGCTCATCGTGGTGCTGTTCGTCGTGGCCGCTGCGTTGGGCGTGCTGTTCATTGCGCACGAGCGCCGCGACAAGGACCCGATGCTCGACCTCGGCCTCTTCGGGAACGCCCGCTTCTCGACGGGGATCGGGAGCGGCCTGGGCTCGTACCTGGTCATGTTCGGGGTGCTGCTGCTCGTGCCCTTCTACCTCGAACGCGGGCAGGGCCTGGGGACCGCCCGCTCGGGTCTCGAGCTCATGGCGATGCCGTTGGCCTTCGGGGTGGTGGCGCCCTTCGCCGGGCGTCTCGCCGACCGGCTCGGTGCCCGGCCGCTGACGGTGACCGGGATGGCCGTGGTGGCCGGGTCGCTCGCCGTGATGGGCGCGGTGCGGCCCCCCACGGCCTGGTTCCTCGCCTTGCTGGCGGCCGTGGGGATCGGGATGGGGCTCTTCACCTCCCCCAACAACGCCTCCATCATGGGCGCCGCCCCCGAACAGCAGGCCGGGATGGCCTCGGGGGTGCTGAACATGACCCGTGGCATCGGGACGGCCCTGGGCCTCGCCGTGACGGGCACCATCTTCGTGGGGGCCGGCGGGGACGCCGGAAGCGCCACCGGTGCGCAGCACGCCTTCACCGTGACGGCCTACGTGCTGGCCGCGATCGCCGGGGCGGCGGGAGTGGTGTCGGCCCTGCGCTCGAACGGGGCGCTGGCCGACGCGACGCTGTCGTCGGTGGAATGACGTTCGTGGCGCGCCCGCCTGGCATCGGTTCTCCAGGAGCGATGGCACAGGAGCGCTACCGTTCGGGCACAGGCCGGACCAGATGCCGCAGCCGGTGACGCGTCACGTGTCTTTTGCGGATCCCAGTGGCGCGGTCGCTTCGCGACTGCCAAAATGGGCACTGGCGCGCCCGGGGGTTTCGCCAAGGCCCCATAGCGGCGTGCCCATTGGACTGGCCACCCGCCAGGGCGAACCGCCTTCCCCGGCAGCGTGGCCAGCCAGCGAGACGACCCCGGCCCGGATTATCGGACCGGGGCCGCTTCGTCTTTTCGGCAGGTCCGGCCATCAAGTTGAGGGCCTGTTGTGCTTCTCCGGGTATCACGGGCTGTGCGGTCGGATCTGATCGGGGGTCGGGGGGCGGACAGCCCCCGGGTGTTTCCGCCTCCCGGGGGCTGCTTCCGCCTGAGTCTTCACGCTCGGCGAAACGGACGCAACGACCAGGTGACTGCGGCGCAACCCGGGGCAATTCCCCTGCTGGAGCAGGAGAATTCCGTACGTGGTCGAGACGGCTGCGCGGGTCTGTCATGAGCGAATCGGACCGGCGCGAGGTCCGTTCAGACGCCGGGGCCGTAGCCTCGTATGCATGGTCGTGTCGACAGCGCCTCCGAGCCGCCTCGAAGCGCGCCGTCGCTTCGGCCATCACGCCGAGGCGCTGATGGAGATGCTCCTGGGGTGCTTCTTGCTCGGTGCGGCGACTCTCGCCGGGTTGGTATTCGTTCACCGACCGTGGCCCAACCGGGTGGACGCCATCGGGCTCCGGCTCCTGCCCGCAGACCTGCCCTCTCGATGGGCCGCCGACCTGACTCACCTCGGTTCCTTGACGGTCTTGATCGCCGGTGCCGCCGTGCTCTGTCTCGTGGCGGCTATGTCCCGGAACTGGATGCGAGCATTGTCTTGTCTCATCGCTCCGATAGCGGCGGTGCTGATCGTGCAGACTGTGGCCAAGCCGCTCGTCGGCCGCCATTTCGAGGGCACTTCGGCCCTGTCATACCCGTCGGGAACTGTCACCGCTGTGGCTGCGCTCGCTGCCGCGGCATTCCTCGTCGTGCCTCGGTTCGCCAAGCCCCTGGTGGCCGTGGCGGGTGGAGTAGTCGTCGTGGCGGTCTGCGCTGCGGTGGTGGTGCTGCGTTGGCACTACCCGACGGACGCTCTCGGCGGTATGTGCGTCGGGGCGGGTGCCGTGTTTGCAGTCGATGGTCTCCTGCTGGCGATCCGCAACCAGCAGCCGGTCCGCCTGCGCAGCTGACGCTACGGCCGTCGCAGTTCATGCACCCGAAGCGTCGCTGTAGAACTCGCCAGAGACCCCATGATGCCGGAGATCACCGACTCGTCCGAGGCTGCGGGGCCCGTCAAGACCCCAGTGGAAGGAGCCCGCAGCGGGTCCTCCGTCGAGACGCCCTGGGTCGTGGACTTTGCCAACTCTGGCGAGCTGCCGACAAGGCGGAGCTGATCTCGCTGCCCAAGCGTTGGGGCGGGCCCCGAGGGAGGCAGTCAAACGGCGTGCAAGTTGCGAATCCACTGGGCTGCCCAAATGGTCGGAAAGATCTCTCAAAGGGTGAGTTCAAATCGCCGGGACCGAGCGACAGTCGCACTCGTTCAGCAACGAGGCGAACGTAGGCTCCGAGGGTGGCAGTGCACGGCAATCGTGTTGCGTGCGACCACGAAGGCTGCAACTACTCCGTGGCGTTTCAGGTTCTCAGACCAGGTGCGGCGGACCGATTCACCTCTGAGCCGTTGCCGCGGCATTTGGCCAGGAAAGAAGGGTGGAGGATCGACGATGACGGCGACTTCTGCCCCAGACACACCGCGATTTGGGAGATCCGAGAGGTACCTCCGGGAACGCCAATGCCGAGCTGACGTTCGTGGGGCCGATCCGGCGGCGAGGCGGGCGGCCGAAGCCGGCCCCAGGCGCTAGACCCGGTCGAGCTCCAACATCTTGATGGCGTTGCCGCGGAGGATCTTGTAGGCCTGCTCGTCGGTGAGGCCGACGCAGAGCTTCTCGATGTAGGCCTCCGAGTAGGGCCAGGTCGTGTCGGTGTGCGGGTAGTCGGTCTCGAAGCAGATGTTGTCCTCGCCGACCTCTTCGAGGGAGCGCAGGCCGTGGCGGTCGGCCGTGAAGCAGCCGAAGATGCGGCCGTAGTACTGGGTCGAGGGCGGGACCGGGATGCGGTCCTTGGCGCCCGTCCACGAGTCGTGCATCTCCCAGACGGTGTCGGCGCGCTCGAGGAGGTAGGGGATCCAGCCGATCTGGCCCTCCGAGTAGGCGAGCTTGAGCTTTGGGAAGCGGATGAGGTTGCCCGAGAAGAGCCAGTCCGCCAGGGACGCGATGGCGTTGTTGAAGCCCAGGGTCACTCCGACAGCCGGGTGCGAGTCCGGGGAGGCGACCGGGTTGGTCGACGACGAGCCGACGTGCATGCAGACGGTCACGCCGTAGTCGTTGCAGACCTGCCACAGCGGGTCCCAGTACCCGCTGTTGATGGAGGGGAGCTTGAGACGGGTCGGGATCTCGCTGAAGGCGATGGCGCGGACACCCCGCTCGGCGTTGCGCTTGGTCTCGGCTGCGGCGAGCTCGACGTCCCAGAGGGGGATGATGCACAGCGGGATGTTGTAACCGCCCGAGGGGGCGCACCACTCCTCGACCATCCAGTCGTTGTTCGCCTTGACGCAGGCGAGGCCGAGCTCCTTGTCCTTACCCTCGTAGAAGGTCTGGCCGCAGAAGCGGGGGAACGTCGGGAAGGGCAGTGAGCCATCCGTGTAGTTGAGGGCCATGTCCTTGACGCGCTCGTCGCGGTCCCAGCAGCCCTTGCGCATCTCGTCGTACGTGGTGGCGGTCATGGTCATCTGGGTGCGGTCGAAGACGAGGTCGCCCTTCTCGTCCTGGGTCACCGCTGCTCTGGGGATGGCGACGAATTTCTTCTGGACGTAAATGAGCTCGTCGTCGTAGTACCAGGCGTCGCCCCACTCACCGTCGGGGTCCTCGACCATGTCGTACTTGGCCCCGGAGAGGTGCTTGAAGGAGCCCCACTTCTTGCGCTCGACCCGCGGGCCCCGTGCCCGCCACTTCTCGGGGAGCCACGTCTGCCACACGTGAGGTGGCTCGACGACATGGTCGTCAACGCTGATGATCTTGGGCAGTGCCATGACCTCCAGGCTACCGGTTCCCTGACACCGGCGTCAGGGAACCGCGACGGACCGGCCGGCGGGGCCGCGGTGGGCGCCCCTGGCTGCCCGAGGGCCGGGCTGTCGGATTGGCCGGCGGCCTGGGCTCCGGAGCGCACCGCGTCGGGCCGAGAGGGGCTGAAGGGCAGGTACCGTTACTTCTCCGTCACGCGGCCCGCCTGGCTCCGAAGGGCGGCTGCCGTCCGCAGCAGCTGCACCGCCAACAGGGCCCCCACCCCCTCGCCCGAGCGCAGACGGAGCGACAGGAGCGGCTCCAGACCCAGCTGCGCGTTGACCACCCGGTGCGCCTGTTCGCGGCTCTCCTGGCCCGCCACGAGATGGGCCGCCACCGCAGGCTCCATCGCCACCGCGATCAGTGCAGCTGCTGAGGTGACCAGTCCGTCGAGCACGACGAGCGAACCGGCCTCGGCCGCGCCAAGGATCACCCCGGCGAGATAGGCGATCTCGGGCCCACCCAACGCCGCGAGCGTGACCATCGGCTCCTCGAGATCGGTGTGCGCCGACGCCGCCCTCTTCAGCGCCGCGTCGACGGCGGTGCGCTTACGCTCGAGCGTCGCGGAGTCTCCCCCGGCGCCGAGTCCAACGGCGTCCCCTGCCGCAAGCCCCAGCCGGGCCGCGACCAGCGCCGCGGCGACCGT
>Ga0181518_10003922_pt1 | contig 13506 bp, 11 predicted proteins | sample PEATcosm2014_Bin_28_FD_119751 | JGI IMG/M metagenome (GOLD analysis project Ga0181518, IMG submission 119751) | Peatland microbial communities from MTU Mesocosm Facility, Houghton, MI, USA - PEATcosm2014_Bin01_60_metaG | ecosystem: Environmental > Terrestrial > Soil > Wetlands > Peat | place... | reverse complement strand
TCTCCTTCACGGGGTCCATGCCCCAAATAGTCAATACAGCCTGTGACCTGTCTACTCCGGAAGTCGCCTCCCGGAGCTTACCGCCGATCATCGGACGATAAGACATTCATCTCATCTCCTTCCGGAGATTCTGTGGAGGGACGAGGCACGTTGGTGACCACCGCCGCCTGATGGTGCAGTTCGGGGTTCAATTGGTATGTTCCTCTGCCTCCGGCTGGCCGGACAGAATCGGGGTGCCCGATCGCGAATCGGCAAGTTTCGCATTCCAGGTGCAGCCTTTGCACTTCGGCTCCGGTGTTTTCGCTAACCCCATGCTGGTTCAGCGGCTTCAGGCTTCTAGTAGCAGGAGTTCCGGTCTGGACCGTCTCGTGCAAAGGAGGGTAAGCGCGTCGACGCACGAAGGGCGATCGTCATGAACATAGCAGCTACTGAGATCAGAGGGGTCAGAGAGACCCTCGAACGAAAAGCGGCTGAACTGGCTTGGGTATTGCGAGCGCGGGACGGCATCGCCATCGAGAAGAGCGCGGACCAGATGGACGAGATTCAGTATGCGTCGGAACGAGATCTGGCGATTCGGAACGTCGACCGCGACTCCGCCCTGCTGCGTCAGGTGAAAGCCGCATTGCGGCGGATTCACGACGGTAGCTTTGGAACCTGCATTGACTGCGAATACGCGATCAGTCCAAAACGCCTCGCCGCCGTGCCATGGGCGACGCGCTGCATCCAGTGCCAGGAAGCTGCCGAGCGGGAACGGCAGGAGTCGACGGATGGGAGCGAGGCTCTCGTCAATGCCGCGTGAGTTTGGTGGCTCATCGATCGCCGTTAGATGGGCCGCCCGTCATTGACAGGGCAAAGCGCCGAAGAAAGTGGGTGCAAGTCGTGAAAACAGCCTCCAGCGTTCGAACTATCGCCTTTCTCGGCGACTATTTGCCGCGCAAATGCGGCATCGCCACGTTTACATCCGACCTGCTTGGGGCCGTGGCGGAGCGCCATCCGCAAAGCCGGTGCTTCGCGGTGCCCGTCAATGACATTGAGGGATGTTACCAGTATCCGGACGTCGTTCGCTTCGAGATTGAGGAACAGGATCTAGGATCTTACCAGCGTGCCGCCGACTTTTTGAACTCGAGCGACGTAGACACTGTCTCGGTCCAGCACGAGTTCGGAATTTTCGGCGGGCCCGCCGGCAGTCATTTATTGGCGTTGTTGCGCGAATTGGCGGCGCCGGTCGTCACCACTCTACACACCGTTCTTCGCGCGCCGAACGCCGACCAGCGGCGCGTGATGCAGGGATTGCTCGCGCGCTCAACCCGCGTCGTCGTCATGACGGAGCGGGGACAATCGATCTTGCAGGAGGTTTACCAGGTGCCGGCGGCCAAGATCGATCTCATCCCGCATGGTATTCCCGACGTACCATTCTTCGCCCCGGATTATTACAAGGACCAATTCGGCGTGGGCGGCAAGAAGGTGTTGCTCACGTTCGGGCTGCTTTCGCCGAACAAGGGGATTGAGAACGTCCTCAATGCTCTCCCGGACGTCGTGGCGGAGTTTCCAGACGTCGTCTATATCGTGCTGGGCGCCACGCACCCCAATGAACTGCGCACGAGGGGTGAAGTCTACCGCCTTGGCCTCGAGACCATCGCCAGGAAAAACAAAGTCGAGAACCACGTCGTCTTCCACAATCGATTTGTGGATCTGAAGGAACTGACCGAGTTCATTGGTGCGGCGGATCTTTACCTTACTCCTTATTTGGACGAAGCCCAGATTACATCGGGAACTTTGGCTTATGCATTTGGTGCGGGTAAAGCCGTGATCTCGACGCCGTACTGGCATGCCGCCGAGTTGTTGAGAGACCAGCGTGGCGTGCTGGTGCCGTTCGCGGACCCCAAAGCGATTGCGCGCGAGGTGAGTGGCTTGTTACGCGATGAAACGCGCCGGAACGCCATGAGCGATAATGCCTATAAGTTGGGCCGCGAAATGGTGTGGAGCAACACAGCGCGGCTGTACATGCGCTCTTTTGAACTGGCACGACGGCAGGGAGCGGCAGTGCCCCGCAAATCTGTTGCCGCGAGAGCGTTCGGCGATCGGCCGCATGAGTCGCCGGAGTTGAATCTCGATCATCTTTACCGTATGACCGATTCGACCGGTATTTTCCAGCACGCGAGCTTCACTGCGCCGAATTTATCGGAAGGCTACTGCACCGACGACAACGCCCGCGCACTCATTCTGGCGGTGTTGCTGGGCCAGTTGGAAGAAGCTCCCAAACGCGTCCGGGCGCTGGCCACAACCTACGCCGCGTTCCTGAAGGACGCTTTCAATCCAAAGGCGAGACGTTTCCACAACTTTCTTAGTGTTGACCGCCGTTGGCTGGATGAACAGGGATCCGAAGATTCTCATGGCCGTGCGATTTGGGCGCTGGGCACCGCGGCGGGGCGCTCGCCGCATTGGAGTTCCCAGATGATGGCCGAACAACTCTTCACGCAGGCGCTGCCGGCCGTGTTGGACTTCACCTCGCCGCGCGCCTGGGCATTCAGCCTGATTGGCATTCACGAATACCTGCGCCGGATGAAGCGTGACCGGCTGGCCTTCGATGTCCGCGAAGAACTCACCGCGCGACTGGTGGCGATCTTCGACAAAGTCGCCCAACCCGGTTGGTCCTGGTTTGAAGAGGGGTTGACGTACGACAACGCGAAGCTGGCTCACGCCCTGATTGTCAGCGGACGCGCCACCGGACAAAAGAGCGTGTCCGAACGAGGCACGCGCGCGCTGCGTTGGCTTGTGGGCGTACAGACTTCACAGCATGGTCAACTGCGGCCCATTGGCAGCAACGGATTCTATAAGCGTAACGGCGCGCGCGCGAACTTCGACCAGCAGCCTATCGAGGCACAGACCACGGTTTCCGCTTGCCTGGAAGCGTACCGCGCCACGGCCGACCCATGGTGGTACGAACAGGCGCAGCGCGCCTTCGACTGGTTCCTCGGCTGGAACGATCTCGGGCTGGAACTCTACGCCGCGCAAACAGGCGGTTGCCGCGATGGGCTGCACGCGGACCGGAGCAACGAAAACCAGGGAGCCGAATCGATGCTGGCCTTCCTCCTGTCGTTTGCGGAAATGCGGTTGACACAGAACACCGCGAATGGCGTTCCGTGGGCCGGTCTGGCAGCCCATGCCGCCCAATGAAGCAAATCGACGTAAAACGCAGCACCGTCATTCTAGACCCGGACCGTACTCATGTGCTGGCCCGGCCTTTTAGCATCATGAGCGTCCAGCGCTCAGTCAAGATCTCCGCCCGCGTTATGGCTCTGCCCGAAAACGCAGTCCATGCCCTTTTGGAGAAGGGAGCCTCGTGCATAACGGGCAACTCGTCATTCCCTACGGGATATCCGATTACGCCACAACGTTCGCCACGCGAAGGAGGCATTCGAACATGACGAGCAATGAACCTGTTGGCACTGTATTCCGTGAAGGCGACCAGGTCGTGCTGGCCGGCGGCACTTACCAGGGCACCACGGGGTGTTTTGTCCGGCTCAGAAAGGACGCCAACTGGGCCGACATCAAGGAGAGCAATGGCGACACCCGCAGCCACCCGGTGGCATGGCTGGCCCACTCGACGGCTGCCACCCCCGCTCTCGTGAATTGACGCCGCCAGGCCGTGACATCAGGCACCCTCATTTTGCCGGTCTGGCGTGATCCAGGCAGAGCGCGGCCAGATCGGTGACATTGGCTTCGCCCACGCACATCACCGTGTCGGCGCCGCCCCAGTATATCTTCACGGTTCCATCCGGCTCCGCAACGGCGCCGCAGGTGAACACGACGTTGTGAACATATCCCGTGATTTCCCAGGGATCTTCCGGCTGCAAGATCCACGAGTCGCCCACTCCGATGATCTTTGCCGGGTTATGCAGGTCATGAAGCGCGACCCCCAACCGGTAGACCGATCCGTCCATTGTCTGGAAAACGCCGTGATAGATGGAAAGCCATCCCTGCTCGGTCTTGATTGGCGGCGCGCCGGGACCGATCTTCATTTCGTCCCAGTGGTACGGTACGGGCCGCATGATGAGCTGCGACTCGCCCCAATAACGCAGGTCCGGGGAATAGGAAATCCAGATCGACCATGGAGCGATTTCCGAATGAGGACGGTCCAGCCGGGCGTAGACTCCATCGAACTTCTCGGGAAAGATCACCACATTCCGGTAGTCCGCCTCCGTGATGAGTGAGATCCTCTCCACGTCACTGAAGTCCTTCGTCTTTGCCAGTGCGATGCGGACTCCATTTCGCGAATACGCGCTGTAAGTGATGAGGTACTCTCCGTCGACGGACGTCACGCGTGGATCTTCGACACCGAACTCCTCGTAGGGGGCAAAAGCGCCGTCCTGCGCGGGAGTCAGAAACGGCGCCGGATCGGCCGTGAAGTGGAAACCGTCTGGGCTGCGCGCCAAACCGATGATGGACCGTCCTGTGCGCAGATGGGAACGGAACAGCATGATGTATTCGTTCTCATGCTTGATCACCGCTGCGTTGTGGACCGTCTCAACCGGGTAAGGAATATCGGCTTTGGTGAGGATGGGGTTGTGAGCGTATCGCCTTACGATGTCCGGCTTGGTATTCATGACTTCCGTTCCAGCGCAAAGATCGCCTCGTAGACCCGTTCGTACGCTTCTACCATGGTTTCGATCGAGAAATACTGCCGGACCCGTCGGCGGCACGCGCTGCGGTCGATTTCGCCAATGCGTGCCAGGGCCTGCACCGCCTCGTGGACGTTGTTGACCAGGAAGCCCGTCTGCCCGTCCTCAATCACCTCGCGGCAAGACCCGAGGTCCATGGCGATCACGGGCACACCCGCAGCATTGGCTTCTGCCAGGACCAGTCCGAATCGCTCCGGGATGGTGTTCAGGTGCAGCAGCGCCCGTGCGCGCGCGAACAGCGCGTTCTTGCCCGCCACGTCTACTGGACCGATGTAGCGGATCGCCTGATCGAGGTGAGGCTCCACTTGCTCGCGGAAGTAAGTCCGATCCTGGATGATGCCCGCTATGAGCAGCGGCAGTCCGCTTCGGCGCGCGGCTTCGATGGCCAAATGGACGCCCTTGTCCGGGTGAATCCGGCCGAGGAAGATCAGCTCATCGCCGCCAGGGTCCTGCATCGGGTAAAGTGAAAGGTCAATGCCGTTGTACACTGTCGCCAGGTAATTCAAGCCCGGTGCACGATCGGAGTTGCTGATGGAGACAAAGTATCCGTCGCGATACTTCTCATACATGGGCATGATTCTGGGAGACGAGAATCCGTGGATAGTCGTGAGAACCGGCGTCTTCACCAGCCGCGTGTAAGCGAGCGCCATGAAGTCGTAGTGGCTGTGGATCAGGTCGAACTCGGCAGCGTGCTCAAACGCTTCGGAGATGTGAAGGTACTCGGCCACTTTGGGATCGATGGCGGGATCCTCTTCATACCCGCGGTCGATTACCGCATGCAATTGAGCTCGGGTCACGGAATCCCGTGTGGCGAAGAGTGTCACATTCCAGCCACGAGAGACCAGTCCTTCGGTGATATTGCTGGCAACCGTCTCCCACGCGCCGTATTGCCGGGGAGGCGTGCGCCAGGCTACAGGCGACAGGACGGCCACCCTTTTGTTGGGGATGATCATGCCTGCACTAGAACTTCCTGCTCCATGGCAGCCAGCACCTCGGCGAGTCGGACGGTCGCGAAACCGGTGGCGTGATCGGCCAGGCCGTAAGGAATGATGAGTTCGCCGTTGTGAACCAGGGCGCCGCAGGTGTAAACGACATTGGGCACGTAACCTTCACGCTCACTCTGGTTCGGCTTGAGCAAGGGTTCACGGAGCCGTCCAATCACTTTGCTTGGGTCATCGCGATCCAGCAAGAACGCGCCGATCGAGTACTGTCGCATAGGGCCGACCCCGTGGCTGAGAACGAGCCAGCCGGCATCGGTCTCGATCGGAGATCCGCAGTTCCCCATCTGGACCAATTCCCACGGAAAAACAGGCTTAAGAAGCACGCTGCGCTCATTCCAGAAGTGGACGTTGTCGGAAAACATCAGGTAGATGTTCTCGTTGTCCTGGCGGGAGAGCATGGCATAGAGGCCACCGATCTTCCGCGGGAAGATCGCCATGCCTTTGTTTTCGGCGGCCGGACCGTTCAGAGTAATGAATCGGAAGTTGAGAAAGTCGGAAGTCTCCACCAGTTCCGGCACCACCACTCTGCCATCGAAGGCGGTGAAGGTCGCGTAGTAAATGTGGGCACCATCGTCGTCCCGGAAGCGAACGAAGCGGGCGTCTTCGATGCCGTTGCGTTGGGAGGGTGTGGCAGGGAACAAGATGCGCTCAGACAATTCCTGCTCCGGCCGGAACTGGACCTCGTAGTTGGACCGGGCGAGTATCCAAATCCCCTGCGAGGCGTCTTGATCCTCCTGCGACATTCCATCCGGCAGGCGAAACTGCTCCGCCTGGAGCCCGGCGCGAAGATCTCCCAGTGCAAATGACTCCCCGAGTTTGCGCATCACTCGGCGCGTGAACTCGCCCATCAATCCCAGCTCAGAGAGTTTTCGCTCGAACAGCGGCTTTTCGTACACGGGATTGGGGATCTGGCTTGGCTCGGTGAGAAAGCCAGCGGGGGGGGAGACCTCGATCCGCCGATCGGGATGAATGACACCGGTTCGAAACGTAATGGAAGAGATGTGTCCTTCCCCGGTGGCGCGCAAGCTGAGAACGAACCGCAGAGCGCCGGACTCGAGGCCCGTCTGGTCAGGATGCGGCACGATGGAAGGATTGAATAGTGCCGCGGATTCCAAAGAGTATTCAGCCAGAAAGTAGGAGCCGATCAGGAGCCGTCTTGATTCGGATACGTCCTCAACCCCCGCCAGAGACTCACGGACCTGTTCAAAACGCTGCAGGAAGAGATTGCGGATATTCCGGTGGCGCTGAGAGAATTCAGCGGTGACCTCATCCAGCAGCCGGCCGACATGCTCTTCCGGGAGCGCCATGATCCTGGCGATGATCCCGGCGACCCGCTCGGGACCACCCGGACTGAAGGGCCGCAGGAGAACGCGCGACTGGTCGGGCTTGACGAATGTGGCTGTACGTTCGAGGTGCATAGGCGTTGGCCGCTATTCCGCGGTGGCGATCGGTTCTCTAAAACTGGTCACAATGTTCTGCGCTAATTGCATCTCCGCCAGGGAAAGCAAGAAGGCCAAAGTTGATTCCGCTCCCTGGTTCCCGTTGACCCGGTCCACATGCAACCCATCGCGGCAGCCGCCTGTCTCGGGAGAGTAGAGTTCGAGCCCAAGATCGTTCCAGCCGATGAACCAGTCAAAGGCGCGCTGCGCCTGTTCATACCACCAGACGTCCGCTGTGGCGCGGTAGGCTTCGAGACAGGCCGAGACTGTTGCTTGTGCCTCAATGGGCTGCTGGTCGAAATTGGCGCGCGTGCCGCCGCGGCGGTAGAACCCATTACTGCCAACGGGCCGAAAGTGACCCTTCTCGGACATCTGCAACTCGGTCAGCCAGCGTAGAGCATCGAGGCCGCGCTGCAGCACCGCTGGCTGTCCCGTTGCATGCCCGCTAACAATCAAGGCGTGCGCGAGCTTCGCGTTGTCGTATGAGAGTTCCTCTTCAAACCATTGCCAGTCCGGATGCGCGCTCGCTTCAAACAGCTCCATGAGATGGCAAGTCAGTGCCTCCCGGGTCTGATTGACCAGGCTGTCACCGCTCAACCGGCGTAGATATTCGTGGATGCCGAGCAATCCGAAGGCCCAAGCCCGAGGCGAAGTGAACTCTGTCACCGCCGGCAACGCTAGTGCGAAGAGCTGTCCCGCCATCATCTGGAAGCTCCGAAAGGGCGAACGTCCCACGCCGATGCCCAGCGCCCAAAGCGCCCTGCCTTGACAATCCTCCGATCCCTGTTCGTCCAGCCAGTGCCGGTCAAAACTCAAGTGGTTGTGGAAGCGTTTCGTTTTGAGATCGAAGGCGTGATGGAGGAATGCCCCGGAGGCGGAGGCCAGGGCCCGCACACGCTCCGGCTCCTCACCCAATTCAGCGAGTAGCACGGCCAGGATAAAGGTACGAGCGTTATCGTCGGTGCAATAGCCTTCGGAAAAATTCGGAACGCTGAAAACAGCGTGTTGGAAAACCCCCGTGGAATCGGTCATCCGCGAAAGATGGCTCAATTTCATCGGCGGCAGTTCTCGCGGCTTTCGATCGAGCGTCTTGGTGGCGAGAAATTTGCGGGTCCGAGCGGCCACTTCCAGACGGGAACACTCGAAGGTGCGCATATACATCTGCGCCACGTTGCTCCAAACCATCTCACGGCCTATCTTGTAGGCGTTCTTGCGAATGGCATGCCTGCGGGTGTCGTCGCGCAGCAACCCGATCACCTCGCGTGCTATGGCCGGAGCGTCGCCGAATGGTACCAACACACCACGGTCATCCGCCAGCAATTCCGCGGCGTGCCAATACGGTGTGGACACTACTGCTTTGCCGGCGCCAAAGGCATATGCCAGCGTGCCCGACGTGATCTGCGCTTCATTCAGGTAGGGCGTGATGTAAAGGTCCGCTGCGCCGATGAACTCTTTGAGATTTTCAACGTCCACAAACTGGTTGTAGAAGATGACGTTCTTGTCGACTTTGTTCTTCTTTGCGAGAATCTCCAGGCTAAGCCGGTAGGCTTCCCCGTGCTCCCGTAGTTCGTTGGGATGGGTGGCACCGAGGACGATATACACAACCTCGGGGAATCCGGCAAGAATGTGCGGTAGAGCGTTGAGCACGTTCTCGATTCCCTTGTTCGGCGAAAGCAGTCCGAACGTGAGCAGCACCACCCTGCCTTCCACCCCGAACTGATCCTTGAAATAAGTCGGATCGACGAAGCCTACATCGGGAATGCCATGCGGGATCAGATCGATCTTGGCCGCCGGCGCCTGGTATATCTGCTGCAACATCTGTCGTCCGCGGTCAGCCATCACCACCAGTCGGGTAGATAGCGAGATTAGTCCCTCCATCACCCGCCGCTGATCCGCTTTTGGATCACGCAGTACGGTATGGAGTGTTGTGACGACGGGCATTCTCAATTCGCGCAGCAGCGCCAGGATGTGTCCGCCCACCGCACCGCCGAAAATGCCGAACTCGTGTTGCAGGCAGACGATGTCCACGTTGCTGATGTTCAAAAAGTCCGCGGCACGCAGATAGGACGACACGTCCTGCTCCTCAATCTCGAAGCGAACCACCTCCGGGTACTCGTAGCCTCCCGGAATGTCGTTGACCGATACGGCCAGGCACTGGCTCTGGGGATGCGCGCTTTGGACGGCGGCCAGCAGGTCGGCCGTGAACGTAGCAATGCCGCACTTGCGTGGTAAGTGGTCGCCGACAAAAGCGATCTTGCGGACTTTAGAAGTGCTGTTCATGAAGGCATCCCTTTGCTGCCTGGCGGTCTCCCGCCGCTTCGATCAGTTCGATTCTCCAGGTTGCCCTGCAGAAGGGAAATGGAGTGGATCCCTCAGGTTCTGCAGTTCCCGGTAATAATAAATCGGGGAAGGGCGCTTCCCTCTCAGCTTCAGAGCCTTCAGAAACGCGATTTCCTCTTCGGTGGCATCGCCACTCAACGACGCATCCTTTAGGAATTGTTCGAGCCCTGGTTCCATGGCGACCTGCTGTGGAGGCTCTTGTTCGGCAAACTCAAATCGCTTTAGGCTTCCTGCGGTAAGCCGGCGGTTAGGCACAACCTCCATGCCAAAACTCTTGAGGTCGATATCCCAAGAGTCGATGATCGGGTCGAGGAAGGAGATACAGTTTTCCACCGAGACGTTGAACACGTCTGTGTCCAGGAACTCGAGAATCGAAACGCGCACCTGCTCGTAGCTGCGGTCGCTGAGTTGGGCCATCAAGCGGAGCCAATCTTCATTTTGCAGTTCCTCCTTGGCAACTCCCTGGGCGACGTCCAGAAGTTTTTGAGTTACCAGGCGTTCGAGTTCGCCAAACGGCTCCTTCTCAAAAATCCGGCGCACTTCTTTTTGCCCGGCGGAATCGCATTTGCGCAGAATCAACTCGCGGCACTCTTTGAATAGAGGCCTTGGAAGTTCTGTCGCTTTTTTCCTCAATTCCTCTTTGCGTTGCAGTTCAGCCAGTTTCGAGAGTTCACCGCTCGGCAGTTTCAAGGCTCTGCCGATCTTCTCGTAGATGTCGGTGCGTCCCGGCGAGGGCGGAGCCTTCTTTCGGGCCAGCAGTTGCGAAATGTAGGATTCGGTCACTTGAGCGACTGCCGCGAGATCTTTCTGTTCCAGGCCAAGTTCGGTCAAACGCTGCCGGATCAAAAGGGATACGTCCACTGGGTGGTCCTGTTCATCTGATTAACTATGTTTGGTCAATCAGACAACCTAATCTTCCCACAAACGAACTTGACAAGCAAGCATACTTAACCGATAATAGTTAATGGTTGAGCACTCCCGCCCACTCGCAGATCATCTGAGCTAAGTCAGGCGATCTGGTCACCGTCCCCTTAGGTCACGCGGACCACGCCAAACGAAGGAGCACACGAACATGATGAGCGCTGGACCTGCCGATCCTCAATTCCGCGAAGGCGACGAAGTGGTGCTTGCCCAGGGCTCATACCAGGGAACGCTTGGTGTTTGTTCGACTCAAGGAAGACGTCAATTGGGCGGACATTACGGAGCGCAACGGCAGCGTCCGCAGTCACCCGGTGGCATGGCTGGCCCATTCCGTCGGCGTGATCCCGGGCTCCGTGAACTGACGCCTGAATGGAGCTTAACCGCATCATGAACATTCGACCCCTGTACGACCACATCGTGGTGAAGCGGACCGAGGAACAGGAGACCACACGCAACGGAATCGTCATCCCCGATTCCGCCAAGGAGAAACCCCAGGAGGGTGAAGTGATAGCCGTCGGGAAGGGCAAGCGACTCGACGACGGCACGCTCGACGTCAAAGCCGGAGACCGCATCCTGTTCGGCAAATACTCCGGCAACGAAATCAAACGGGATGGCATTGAGTACATCATCATGCGCGAAGGCGATGTCCTCGGAGTTCTGTAAGCCGGCTAATTCAAATCCGAATCAGAGGAAGAGATCCATGGCAAAACAAATTACTTATAGCGACATCTCCCGTCAGGCTATCCTGCGCGGTGTCAACCAGCTTGCCGATGCGGTGAAGGTGACCCTCGGTCCCCGGGGACGCAACGTCGTGCTCGAAAAGAAATACGGCGGACCGGCCATCACCAAAGATGGTGTGACGGTGGCCAAAGAGATTGAGTTAAAGGATCCACTGGAGAACATGGGCGCCCAGATGGTGCGCGAGGTGGCGTCGAAAACCTCCGACGTCGCCGGAGACGGCACCACCACGGCCACGATTCTGGCCCAGGCAATTTACCGCGAGGGCGTCAAGGCAGTGACTGCGGGCGCGAATCCGATGGCTATCAAGCGCGGCATCGATAGAGCCGTGGAAGTTGTAGTCGAGGAAGTCAAGAAGCTCTCCAAGCCCGTCTCCGGCGACATGATAGCCCAGGTTGGCAGCATTTCTGCCAACAGCGACCCGACCATCGGGAACATCATTGCCGAGGCGATGAAAAAGGTCGGCAAGGACGGCGTGATCACGGTGGAGGAATCCAAGACCATGACCACCGAGCTGCAGACCGTCGACGGCATGCAGTTCGATCGCGGCTACCTCTCACCCTATCTGGTAACCGACCCCGAGCGCATGGAGTGCGTCTTCGAGGATCCCTACATCCTCATTCACGACAAGAAGATCGGCAACATGAAGGACCTGCTGCCGGTTCTCGAGCAAATTGCGCGCGTCGGCAAGCCGCTGCTGGTGATTGCCGAAGATGTGGAAGGCGAAGCGCTCGCTACGCTCGTAGTCAACAAGCTGCGCGGCACGCTCAGTGCCTGCGCCGTGAAGTCCCCGGGCTTTGGCGACCGCCGCAAGGCAACGCTGGAGGATATCTCGATCCTGACTGGCGGCAAGGCCATAATGGAAGAGACGGGCATCAAGCTGGAAAACATCAAGCTGGAGGATCTCGGCAAGGCTAAGCGTGTCACTGTGGACAAGGACACCACCACCATCATCGACGGCGGCGGATCGCAGAAGGAGATCGAGGGACGCATCAAGCAACTCCGGGCGCAGATCGAAGAGACAACCTCGGACTACGACCGCGAGAAATTGCAGGAGCGGCTGGCGAAGCTGGCCGGCGGCGTTGCGATCATCAAAGTCGGCGCTGCTACCGAAACCGAGATGAAGGAGAAAAAGGCCCGCGTCGAAGACGCTCTCCATGCCACTCGCGCAGCGGTCGAGGAAGGCATCGTGCCCGGCGGAGGCGTTGCACTGCTGCGCGCTTCGGTCGCGCTACAAAAGCTCAGGCTTGAGGGCGACGAGCAAATCGGTGCGACCATCGTGCGCCGTGCTTGCGAAGAGCCCGTGCGGCAGATCGTCGTGAATTGCGGGCCCGAAGGCGCCGTCGTCGCCGAGAAGATCAAGAACCACCAGGACGCCAACTTCGGGTTTAACGCTTCCACCGAAGAGTATGAGGACCTGGTGAAGGCCGGCGTAATCGACCCCACCAAAGTAACTCGCACAGCTCTGCAAAATGCAGCTTCCATCGCCTCTCTCATGCTCACCACCGAGGCGACCGTCTGCGGGGCTGTGGAGGAGTCAGGCGAATAGGGCAGGAGTGAACAAAAGACTACTGAAGCGGCACAAGCGCCAGGTCGCGCGCGCCAAAGAACGGGTGAAACTGTCGGAGCCCGACCGGCGAACACCGGAACAACTGGCGGCAGCGCGCGAGGCGAGCCGCGCTCTGACTAGCCGGCGAACCGACGCCCGCGCACTTTACTGCACGCCGCCCCCACATCATGCCGGCCCTGTCGTAGCCGGTCTTGCGAAAGCCGACGTAGGCTCATGATTCGCGCCACTGTCGGGCTGTTCTCCACACGCTGCCCGCATTGTAGATCCATCGATTTTAGAAGCGCAGGCGGCCGAAATGCGATCGAGACAGCGTTCCAACGGCTGCTTCAACTTTACCGCTGCTCTCTTTGCGGCCACCACTTCTTCCTGTTCCGATGGCAAGTTCTCATTGGGGGCGTGGCGTAAGACCGGCCATAGAGGAGTGTTGTCCTGAACCAGATCTGCCGCCATTCAGTCAGCGGGTCCAGTTGCGGTCGTCGGGCGTTTGCGCTGTAGTCGGTGATCTATGAGGTGGATGACATCATCAAGCAGGTGCCGGATGTTTTTGCGGTAGAATGAGGGTACGGTGAGGTGCGAGAGCGGTTGAATCGGGCGGTCTCGAAAACCGTTGAACCTTTGCGGGTTCCGTGGGTTCGAATCCCACCCTCACCGCCAGCTTCATACACGTGTAATGAATAGGCTGGACCAAGCTAGACGGGCTCTACGCCAAAAACGGGGGCAGACCCCGATCCCAAGCCTTTCTAAGAACATAACACCTTCACTCTGAGTCTGTAGTTTTCGAAGTTGCGGAAGCCGTAGGCTTGGCGGTTGATGAG
>Ga0181518_10003917_pt1 | contig 13515 bp, 9 predicted proteins | sample PEATcosm2014_Bin_28_FD_119751 | JGI IMG/M metagenome (GOLD analysis project Ga0181518, IMG submission 119751) | Peatland microbial communities from MTU Mesocosm Facility, Houghton, MI, USA - PEATcosm2014_Bin01_60_metaG | ecosystem: Environmental > Terrestrial > Soil > Wetlands > Peat | place... | reverse complement strand
CGGTCAGCGGCCCCCGGTCCGCGGGCCTGCTCCCCGCCGCTGCCGGCCAGGCCGTGCTGGTAGGCGTAGCCGACCGCCTGGGCGCGATCGCGGGCGCTGACGCTGACTAGCCGACCGAGACGGTCGCCCCGGCCGGGCGCGGCGCGCTACGATCCGATCCGGGATGGGGAAAATCCGGGTCGCGCTCGCCGAGGACCATGTGCTCCTGCGGGAGGGCATCGCCCGCCTGGTGGCGGCCAACGAGGACTTCGAGCTGGTCGGGGCGGCCTCCGACCTGCCGCAGCTGCTCGCCGTCGTCGGCGAGCAGCTCCCTGACGTGGTGGTGACCGACATCCGGATGCCGCCGACCGGCACCGACGAGGGCATCAGGGCGGCCGCGTGGATCCGCCAGCACCACCCCGGCGTCGGGGTGGTGGTGCTGAGCCAGTACACCGCGCCCGGCTACGCGCTGACCCTGCTCGAGCACGGCTCGGCCGGCCGGGGCTACCTGCTCAAGGAGCGGATCGGCAGCGTGGACGAGCTGGCCCGGGCGATCCGGATCGTCGCGCAGGGTGGGTCGGTGATCGACCCGCTCGTCGTCGACGAGCTGGTGCGGGCGCGATCGCAGCAGCGCCAGTCCGGCCTGTCCTCGCTGACGCCGAGGGAGGCGGAGATCCTGGCGGAGATGGCTCAGGGCAAGAGCAACTCCGCGATCGCCGCGACGCTGTCGGTCACCGAGCGCGCCGTGGAGAAGCACACCAACTCGATCTTCGCCAAGCTGGGGCTATCCGAGGAGAAAGACGTCAACCGCAGGGTCAAGGCCGTGCTGGTCTTCCTCAGCCAGCAGGAGGACCGGTGAGGCGGGAGGCTGGCCACACCCCGCCCCGGATGGCAGCACCCTGGGCGGCAGTGACCGCTCGTGCGAGGCTGATCCCGTGACCAGCCCGCGTTCCGTGCTCGTCGTGGATGACCAGGCGCCGTTCCGCTCGGCCGCCCGGGCCGTGCTGCGCCGGCTCGACGGCTTCGAGTTCGCCGGCGAGGCGTCGAGCGGGCCGGAAGCGATCGAGCTGGTGGACCGGCTGCGCCCAGCCCTCGTGCTGATGGACATCAACATGCCGGAGATGAGCGGGATCGAGGCGACTCGCCAGATCACGGCCGCCCATCCCGAGGTGGTCGTGATCCTCTGCTCGACCTACGACGCTGCCGACCTTCCTCCCGCGGCCGCGGCCAGCGGCGCCGCGGCCTACGTCAACAAGGAACGGCTCTCCTCCGGCACGATCCTCCGGCTGTGGGAGCAGCGGGACCCGGGCTCGTTCGCGGCCTGCTGACCCGGGCAAGGGCAGCACCGTCAGGCAGCGGACGCCGAGCAGCGGCCGTCAGAGCAGCGGGACCGTGCCGAGGACCCGGGCGCCCTGGCCCGGCCGGGACTCCCACCGAACCGTGCCGCCGATGGCACCCAGCCGGTCGGCCATGTTGACGAAACCGTGGCCGCGGCCGGCGGCGGCCGCGTCGAAGCCGGGGCCGTCGTCGCTGACCGAGAACAGCAGGCCGCCGGAGTCCTCCCAGACCCGCACCTGCACCGTGGCCTGCGGCGCGTGCTTGGCGGCGTTCTGCAGGGCTTCCAGGCAGCAGAAGTAGATCGCCGCCTCGATGTCCGGGGTGTAGCGGCCGATCCCGTCGGTGGCGACGGTGACGGCCAGCGGACTGCGGTTTCCCGCCGCGCGGAGCGCCTCGCCGAGCCCGCTGTCGGCCAGCAGCGGCGGGTAGATGCCATGGGCCAGCTCGCGCAGCTCCTGGATGGTGCCCTTGACATCGTCGGCCAGCTGGTCCAGCATCTCGGCCGCTGCCTGGGGCTCGTCGGCGATGATGTCACGCGCCAGGCGCAGGTTCACCGCCATCGCCACCAGGTGCTGCTGCGCGCCGTCGTGCAGGTTCCGCTCCACCCGGCGGCGCTCGGCGTCGCCGCTCGCGACGACGCGGGCCCGGGACTGGCGCAGTTCGTCCGCCTGCTTGCGCAGCTCATCCAGGGTGGTCTGGAGCGCGGTGTCCAGCCGGGCGTTGTGCACCGCAAGGCCGACCTGCCGGGCCAGCTCGGTCAGCACCCGGTCGTCTTCCTCGGAGAAGGCGCCGGCGTCGGCGGGCCGCTCGGTGATGATCAGCCCGAGCAGCTCGCCGGCGTGGCTGGCCGGCGCGATCCTGACCTGGGCCGGCGCGCGCCCGTCCAGCAGCGCGGGCAGCCAGACCGATGCCCAGGCGTTGCCGGAGACGCCGGCCCTGGCCACCACGGCGCGCTCCCTGGAAGTGATCACGACCGACCGCGGCCCGGTGTCGGGCACCGCGGCCACGCGCTCCAGCACGTCTCCCGTGCCGGTATAGACCTCCGCGCTGGTCAGCGACATGGTCTTGCGCAGCGACTCGGCCAGCTGCAGCAGCAGCTCGTCCATGGGGATGGCGCGGGTCATCCTGCTGCCGAACGTGCGGAGCGTCTCGTCGGGCGCCTCCCTGGCCCCGTAGACGAAGCGGGTGGCCCAGGCGGCCAGCCGGTCCCTGGCCGGCACGTACCCGATCGCCGCGACCGCCGCCGCCAGCATCGACAGCCCGAGGATCTCGCGGTCCGCCGCGTCACTCGCCCCGCTGCCGATGCCGAGCACGATCACCAGGTAGATGACCGCGACCACCGTGGTGAATCCCGCGACCGACAGCACCTGGACGGCCGCCCGGCCGCCGTAGGGGCCGAGCGATGGCAGCTCCCCGGCCAGCATGCCGAGCGCGAGGAAGACCGCGCATCCGGCGGCCACGGCGGCGACCTGGCCCGGCCAGCCGACGAGCACGTGCAGCACGAGGACGACCAGCGCCGAGTCCGCCGCCAGGATGGCGCCGACAGCCATCCACTGCATCCGCTGCCGGTCACGCGCCGCCGCCGCCAGGTAGCGCAGCCGGACCGCCGGGAGGGCGCATCCCGCCGCGAGCGGCCAGGCCAGCGCCGCCGCCCAGGCCGGGAACGGCCGCCCGGCGATCGCCAGCGCGAGGCCGGCGACCAGCGCCGCGCCGTAGGCCAGGCCCGCTCCGGCCCTTCTGCCCCGGCTGCCGAGCCGGCCGTCGGGCAGCGCGAGCAGCAGGTGCACGGAGACGGCGATGACGACCGGCACGGCGATCGTGGCGACGCCGCGGGCGACCTGATGCGATCCGCCCGTCGCCTCGTCGCCGATCCGCGCGGCGGTGAGCGCCACGGACCCCGCGAGCGCCCCGAATGCCACCTGCCAGAGGGCGACCCGCTGCGCGGCCCGGGCGAGGATGGCGCCGGACACGGCCCCGACCAGGACCAGGCCGAAGGCGACGGCCTGCACGGCCGGGAGCGGGCCCGGCGTGCGCAGCCCGAGCACGGCGACGACGACGGTGACCAGGGGCAGCAGGACTCCGGCCAGGAGCCGGCGCGCCGTGCTGCCGCGCCGCGGCGGCGCCACGGCGGCCTGATCGTCGACGGCTGCGTTCGTCATCACGTCCATCGTCACTCCGCTCTCAGGACGTCAGCGGCGGGCGTGCGCGCGGCCCGCTGGCCGGGCAGCGCGGCGACTGCGTTGGCGAGCAGCAGGGCGCCCAGCCCGGCCAGCGCGATCGACCCGGCCGGGACTGTCGGGTCGGGCACCGCCGCCAGCTCGCGGGCGAACAGCAGCCACAGCCAGCGGCCGGCCGCGATGCCGAGCGGCACGCCGACGAGCAGGCCGAGCGCGACGATCACGGACGACTGCCAGGCCACGGCGGCCGCCAGCTGGCGGCGGGTGCAGCCCAGCGTCTTCAGCAGCGCGAAGTCCCGGCGGCGCCGGCGCACCGACGCGGTGAGGGTCAGGGCCAGGGCGGCCAGCGCCCCGGCGGCCAGCCCGCCGGCCAGGATGGCCGGTATCGCGCCCATCGACCGGTAGTTCGTGATCTCGGCCGGCCGCTGCACCGGCAGCAGGTTGACGGTGGCTGCGGCTGAGGCGCCGCCGGAGGCAGCCAGCATTTTCGGCGAGTGATACGCGCGCTGGAGCTCACGGGCGACGCGCTGCATGGACCGCAGTCCCGCCCCGGGGCTGGTGCCGGGCCGCAGCCGGATGAAGATGGCATTGGGCCCGCTCAGTGAGCCGAAGCCGCCGCTCAGGATGGCCGTCCGCACCACCGACGTGGGGAGCAGTGCGCCGGTGCCCATCGAGGCATGCACGCCCAGGACCGTGCCGATGGCCGGCAGCGTCGCGGTGCCCACGATCCGGAGCCGGACCCGGGGTACCACCAGGCCCTCGGACACCCACACGGTGTCGCCGACCCGCTTGCCCAGCTGGGCCAGGGTGGCGGGCCCGAGGACGATCTGGCCGCTTCCCTCGACGCCGTGCCCGTGCAGGACGGGCGGGACCACCCGGGCGCGGGCGGGCATCGCGATGCCCGGCACCGTCTGCCCGTCGATCTGGGCGGTCAGGAAGTAGGCCCCGGCGGTAGCGGCCACCGAGCGGTCAGCGGCCAGCGCCGGGCCGGCCATCGGGGCCGGAAGGGCTCCGTAGCCGTCGGTCGAGTAGAGCGCATAGCCGAAGTTCCACCCGTACAGGGCAGGGTGCGAGATCAGGGTCCTCAGGCTGGCGCCGAAGGTGAGCGTGGCGATGCCCACCAGCATCGCCAGCATGGCGCCCGCGATGACCGAGCGGACCGGCACGGCGGTGCGGCCGCGGCCGGGCTCCAGGGCAAACCGCAGGCCTGCCACGCCCGAGGCCGGCAGCCCGGCGGCCATGGCCGTCCGGACCAGGCCAGATCCGCGCCCGGCAGCCCGGCCAGACGCCGCCCGGTGCGGGGCCTGCCGGAAGGCGATGGCGCCCGCCATCGCGGCCAGGACGGCGGCCAGCACGAGCGTCCCGATCCCGAGCACGGTCCAGTCCAGGTAGAGACCGCGTGCGGGCTCGATCACGGCCACCGGCCCGAACAGGGTCAGCGGCGACAGGCCCACGGCTACGGCAGCGGCCAGCAGGGAGCCGGCGACGGCGGCGCCCAGTACGCCGAGCAGATCGGCGGCGATCGTCGTCGCCGGTCCGGCGCCGAGCGCGCGCAGCACCCTGGTGTCCTCGGCGTCCTCGCGAAGCTGGCGGGAGATGGCCTGGAGCCCGATCAGCAGCGTGGCGAGACCGGCAATCGCCCCGAACACGGCCAGGGCGATGGCCTCCGGCCGGATCGCCGACTGCGCCTCGGCCTCGATCGCCGAGGTGACGTAGACCTGAAGCAGGGAACCGGAGGCTCCCCTGGTGTAAGGGCTCACGGCCAGGAGATGGTCGTACTCCTGCTCGACCGCGGCATCGTCGCGGCTGCCGCCGTCCAGGCGCAGGCCCACATACTCGTAGGCGGCGCAGCAGGGCACGATCGTCCGGGCCAGGGCCGGCGTTCCCACCAGGAAGCCGGTCCGGTCCTTCTCGATGTCGTCCTGGACGACCTGGATGTTGAACACGCCGAGCCCGACCACTGTCAGGCTGAGCTTCCGGACCAGGCCAGCCTGAGGGCCGGCGCTCGGCACGAGCCCGACCAGGACGCGTGATCCCACGTGCAGGCCGAGCACCCGGGCAGCCTCCGTGCTGGCGACGATCTCGTCCGCGCGCGCCGGATCAGCCTGGCGGCCCTGGACGATCGTCAGCCGGTCCTGGCTGGAGTAGAGGCCGTTCAGGCTGGCGATCAGCTCCACCTGGGTGATGAGGATGGTCTTGACCTGGCCGCGCGGCGTCAGGGTCACCGCGGTGAACCCCGCGGCGGTCTCGACCTTGCGCACGTGCGGCAGGCGGGCAAGCTGATCGAGAAAGCGCGGCGAGTACGCGGGACTGGTAGTCGGCTGAACGGTCAGATCCGACGGGTCGGTGCCGGCCAGGAACTCCGGGTAGGACGCGTAGGTCCGGCGGGCCGCGGTCAGCGAGCCTAGCGCCACCCCGCCGACCAGGCCGACCAGCACGGCCAGGGCGAGGTAGCCGGCCCAGCGGCGGCGGAACGTGGCCCGGAACCGGTACCAGGCAACGCGGAGCCCAGGCCCGGTCATGACCGCCACCTCGCTCGCATCGGCATCACTCCGCCCTCAGCAGCAGGGCCGCCGGGGTGCGGGCGGCCGCGCGGCCGGGCAGCGCGGCCACCAGGTTGGCCAGGATCAGCGCGGCCAGCGCGGCCAGCGCGACCGAGGCGGCGGGGATGACCGGGTCGGGGACGGCGGAGAGCTCGCGGGCGAACAGGATCCATAGCCAGCGGCCGACCGCGACCCCCAGCGGCAGGCCAATCACGATGCCGCCGGCGGCGATCACGGTGGACTGCCAGGCGATGGTGGCGGCGAGCTGCCGCCGGGTGAAGCCCAGCGTCTTCAGCAGGGCGAGGTCCCGGCGCCGCCGCCGTACCGACGCGATCAGGGCCAGCCCGAGCGCGGCGACCGCGCCGGCCGCCACGCCGCCGGCCAGGATCACCGGCATCGTGCCCATGGACTTGTAGTTCACGATCTCGGCCGGCCGCTGCACCGGCAGGACGCTGGCCGTGAGCTCCAGTGCCGTCGGGCCCGCCTTGGCCACGATCTGCGGCAAGTGCGTGATCGTGTTGTAGGCGCGGGTGATCTGCTGCAGCGACCGCAGGCCTGCGGCCTGGCTCACGCCGGGCCGCAGCCGCACGAGGATGGCGTTGGGACCGGAGTCCGGGCCTGCCTCGTTCAGCGCGGCCCGCGATACGACCGCGGTCGGCAGGATCGCGCCCGTGGCCAGCGAGGGATGGATGCCGAGGGTGTCGCCCAGGGCGGGCAGCGCGGCGGTGCCGGCGATCCGCAGCCGCGCATCGCGGATCACCGGGCCCAGCTGCACTGTGACCTCGTCGCCGACCTTCTTGTGCAGGGCGGCGAGCGTGGCCGGGCCGAGCACGACCTGGCCGGGGCCGCCGAGGCCGTGACCGGTCAGCGTCCGGGGCGTGACCGCCGGGTCGGCGGGCGAGAGGATGGCCGGCACCGTCTGCTGGTCGATCTGGACGGTGAGGAAGTACACGCCGGTCGTGGCGGCCAGCAGCCGGTCCCGGTGCAGCAGCGGCGTGGTGAGGGACGGCGGGAACGGCCCCCACCCGTCGGTCGAGTACAGCGCGTAGCTGAAGTCCCACCCGTACAGGGCCGGGCGGGAGACCAGGTAGCTCAGGCTGGCGCCGAACGTGAGCGTCGCGGCGACCACGGTGACGGCCAGCACCGCTCCGGTGAGCACCGACCGGACCGGCACGGCGGTCCGGCCCCGGCCGGGCTCGAGCGCGAACCGGAGGCCGGCCACGCCCGTTGCGCCCAGGCCGGCGCCGAGCCCGGCCCGCACCACGGCCGATCCGCGGCCGGCGGGCCGCTGGCGGGCGGCGGCGCGGTGCGGCGCCTGCCGGTAGCCGATGACCGCGGCCACGCCGCCCAGGACGAGGACGAGCCCGACCGCGCCCAGGGCCAGCACGGCCCCGTCAACGTAGATCCCGCGGCCGGGCTCCGCCTGGCGGACCGGCCCGAACAGCGAGAACGGCGACAGGCCGATGGCGACGGCCACCGCGAGCAGCGCCCCGGCCACGACGGCGCCGAGGATACCGAGGACGCCGTCCGCGGTGGCTTGCGCAGGCCCGGCGCCCAGCGCCCGCAGGATCTGCGCGTCGTCGCCGGCGGCGCGGAGCTGCCGGGAGATGGACTGGGCGCCGATGATCAGCACGGCGAGCGCCGCGATGATCCCGAACACCCCCAGCGCGATCGCCTCCGGCCGGATCGCGCGCTGCGCCTCCGCCTCGATCGCGGCGGTGTCATAGACCTCCAGGAGCTGCAGCAGCTGAGCGCCGCCGCCTGCGAACAGGGAGCTGGTGGTGGTCAGGTGCAGGTACTCCTGGCCGACGGCCGCGTCGTACCCGCCGCTGGCCAGCCGCAGGCCGATGTAGGACGTGGCGGTGCAGCAGGGGACGAGTTCCCGGTCCAGGGCGGGGGCGCCGATCAGGAAGCCGGTGCGGTCGGCGTCGATGTCATCCTGCACGACCTGGGTGCTCAGCACGCCGATGCCGGTCACGGTCAGGCGGAGCTTGCGGTAGAACGGCGGCAGGCCCCCGGCGGGGCTCGATGCCCAGATGCCGACGGTCAGCCGCGAGCCCACGTGCAGGTGCAGGCCGGCCGCGGCCCGGCTCGTCGCCACCACCTCGTCCGGGCGCACGGCCCTGCGCCCCTGGACGATCGTCAGCCGGTCCTGGCGGCCGGCGAACATGCCATCGCTGCTGGCGACCAGCTGCACCTGGGTGAACAGGACCGGGCCGTACCCGCCGCGAGGCGTGAGCAGCGCGGCGTTGAAGGCGTCGGCAGTCGCCAGCGCCCGCACGTGCGGCAGGTGGCGCAGCTCGCTGAGGAGGCCCAGGTAGAGCCGGTAAGCCTGAGCCACGGTCTCCGCCTGGGCGAAGTTCGAGTTCGGCTGGATGATCAGGCCCGAGGGGTTGGTGCTGGCCAGGTAGTCGGGATAGGAGGAGTCGGTGCGCCGGGCCGCGGTCATCGAGGCCAGGGCGATGCCGCCGATCAGGCCGACCATGACGGCCAGGGCCAGGTAGCCGCCCAGCCGGTGACGGAGCGTGGCCCGGGTCCGGTACCACGCCAGGCGCGAGGCCGGCCGGCTCACGGCTAGCGGGCCTCGGCCGCGACGGTCGCGTCGCGTTCCGGCTCGCCCCGGAGATCCTGGGCGAGGATGCGCCCGTCCAGCATCCGCACGATGCGCTCGGCGGCCGCGGCCACCTGGGCATCGTGAGTGACCATGACGATCGTCTGCCCGCCGGCGTGCAGCCGGCTCAGCAGCTCGATGACCTCCTGGCCGCCGTCAGAGTCGAGCGCGCCGGTCGGCTCGTCGGCCAGCAGCAGGGTCGGCTCGTTGGCCAGCGCCCGGGCGATGGCCAGCCGCTGCCGCTGGCCGCCGGACAGCACGCCCGGGACGGCCCCGGCCTTGTCGCCGATACCGAGCAGGTCCAGCAGGTCACGGGCCCGGGTCTCGGCCATCTTGCGCTTGCGGCCGGCGATCACGGCCGGCAGGGCCACGTTCTCCAGCACCGTCATCCCCTCCAGCAGGTTGAAGAACTGGAAGATGATGCCGATGTGCTGGCGGCGCAGCCGGGCCAGGTCGTCCTCGCCGCGCCCGGTCACCGGCTCGCCGGCCACCGCGATGGTGCCCTCGTCGGCCAGCTCCAGGCCGGCCACCAGGTTGAGCAGCGTGGACTTGCCGCAGCCCGACGGTCCCATCAGCGCCGCGAACTCCCCGGCCGGCACGGTCAGGTCGACGCCCCGGAGGGCACGCACCGGCGCGTTCTCGGCCTCGTACGTCTTGCGCACGCCGCGCATGGTCAGCGCCGGCAGGTTCTCGGTCATCGGCCCCCCAGGGTCGTCGGGTCAGGTCGTCATCGGGTCAGGGCGTGGGTCCGGCCGCCGTGACGGCGATGCCGGGCGGCGCCAGCTTGTAGGCGACGATGGGCGTGTCGCGGCCCTTCACCAGCTGCGCAGGGAGTGCCGTGGCGTTCGCGGGCACGGTCAGGGCCCGGCTGGTGGCGTCGGAGAGCACGGTCTCGCCGGCCGCGGCCAGCTGCTGCAGCCGCTGGGACAGGTTGACCGTGTCACCGACCAGCGTGTACTCGAGCCGTTCCTCCGAGCCGAGCAGCGCCGCGGCGACCTGGCCGGTGGACAGGCCGATGCCCAGGCCGAACGCGTGCAGGCCGTCGGCCGCCCAGCGGGCATTGATCTCGGCCTGCAGCGCGTGCATGGCCGCTGCCGCCGCCACCGCGCGGTCCGCATGGTCGTCCTGGGGAAACGGCGCGCCGAAGACCGCCATCACCGCGTCACCGACGAACTGCATGACCGTTCCCCCCTCTCCGAGGATGGCACGGTTCATGGCGGCACGGTGCGTGTTGAGCTGCCCGGCCAGCTGGCTGGGGTCGGCATGCTCGGCGATGGTGGAATAAGACCTGATGTCGCTCATCAGCACGGTCACGACCACGGTCTCGGTCTCGCCGATGCGCTGCTTCCCGCCGCGGAGCTTCTCGGCGAGCCCGCCCGGCAGCAGCCGGGACAGCGTCTCGCCCTGCTCCTCGCGGTCGACGATGGCCTGGTGCAGCAGCCGGAGCCGGTTCAGCGCCGCCGGGTTCCCGGAGGCGACGCCCGCCGCCAGCCTGACGAAGACCGCTTCCACCTCGGCGTCGATGGCCTCGGGCGGAACCTGCCTGGCCGCCGCGATGGCCTTGATCGGCTTCCCCTCGGCGATCATGCCCAGCAGCTCTTCCTCGGCGGCCGACAGCCCGCCGGGCGAGGTGACCGGGCGGACCAGCGCCTCGACGATCGCGGGGTCGAGCGCCGTGCCGCCGGTGGCTACGCTGCGGATGGCGTCGGCCAGCTGGTTGCCCTCGGCCACCCGGTCCTTCAGCAGGTAGCCGTAGCCGGCCGAGCCCTCCGCGAGCAGCGAGACCGCGTACTCGGGATCGTCGTACTGGGACAGCACCACAACGCCGGTGCCGGGCAGGCGCTTGCGGACCTCCTTGGCGGCGTCGATGCCCTCGCGGTGGAAGGACGGCGGCATCCGGACGTCGGTGACCAGGACCTGCGGCTCGGTGGCCGCGGCGCCGCTGACGACCTCGTCGTAGTCGGCTGCGACTCCCACCACGCGCAGGTCGGGGTGCCGTTCGATGAGCGCGCGCACCCCCTCGCGCACGATCAGGTTGTCGTCCGCGAGAAAGACGCCGATGGCGCGATCCGGAACCGCCGCTGCATCCCCCACGGGACAAGTTCTCGCACAGGTCCGCGGTGACCGCCAGTGAGCAGCCACCCAGAGCCCCGGTGGTGCTAGGCACACCATCCCCGGCGGCTGGCTGCCCGCGCTGCCCGGCTGCCCGGCCCGGGGCCACGGCCGTACCCGGGCGGGGTGGTGCTTCCCTCCCCGGGGGATACGCCAGCCACCATCCTGGCGGGGCCGCCCCCGCCGGGCCGACGATGAGCGCATGCGATACGAGAGCAGCATTACCTCCCTGTCCTGGATTCCGTCGGAAGCGGTCACGGGAGGAACCAGGGTGGCCTTTGAGGCGGGCTTCACTCACTATGACGAGCCACCGCCGGGTGAGCTCGGCGACATCGAGGCACTGCGGGCCGCGGACCGGTTCCGCTTCGCCAATGTCCTGCGGGCCTGGATCGAGGTCGACGACGCGGGCCAGGTCACTGACTCCGGCTACGGCGGGGCAGGCCTGATGGGCTCCACCACCGTCCGGCTCGGCGGCCTGCGCTACCGCTTCCAGGCGGTCATGCTCCCGGTACTCCAGCAGGAACCGCAGCGGGGCGAGGGCCAGGTCCGGTTCGTCCAGACCGTCGGGGGCCGGACCGGAGTGCCTGCGCCGCGCCGGGTGCAGCGGGCGCCGTATGTGCAGTGGCAGGCTCCGCTGGTGTGGACCACCCTGTCGCTCACGCTGCACGCTGACGGGACGGCCGAGCCGGCGATGACCGGTGCCAGCCCGTTCCCCCGGCACTGGGTCTACGACGACGGCGGCCTGCTCTCGCACAAGTCCGGGATGACCGACTTCGGCGACTGGTACCGCACGTCGTTCGGGCGGCACAGCCCGTGGGGGGACCAGGACTCGCCTGCCCTGGTGACGGCCGTGGAGACGGCGCTGGAGCGGTCACTGTCGGTCCAGCTCATGCACGGCGCGGCCAAGCCCGCGATCCGCCGTCTCAAGGCCGGCGACGTGCTGGTCCGCCAGGGCCAGCCCGGGGCCGACATCTACCTCGTCCTCGACGGGGTCATCCGGGTCGAGCGGGACGGGGAGCAGCTGGCCGAGTACGGGCCGGGGGCCATGCTCGGGGAGCGCGCCCATCTCGAGGGCGGCCTCCGGACGTCGACGCTGGCGGCGGTGACCGCGTGCCGGGTGGCGGCCGTGGACGCCAGCCAGCTCGACCGGTCCGCGCTGGAGGAGCTGGCGGGCGGGCACCGGCGCGAAGACGCAGAGCTGGCCTAGGGTAGCGGAGTGCGCCTGCATCTCTGCGGGGTCCGCGGCTCCACCCCGGCGCCGGGCGCGGAGTTCCTGCGCTACGGCGGCCACACGTCGTGCGTGGCCCTGGCGCACGATGACGCCGCCCGGCCGGCGCTCCTGCTGGACGCCGGCACCGGCCTGCGGCGGGTCACCTCGCTGCTCGGCGGCGCGGCGTTCGACGGCACGATCCTGCTGACTCACCTGCACTGGGACCACGTGCACGGGCTGCCGTTCTTCACCGGCGGCGACCGGGCCGGCGCGCGGGTCACCCTGCTGCTGCCCGAGCAGGAGGACGGCGCGAGCGCGGAGGAGGCGCTGGCCAGGGGCATGTCGCCGCCGCATTTCCCGATCGGGCCGGGCGGCCTGCGCGGCGACTGGACCTTCGGGACCGTCGCGCCCGGGCCGCTCAAGGCCGAAGGCTTCACGATCGAGGCCCGGGCGATTCCGCACAAGGGCGGTGCCACCCTCGGGTACCGGGTCAGCGACGGCGGCAGCGTGATCGCCTACCTTCCTGACCACTGCCCGACGGCCCTCGGGCCGGGACCCGACGGATGGGGGGAGTACCACCGGGCGGCGCTGGACCTGGCCGCCGGCGCGGACCTGCTCATTCACGACGCGTTCCTGCTGCCGGACGAGGTCGCGGCCGAGGCGTCGTTCGGCCATGCCGCGGCCGACTACGCGATCGGCCTGGGCCGGCGGGCCGGGGCGCGGCGGGTCATGCTGACCCATCACAAGCCCGGCCGCACGGACGACGCGCTCGACCAGCTAGCCGCCAGGGTGGCCGCGGGCCCGGATGAGGTGATCGTGGCGGCCGAAGGCGACATAGTCAGGCTCTGACATCGCCAGCCGCAGCGCAGCCGGCCAGCCTGCCTCCCCGGCTCGTGCTAGTGCCACCTCCCCCTCGCGCTGGCCTGCTGGCCGCCGCAGGGCCGCTCGGTCAGGACATGTGGCCGGCTGGCGCGTGGGCCGGCCCCGCGCGCCGCCTCCCCGTCCAGTACCCAGGATGCCGCCGCGGCCAGACCACTCGGCAGCCGGCTGACAATCGCCGCGCTGGCCGTACAGAACTGTTCTGCCACGTCGGCTGCAAATACCGGTATGCTCCCGCTCGACGTGCGCATGCCCGCGACTGGGGCGCTCGCCCGCGGATGCGCCTCCGGGAGCTGACCGGCTGGTGCCGCGGGGCCGAGCGCGTCGTGCTTCACCCGGGACGGCCCGCAACGGGCGTCAGCGTGGATCAGCAGGCTCACCGGACGGAGCCAGGATGAAGGACCTCGAATCGCTCGACGCTACCTTCGTCATCGACACCTTCCTGCTGCTGCTGATCGGTATCGGACCCAAGATCGCGCTGGTGCCATTCCTTGACGTGACCGCGGATATGACCGAAGCCACCAAGCGTCGCGTCCTGCGCAAGATGCTCACCACCGCCGCCACGGTCGCGGCGCTGCTGTTGGTCCTCGGCGGCCTGCTCACCAGGCTGCTGCACTTCTCGCCGGGCGCGCTGGGCGTCGCCAGCGGCATCATCCTGCTGATCAT
>Ga0181518_10003916_pt1 | contig 13515 bp, 5 predicted proteins | sample PEATcosm2014_Bin_28_FD_119751 | JGI IMG/M metagenome (GOLD analysis project Ga0181518, IMG submission 119751) | Peatland microbial communities from MTU Mesocosm Facility, Houghton, MI, USA - PEATcosm2014_Bin01_60_metaG | ecosystem: Environmental > Terrestrial > Soil > Wetlands > Peat | place... | reverse complement strand
TGGATTGCGGATTGCGGATTGCGGATTGGGGAGCGCGACCGTCCCGGTCGCCGTGGCAGGCGTCCCGCCTGGCACTGTCCATGATTGCGGGTTGCGGATTGCGTGGGTGAATTGCCCTGACAGGGTATCCTCTCTTAATCCTAATCTTAATCTTAATCTCTTCCGGCTCCGTAAAGAAGAGATTAAAATTAAGATTAGGATTAGGATTAAGATTAAGAAACGGAAAGCGCGCGATGGCGAGATTTCCCGCTCTCGCAATGCGGTGCGGCATTTGGTAGCATTTCACCGCATGGCACGGATCGTTCTCGCCACTCTCAACGCCAAATACATTCACACGGCGTTTGGCTTGCGCTATTTGCTGGCCAATCTCGGCCCGCTTCGCGACTTGGCCCAGATCGCGGAGTTTGACATCCAGCAGCGCCCGCTGGATGTGGTGGAAGCCATTCTCGCGCGGGACCCGCAAATTGTCGGGCTGGGCGTTTATGTCTGGAATGTGACCCCGGCAACCGAAGTGGTGGCGGCGCTCAAACGGGTGCGGCCGGAGGTGACGGTGGTGCTGGGCGGGCCGGAGGTCAGTTACGAAACGGCCGATCAGGAGATTGCGCGGCTGGCCGATTATGTCATCACGGGCGAGGCGGACTTGAAATTCGCGGAGGTCTGTGCCGGGATTCTGCAGGGCAAACCGCCGCCGGCGAAAATCATCGCGGCGGACCCGCCCGATCTGGCGCGGCTGGAGCTGCCTTACGATCTTTACAACGACGAGGATGTGGCGCATCGCGTCATCTATATCGAAGCCTCGCGCGGCTGTCCGTTCTCGTGCGAGTTTTGCCTCTCGTCGCTGGATGTCCCGGTGCGACAGTTTCCGCCGGGGCCGCTGCTGGCGGAGGCGGAGAAGCTGCTGGAGCGGGGCGCGCGGCAGTTTAAGTTTGTTGACAGGACGTTCAATGTGGATATCGCCGCCGCCAGGCGCATTTTGGAATTCTTCCTGGAGCGGCTGAGGCCGGGCTTGTTCCTGCATTTTGAGATGGTCCCGGACCGGCTGCCGGAGGCGTTGCGGGAGGTGATTGCGGAGTTTCCGCCCGGGGCGCTCCAGATTGAGGCGGGCGTCCAGACGTTCAATGAGGCGGTGGCCGAAAACATCAGCCGGCGGCAGGATTACGGGCGGCTGGCGGATAATTTGCGGTTCCTGCGCCTGGAGACGGGCGCGCATGTCCATGCGGACTTGATCGCCGGTTTGCCGGGGGAGACGCTGGAAAGTTTTGCGGCGGGGTTCGACCGGCTGGTGGCGCTGGGGCCGCAGGAAATCCAGGTGGGGATATTGAAGCGGCTGCGCGGCACGCCCATTGCGCGGCACGATCAGGCCTGGGAAATGGTGTACAGCGCGCATCCGCCTTATGAGATTTTGCGCAACAAGCTGCTCGATTTCGCCACGATGCAGCGGTTGCGGCGGTTTGCCCGCTACTGGGACCTGACGGCCAACAGCGGCAATTTTGTGGAAACGACGCCGTTGATTTGGAGCCGCGGTTTGACGCCCTTCGCGGCCTTCCTGGATTTCAGCGACTGGCTTTACAGGCGGATCGGGCGGCAGCATGGCATCGCGCTGGCGAGCCTGGCGAAATTGCTTTTTGAATACTTGACAACGCGGCGGGAACTCGACCCAACCGTGGCCGCCCAATCGCTCTGGCGCGACTGGCAGCGGGCCGGCCGCCGCGAAAAGCCCGATTTCCTGGCCGAGCACATCCCCGATGAGACCGTGAAACAAACGCCACCCAAGCCACCGGCCCCGAAACGCCAGGCGCGCCATTTGAACGCGCCACTGTAGCGGCGCTCTGTGAGCGTCGCTAATCAAAACGCCCAACCCGCATATTTCATAGTTCAGCCCAACATCGGTGGGTAGCACAGGCGACCCGCCTGTGACGGTCGGCGACTCGCCGTCCGGAAGCTGGACACACGGACTGTCGTTGTCACCCAGCGTGGCTGGCAAAAGTCGCATAAGAGGATCCGCCGGGCCAGTGGCCCGGCGGGACGGGTCCCGATGGAATCGGGATGCTACCCAGGCACTATGAAATATCCGGGCTAAAAAGCGGCGGTCATAGACCGCCCCTACAAGTGACAAGAAGTGTCGCGCGAAAATATTCCTCTTTTTCTTCTAAGAAAATGCGGAGTCCGGTGTCATATAGGGTGAACTTGTGTTCTTTTCGGGAGTATTGTCGCGGGACTTGCGTCTAATAACACAGTCGAAGAAAAATTATGAAAAACTCTGTCCTCAGCCCATTGGCGGCCCTGGTTCTTGTTTGGCTCCTCCACGCGCCGTCCGCCGTTGCGCAAGCCGAAAATTCATCGGGAATTTCGCTGGAGATTCGTTGCACCGAGCAGGTTCTCAAGGCAGGCGACGCGATCCCCATCCAGTTCATTGTCAAAAATAATGGCACAAAGGACTACACGTACACAGCCGGGACCTATGACCGGAGCGGCCGGATGTCAGAATACAAGCTGACCGCCAGGACGGCCTCTGGCGGGATCGTTCCGAATCCGGTTAAGGACTTCAATGAGCATCGCGAAGGCTCTTACTTGATGGGTGAGCTGCACCCGGGCGCGTCGTTCGCCAAGATTATCCCTTTGAATGGCTGGGCGTTGATCATCGAGCCTGGACGGTACGAAGTCACTGGTTCTTTCGACTGCAGAACCGAGCCGGCCAACTTGCCGCTCACGAAGGAGGAAATGAGCGATTACATCCAGGGCTTGAGCAACCAGGTTGAGGCGCACGCGACAGCCAACTCTGCTCCGATCAGCCTCACTATTTTGCCGCGCACGAAGGAGGAAATGCGCGATTACATCCAGGATTTGAGCAATCAGGTTGAGGCGCAACTGGTGATTCAAGCGGGCAAAAACGGAGGACCGTTCAATGAGGTTTTGGGACATTTGTTGCCGAGACTGGCGTACACATGCAGTCCCGAAGTTGTTCCGGTGCTGCTGCGTTCACTGTATGCGGTTGGCACGGATACCGGGTTCGACGGCAACGTGGGCTTTTGGACACGCGAGGCGCTGCTGTATTATGTGCCGCGCACCGCGGAAACCAGGCAGGTCATCCTGTACGCCGCAATCCGGCAGGGCTTGAATTGGAGCATGAATTCCTTGCTTACGGACTATGGCTTCACCCAGGCGGAATTGAAGCCGTTAATTGATCGGGCGCTGGGCGCGCTCAACCGCGGCGAATGGGAGTACGGCGCCGGGCTGGCGGCCTCCGTATGCTACGACGACGCCTTCACCGCGCCGCTCATCGCCATCGCCTGTAATTCCAACGCGCCCGTCAACGCCAGGGGCGCGGCGGCGGAGGCGCTGGCGCGGAATCGCACGGACGCGGGCGTCAAGGCGCTCAAGACGCTGCTCAACGAGCCGAACCCGGAAATTGGGGCGCGGCTGGTTCAGGGCCTTCAGAATGGCTACGCCGTCCAGGTCAAGACCCCGTCCGGAAGGCACTTGCAACCGGGAGATTTTACGGCCGCGGAGGTAAGGCCATTGACGGAGCGGCTGCTCGCCTCGAAAGACAACACGTTGCCGGGTGTGAACCTGGCTCGAATGTTCCCCGATGACACACTGACTCCAACGCTGGTGACGATTGCCAAGGATCCGAGATCTCCATTTAATATTTTTGCGATCTACGCCCTGGCGCTGAATCGCACAGACGAGGGAGTGGCGGCGCTGAAGAACCTCCTGAATGGCCCCAATCGGAGCGTCGTCGAGGATGCCATACGCAACTCCTACCTCGCGCGCAACGGCGAACCGGGCCGCCCCTTGAGGCCGGACGACTTTGACGCGAAATACCAGCACCGCGAAACAACACCGCCGAAATGAATTCGCCGGCCACATTTTGGTGCAGTGTCGGCGCTGTCCGCCAGGGCCGCCCTAAAGCCGGCTCTACACCGCCGGGAATTTTCACTTTTGCACTTCTGCTTTTTTTGTACGAAAGCCGCTTTTACCCAGTCTTTGCAAGGCTTTTTTCGCGGTCCGAACCCCCTGTTTTTGACCCGCGAATCGTACCCGCGGTGGGTAGTCGCTTTTCCCCAATCCATGCCATAATGCCCGCATGAATAGTGGAATGAACTTTAGCCGCCAAGACGCGCAAAAAGCGCCGAAAGGAAATTCCTCCTTTGGACTGCAATCCCTCCCAATCGCGCATGTCTGCGAAGATTCCAGGACCTATGGAGACGCGGTGATAAACGCAAAGGCGCGAAGGCGCAAAGGCGCAGAGAGTTCATTCCTTTCTTGCGACTTTGCGACTTTGCGACTTTGCGTTGAAGAATCTTCTTTATCCGTGAAATCCGTGAAATCCGTTGTTCAAATCAGCAATCCGCAATCCGCAATCCGCAATTGCCCAAAAGTGTTTGGTCAAACACAGTCAAACATAGTCAAACCGGGTCAAACCAAGTCAAAGCCAGTCAAACCTGTTGTTCTTTTCGGGAGTATTGTCGCGGGACTTGCGTCTAATGAAATGTTGAACAAATAAATCTATGAAAAAGATGCTGCTCACTCTCAGTCTGGCGGCGCTGGGCGTGCCGGGGCTTTTCGCCGCCGGCCCGGCGCTGACGATCTACAACCAAAACTTCGCCGTCGTGCGCGACTCGGTGACGCTGGACCTTGATAACGGCGTCAACACCGTGCGCTACGCCGGGGCGACGGCCCAGGTGGAACCGGATTCGGTGATTTTGCGCGACCCCACCGGCGTCCATTCGCTGCAAATCCTGGAACAGGATTACCGCAACGACCCGGTTTCGCAGCCGTTGCTGCTCTCGCTGATGGAAGGCAAGACGATTGATTTTGAAACCCTCCGCATGAAGGACAACACGCAGGTGCGCGACATCATTTCCGGCAAGGTTGTCCGCAGCGGCTATGTGCCGCACGGCGTCGCCGAACAGCCGATCATCGAAGTCAACGGCAAGCTGCAATTCAGCCTGCCGGGCGAGCCGCGCTTCCCCGACCTGGGCGACGACACGGTGCTCAAGCCGACGATGAACTGGCTCTTGCAAACGGACAAGCCCGGCAAATTCGACGCCGAGGTGGGCTACGTCACGGGCGGATTCACCTGGCAGGCCGATTACAACCTGGTTTCGCCGGAAAAGGGCGACCTGGTGGACCTGGTTGGCTGGATCACGCTGAACAACAACAGCGGCAAGACCTTTGACAACGCCAAAATCAAACTCATGGCCGGCGATGTCAACAAAATCCAGCGTGTCGCTTATGATAGAGTCGGTGGATTCAACGGCGGGTATGCACTCCAGGACGCGAAGATGGCACCCGTCGTCACGGAAAAAGCCTTCGACGAATTTCATCTTTATGACATCGCGCGGGCCACAACCTTGCACGACCGCGAGACCAAACAGGTCGAATTCGTTCACGCTGAAAAGATGTTCGCTCCGACCATTTACGTCTATGACGGCGCGTCGGGCTATCGCTTCTCCGGCGGAGTGAACACCAGCCAGAATTACGGCGTGACCGGCAACACGAAGATCAACGTCATGCGCGAGTTTGTGAACGCGGAGAGCAACCATCTGGGCGTCGCGCTGCCCAAGGGGCGGCTGCGCTTTTACCGGCGCGACACGGACAACCAGTTGCAATTTGTTGGCGAAAACGGAATTGACCACACACCGCGCGACGAAACCATCCGCGTGACAACCGGCAATTCCTTTGATCTGGTGGGCGAGCGCAAGGCGACCAATTTCAAAGTTGACAGCGGCGAGAAGTGGATTGACGAGACTTTCGAGATCAAGTTGCGCAACCACAAGACCGAGCCGGTGGAAATCCGCGTGGTGGAGCATCTTTACCGCTGGAGCAGTTGGGACATCACCGCCAAGTCCAACGCCTTCGTGAAGACCGACGCGCAGACCATCGAGTTCCGCGCGCAAGTCAAGCCGGACGAGGAGAAAACCATCACCTACACCGTGCATTATTCATGGTGACGCGAATGCAGAAATTATGCGAACATCCATTCTGGCCGTGGCTGCCTGCGCGGTATGCCTGCGGGTTTCCGCGCAAGTTGAAACTTACGAAACGGGAACGTGGGCGGCCATCCGCGTTGCCGCGCAGGAGACCAACGGCCCGATTCACGCCGCCGGGAGCGGCGAGGCCTGGGGCCAGTGGAATTTGAACGAGAACTGGCGGCCGGGGGACAACCCGCCCTGGAATCCCTGGGGGTCCGATGACACCGCCCGCGGAGTTCCCTTCTCCATGGAAAAGGCGGGCGATGGCTCGGTCATTTCGATTTGGACGAACAGGAGCGACGGCAAGGTTTTCATCTTGACGCAACGCGGCAACATCGGCGTCCAGGGCAGTGTGAGCGGCATCGCCGGCCCGGCGGCGCTCGTCCGGGTCCTCGTGGATTCGCAATCCAACCTCTGGGTGACGGAAGCCGGCATGAACATCTACAAAGTTCCCCCCCATCAGAATCGGACGCTCGTCCATGCCATCACGCCCGGCGAAATCGGGACCACTGGCACCGCCACCAACCGCCTGCCCGTCTCGATGGCCGAAGATGCGCGCGGTCGAATCTGGTTCTGGTCCGACTTCCGTTACGTTAATGGTGGGAACGGCGAGTTTCATGCCGTGTTGATTCACGAGAACGGCGCGGTTGTCCGCCACGCGACGCTCGAAGGCCTCCCCGACGCCCGCATTTTCGTGATCGCCCCGATGGACGGCAACGCGCTCTGGATCGCCTCGTGCTACGATGGAATAGTTTCCGTGAACCTTGACACGCTCGCCGGCACGCGGATTGCCGAGCCGGAAACCAATGCGTTTTCCACCGTTCAGAACATGTTTGCCATCGGCGCAGACCGTTACGTCCTCAGCGGCAGTCAGTACGAATACCGCCGCGACGGCCTCCTCAGCACGCTCTGGCGCCAGCGCGGCGGACAGTGGACAAAAGTGATTGACGGCCTGGACATCGGCGCCGTGCCGGACCAACTCGCCGACCGCCATTGGAGCGTGACGAAGGACGGTCTGTGGCTCGGCTCGTTCGGCATGGGCGGATGGTTCGTGCCGCCTGACGACCGCCCGGCGCAGGCGATCAACTGGCAGAAGAATTCGCCGTTCGACTCCATCAACCGCTGGTTCCAACTCAAGGGCGGCCAGATGATGGGCCTGCAATTCGGGCGCGGCGCGCTCGTTGCCGACGCGGTGCTTCTCACCCAGGAACCGGCCCGGCGCGCGTCGGCACTGGTCTTCCAAGCTGCCTGCCCGCTGGTGCAAACAGAGGACGGCCGTGTGTTCGGCTTCTTGCGCGGCAGGCCAGGGATGTTCTGCAAGTGGGAGAGGTCAGGCTGGCATGAATACCCGCTGCCGGAAGGTCTTGGACCCGACTGGGGCTTTGAAACGAGCGTGGATTCGCTGAACCGGATTTGGTGGCTGCAACTTCCTGACAGCACGCGGAACTCCACGCCGTGTTTCATTTTCGATCCGGCGCGCGGACAATTCGAAAGGTATTCGAGCTATCCCTCCGCGTTGCAGGCCCAATTGCCGCGCCTGCCCGCCCTGCGCCTGGGGTCGAACGAGTATTTCGCTCCGAAGTTTTCCGCGGACGGCCGGATTTGTTTCGAGGACAGGTTTTTGAAACTCTATTACTTCAATGGCCGCGTCTGGAACGAATGGGAAAAGAGCAAAATCAGCAATCCGCAAAACTGGTATCAACCGATGGTCAATCCATTCTTCGCCACGGACGGCAGCCTCGCTGTCACGTTGAACAATGCAACCTGGAGCTTCAGTGAATTGGAAGGCTGGCGGACCAACGCCGCGGCCCGGCCGCCGGAGGAAAGCAAAATCGCCCCTGGCAGGAAGCCATTTCCCTCCGCGCCGCCGGCCGGCGCGAAATTTGAATCCACCATCACCGACAGGCTGGGCGTGTGCTGGGTGACCGCGGGCGGTCAATTATATCGCAGCGCGTTTGGATTGACGCGCGCGTGTTTCGCCGCCAACGAGCCGGAGCCGTTCGCCGACGGCCGCCGGCTGGCCGACGTTATTGTTGACAATCCTGGCAACGCTTTCTTCGACGCCACCATCCGGGGCCATCTTGAATACGTGCTCGTGCCGGCGCACGAACCGCTGCCGCACGCGACGGTGAAGCTGTTGGAAAACGGCGAGGAAGGCGTGACGCTGCAACTGGCCGCGAACATTGATTCGCCCCTTTTCAGTTGGCAAATGGACGACGCGCCGTGGAGCCAGACTGCCACCAACCGGACGCTGCGCTTCGATGAGCTTTCGCCGGGCCGGCATTGCGCGCGGGTCGTTGTGCTGGACGAACATCTGCAAACCGACCCGCAGGCGGCTGAGATTACGTTTGATGTCATTTCCGCCGCGCCGGGACAAATTCAAAAGTGGATGGCGCAGCTTGGCGACCCGGATTTTGCGCGCCGCGAGGCCGCGGTGAGGGGATTGGCCCGCCAGGCCAAAGCAGCCCTCCCGGCCTTGCGCGAGGCGCGCGGAAGCGAGAGCGATCCGGACCGCCGCTGGTGGCTGGACGCCGCCATCCAGCAGTGCGAACATTGACCAATGCAACCGGGTGGAACATTCTTGGTACGGCAGAGCTGCCGCTCTGCCCTAAAATGTTGGGCGGCTCCCGATTCAGAATCGGGACGCCCTGCCGAACACTGTATGAGCTTTCAATTCAGAGACCGCGCGGAAGCCGGGCGGCTGCTGGCCGCGAAGCTGGAGAACTACGCGGGGCGGGAGGGCCTTCTTGTGCTGGCGCTGCCGCGCGGCGGCGTGCCGGTCGCTTACGAGGTGGCCGTGAAATTGAAGGCGCCGCTGGATGTTTTCCTGGTCCGAAAACTGGGTGTGCCGGGCCATGAGGAGCTGGCCCTGGGCGCGGTGGCCAGCGGCGGCGTTTGTGTCTTCAACGATTCGGTGGTGAAGTCGTGCGGCATTTCCCGGCGGGTCTTGGAGGAGATCCTGGAACGGGAACGGAAGGAGTTGGAAAGGAGGGAACGGGCCTACCGCCGGGGCGAGCCGCCCGTCGTGCGCGGCCGGACGGTCATCCTGGTGGACGACGGCCTGGCGACGGGGGCCACGATGCGCGCCGCCGCGCGGGCCGCGCGGGAACAGCAGCCGGCCGAAATCGTGGCCGCCGCGCCGGTGGCCGCGCGCGAAACGCTGGAGCAATTGCGCCGGGAAGCGGACGCCGTCGTGTGTGTTCATGCGCCGGAGGAATTCTCCTCCGTCGGCGAATGGTATGCCGATTTCGAGCAGACCACGGACGAAGAGGTTCGCGAGTTGCTGGAGAAGGCTGGAGGCTAAAGGAAAAAGTATAAAGGCTGAAGGCTAAAGGCTAAAGTCTAAATTCAAGGAGTGGCCGGGACTTTATTTGACAGGCCAGGCCGGCGAGGAGGAACTGGAATTGGCCGCCGGGGAGTTTGGCCGGCGAGCATAAGGCCGGCGCCGGCATGATTCGATGTTCTTATCTTCATTTCCTCTGATACGTTCCCACCAATTGTCCTTCGGCGAGGACGTGGCCGTCCATCGCCTGGAGCAAATCCGGTTTTGTGAGGCCGGGCTTGAGATCGGGCTTGAGGTCACCCGCATATTTCATACCTCGCACGAAATGCCTGCACTCCGGAGCGCCGACTTGCAGTCGGCTTTGGGCGCGCAATGACGCTGAAAGCCGATTGAAAATCGGCGCTCCGAACCCGAAAGTGTGAAATATCCGGGCTAAAGTCCCTTCCCGATCTCCGATCTCTGATCTCTGACCTCTGACCTCTGATTTCCGGTTTCTGCTTTCCCAATTTCTGCTTTTCTTCGAGTCACGGCAGCCTGGCGCGATAAAAGCGCCACGCAAAATTCGTCCAGCACGGATCGCAAAAGTAAAATGGATTGCCGCCGCCGCAGGTGTTGGTAAACAGCGGCGTCCAATTCACCAGATCGGTCGAGCCATCCACGACGATGGTCTGCCCGAAAGCGCCGCTGAGGTTGAACCCGAATTGATTGGTCAAAAAGCCGCAATAACCATCGCTGGTCAAAATTTGCGGCGGCGTGCTCGGAATAGTGACCGTCAGCGTCGCCACCGTGCTGGTCACGCTGCCATAGGCATTAGTTACCACCACCGTGTAACTTCCGGCATTGTTCGTAAAAACGCAGGGCAGCGTGAGCGCGCTGTTCGTGCCGCTCTGCACCAGGTTCGTGACGGCCAAATACCACGCATACCCAAACGGTCCCGTCCCGGCGACCGCTACGGGAAAGACCGGACTGCTTCCCGCCAGCACCGTCTGGTTCGATGGCTCAAGCGTGATAACCGGTGGCGCCTGCACGGTCAGCGTTGCAACGGCGCTGGTCACGCTGCCGTAAGGGCTTTTGACGACGACCGAGTAACTGCCCGCAGTGGTGGCGCTTGAAGTGAGCACCGCGAGCGTAGGAAAACCGCCATAATGAACCTCGCGGACGCGGAAGTCGGAAGTGTCCGAAATATATAGATTGCCAACGGCATCGGAGGACACGCCGAAGGGGAAACATAGTGTTGCCATCGTGGCAGGGCCGCCATCCCCGGAGCCCCTATACAAATTAGGCCCTGTAGGCCCACTCCCCGCCACCGTTGTGATAATGCCGTTGGTTCCCACCATGCGGATGCGGTCGTTGTCATGGTCGGCGATATACAGGTTGCCGAAGGCATCGAAAGCCAGACCAGAGGGATTGCTCAGGCCGGCGTTGGTCGCCGGACCACCGTCCCCGGAAAAGCTACCACCGTAGGTGTTAACCTGAATTCCATTGCCCGCCACCGTGGTGATGATGCCGTTGGTGTCCACCTTGCGAACAACTTCGCCGTAATACTCAGAAATATAGAGATTGCCGAAGGCGTCAAAGGCCAGGCCGAATGGAGCTACCATGCTGGCGTTGGTGGCCGCGCCGCCGTCCCCGGAATAGCCACTCGTTCCATTGCCCGCCACGGTGGTTATGATGCCGTTGGTGTCCACTTTGCGAACGCGCGAGTTGTACCCGTCGGAAATATAGAGGTTCCCGAAGGCATCGAAGGCGAGACCGTTGGGACCCAGCAAGGCTTGTGTCGCGAGGCCGCCGTCGCCGAGGCTGACGGCGTTGGGCCCATTTCCCGCAAAGGTGGAGATGATGCCTCTGGTGTCCACTTTGCGAATGCGCTGGTTCAGGGCGTCTGCAATATAGAGGTTGCCGAAGGCATCGAAGGCCACATCTACCGGATAATTCAGGCCGGCGTTGGTCGCCAGACCACCGTCCCCGGAAAAGGAACCAATGGGGAAACCGTTCATCATCATCCCATTGCCTGCAACGGTAGTGATGATGCCGTTGGTGTCAACTTTGCGAACGAGTTCGCCTCGTTCGTCAGCAATATACAGGTTGCCCCAATCATCCAACCGCGCGCTGGTTGGGTAATCCAACCCAGCGCTGGTTGCCGCGCCGCCGTCGCCGCCGTCACCTCCGCCTGCCACAGTGGTGATGATGTTGTTTGACAAATTGGCGCCGTTGAACTGCCATTGGTAACTGAACGGCCCGGTGCCTCCCACTGCCACGCTGAAGTTGACAATGGTTCGCGGCAAAACCGTCTGGCCTGCGGGTGGCGTCGTCACCGAAGGCGGATACGCCGCCGTGAGGACGGCAATCTGGCTGGTGACACTGCCATAGGCGTTGGTGACCACAACCGTGTAACTGCCGGCATTGTTTGTGGACAGGGCCTGCACCGCGAGGACGCTGTTCGCGCTGCTCTGGACCAAATTGGTGGCGTTGTCATACCACGAGTACCAAAACGGCGGGGTGCCCGAGGCGCTCGCATTCAGCGTCGCATTGCTGCCGGCCAAGATCCATTGGCTGATTGGCGGTACAACGATGGCGGGCGGACACAACACCGTCAGCGTGACGACGGCGCTGGTCACGCTGCCGGAAGAGTTGGAAACGACGACCGTATAGCTGCCGGCGTTGCTCGCGCTGAGGTTGCAGAGGGTGAGCGTGGGATAGCCGGCGTAGAGCAACACTTCGCGGATGCGACCGTTGTCGGTGTCAGGGATATACAGGTTGCCCGACGCATCCAAGGCAACAGGGCCGGGATCCCAAAGCGTGGCGTTGGTCGCCGGACCCCCGTCGCCGGAACACTGTTCCACCGGTGGAGGGGGATAGACAGGAGGATTAAACTGAGTTCCATTGCCCGCGACGGTGGTGATGATGCCGTTGGTGGCCACTTTGCGGATGCGGTTGTCGCCGCAGTCCGCAATATACATGTCGCCGAAAGCATCGAAGACCACCCCGCCGGGAGACGACAGGCCGGCAAGAGTGGCTGGGCTGCCGTCTCCAGAATAGGTCGTTAGGTTCGTGCCCGCCACGGTGGTGATAATGCCGTTGGTGCCCACCCTGCGGATGCGGTTGTTGCCTTTGTCGGCGATATAGAGGTTGCCGGTGGCATCCAACGCGACGCCGAAGGGGAAGTCCAGTTTGGCGTTCACGGCTGCGCCGCCATCCCCTGAGAAGCCCGACGAGTTTGTGCCAGCCACGGTGGCGATGATGCCATTGGTGCCCACCTTGCGAATTCGGTTGTTGTATCCGTCGGCAATATACAAGTTGCAGGCGCCATCCACGGCCACGCGAGCAGGATAATAGAGGCTGGCGTTGGCTGCCGCGCCACCATCACCGGCATATCCCTGGCTGTTCGTGCCCGCGACCGTGGTGATGATGCCGTTGGTGGCCACTTTGCGAATGCGGTTATTGCCGTTGTCGGCGATATAAAGCGCGCCCGTGGCATCCACGGCAACGCCTGTGGGCATGTTCAGGCCGGCGTTGGTCGCCGGGCCACCGTCCCCAGAATAGGTCCCTTCTCTATCTTCATACGTGCCGCTCGCAACTCCATTGCCCGCCACGGTGGTGATGATGCCGTAGGTGTCCACCTTGCGAACGCGACAATTGAAAGTGTCGGCAATATACATGTTGCCGAGGGCATCGAAAGCCGCGCCGTTAGGGCAGTACAGACTGGTCTCCGTGGCATAAACCCCGTCCCCTTCGTAGCTGTTGGTGAAATTGCCAGCCACGGTGTTGATGATGTTGTTTGGGAGGTTGGTTCCATTGAGCTGCCATTGGCAGGTGAATGGGCCGGTGCCGGCCAGCACCGGGCTGAACGTGACTGTGGTTCCCGCCAGGTTCGTCTGGCTGAGGGGTTGGGTGGTGATCGTGGGCGGCGTTTGGGCGGGGAGGCGCAGGGCGCAGCAGACGCAGGCGGCGGCGGCCAAAGGGAGCCACTTCTGCACGGACTTCTTCATTTTCATCGCAATTAGGTCTCCTTCCTCAACTCAAGGCCGGTTTCCTGTCCCGTGTCCCGGAGCAAATCTAATCTAATGGTGGGTGATTATTGACAATTGTTGCCCGCCGCGTCAAGCACTTTCGACGGCTTGCGGCGGTTTTGGGTGCGGGACAGATTTCGGGAACCCCTCTCTCCGGCTCTCTCCCCGCAAGCGGGGCGAGAGAGGCGGGTGCGAAGAATTTCGTCCTGCACGCGGCGGGCTGTTTGCGGCAAATCACCGGGTC
>Ga0181518_10003910_pt1 | contig 13530 bp, 14 predicted proteins | sample PEATcosm2014_Bin_28_FD_119751 | JGI IMG/M metagenome (GOLD analysis project Ga0181518, IMG submission 119751) | Peatland microbial communities from MTU Mesocosm Facility, Houghton, MI, USA - PEATcosm2014_Bin01_60_metaG | ecosystem: Environmental > Terrestrial > Soil > Wetlands > Peat | place... | reverse complement strand
GACGCTCTGGCGCGCGGCGCCGAAGAGGTGATCAAGCCTTTCGGCCTTTCCGGCACTCAGTACAACATTCTGCGCATTCTGCGCGGCGCCGGAGCCCAAGGTCTCTGCTGCCACGAGGCGGCGGAGCGCATGCTCACTCACGACCCGGACATCACCCGCCTGCTGGACCGGCTGGAGCGCCGCGGCCTCATCGTTCGGGCCCGCGCCAGTTCGGACCGGCGGATCATCACGGCGCAGATCACGCCGGTAGGGCTGCGAATCCTCGCCAAGCTGGATAAACCCATCGAAGAATGCCACCGGCGGCAGTTCGGCCACCTCGGACCGCGCCGCCTCGCGCAGTTGATTGAGCTTCTCAATTCCGCCCGTAGCCGCCTGTAGCGCTGATCTGCGGCTCCCCCGACGGTCACGTCATTCCCGCGCAAGCGGGAATCCATCGGGCTGAAAATGGACCCCCGCCTTCGCGGGGGTGACGCCATTGATTTTCATTGCCTCGGAGCGCACGAAAATGTCGGCCTGAACGCCGGCGCCAAGGGCCGTGAGCCCGGGTGTAACCTCCGCACCCCCTTCTGCATCATATAGTCGTTGAAACGATAATCGTGATGCGCTGAAACGGACCCGAGAGCCGGACGAACCCGCCCTGGGGCCTTTCAGTCCCAAAAAACCAGGGAGGAAACCATGCCAGTGATGGAATTAGAGCGACAAACGAACAGTATTCCTGCAGGCGTGCACGGACTGTTGGAACGCCGTTACAGCCCCTATGCTTTTTCGCCGCGCCCGGTTGAGCCGGAAAAACTGCGTCTACTTTTCGAGGCTGCCCGCTCGGCGCCTTCCAGCTACAACGAACAGCCCTGGCGCTTCGTTGCGGCCAGGCGGGAGGACTCGGAGGGTTTTGGACGGCTGCTCGACACGCTCGTCGATCGGAACCAAAAGTGGGCTCGCAATGCGCCGGTGCTGGTGCTTTCCATCGCCAAATCCGATTTCACACACAGCGGCCAACCGAACCGCCACGCTCTCTACGATGTCGGCCAGGCGGCGGCATATCTTACCCTGCAAGCCACCGAACTCGGTCTGTACGTTCACCAGATGGCCGGATTTGACCCTGTGAAAGCGCGCCAACTCCTCAACATCCCGGAGGGTTACGAGCCGGCGGCGATGATGGCCGTGGGCTATCCGGGTGAATCCGAGTCGCTCCCGGAAGCGCTGCGGCAGTACGACAGCACTCGACGCCCGCGCAACCCGCTTGATACACTTCTCTTTGAAGGGACCTGGGCCAAGCCGTGGTCCCCGGCAGTGGGCGACGGATCAACAACGAAAATACAATAAACGAGGAGGGTTCAACAATGTTCGATCAATTGCTGCAAACCGACCCGAGTTGGGTGTTGACGATATTGAGGGTGGTGCTGGGAGTCGTCATGTTTGCCCATGGGGCGCAGAAAATGCTCGGCTGGTTCGGCGGCTACGGATTCAGCGGCACGATGGGCTTTTTCACCAAGAGTATGCGGATCCCGGCTCCGTTTGCCTTCCTGGCGATTTGCGCCGAGTTTTTCGGCGGCCTGGGCCTGATCCTGGGGCTCTTAACCCGCATCGCCGCCTTCGGCGTCGGAGTCAACATGCTGGTTGCCGTCGCGACGGTGCACTGGCAGCACGGACTGTTCGCGAACTGGACTGGAGCCCAGAAAGGCGAGGGCTTTGAGTATCACCTCCTGGCGCTCGCCATTGCCGCCGCGATCATCGTCGAGGGCGCCGGGGCGCTTTCCTTGGATCAAGTGATTTATCGTTTGTTAGGCTGAATCGCCCTAGGGGCCCGATTTTTTCGATAACGGTCTTTTTGTCTCTTGACAAATCCTCAAAGATAGGCTAGCATAGTCAATTGGAGCACGGTCGAGTCCCCACCTCGCCGCGGACGCTATGCGGCATCCCTGTCTGCACGCTATCCCTAAACGACCCAATCCGGTCGAGCAGTCCGCCGAGAGACGTTCGGAGTGCGTCAGGCGGCCGCCTTTTTGTCACCCACTCTGTCGGACAATATGCCGTTTCAAAGCCGTAACTTCGCTGCCGTTCACTGAAATTGACGGAACAAAGCGAGAATGTCTATGAAAACAAAGGATCGGCTCAGAAATCAACCCCCCTGACCCGTCCTTATCCAAGGAGGGGAATTCCCGGACTCCCCTCCTCGGATGAGGAGGGGGTGGGGGTGGTCCGACTTTGCGACCTTGACGTGAAACCGCGGATGTGAGATCGAGAAAGCAGCGGAACAAAGCGAGAATGTCTATGAAAACAAAGGAACGGGCTGGCGCAGACATTGCTTTTGAATGTCTGCGATGCGCCGAAGGCGCAGGTCGGACCATTCATGACGATCGCTCTAACCTGTCCCTTCGGGACATCGCAGACGCCACAAGCCGGGGTCTGCGCCAGCCGGAATTGGCGGGCTGAGAACAGGTTTTCGACGGAACAAAGCGAGAATGTCTATGAAAACAAAGGGACGGCCCAGAAAGGAGTTAGCATTTCCGGACTGCGCAAAACGAACTGGTTTTTGTCGTTCCAATCTGCTATGGTTCCGGTTCTTATATCCGCGATCTTCCGCTTGAGGAGCGCAACCCCATGACAGAGGAATGGAAGCCTTCGACCGATGAGCCGCAGCCCACGACCCTGGACCGTCGAGAATTCCTGGCTGGCGCAGGAGCCGCGGCATTTTCGTTCTCGATCATGAAACCCGTGCTGGTCCGTGGATCGCAAGCCAACTCGAAGATCGCCCTCGGCATGATCGGGTGCGGGGGCCGGGGGACCTGGATTGCCGACCTATTTCGGCAGCACGGCGGGTACGAAATCGTGGCCGCGATGGACTACTTCCCGGACAAAGTGAACCCCTTCGGCGAGAAGTTCAGCGTGGCGCCGGAGCGCCGTTACTCGGGCTTGCTGGGTTACCGTCGAATGCTGGAGGGCAAGCTGGATGCCGTGGCCATCGAGAGCCCACCCTATTTCCATCCCGAACAGGCCGCCGCTGCCGTGGACGCGGGAGTGCACGTCTATCTCGCCAAGCCGGTTGCCGTGGACGTGCCCGGGTGCCGAAGCGTCGAGGGAAGCAGCAGCAAAGCTGCGGCCAGGAACCGATGCTTTCTGGTGGACTTCCAAACCCGCACCGATCCGTTTTACCAGGAAGCGATCCGGCGCGTGCACAACGGCGAGATCGGCCCGATCCTGTGCGGCGAAGCCGCTTACTGGGCGGGGTCGCCGTTTACGCGCCCCGTGGAGCAGTTACGGGTGAACCCTTCGGACGCGGAGCACCGCTTGCGCGCCTGGGGCGTGGACCGGGCGCTCTCAGGAGATATTATTACAGAGCAAAATATTCACTCTATAGATGTTGCTACATGGATAATGGACGCGCACCCGCTGCAGGCCTCGGGCAGGGGCGGGCTGAAGTCCCGCACTGAAGGTAGCTGCTGGGACCATTTCTCGGTCGTCTTCACTTTCCCCGAGGACGTGATGGTGACCTTCGCCTCGAAGCAGTTCGGCGAGGGCTACGACGATATTCTCTGCCGCATGTACGGCACCAAGGGTGTCATCGACACCCACTACGCCGGAAGCGTGGCGATCTGGGGCAAGAACCCTTACGAAGGAGGAAAGTCGCCGGGACTGTATAAAGACGGTGCGGTGCGCAACATCGCGACTTTCTATGAGAACGTCACCGGGGGCCAATTCTCGAATGCCACTACGGCGCCCAGCGTGAGGAGCAATTTGACCACGATCCTGGGACGTACGGCGGCCTATGAACGCGCTGAGGTCACCTGGGAACAACTCCTGAAATCTGAGGAGAAGTTGGATCCCCAGCTTTACGGGCTGAAGGAGTAAAGCACTTTGAACAGTCGCCAGCGTGTCAAGGCCGCCATCGCTTTTGCTGATCCCGATCGAGTGCCGATCTCTCATGCCGTGCTTCCGGCGGCGCAACTCAAGTTCGGCCGGGCTCTGAATGAGATCCTGGCCGAATTCCGCGAAGACTTCGGCTGGGACTACATTCCGGACATGGCCCTGGCGGATTTCCCCGCGGTGTACAAGCAGGGAAGGAATACCGACGATTTTGGCACCGTGTGGAGTTCCAAATGGCTCGGCGTTTGCGGCATTCCCGTCGAATGGCCGCTTCGCGACCTGAGCCACTACGGAGAGTTCAAGTGGCCGTGCGACTTTAGCGCCGGCCCTCCCCGCGGAAGGCTTTACAGCGGGCACATGATGGGCTACGACGGCCGCTGGTATGCTCGCGGCGCGTGGATCACCTACTTTGAGCAGCTCCAGCAGTTGCGCGGCATGGAAAACTTCCTGATGGATATCGCCGGCGAGTCGCAGGAGTTCTACCGCCTGCTCGACGCTATGCTGGAGTTCAACCTGCGATGGATCGACCAGTGGACCAGCCTCGAATACGACGGCCTGCACTTTGCCGACGACTGGGGCGGCCAGACCGGCTTGCTGATCAAACCCGCAGCCTGGCGGCGAATTTTCAAACCCCGCTACGCGCAGATGTTCGAGCGGGTGCGTGCGCGCGGCATGGATGTCTGGTATCACACGGACGGACAAGTGAGAGACATATTCGGCGACCTGATCGAGATCGGCGTGCAGGTGATCAATTGCCAGGTCCCGGTGGTGGGCCACGAGTGGATCGCCAGAAACGTCAGGGCACGCGTGGCGATTCGCACCGACATCGACCGGCAGCGGGTCATGCCCCTGGGCTCAACAACGGAAGTGAAAGAAGAAGTGCACCGGACCTTCGAGGCGTGCGGTTCCTCCCGCGGTGGTATCATTGCCTGCGGCGAGGTCGGCCCGGACGTGCCGCTGGAAAACATCCGTGCCATGTACGAAGCTTTCCGCGAATACGGCACGTACTTGTAGCGCAGATTCCATGATCCTTTGGCTCACCATGTTGCATGAGAATGCGCGGCGCGCCTTGCAGTGCGGTAGCAGCAGCTACCGCCTTCGGTTCATGCGGCACATCTGCAAGGCGGTAGCTGCTGCTACCGCACTCCAAGGTGCGTGATGACTTCCGAGAAGATTGTGGTTGCCGAGGGTGACATCACCAAGCAGCAAGTGGACGCTATAGTGAATGCTGCGAACACCACCCTGCTGGGCGGTGGCGGAGTGGACGGTGCGATCCATCGCGCCGCGGGGCCTGGGCTGCTCGAGGAATGCAGACCGCTGGGCGGTTGCCGCACCGGCCAGGCAAAGATCACCAAAGGCTACAACTTGCCGGCGAAATGGGTGATTCACACCGTGGGCCCGGTTTGGCAGGGTGGCGGGAGGCACGAAGATGAGTTGTTGGCGAGTTGTTACCGGGCTTCTTTGCAGTTGGCTGTCGAGCACGGCGTTCGCGCCATCGCCTTTCCCGCCATCAGTACCGGCGTTTACGGCTTCCCCTTCGAGCGCGCCACAGCAATTGCGGTAAGAGAAGTGAAACGGTTCCTGGAAGAGACTCCGTCTCTGGAGAGGGTAGTTTTTGTGTGCTTCGGCAAAGATGCCTATGGATGCTACTTGGATAATATCTAAGTTTCAGCTCAGCGCCGACCTGCAGATCAGCACGGGTCCTGACCGGCCGGAGCGCCACGGTTCAAATAAAGGCAGCTTCCGCCGCTACAACTATTTGACTTTTCCTTGACCCCTAAGGTAATTTCATGGACGGGGCAAATAGCTCCATCCTCAGCCTATGACTTCTGAACCCAGCGTAGTGGAAGTGACTCTTGAGAGTGATCTCAAGAATCTCGAGGTGGCGGAAGAGATCGTGCGCAGAGTCGCCGGAACGGCGGGCTTCGGCGAGGAGTCCGAGCACCAGATTGAAATGGCCGTGCACGAATCGATGATCAACGCCATCTGGCACGGAAACAAGAATGACGCCAGCAAGCGCGTCTGGCTGAGGTTTGAGATTTACAAGGACCGGCTCGAGATTCGTATACGGGACCAGGGTGTCGGCTTTAGTCTCGCCGACGTACCGGATCCCTGCTCAGGCGACAACCTGTTGAAGGTATCCGGTCGAGGGATATACTTGATCCGTACTTTTATGGATGAATTCCACGTGAAGCACCTTCCCGGCTCCGGGACCGAGGTCACCCTGGTGAAGCGAATTGATCCGGCACACCAACCCAAACAAGGAGGAACCGACCGTGAGCATGAAAGCCACAATTCGACAAGTTGATTCCGTGATAGTCATTGACGTGAGCGGCAGGATCACTCTGGGAGAGGGCTGCGCGCAACTGCGCGAGCTTATTCGGGACCAGTTGAGCAAGGGCAACAAGCAGATCTTGCTTAACCTTGCCAACGTCACCTACATCGACAGTTCCGGCATCGGTGAACTCGTCAGCGCCTTCACGGCGGTTTCAAACCAGGGAGGACAGTTGAAGCTCCTGAATCTTACCAAAAAGGTTCATGACCTTCTGCAGATTACCAAGCTCTACACCGTCTTCGACATCCACGACGACGAAGCCAAAGCCATCGCCAGCTTCCAAAAAGCCTAGCGGCAGCCCGAGGCTGTGCAGCCGTTGCCGGGCCGCGCGGACCCCAGTCCCGGGGGGTCCGCGTCTTGCCTGATGACCTGGTTGAAAGGGCGAGCGTCACGACACGTAGTCCGCTCTAAGATATCCCACCATGTCGTTCTGAGTGGTCATGGGTTCTCGACCCACCCAAAGGAATGACACATCCCCCCCTCCGCACGCAGGCCCCTTTCTTCACCTTACGCATTGGGGCGTTTGATCGCGAATTTTTCCAGCCGATATTGCAGCGTACGGAAAGTCATTCCCAGCATTTGAGCGGCCCGGGTGATGTTCCAGTTTGAACGCTGGAGGGCCTCCAGGATCTTGGCCTTTTCATGTTCTTCCCAGGTTCCCTCGGGGATGATGGGACGGAGTGCTTCCTCGAAGGGTTGGGCCGGCGCGGCCGTAAGAGCCGGCGCGTGCTGAACGACTTCCGGGGGAAGATCCCCAAGTTCCACGCAGTCTGCCTCTCCTAACACCACGGCACGCTCCATGGCCCATTCGAGCTGCCGAATATTCCCCGGCCAATAATAATTCCTGATGGCTTGAAGGGCCTCCGCCGAAATCTTCTCCACTCTGCGGCCATCGACGAAAGCGGCTTTCCGCATGAAATGGTAGGCCAGCGTATCGATGTCGTCTCCCCTTTCACGCAGGGGCGGACAAACTATGGGGATGACGTTCAAGCGGTAGTAAAGGTCCTCGCGAAACTTGCCGTCTTTGACAATCTGCTCGAGGTTCTTGTTGGTGGCGGCGATAATGCGCACGTCCGTTTTGATGGCCTCCGTGCCGCCCACGCGCATAAACTCGCGTTCCTGCAACACGCGAAGTATCTTGGCCTGCATCCCCAAGCTGGTGTCTCCGATTTCATCCAGAAACAGCGTCGATTGATGCGCCCTCTCGAACAGGCCCTTCTTTTGTTGATGAGCGTCCGTGAAGGCGCCTTTCTCATGGCCGAAGAGTTCGCTTTCCAAAAGGGTCTCGGTGAGCGCCGCGCAGTTAATGGCCAGGAAGGGGCGCTCGGCACGAGGGCTGTTGCGGTGAATCTCACGCGCCACCAGTTCCTTCCCCGTACCGCTCTCCCCCAGGATGAGGACCGTGTGGGCCGTGGGAGCGACCTTCAGGACCATGCGCATCATGGCCTTCGTTGCGGGTGAGTCACCCAAAATGGCTCGCTTGAGGGTCGCCAGGCGGTCAAAAACCTCCGCCACGACTCTCAACAATTCGTCACGGTCGACAGGTTTCTCCAGATACTGGTAAACGCCCCGCCGCGTCGCTTCCACGGCCGACTGTATGGAAGGGTAACCGGTGATGAGGATGACTGCCACCGTGGGGTCCTCACCCACGATCTCGCTTAACAACTCAATGCCCGTCATTCCGGTCAAGTTCAAGTCGGTAATGACCAGATCGAAGCGACGACGCGAAAGCAAATCGACGGCGACCTCGCCGCTGGGAGCGGTCCCCGTGGCGTAGCCCTCATCCTGCAGGATGTCGTTATAGATTTCGCGTTGACGCTGCTCGTCGTCAACTACCAGGATACTCGCGGAGGTCATTGAGCATTATCCTTACGCTGCCGGGGAAGCAGCCAGCTCAGCCCGCTCAGGCTGTGAAGGATGGGGAACGGGAAGCTCGACCACCAAGTCTGTCCCAGCGTGGGCTCCCTCATCGACGAAGACCCGTCCCGCGTGATCCTCGACGATTTTCTTGGCGATGGCCAATCCCAGACCGAAGCCGGTCGCTTTGGTCGAATAAAAAGGCGCAAAGACTTTCTGGCGTTCCGTGTAGGGGATACCGGGGCCCGTGTCGGCAAAGTGCAACTGGAGGCAATCCCCGTGCTTGGGCGACTTCGTGCTTACCGCGTAAATGCGCAGTTGGCCTCCCCCCGGCATGGCCTGGAGCGCATTGGTCAGAATGTTCAAGAAACAGGTCTTCATCTGCGCCGAATCCAGGCGGAAAATCGGCAGGTCCAGCGCCAGGTCTTGTTTGATTTGGATGCCCTGGTTGCTCGCCTGCCGGCCCACCACCGTCAGCGCTTCGGTCAGCGTCGCCTTAAGGTCGCAGGGCACGAGCGTAGGGGGCGCCTGGCGTCCGGCGGTCAGCACGTCATTCACCAGGTGATTCAAGCGGCTGATTTCGTCCTTGATATTCGCCAGGTTACGTTGCAGGTCGCGCGCTACCCGGTCGTCGCCGTCCTGATGCTTGGCGCGAATCTGATCGATGGAGAGATTGATGAAATTCAAGGAGTTGCGAACTTCGTGCGCCACCGTCGCCGCGAAACGCCCCAGCAAGGAGAGTTTCTCCGCTTCATTCAGACGCTCCTGAAGCGCCCGGTTCTCCCGCAACTTTTCCACCATCTGGTTAAATGTCTGCGCCAGCAGGCCGATCTCGTCTTCGCCAGTAGACGGCAGCGAGACATACAGGTTGCCTGCGGCCACCTGCTGGGCGCCTTTCACCAGTTGGTCCACCGGCTTGGTGAAACGAAATGCCAGGTACAGCACCACGCACAAGGCCGCCAGCATCGTTCCCAGAATCCAAGTGAGCCGTTGCCGGTACCAAAGGCGCGACAGGGTCGTAATCTGGTCGCTCTCCCCTTTAATCACAGCGAACCCAATTACTTGATCGCCGAGTACGAGCGGGTACTGGATTGTAAAGGTGGTCTGATCACTCTGAGGAGAGGCGTCAAGCTCCGAAAACTCGCCTTCAAGGCGGACCGGATCCTTTTTGGTTTCGACGTGCCTCTTCGAAAGACGCTGGAAGAGAGACTTGCTCGACATCTTGAGTGGGATCTTCTTGCCGACCTCGGAACGATTGGTACTCTCCTTCACTTGCCCTTTCGGGTCGACGACGGATACGTTCTTGATGCCCAATTCCTGAAGCTTTTCCTGGTAAATCTTAAGAGCGTCGTCCACGCTCGTTTTGGGAGGAATCTGAGTTTGAGCAAGCTGGCTGACGTTCAATAGCCGCTGCGTCTCTCCGTAGATATAGTTCAGGATCTCGTGCCGATGCTGGACGTAATTCCAGGTCAGAATGGCGCTCGTGCAAGTCATGGTGACGAACATCACCAGCGCCAGACGCGTGCGGAATCGAAGGTTGAGGAGTAAGGACCGCAAAGTCATCCTCTCGCTGCTTCTCGGCTTCTCTATCCTATAAGAACGGTGACCCAGCGTCAATTGCGGGTAGCGCCGGCCATGAAATCGGCTCTCGCAACCCCCACCCCGTTGTGGCATCATAAGGAGCGTTCGCAGGGTATTCCCAGGCTTACGATAAGAGGAGAGCGTTTCCAGGAACCGACGCCCTATGCGCGAAGCACTCACCCTATTCTGTTCCGGGCTCGCCTTGTTGGGCTCTGCATCTCGCGGCCACGCCGGGGTGGCGCTTTCCACCGCCATTCCGCTCGATTTGGGGTTCCGCCAAATGTATAATCTCCAGTTCGAGGAAGCGCACCGAACCTTCAAGGGCTGGGAGCAATTGCATCCGGACGACCCGCTGGGACCTGCTTCGGATGCTGCGGCTTACCTCTTTTCCGAATTCGACCGCCTGGGCGTGCTGCAGTGGGAGCTGTTTCTAGACGATGAGAAATTCAAGCAGAGCAAGAGGCTGGCTCCCGACCCGGTAACGAAAATAGCCTTTGATGCGTCAGTGACACTGAGCGAGCAGGTCGCCGATCGTGCGCTGGCGCGGTCGCCGCGGGATGGGAACGCCCTTCTAGCGAAGGTCATGGACCTGGGGCTGCGATCTGATTATCTGGCCTTAATCGAAAAGAGATATCTGGCTTCCGTGGGAGACATGAAGAGGGCAGGGCTTCTCGCCCAGCAACTGTTGGCCCTTGACCCAACGTGCTACGATGCCAATCTGGCCATCGGAGTCGAGAACTACATTCTGGGGTTGAAACCCGCCCCGCTTCGCTGGGTCTTGAGGATGTACGGAGCGCAGACCGATAAAAACCAGGGGATCCAGAAACTCCGGCTGACGGCTGAGAAAGGGCACTACCTGCTTCCCTTCGCGCAGCTACTGCTCGCCGTTGCTGCTCTGAGGGACAAAAACAGCAATCAAGCAAGGCAACTGCTCGCCGGGCTGGTGCAGCAGTTTCCCAATAACACGCTATACCGTAGAGAACTCGAGCGGCTTCATTAGAGATCGTGGCTTGGAGCGTCCCGTAGCGCCAGCCTCCAGGCCGGCACTCACCATGCTGACCCGACAGCCTGGTGAGAAACCATTAGCCTGTCATCCTGAGGAGCCGGAGGCGGTCCTGAGTCCAACGAAGGAAGGATCTCTGCAGTTGCTTGAAAATACAACTGCCGAGATTCTTTGCTTCGCTTAGAATGACAAGACACGGGGCGACGGAGGGGGGTGGGTCTGAGCGATGCGAATCGCGGCTGTGGCAAGCGCATTTCCTGAGCATCATTACACCCAGAAAGTTCTGGTTGAGGCGTTGCAGAAGTATTTCGGCGCAAAGCTCGCCAATCCGCAGCGCTTGGAACGGATCTATTCCCACATGGCTGTGGAAGCGCGCTACCTTACGCTTCCCCTCAGCGCCTACTACGAGATCGCTTCGTGGGGAGAGGCGAACAACGCCTTCATTGAAACCGCTCAAGTGTTGGGCGAGCAGTCCCTCTGCCGGGCGCTGGCGCGGGCAGGGTTGGACGCCGGCGAGATTGCCACTCTCATTGTCGTGTCGGTGACCGGCATCGCCAGCCCCTCGATTGATGCGCGGCTGGTGAATCGCATGGGGCTGTCTCCGAATATCAAGCGCGTCCCTATCTTCGGTCTAGGGTGCGTGGCCGGGGCTGCGGGCATTGCCCGCGCCGCCGACTTCGTCCGCGCCTACCCCGGCCAGGTCGCGGCGCTGCTTGCGGTCGAGCTTTGCTCGCTCACCATCCAGCGTGATGACATCTCGATCGCCAACCTGATTTCCGCCGCGTTGTTTGGAGATGGGGCGGCGGCGGTGCTGGTGACCGGATCGGAGAGGGAGGCGGCAGGACCGGAAATCCTGGCGACTCGCTCGGTCTTCTATCCCCACACCGAACAGGTGATGGGGTGGGACATTTCCGAGAAGGGTTTCACCATCGTCTTGTCACCCGAAGTGCCGGCCATGGTGGAACGCCACTGGGCGCACGACGTGGACGAGTTTCTGAGCGACAATGGTTTGTCCCGAAAAGACATCGGGAGCTGGATTCTGCACTCGGGTGGCCCCAAAGTGCTTGCGGCGATGGCGGCTACGCTGAAACTTCCTGACCAGGCCCTCGAGGCCTCCTGGGAATGCCTGCGGAGGGTGGGCAATATCTCCTCGGTATCGGTCCTTCTGGTGCTCGAGGAGGTGATGCAGCACCGTCGCCCCGCTCCGGGAACGTTCGGCCTCCTGGGAGCGATGGGGCCGGGCTTCTGCTCGGAACTCGTATTGCTCCGCTGGTCATAACGACGCTCTGCAAATAGCACTTGATCGAGCGCCCTCAACCGTAATGGGTCAGATTTGAGACGACGCACTCTCATTTGGATTGCCCTGGTTTTTGTCTTTACCAAGCCTCTCTCCTTGTCCGCACAGGAAGCGGTGCTCGAACTCGACCCGGCGCGAACCCAGATTGAATTCACCCTGCCTGGGACTATTCGCGCGGTGCACGGGACCTTCAAACTCAAAAGCGGGACGATTCGCTTCAATCGCGCTACGGGAGATGCCGGCGGTTCGGTGGATGTCGACATGACCAGCGAGCAGAGTGACAACGTTTCGCTGGATCGCAAAATCCTGGGAGAAGTTTTGGAGACCCGCAAGTACCCTGAGGCGGCTTTCATCCCTGCCCATATCGACGGCCGCCTGGAAGCCGAAGGTGAGTCGGTACTTCAACTGAGCGGCACGTTCAGGCTGCACGGTATCGAACACGATTTCATGGTCGAAACCACGCTGACCCGGCACGGTGACCAATTGACCGCCACCACTCAGTTCCAGATTCCCTACGTGGATTGGGGTATGAGGAATCCCGGCGGCATGCTCCTTCGCGTGGGCAACCAAGTGGAGATCAATATAAAGACCGTAGGCCGCATCACCCTGCCCGCCGCGCCACACTAAAACTTCTCCCTAATCGTCGACAACCAGCGTGCTGTAGGGGGACGGCTTGCCGTCCCCGCATTTCTGCTGGCCCTGACAAGGGTAGGGCAAGCCCTACCCCTGCGCCGTGCAGTTCCGGCGGGCGCTTCGGAATTGTCTTGACAAGCCTTCTTGTGCCGCGTAATCTTCGACCTTGATTTAATGACTGACCGTTCAGTCAGTAAAGGGACGAAGCGGAATGAGTGCAAAGCATCCAACTCGGATCAGCTTCAAGAAAAAACCCTTCCGGCGCGGGCGGAAACCCAAAGAGGGACGTCCTCAAGAAATCCTGGCGGCGGCCTTCGAGGAGTTTGCCGCCAACGGCTACGCGGCCGCTCGCATTGAGGACGTTGCGAAGCGCGGAGGAATTGCCAAAGGAACGATCTACCTCTATTTCAAGGACAAGCAAGGACTCTTCCGGGCCGTAGTTCGCAGCGTGCTTCACCCGGCGTTCGAACAGCTTGCGCCGTTCGTTGCGGCGTTTCCCGGCTCCGCGGAAGAGCTTCTCTGCGAGTTGCTGGCGCGCCATTATGCTCACGTCGTGAATAACGAAAAGGCGCGCGCGATTCTCCGCCTGCTGATCGCAGAGAGCGGGAAGTTTCCCCAGCTTGCAGACATTTTCCATCGCGAGATCATCGGTCCGGGCGTATCGGCGATGCGCAAGGTGCTCGCGAAGGGCGAGGCATCCGGCGAGTTTCGGAAAAGCAAAGTCAAGGACTTTCCGCAGATTGTGGTCGCTCCCGGGGTCCTCGCCACGATCTGGAGACTGGTGTTCGGCGATCGAAATCAACTCAACTTGCAAGCATTCATGACGGCGCACGTGGAGTTTGTGCTCCACGGCCTGCGGAGAAAAGGAGAACAATCATGAAGCTGCATCGGGGATGGGCCGTGTTCCTGGCGACGTTGGCGCTTGCTCAAGCAAGCTTTGTGATCGCCCAACAGGTAAGT
>Ga0181518_10003906_pt1 | contig 13534 bp, 9 predicted proteins | sample PEATcosm2014_Bin_28_FD_119751 | JGI IMG/M metagenome (GOLD analysis project Ga0181518, IMG submission 119751) | Peatland microbial communities from MTU Mesocosm Facility, Houghton, MI, USA - PEATcosm2014_Bin01_60_metaG | ecosystem: Environmental > Terrestrial > Soil > Wetlands > Peat | place... | reverse complement strand
CGACGACCCCGACCTTATGGGCAGCCTGATCTGCCGTTTTCTGCCGATGCTTCGCGAAGACTACCCGGTGGAAGCGCACGTCCCATTCCGGGAGTGGATCGCGCAAACGCATCGTCGCGGCGTGACCGATCTCGCATGGCTGTTGGAGCAACTAGCCGGGCTGCCCGCGGGGTTGCGCGCGTTCCAGTTCGAATCCATGCAAGTGCCGCTCACCTGGCGGATGGGCACGTCGCGCGCGTCGCGCTCCCGCCTCCGGTTGCCGGTGAGGAACCTTTACCTGCACCGGGAACCCCTGCTCCGGCGCAGCGATGTTTCGCTTGAGCGCGAGCTGCATGCCGCTCCGCTTCCTATCCGGCGCCTCGGGCGGTCGGAAGCGCGCCGCATCCTGGACGTCATTCTCGACACCTCCGCGATGCGCTACCGCGAGCTATACGGCTTCAGCCATCCGGAAGAAACGCAGGTCTTCCACGCCGCCGCCGGCCGCGGCGTGGATATCTATTTCTTCGGCGTGCCGCCCGACTGGCGCCTGCCGTTGCGCGCCTACCACGGCGGCATGTTTTTCAAGAACGGCGTGCCGGCCGGATACGTCGAGTTGCTCTCGCTCTTCGAGCGGGCCGAGGTGGGCTTCAATCTTTATTACACGTTCCGCGAAGGAGAATCCGCGTGGATTTACGCGCGCCTGCTGCGCCTCTTCCACCAGGTGCTGGGCGTGACCTGTTTCTCGGTGGATCCCTATCAAATCGGCCACCAGAACCCCGAGGCGGTGGATTCCGGCGCATTCTGGTTTTACCGCAAGTTGGGCTTCCGCGCGACCGACCCCGAGCTGGCGCGCCTGGTGGAGCGCGAGGAGGCCCGCATGCGGCAAACGCCCGGCTACCGCAGCTCGCGCCGCACCTTGGAGCTCCTGGCGAACGGCTACATCCTGTACGAAATGCCCGGCACGGAAAGCGGCGACTGGGACCATTTCCGCATCCGCACCCTGGTGCAGAAACTGCAGCGCCATGGCGAATTCCCGCCGCCCAAACCGTCCGGCCTGGAATCCCGCTATCTGCGCTCGACACAGAAAGACGCGCGCCTGCGCGCGGAGTGGTTGAAGCTGGGGCAGGAGAAGCACCACTTCGATGATGTCCTGAATGCCCGAGAGGGCGTGCTCGTGAAGAAGGCGGAGCGCGAGATGCACGAAGGCAAATCCGTGAGCCTGGCCGAACTGCACCATGCCCTGGATCGTAAACGTTCAAGGTAAGAATCCCGGCGGGGCTTGCGCCCCGCTGGACCGATTGACAATCGGTCCGCAGGTTGACAACCTGCCCCACCAGGCTACCGGCTAGCCCGCCACTCTTTCAATGCACTCCGCCCCGCAAATCGCTTCCACCTGCGCGCGGAATTCCTTGTCCGGCCGCACCTTTGCCGGGACGTCCAGCAGCACCGAGAAATCCCGCGGCGCTTCCAGTCGGAGACGCACCTGGGTCTCGCCGGGCTTGCGCTGGAATAGCTCCTCCAGCGCTTTGGCGCGGTCCACGCCGCCGTTGCGGCCCAGCCAGACGCGGATCGAGATCACCGTATCGAAATCCACGCGCGCATTGTCGAGCGGCACGATGTTCTGCACCGAAAGTTTGGGCGGCCCGTTTTCTTCCGGCAGCGCCAGTGCCGTGACCAGCACCACCTGGTCTTCCATCACTTCCGGCGCCAGCCGTTCGTAGCTGCTGGCGAAGACCAGGGCTTCCACCGAGCCGGTGCGGTCTTCCAGCATCATGGTGGCCCACGGTTTGCCTTCGCGGTTGCGCTTGCGCGTGATGCCCGTCAGCACGCCGCACAGCTTTACTTCCACTCCCTTGTTCAGACCTTCGAGCGTGGAAGTGTCGTGGGTCGAGAGCTCGGAAACCTTGTCTTCGTAGCGGTCGAGTGGATGGCCGGTCACCCAGAAGCCCAGCATCTCCTTCTCGCCGGCCAGTTTTTCCTTGTCGGTGAAATCGGGCACCGTGGGAAGCGGCGCGTCGGGGTGTTCTTCCATTACTTCGCCGAAAAGTCCGCCCTGCCCGCTCTCCCGGTCGCGCCAGGCGCGCTGGCCCGATTCCATGGCGCTATCCAGCGCGGCGGTTTTCTGGCTGCGCGTCCCGGCCAGCGAATCCATGGCGCCGGAGCGAATCAGGCTTTCGATCATGCGGCGGTTCACCGCCCCCATATCGACTTTTTCGCAGAACTGGTCGAGCGAGCGGAAGCTTTTCAATTCCTGGCGGGCGCGTCCAATCGCCTCGACCGCCGATTGGCCCAGGTTTTTCACGGCGCCCAACCCGAAGCGGATGGCCTGCCCATCGGGCGTGAAACTCCAGTCGCTGTGGTTGACGTCGGGCGGCAGAATGGTAATGCCCATTTCGCGGCATTCGGCGATGTACTTCACCACCTTGAGAGTGTTGCCGGTTTCGGAGGTGAGCAGCGCCGCCATGAAATCCACCGGATAGTGCGCTTTCAGATATGCCGTGACGAAGGCCAGATAGGCATAGGCGGCGGAGTGCGACTTGTTGAACCCGTAGCCGGCGAACTGCTCCATCAACTCGAAAATCTTCTCGACCTTTTTCTGCGGCAGGCCGCGCTCCACCGCGCCCCGGATGAAGCGCTGGCGCTGTTTGGCCATCTCCTCGGCATTCTTCTTTCCCATGGCGCGGCGCAGCACGTCGGCTTCGCCCAGCGAATAACCGGCCAGGCGGTTGGAGATCTGCATCACCTGTTCCTGGTAGACGATCACGCCGTAGGTCTCTTCCAGCAACTCTTTTAACTCCGGCAGATCGTACTGCACGGCGCGCCGCCCCCACTTGCGTTCGATGAAGTCGTCCACCATGCCGCCCTGAATCGGGCCGGGCCGGTAGAGCGCGTTGAGAGCCGTGAGATCTTCCAGACGGCTGGGTTGATAGCGCCGCAGGATGTCGCGCATGCCGCTCGATTCGAACTGAAACACGCCGCTGGTGAAACCCTTGCAGAAGATCTGGTAGGTGGCCTTGTCGTCCAGCGGCAGATCTTCCGGCACCAGCACCACGCCGTGCCGTTTCTCGATGAGCCGCAGCGCGTCCTGGATCAGCGTGAGCGTGGTGAGGCCCAGGAAGTCCATTTTGAGGAGCTGCAGTTTGTCGAGGCCGTTCATGTCGAACTGCGTCACGATTTCGTCGCGGTTGGTCTTGTAGAGCGGCACCAGTTCCTTGAGCGGCTGTGGGGAGATGACCACGCCCGCGGCGTGCACCGAACAGTTGCGCGCCAGGCCTTCCAGGCGCAGCGCCACCTTGAGCACCTCGTCCACGCGCGGGTCTTTCCTGGCGGCCTCGGTGAAGCCGGGCTCCTGATCCATGGCGTCTTTCAGTTTGATATTGAGGACGTTGGGCACCATCTTGGTGAGGCGCTCCACCTCCGCGAAGGGCACGTCGAGCACGCGGCCCACGTCCTTGATGGCGGCCCGCGCGCCCAGCGTGTTGAAGGTGATGATCTGCGCCACCTGCTCGCGGCCGTACTTCTGGGTGACGTAATGAATCACCTCGCCGCGGCGGTTCATGCAGAAATCCACGTCGATATCGGGCATGCTGACGCGTTCGGGGTTGAGGAAGCGTTCGAACAGCAGGCCATATTGCAGCGGATCGATATCGGTGATGGCCATGGCGTAGCCCACCAGGCTGCCGGCCGCCGATCCGCGCCCGGGTCCCACCGGGATTCCCTGCCCCTTGGCGTAGCGAATGAAATCCCAGACGATCAGAAAATAGCCCGAGAACTTCATCTGCTGAATCATCCGGATCTCACGGTCCAGGCGCTCGGTGTATTCCGCCAGGTCGTGCTTGAGCATCCCCTTGGCGCGCATCGCTTCCAGGCGGCCGCGGCGCTTTTCGAACCCCTGGCGCGCCACGTACTCGAAGTAGGTGTCGGTGGAGTGTTCCGGCGGCACGTCGAACTTGGGAAACGGCTCCTGAATCTTTTCCAGCTCGACGTGGCAGCGCTGCGCGATTTCCCAGGTGCGATCGACGGCGTCCTCCAATTCGCCGAACAGCTCCATCATTTCGTCGCGCGTCTTGAGATAGAAATCCGGCGTGGCCCACCGCATGCGGTTGGGGTCGCTCATATTCTTCCCGGTCTGCACGCACAGCAGAATCTCGTGCGCCCGCGCATCTTCCTTGCGCAGGTAGTGGGAATCGTTGGTGGCCACCAGCGGCAGCCCGGTTTCGTGCGAGAGGCGGTTGAGTTCCGGGGTCAGGCGGCGGTCCTGCTCGAGGTGATGGTCCTGGATCTCGAGAAAGAAATTCTTGCGCCCGAAGATGTCGGCGTAGGAGTGCGCCAGGCGTTTGGCGTCGTCGTACTTGTCGGAAAGGATGGTCTCCGGAATGTGGCCGCGCAGGCACGCGGACATGCCGATCAACCCTTTGGAGTGCTGGCTGAGCAGGTCCATATCGATGCGCGGCTTGTAATAGAAGCCGTCCAGATAGGCGGTGGAGACCAGGTTGATGAGGTTGCGGTAGCCTTCCTGGTTTTCGCAGAGCAGTACCAGGTGGTTGTAGCGGTCGGTATCGGAGCGGGTCTTGTGGCCCTTTTGCGAGACGTACACTTCGCAGCCGATGACCGGATGCACGCCGGCATTCCTGGCGGCGTTATAGAACTGCACCGCGCCGAAGAGGTTGCCGTGATCGGTCATGGCGACGGCCGGCATTTTCTGTTCGGCCGTGATCTTCATGAGCTGATCGATTTCGCACGCCCCATCGAGAAGCGAATAATCCGTGTGGCAGTGCAGATGGACGAAGGGCATGATGGGCGTCTGGCTCCTAGCCGGGGGAGGCTATTCGGGAAACGAGGTACCTCTTCATTTTACTCGGGAAGAGAGGCCGAACTGGATATTTTCGCGGAGGCGTGGATCGAGAATGGGTGCGGCGAATTGGTACCAGGCGATTTTCCGGGCTCCTTTTTGGTGGACCAGCACGCCGCAACCGCGCTAGAGGAAGCCCGAAGGAGGGTCGGGCAGCTCACCGAACCGGGCGGTCCGGGGAGACGGCCAGGATGCGGTCCCGCGCAATGTCTATAGTGCTTCTTTGAGCTTTCCGCCGATATTGTTCAAAGGCCTTGCGGCCCACGCCCGTGAGACGGAGTAACGTCTGCGGCACCTTGCCACGATAGGTCTTCGTCACCTCGACGTAACCAGCCTCCTCCAGTCGGGAGAGATGGCTCGAGAGCGTGCCTTTGTTCATACCGGTTTCGTGTTGTAGATAAAGAAAGTCGCTCCGCTCCACGCAGAATGACCGGGACAACATCGCTATTGGCAGCGACTTCGCGGCGAGGATCTCAACGGGCCGGCCTCGTTGTTGATAAGAGACAACTATTCAGTTGACACTGTAAACCAAAGAATTTACAGTTAAATAGTGATCGGTGGCTTCAGACATAAAGGGCTCGAAGAGATTCATCTCGCCGCGAAGACACGCCGGATCCGCGCCGATCAGATCAGGAAGTGCGTGCGCATCCTGCAATTGCTGGACGTAGCGGAGCAACCGGAGGACATGAACATCGCCGGCTTTCGCTTTCACGGCCTGCAAGGCAACCCGAAACGCTGGTCCGTGCACGTGACAGGGAACTACCGCATCACTTTCGGCTGGTCGGGCGAAAGCGCCTTGGATGTCGATTATGAAGACTACCATTAGGGAGGGAGTTATGGAGAGAAAGAACGGCCTGCCGCCCGTGCATCCGGGCGAGATTATCAAGCAAGACATTCTGCCGTCTGCCGGCCTGTCCGTGACGGCCGCGGCAAAAGCTCTGGGTGTGTCCCGCCAGATGCTTCACGATATTCTGGCGGAGCGCAAACCTTTGTCCGCCGTCATGTGCCTGAAGATCTCGCGCCTGTTTGGCAGCTCGCCGGAAGTATGGATGCGGTTGCAGGCCGCCTACGACCTGAAGAAGGCTGAGCAAAACAGGAAAGTTATGCAACGCGTCGCACGGATCGTGCCTATAAAGGCGGTCGAAGAGCTTCGGGCCTGAGCGCTTTCACGTGCCGGCAACAGCCTAAACAGGAAAAGAAAATCACCACGTTCAGGCTGACCCGTTTCCGACCCCGTTTCCGACCGATCACCGGCGTCGCGCCCCGCGCGGGGCGCGTGGATTGAAACCGGCAGCACCAGACAGTGACAGTCACATGCGACGTCGCACCCGCGAGATAAAGTCGTCCTCTGTCGGAAGCAAACTACAGCACGGCCTGGAGGTCACATGCGACGTCGCACCCGCGAGATAAAGGCGTCCGTCACCTTTCCCCCCGGAAAGGACACCACCACCGGGGACTGGGGCAAACGGAAGCCGCACAAGACAGCGGCTTGACGTTACTCTTCGCCAGTATAGGAGCAGACCCCCGGCAGGTGTACGATAAGCAGCGTGGGCGTCGAAAACGTCAATCCTCACGAGGAACTTGCCAGGCTCGACGAGCAGATCCAGTCGGCCACCGGGCTTGCCGCACTGAAGCCGATCTTTTTGCGGCTGAACGAAATCCTGCAGGCTTTCCCCGATGATTTCGACATACAGTTGACCGCCAACGAAATCAAGCAGCGTCTGATGGCGCGTGGCACGCTGCTCAAGCAACTGGAAACCACCCCGCCGCCGTCTCCCGCGGCACCACCGCCTACACTGACACTTTCTTTCCTGGATGCCGGGGCGCCTGCGCCGGCCGCCCCAGCCGAGCCGCCGGTGCAGTTGCCATTCCCTTTATCTCCTTTATCCGGCTCCGCTCCGCCCGAGCAGCCTCCGTCCGCACCCGCCACGGAGGTTGAGAATCCGCCTCCGCCACCCGCCGGGCGTCCGGCGACCCCTCCGGCGCCGCAGCGCCCCAGGCTCCATTGGAACCGGGCGTTGCTGATCGTGCCGATCGCCGGTCTGTTGGTTGCAATGGCATGCATTTTTTGGGCGGTGCATGAAACTCGCCAGCGCCGCGCGAACGCCGCGGCCGTCGAAGTCCACCTTGCGACCACTCCCCCGGGCGCGTCCGTAACGGTGACCGGGAAACCATCGGTCGGCGGCGCCGGCAAGACCACCACCTGCACATCCGATTGCAAGCTGGCGCTCGAACCGGGCACTTACCAGGTTTCCGCGTCTTTGGATGGGTTCGAGCCCGCGGCGGGCGCCGTCACCGTGACGGCCCAGCATCCCACGGCGGTCCGCCTGACCCTCCGGCCGCTGGCACAATCCGTTCGCCTGTTGACCGATCTGGTCCAGGGCAAGGTGGTGGTGGACGATGGGCCGCCGGTCAATCTGGAGGAAGGCCAGTTGGTACTCGACAAGGTGGCTCCAGGCGCCCACACCATCAAAGTCACCGGGCCGAACGCGGACGCCTCGTTCTCGTTTGAGATCGCGGATGCGCGGTTACCCGCCGTGGCCGGCCCGGTAAACGCGCGGAACATGATCGCCGTCCTGGTGGCCAGCTTCGGAAAGCAGGCGCGCGTCGTCACCAATGCAGGCCCCTGGAAGCTCGCGGTCAACGGCCAGCCGCAAAGCGATGCCGGTCCGGCCGGGGCGGACCTCACAAGTTTTCAGCCCGGGGTGAATGAGATCGTGGTGGGCGAGGGCGGGGATCAGCGCAACATGAGCGAAAGCTTTGGCGCCGCGCCCATGTTGACCGCGTTCCTGAAAACGGACGTCAATGCGGGCACGCTGATTGTCTCGGCCGGCCAGGATGACGTGCGCGTGTTTCTGAACGACAAACAGTACCGGCGGCCCACCCAGCGCGGCCAGTTGCGCATCCAGACCCTCGGAAAGGTGACGGTCAGGGTGGCCAAGAGCGGCTTCGAGGACGAGCCCGCGCAAACCGTCGAAGTTAAGAAGGGCGCGGAAGTGCGCCTGCAGTTCGACCTGAAACCGCGGCCGCAATTCGGCTCGCTCGAAATCCACGGCGCGCCGGCCGGCGCCGAGGTTCTGGTCGATCAGAAAAGCGCCGGCACGGTGGATCCGGGCGGCGACTTCAGCCTCGGCGCCATCCAACCGGGCGACCACACCATCGAGCTGCGGCGCGATCGCTACCTGCCGAAGCGGCTGTCGCGAACCTTCCGCGCCGGCCAGGCCGTAGTGCTGGCGGCCGCGGACGTAGTCTTGGCCCCCGCGAACGGCACTGTCCGGCTGACACGCAACCCCGCATCGGCAACCATCGCGTACCGCCGCGGCGACGACGCGGAGTCGCACGAAGTCCGCGGAGACCAGATCGAGTTGCCCCCGGGCAACTACGCATTTTCAGCGAGCGCGCCGGGATTCATCGAATCGACAACCCGCGTCCAACTGGCCGCCGGCGAAAACCGCGAAGTGGTTTTCACTCTGGTTGGTGAGCGGCCGGCCGCGCCTCCACCCGTAGTGGAAAGCGGCATGGCGGATTTCGAGGACGCGCAGAGCTGGAAGAAGGACGGCGCCAATTGGGTCCACAAGGGTGGCGGATTCGTGCCATATAAGCTGCCGCCCAAGGGCGTCTTCACCTTTACGGTGGAACTCTTGAAAGGCGGCGGCGTATTCCGGGCGGGCCAGATCCGCTGGTGCCTGCAATATGTCGACGCCAGGAATTACCTGCTCTTCGAGATGGATCGGAAGAACTTCTGGGCCGGTGTGATCCAGAAAGGCACGCGCTTCGAGCGAGTCAAGGCGCCGCACAATCTCGGCAATCAGAAGGCGTTCACCATACAGATCGAGGTGACGCCGGATCGCCTGGTGCAAAAGGTGCGCGTGGGCGGCGAGTGGAAGGTGCTGGATACTTTTTCCGAGCCGGGCCGCGATTTCACCCAGGGCAAATTCGGTTTTCTGATCCAGGGGAACGACGAGATCGCGATTTCCGATTTCAAGTTCCTGCCGAAGTGACCCCGGAAAAGGGGACAGACGCAATTTGCGGGGTTAGCGAATGCGCCAGCGAAAAATGCGTCTGTCCCCTTTTCGTCCAAAGTGACGGCCTGAAGTCCACACGCATGTTATGAGACTACGGGTTCGCCGTGGACTATTGTTCCACAACTGCCGGTGCCACTTTGGTGGCCGACCACTCTCCAGAGTCGTCTAAGATCGTAGCGTGGGCTATCCCGTCCGGTTGGTCGGCGACTCGTACATTGGCCCGAAACGGCGTTGGAGGTAGCGTGGCACTGGATTAGTCTCGCGAAGTCTCCGTCACGGAGTTGAGAGTCGCGCCTTGCAGTAGGGCGAAAACTGTCCTGCCAGGAATCCCACCTGCATTCCATCGCGGGACCATCCGCATGGTCAGGTCGGTATGCGCCGGCCAATGCAAACGGAGCGTTGTGCGGAAATACTCGCAGCTTCGCACGTGTTCTCGTCAACTGTGCAACGGAGTCATTCGCGATCTCCCGTGCGAGACCCGCTACGGCTTCTGCGCGGGCCGGAAGATCCGGCCGTCCTTCATGACTTCGACGATCTTCCGCACGTTGCGCACGTCCGCGGTCGGATCCGCGCTCAGCACCACCAGGTCCGCGGCCATGCCCGGCGCGATCGTCCCTCGGCCGGCTGCCTGCCCGACGGCCATGGCGCTCACCTGGGTGGCCGCCTGGATCGCCGCCTCCGGCGTGAAGCCGCACTGCTCCACCAGCAGGATCATCTCATCCACCACGGCCGGGCCGGCATCCGCCCGGCTGGCGGAGGCCAGCCCCTGGCTGTCGGTTCCGGCGTCCACCAGCACCCCCGCATGGTGCGCTGCTCGCGTCACGGCGTAGATCCAGGGCAGAAGGCCCTTCCCGAACGCGTCCGGCGAGCGTTCCGCTCCCTGCTGGAACACCCGCAGCGTGGCATCGAGGATGGTGCCGTGCTCTTTCATCTGTTCGAGTAGCGCCGTGATCTTCGGGTCGTCCGGCCGGATGTGCGTGAAGTCGCCGAAGGCCCGCGCGCGGTAATCCGGAGGGACATGGGGCGCGGCCTCCCACACCAGGTAGGCCGTGTGCGAGACCGTGGTGGCGCCCGCCGCCACCGCGTCGCTGGGCTTCGCCGGAAACACCGTGGCGTGGGTCCACACCAACAGGCCCTGGCGGTGCGCCTCCGCCGCGATTTCCTTCACCAGCGCCGCCGGCAGGTCGGCGTACAGCTTTACGCCGGTGGCGCCCGTGGCTTTGGCCTCCGCCACCGCCATGCGGATATCGGTGGTTTCATCCACCGCCCGCATCCAGGGCGCGCTGCCCAGCATGACGCCGCGCGATGCGTCCGGCACGCGCGCGTCTTCATAGAAGAACGCCGGCCCGGCCATCAGCGCGCTGTAATATATGTCCGGCCAGCCCGGCGCATCCAGGCGGGCTTCCCGCGCCAGGTATGCCAGCACTCGCGCGTCCCCCGCCATGTCGCGCAACCCGGTGACGCCGTCCAGCAGCAAGCGGCCCAACAGGTCGCGGTATCGCGCCACGTCCCCGCTGCCTTCCGTGAGGTGTACGTGGGCGTCGATCAGCCCCGGGATGACCCACTTGCCGGCCAGGTCCTCGACCCGCGCGCCGTTGGGCACGGGCCGGCTGTCCGCCGGATAAACCGCCGCGATGCGGCCGCCCCGGATCATCACTGTAAAGTCGGCCATCGCAGCCGCGCCCGTGCCGTCGATCACCGTGGCGTGCGTCAACACCACTGTTTCCGCCGACGGTTGCGCCCGCGCAACCGACGCCAGCACCAGCACCGCCATCACCAGTCGCATGTATCCCCCGCGTCTCCAGCATAGCGTTCCCCCGGAGTCGCTCGGGACGCGGCTACCGAACATCAGGCTCGCCACCATAGCCTACGGGATGAGCTGGGTCCAGTCCAGGGTCGCGGCCAGTTGTTGGCCAATGGTTACCAGAGTGGGAATAGCCGAGAGATCGGCTTCGTCGATGTCGCTGGGGAGAAGCGGGTTGAAGCTTGTCATGACGCCGGGCCACTGGCGGTTCACGGCTTCGTCGGCCCAGTCCTCGGAGGTGTCGACCAGCGTGCTGGTGGTCCAGCCGATCACGTTCAACAGACCGGAAGGCGGAGTGTCGGAACCCGGGAAGTAACCGGTTCCGAGAGCGATCGCGCGGGTGCCGGCGGGAGTGAAGGTGTCGAACTCGAAGGCCTCGACGCAGGCTTGGTAGACGGGATTGGCGGTGCCGCCGACGCCGCCATCGAAAAAGGTGGTGGTCTGGCCGTCGATGTCGTTGATCGTCCAGTGGTCGAAATAGGTGGGTGCGCAGGCGGAGGCGACGGCGGCATCGACCAGCTTGACGGATCCGGTGGTTCCGGCGTTCTGGGGATTGTCCTTGACGAAGAACCAATTGTGTCCGTTCATCGCGGTGGCGGAGATCATCACGCCGATGGGGCAATCGTTGACAGCCCAGGAGGCGGCCGAGCCCAGGACACTCACCAGGACGTCGCGGAGGTGAGTAGGATCGTACATGAAGCCTTCGGCGACCCGCTTGGCGTCCGCGATGATGCCGGTGGGGGTGAAGATTTCTTGGGAACGGTCGGTGTAAATTTTGAGAATATCCGCGGCCGGGATGCCGGCGGCGATGGCTGCCGTAAGCAGGGCGCCGGTGGAAGTTCCGGCGCAGTAGGCGATGTGGTCGCGGGTCAGCCCGCCGAGTTGCGCTTCGAGTTTCATCAGGCAGCAGGTGGGGATGATGCCACGGATGCCGCCGCCACGGATCGAGAGAATGTATCGCATGGTTTGCGTTGCCCTGGGCTATATTATCACTCGATTCGAAGCGGATACATGAGCAGTATCCGCAATGGAAGCGGGATGACCTTGGCGCGCCCACTGGCTCCGGCGCCGGCGGGGCCGCGGACTCTTGGAAACGAAAAGTGGTAGGGACGGGCAGATTCGAACTGCCGACCTGTCGCTTAGGAGGCGGCCGCTCTATCCATCTGAGCTACGTCCCCACTGGTAGCTTCATTGTACCGTGGCGGCCGGCCTTCATCGGGCGCGCCCGCCGGCCAACCCTTTGCGGCCGATGTCGCGCCGGTAGTGCATCCCATCGAAGCCGATCGGCTCCACGGCTTGATAGGCGCGCGCGATGGCTTCGGGAAGATCGTCGCCGCCGGCGGTCACGCCCAGCACGCGTCCGCCGGATGTTTCCAGGCCGCTCGGTCCCATACGAGTGCCTGCGTGAAACACCGTGGCGCCGGTCCGTTCCGCCGCTTCCACGCCATGGATGGGCTTGCCGGTTTCGTAGGAACCCGGATAACCGCCCGACGCCAGAACCACGCAAACGCTGGGACCGCGCCGCCATTCGAGCGTGGCCCCGGCGAGTGAGCCGGAAGCCGCGGCGACCAGAGCCGGCACGAAGTCCGAAGCCATGCGGTGCATCAGCGGTTGCGTTTCCGGGTCGCCCAGGCGGACGTTGAACTCGAGCACTTTCGGGCCGGCGTCGGTCATCATCATGCCGGCATAGAGGAAGCCGGTGAATCTGGTGCGCGCGACGGTCGGGTACATCACCCGGTCGAGGATTTCACGCGTCTCAGCCTCGGTGAGGATGGCGCCGTCGCAATACGCGCCCATGCCGCCGGTGTTGGGACCCGTGTCGCCATCGAAGACCGCTTTATGATCCTGAGTGGGGGCCAGCGGAACCACGTTGCGGCCGTCGCACAAGGCGATGAAGCTGACTTCCCGGCCGCGCAGGAATTCTTCCACCACCAGGCGCCCCGTGAGAGTGTGGAGAGCCGTCTCGGCTTCGGCGCGATCGTGCGCAATGACGACGCCCTTTCCGGCAGCCAGGCCGTCGGCCTTCAGGACTACCGGGAAACCGAAACGGTCCAGGGCGCGGCGCGCTTCGGCGGCGGTATCCACGGTGACAAACGCGGCCGTCGGAATATTACTTTGTACAAAAAAGTTCTTTGCGAAAATCTTGCTGCCCTCCAGTTGCGCGGCCTCTCGATCCGGACCAACGATCTTGCGGCCGCGCGCGCGGAACTCGTCCACCACGCCGTCGACCAGCGGCGCTTCGGGCCCGACCACCGTCAGCGCGGCGTCGATCTCCTCCGCCATGCCCAGGAATGACGCGCCCGCCGGCAGGCACGTGGCGACGTGCGCAATCCCCGGATTGCCCGGCGACGCAAAGACTTCGACGCCCTTCGACTGAGCCAGCTTCCAAGCCAGGGCGTGCTCCCGCCCGCCGCTTCCCAGGACCAGGATTCTCATTTCGCTACAATCATAACAATGCAGGAGAAGTACGACGTAGTCGTGGTGGGAGCGGGTCACGCGGGATGCGAGGCGGCGCGGGCTTGCGCGCGCATGGGACTGCGCACTGCCATGGTCACGATGAACCTGGACCTCATCGCGCAGATGTCGTGCAATCCGGCCATCGGCGGAATCGCCAAGGGCCACCTGGTGCGGGAGATCGACGCGCTGGGCGGCTTGATGGGGGAAGTGGCCGATGCCGTGGGCATCCAGTTCCGCCTGCTGAATACCAGCCGCGGGCCGGCGGTGTGGTCGCCGCGCGCCCAGATGGACAAGAAGATGTACCGCGCCCGCATGCGCGAAGTGTTGGAACAGGAGGCCAACCTGCGCATCAAGCAGGCCGAGGTGGCGGCGCTTGCCATCGACGGTCGGCGCGCCCATGGCGTGTACCTGCGCGAT
>Ga0181518_10003899_pt1 | contig 13550 bp, 15 predicted proteins | sample PEATcosm2014_Bin_28_FD_119751 | JGI IMG/M metagenome (GOLD analysis project Ga0181518, IMG submission 119751) | Peatland microbial communities from MTU Mesocosm Facility, Houghton, MI, USA - PEATcosm2014_Bin01_60_metaG | ecosystem: Environmental > Terrestrial > Soil > Wetlands > Peat | place... | reverse complement strand
GTCCTTTCTGCGCCGTGGCTCCGGAAACAAAGGACCGATCAACTTCCACTGCTCGTCGCTCAACAGCTTCTGCCGCTTCTTCATGACAGAAGCTCAACACTGCATCCGCCTCACAAGTAAGTGCTTAACTTGAGGCCGAACCTATTTTTGAAACACGCTCTACTAACAACTGATAACTGACAACTGATAACTGATAACTGACAACTGATAACTGACAACTGATAACTCACAACTGATAACTCACACCCGCGGCAGATCCTCGCTGGCGATCTTGTTGAACTCGGTGTGGAAGACGGTGAGCGCCTTCTGCATCATCTCCGCCTCGCGCTGGACCAGAATCAGGTTCAGCGACCCCGGAATCATGCCCTGGTTGGCGTTCTCGATGGCGCCCTGGTGGATGGAGGCATTGGCTTCGAGCGCCGGCTTTACTCCCGCTGGCGCGAGATAGCGGTTGGCGCCCTCGGGAGTCAACTCGGCGCCATGAGGAAAGGTGAAGACCCCCACCGTAGCCACCACGCCGCCGGCCACCGAGAGCACGCCATCCACGCCCACCGACACCTCGCCGGGAGGGACGGGAATCGGCTGGCCGGTGGTGGAGAGCACCGCATCGCCCGCCGCCGTAACCAGTTGTCCGCCGGGAGTGCGGTGAAAGCCGCCATCGCGGGTGAAACGCGGGCCGTTAGAAGTCTGCACCTGAAAAAACCCCTCGCCTTCGATGGCCAGATCCAGCGGATTGCCGGTCTGATCGAGCGCGCCCTGGCCCATGTTCAGCCGGTCGCCGCCCAGCAGGCCGAAGTTGTTCACCGTCCGCCCCAACTGCGAGTCCTCGGCGTCAGGCCCCAACAGCACCGAGCGGAAGTACTCCTGCTCGGCCCGGTAGCCGGGGGTCTGGGCATTGGCCAGGTTGGTGGCCGCGATATCCAGCGCCTGGGTGCGCGCCACCAGTCCGGTCATCGCCGCATAGTATCCGCTGTCCATGGCGTGCATCTCCTGAAGGTAAGGAACGATGCAGGTAGAGGACCGGAAAGCGGAGGAAGGGATTAGAGCATGATTAAGAAAGGGGATGGGAACAGTGCCAGAACCGGACAAACGAAGAAGGCGCGCGTTAAATAAGGCCAAAATGACGCAAGCCGGCAACATACCGGCATAGCTTCACTCAATCCAAGCCGGAAAGTTCCTGCAGGCCATTGATCCCCCAGGCTGCCGCTGCGGAGATCTGCTCCAGGCCATCGCTCCCCCGGGCTGCGCCGGAGGTTTACTGCCAGACCATCGCTCCCCCGGGCTGCGCCGGAGGTTTACTGCCAGACCATCGCTCCCCCAGGCCGCGCCGGAGGTTTACTGCAGGCCATCGCAGACGACGGTTACGGCGAAGCTCAAGTCCTCGAAGCGGTAGGCATGGTTCAACTGGAACTCGGGGGCCTGGACGTGGAGTTTGTAATCCCGGCCGGTGATGACGGCCGGAACCGACAGGCCGCAATTGGCGGCCAGGTCCGGGACCTTGCTCTTCCAACTCCCGGCCAGCATGTTGCAGATCTCGCCGATGGCATCCTTGACGGTGTCGTCGACCTCAGAGAACTCCATGCCCGTCATGTGCGCGGCGATCTTCATGGCCGCGGTACTGCCGGAACGGAAGACGCAGGCTCCGCTCAGCAACCCGCCAAAGCCCACCACCGCGGTTACCGACTCCGGCTCCTGGACCATGGGCGATGAGTCGCGCCGGCAATTGACCCCCAGCATCAGTTGAAAGACCTCTTCCACGCTCGCATCCAGGTTCCTGGGATCGGAGACCAGTTGCACGGATTCACGCAACGAGACCGCCATGGTATGCTCCATTTCGTTTTCGCCGCCCCCTCGCTCCAGCGCGATGGCGGCCTTCCGCACTCTATTCAACAGCACACTGCCGCCTCCCGGCTAGGCCGCATTCAAGAGCGGCAACACCCGTTCCTTCACCTGTTCGGCCGTAAACGGCTTGCGGATATATCCCTGCGCCCCGGCCAGGATGGCCTGCTTCACATGCTCCTCGCTGGACTCGGTGGTGATCATCACCACCGGAACGCCGGGGGCCAGGTTCTGCGCCCGGATCTGGCGCAGAAACTCCAGCCCATCCATCGAGGGCATGTTGATATCGGAGAGAATCAGATCCACCTGGTTGGACTTCAACAGATCCAGCCCCTCGGTGCCGCTGCCGGCCTCGTGCACCACCAGAAGGTCCAGGCCCGCCTGGCGGAGCGAACGCTCCACGATCTTGCGCATCACCGAGGAATCGTCGACGATCAGGGCTCGAATTTCACTCATGCCCAGCCACCTCTGCTCTAGTGTCTATCGGCCATCCTTCCGAACTCATGAGACGATTATTCCTCGGTCCGCTCCGGGCGCTGCTAGTGCGAGCCGATCGAACAGATCAGGTCCCGGATCGAAGCGGCCTCCGGCATAGGCCCGCTCTGGGGACGCTGCCACATGCGCAGCCACAGGCAGTCGTGAGCCCGGACCAGGCGAGACTCGACCGGCCGCGCCCTTTCAATCGATTTTGCCAGCGCGTGGACCACGGCCTGCTCCGAGCCGGCCTCGATCAGCTCCACGGGGGGAAACTTGGCGCTCAACATGCGCGTGTGGGCGGGGCGGAAGAGCGATCCCCGCACCAGCCCGCTCTCCACCCGCAACCCGGTCATGCGCTCGATGGCCAGGGCCATCACCGGGTCCAGCCGGTCTTCAAATCCCAGGTAGAGGAGCCTGCCCGCGGCCACCCGCAAGGGCAGCGCGCCAAAGGCGTCCACGAACAACCGGGGCAGCAGCGCGGTAAGCCCCTCAGCATCGTGAAACTCCATGGGCAGCACCGGACAGGTCCATTGCAGGCCCAATGCCCTGGTCACCAACTGCTCGCTGACTCCCTGCAGGCGCACCAGCCAATGACCCAGCCGGCCGGCTCCGGCCACCTTCTGAGCGTCCAGCGCCTGGCGCAACTGGCCAGAGGTGATCCAGCCCTGCTCCAGCATCACCAGTCCGAGCGGAATACGATGGCGGTGGTTCTCCTGCGCGCTGCCCCTGGCGTCCAGCTCACGCCGAACCGCCGCCTCGACCCGCGCCGCCGTGCATGCGGCCGAGCAGTTCCAGCCGCCTTCAAAGACCGGCGCCGCGCGGCTCCGCCAGAGGTGCAGCCATCCTGAGCCGCAGCCGGGATTGGCGCAGATTTCCATCATGCCCAGCCGCGACCCCACAGGAGCGCGGCCCAGTCTGCGGGGCCCGCCCCCGATGAGCCCGGCTACCGCCGGCGAGGGGGGATCGAAAGACGCCTCGCCGGACCCACGCTGCCCAGGTTTGAGGGTCAGAAGAGGCATCGTATGCTCTCCAGCCGCTTCCTGGGCGCGGCCACCTCGGTCACCCGCAAGCCGAAGTTGCCGTTCACCAGCACCACCTCGCCGCGGGCCACGATCTTGTCGCCGACAATCAGGTCCACGGGGTCGGCTACATGGCGGTCCAACTGCACCACGTCTCCCGGTCCCAGGTCGAGGATCTCGCCCAGCGGCATCTCCCGGCAGCCGAAACGCAGGGAGGCGTCGAGCTCGACATCGAGCAGCAACTCAATTCCCGGGCTCAAGGCTGCGCCCGGGCTCGAGGCTGTATCCGGGCTCGCAGCTGCCGGCGGACTCGAGACTGGCTCCGGGGCGGACGCGGCGGCCTGGTCAGTCCCTGCCTGGGCCTTGGCTTGCCGCGCCGGCTTGGAGGGGCGCACCTCGTCCTGAACCAGAATCGCAAAGGCGCGGTCGCCCGACTTCAACTGGAAGGCGCAGGATACCTTGCTCTCTCCCTGGGTCTGCTCGAACTTTTCCACGCGGCACTTCACTCCGGTTTTGGCCAGCAGTTCCCCGGCGGCGGCATCGGCCACCTCGCGCAGCAGTTCGCCCCAGCCGGCTCTTTGGTCCACCCCCTCGCCGACCAGCGGCGACTCCAGAATCCTGCCGTCGAGGACCACGGCGAAGCGTCCCTCGCGCTCTCCCGAGAGGGTGGCGGCAAAGCCGAAGGAGCCCTCGGCCAGCGGTTTGGGCAGAGACTCGGCCAGTTCCGGCTCTCCGGCCAGGGCCTGCGAGAACAGGGCCGCGGCCACGCTTGTCCAACACTCGAGATAGGTTTTCATGCCTCAGCTTCCCCAATACGGCGCTCGATGCGCGCCCCGCGATGCGCTCCCTGCCGGATGGCCTGCGCCCGGGAGAGCGGCTGGCCGCCCACCCGCAACACGGGCAAGGTGTTGGCGGGCATATCCAGGCGGAGAACCGCGCCCGGCTCCAGGTTTTCGATCATGCTCGCCGGCAGGCGCACGGTGGGCAGTTGCAGGGAGCCGCCCACCAGAATCCGGCGCGCCGCCACCACCATCCGCGCCCGGGTATCGCCGGCGTGGCGGCGGTTGCGTCCCCAGTCCGAGGTCAAGCGGCGCAGGATGGTGTTGGCCACCACAGCGGGAAAGGCCAGATTGAGCAAACCCGAGCTGTGCGGCATGCGAATCTCGAAGCTCAGGCAGAGGGTCTTTTCCGTAACCGACATGACGCGCGCCACCTGGGTCTGCATCTGGCGGCGCTCGAAGTTGAAGCTCAGGCCCACCTGCTGCCAGGCAGCGGTCAACTCGCGGCAGATAATCTCCACCACCGAGCCCAGAATGGATTCCTCGATGTCGGTGAGTTCGCGCAAGGGGCCGTCCCGGCCCTCCCCGCCCAACAGCAGGTCGATGATGGGAGGGGCCAGGGCCAGGTCCAACTGCAGCACGGAGAGCGCTCCCAGCGGTTCCAGGCGCACCGAAGCCACATAGCTGATCTCGGGAATGCGGAGCAGGAATTCATTGAACTGGATCTGCTCGGCCGAGACCAGGTTGACCTGGAAGCGGGTGCGCAGCCAGGCGGCCAGGTTGTGGGTCAGGTTGCGGGCAAAGAGGTCGTTCAACATGCTGATGGCGCGCAACTGCTCGTTCGAGATCTGCCCGGCCGAGGAGAAGTTGTAGGGCACGACCCGCGCCCGCGCCTCGGTTCTGGAGGCCTCCGGCGCGGAGCTGCGGGCAGCCTCAAACAGAGCATCAATCTCATTCTGCTTGAGCGTCTTTTCCATCAATCTTGCCTCTCTCCACTTCTGCCGTACTTGATCGCTTCCCTGCCTGGCCTATCCTGTTGATTGCATCCTGCCGGCCCGTCCTCTTCGCATCCTGCCGGAGTGCGCGGCGGACAAGGCCGCTCAGCGCCGCTGCCGCTCGGACGGCTTGCGCGGGATGGTCCGGTCAAAGACCCCGCGCGCGGCCAGATCTTTGAGCGCGGCCCGCAGATGCACCACGGCCGAGGCATGCACCTGCGAGACCCGCGACTCGACCACCCCCAGGGCCAGGCCGATCTCGCGCATGGTCATCTCCTCGTAGTAGTAAAGGGTCATCACCAGCCGCTCCCGGTCGGGCAGATTGGCGATGGCTTCCCCCAGCCGGTCTTCGAGTTCTCCGCGCAGGCAAAGGAAGAGCGGATCATCTTCGGGGCGGCCGGGCACGTAGGCCAGCTCCTCCTCGCCCGAATCCTCGTTGCGCTCCATGTGCAGGGTGCCGATCTCCAGGCCCTTCAGGTCGCCCAGCAGCTGCTGGTAATCCTCCAGCTCCAGCGCCATCTCCGCGGCCACCTCGGCCTCGCCCGGGGCGTGCCCCATCCTGGCCATCAGCACCCGGATGGCCTCTTCGACGGCGCGGCCCTTCCTGCGCAGCTCGCGCGGACTCCAGTCGAGAGTCCTCAGGCTGTCCAGAATCGCTCCCCGGATGCGGAACTGCGCATAACTGCGAAACTGCACCTTCTTGGCGGGATCGAACTTGGCGAAGGCATCCATCAGCCCCACCACACCGGCCGAAACCATATCCTCGATGTCCACATGCTGGGGCAGGCGCTCGTGAATGCGGCGGGCGAGAAAGCGCACGATGGGCAGGTGCTCGAGCAGCACCCGCTCCTGCTCGCCGGTGAGCACCGGGACCGCCGAAGCGGCGGGCGGATACCCGCATCCAGCCGCGCCCCGGCCCGCTCCCCGGCGCAGGACGCCCTGATTCCTTGCCGCGGCCGCCGTTTCTACTCCCATTGCCGTCCCCTTCGCCGAAGCACAGACCTTCCAGCGGTCCAAATTCCCGCCGGGCTCCCGCCCAGGTTCCCACCCGGCCCTCAGCGCACCGTTCCCACCGGGCGCAGGCGGATCTCGGGAGGAATCTCCCCGGCGGCAACGACCGCCAGACGGGGCACCACGGGCTCCAGCCAGCGCTTGACGTGATAGCGCGCCGGACTAGGGCAGAGAAGCACGGGAAGCACCGCAGCGGAGTTGGCGCCGATAAGTTGCCTCACAGAATCGGTGAGGCGGCGAACCAGAGGGGTTCCCGGATTTGCCTGGGCGGAGAGCAGGCGCTGGCCGGTCTCCGGAGACAACGTGGAGAGAATCTCCTCCTCGAGCGCCGGGTCCAGCAGCAGGACCGGCAACTGGCCCTCGCCGTCGAGCAGGGGGCGGATCAGCCGCCGCCCCAGCGCCTGGCGCGCGGCCTCGACCAGGGCCACCAGGCTCTTGTTCACCGGCGCGGCCTCGATCAGGGCCTCGAGAATCGCGCCCAGGTCGCGGACTGAAACCCGCTCGCGCAGCAGTTGTTCGAGGACCCGCTCCACTTCGCCCAGCGTGAGCAGCTTGGGCACCAGCTCTTCGAGCAGCTTGGGATGGCTTTCGTTGAGGGAATCCATCAGCCGCTTGGTCTCCGCCCGGCCCAGCAGCTCCCAGGCGTGCTGGCGGATGAGCTCGCCCAGGTGGGTGGTAATGACCGTAACCGCGTCGACCACCGAGTAGCCGGCGGCGATGGCCTGGTCCTCGAGCGCCGGAGCGATCCAGATGGCCGGAACCCCGAATGCGGGTTCGCGCGTTTCCTTCCCCGTCAAAGGCCGGCGGCCAGCCTCGCCGGAGACGGCCAGCAACTGCGGCCCCTCGGTCTGCCAGCGGCCGATCTCGATGCCGCGCAGCGAAAAGAGATACTCGCGGGGCCGGAGGCGGAGATTATCCGAGATGTGCACGGGGGGAACGAGAAAGCCCATCTCGGAAGAGAGGTGGCGGCGCAGGGAGCGGACGCGGCTGAGCAGTTGCCCGCCCTGCTTCTCGTCCACCAGCGGAATCAGCTGAAAGCCGATCTCCAGGGTCAGCTCTTCCAGGCGCAGAAGCGAAGCCAGATCGGAGCCCTGCGCCTGCTCGGCCTTCTTCTTGTCGACGATTCCCAGCTCGGCCGGAGCGGCCGTGAGGAGGCGGGCAGAGGCGCGACGGCCGCCCCAGTAAAGCGCCGCCGCAACGGCCAGAAAGGCCAGCTTGGGCAGCCCCGGAATCAGGCACATGGCCGCCGAGACCAGGCTGGCCAGGTAAAGAGTGCTCGGCTTGGCCAGTAGCTGCTGGTGGATCTCGCCCCCCAGCAATCCCGCCGAGTTGGCCCTGGTCAGGGTGATGCCGCCGGCCACGGAAACAAGAAGCGAGGGAATGATGGTGACCAGCCCGTCGCCCACCGTCAGCACGGTGTAGGTGCGCGCCGCCTCGCCCAGCTCGATGCCCTGCTGCAGGGTGCCGATCAGCAGGCCGGCGACAATGTTGATGAAGGTAATCAGAATGGTGGCCAGCGAGTCGCGCTGATTGAAGCGCGCGGCGCCGTCCATGGCGCCGTAGAACTCCGCCTCGCGGGCGATGGCCTGGCGGCGGCGGCGCGCCTCGGCCTCGTCGATCAGCCCAGCGTTCATGTCCGCGTCGATGGCCATCTGCTTGCCCGGCAACGCGTCCAGGGTGAAGCGGGCGGTGACCTCGGCGGTGCGGACGGCCCCATGCGAAACGACTAAAAATTGAATGGCGATCAGGGCCAGAAAGAGCACGAAGCCAACCACGTAATTGCCGCCCACCACGAACTGGCCGAAGGCCTCGATTACCTTTCCCGCGGCCGCGGTGCCCTCCTGGCCATGCAGCAGGATGCGGCGGCTGGAGGCGATGTTCAGAGACAGGCGGAAGAGGGTCAACAGCAGCAGCAGGGTGGGAAAGACGCTCAGCTCGATGGCCCGGCGGATCTGCACCGCGGAAAGGAAGACGATGATCGAGGCGGCTATCGAGAGCGCCAGCAGGAAGTCCAGGCCGGCGGCCGGCAGCGGCACCAGCATGACGAAGATGACGCTGATGGCGGCCAGCGGCAGCAGGACCTCGCGCAGCCGGTGCCAGATGGAGTGAGCCGGCAGGGAGCCTGCGGCCAGGGCTGTGGTGCTCATCGGGGACCTCCTCTAAAGGGCGGAGCGGCGGAGCCGGGCCGTGCGGACGGTGAGGCCGCCTGGGCCTGGGCTCTGGCTCGCGCGGCCGTCTCGCGGCGCTCCCGCAGCTCGACCTCCAGGCGCTGGCGATAGAGCCAGGCAAGGATAGCGGCCACCGCGGCGTAGAGATCGACCGGAATGGGCTGGCCCACCTCGACCGAGCGGTAGAGGGAGCGGGCCAGGGGCGGGTTCTCGATGATCGGCACCCCGGCCCAGCGGGCCTCGGCCTTGATCTCCTCGGCCAGAAGATTGCGGCCCTTGGCCACCACCCTGGGAGCCTCCATGGTGCCGAAGTCGAAGCCCAGGGCCACGGCATAGTGGGTGGGATTGGTGAGCACAACGGCGGCCCTGGAGACGTCGGCCTTGACCCGGCGGCGGCGCATCTGGCGCTGCAGATTGCGGATTCGGCCGCGAATCTGCGGGTTGCCCTCGGTCTCCTTGAACTCCTCGCGCATGTCCTGGCGGCTCATCTTCAGCCGCGACTCGCGGCTCTGCCACTCGACCAGGTAGTCGATGGCCGACCAGCCGAAGAGCAGCCAGGCGGCGGCCAGCAACAGGCCATAGACGTCCCAGCCGAGCCGCTCCAGCCGGACGGTCGAAAAGGGGGGCAGAGTCAACTGCCTGCCGATGCGCTGGACGGCAAAGACGGCCAGCAGGCTGGCGGGAAGTAGAGACTTGCCCAGCCGGGCCGCGGCGCGCAGCGAGAAGAGGTTCTTCAGGTTGGCGACGGGGTTGATGCGCTCCGGCTTGAAACCCACCGCCCCGGCATAAAAGTTGACTCCGCCGGTCTGGAGAATCCCCGCCGCGAGAGCGCCCGCGGCCACCGCCGCCATCACCACCCCCGGGGCGCCGAGAACGGAGAGCGACAGCCGGCGCACGGCGGCGAGCGTGGGCGCCATCTCGGACGGCTCCCAGCGGGCAGGCGTCCCGAGAGCGAGAAAGGCGGCAAAGGTTTCCCGCCAGGCAACCAGCGTGCGGGCGCCCAGCACCCCCAGCGCCAGGACCCCGGCCAAGGTTCCAGCCGCGGTCGAAAGCTCGCGGCTGTGCAGTACGTCGCCTTCCTTGTGAGCCTTTTCGCGGCGGTGCTGGGTGGCCTGTTCGGTGCGCTCTCCGGGCATGGGCTATCCTCCCGCCAACTGGCCGGCGGGGGCGATCAGCCGCTCGGCCAGGTCGAGCAGGCCTGCGAAGCGGGCCTCGATGAAGCGCGGCCACAGGGCTAGGGAGCCGGTAAGGAGAGCAAAGCCGGTGAGGGTTTTGAGCGGCACGGTCAGGTTCATCACCGGCAACTGGGGACTGAGCTTGCCCAAGAGAGCCACAGCCACCTCGACCAGCATGGTTGCGGCCAGCACCGGCGCGGCCAGCTCGACGGCGGCCAGAAAGACGCCGCCCGCGGCGCGCACGATGCTTAACGCGGTCAGCGGGGCCAGGGCGTAGCTGCCCAGCGGAACCGCGCGGAAGCTGCGCACCATGGAGGCCAGCAGGATGCGGTCCAGTCCGGCTCCGAGCACCACCAGCGTACCCAGCAGTTGAAACAAGTCGCCCAAGAGCGGAGTCTGAATGGCGGAGTTGGGATCGAGCAGATTGACCAGCGAAAAACTGAATTGCAGGCCGGCGATCTGGCCGGCAAAGAGGAGCATCTCATTCAATAGCGCGAGCACCAGGCCATAGACCAGTCCCACCGCCAGCTCGCCCAGCAGGGCGGAGAAGCTGATCGATATTTTGGCGCTGGGCAGCGCCGCCACCAGCGGGGCCAGCAGAAATGCCACCGCCCCGGCAAAGACCGCCTTGGCGCGAAGGGGGAGCGCGGTCGAGGAGAAGAAGGGAGCAAAGGCCACCATCCCGCTCACTCGCACCAGAGCCAGCGTCATCGCGCTCAGAAAGCTCGTCCACTCCGGCATCGCAAGTCTTCCTTTAGCCGCTAGCTGCTAGCCTCTAGCTTTTGTTCGTTGCACTCATAACTAACGCGCTGGCTCCTAGTCGTCCGCAAACCTCAATCCAGCTAGAAGCTAGGAACTAAAAGCTAGAAGCTAGAAGCTGTTTTCAACCCAGATACCGGTGAAAATCGGTCAGCAACAGCCGCGTGTAGGCCGCCATCCGGCCCAAAAACCAGGGCATTCCAACCAGCAGAATCAGGGCCACCGCCCCCAGCCTGGGGACAGAGGTGAGCGACTGCTCCTGCAGGCTGGTCAGGGTCTGGAAGAGGCTCAAGATAAAGCTCAGCAAGGCGGCGGCAAGCAGCACCGGCGCGGCCAGAATAATGGCTTCTTTCATCAGCTGGCGGAGCAGTTCGGCAACCAGGTCGGGGGTCATGGGCGTTCCTTTCAAAAACTCTTCAAGAGCGAGTTGGCCAGCAGGTTCCAGCCATCCACCATCACAAACAGCAGAATCTTCAGCGGCGTCGAGATCACCACCGGGGGCAACTGGAACATGCCGATCGAAGTGGTGATCGAAGCGGTGACCATATCGATCAGCAGAAAGGGGAGAAAGAGCACCGCGCCGATCGAGAATCCGGCCTTCAATTCGGAGAGAATGTAGGCCGGGACCACCACCCGCATGGGCAGGTCGTCGGGCTTATCGGGGCGCGGAATCTGCCCGGCGGCGGTAAACAGGGCCAGGTCTTTTTCGCGCGCGTAGCGGAGCAGGAAATGCTTGACCGGCTGGGCTCCCCGGTCGATGGCCTCCCAGCCCGTCACCTGGCCGGCGCGATAGGGTTCAACGGCCTGCTGGTCGACCTGGTTGAGCACCGGAGTCATCAGGAACCAGGTCATCATCAGGGCCAGCCCCATCAGGGTGGGGTTGGAGGGCGCGGTCTGCGTACCCAGCGCCTGGCGCAGGAAGTGAAAGACCACCAGCAGCCGCACCAGCGGCGTCATGCACATCAGAATCGCGGGCAGCAGCGTAATCAGCGTCAGGACCAGGAGAATCGTCCACGGAGTCGAATCCGAGGGATGGAGACGCTGGCTGAGATCGGGAATGAGAGGCGCGGGCGCCGCGGCCGCCACCCGCGCCGCGGCCCACAGCGCTACCATGAGACCCTCGCAACCGGAGCCGCGCTGGGGCGAAGCGGCGTGGTCGAACGCCCGGGACTAGCGGGCCTGGACGGCTCATCGAGCGGATAGAATGCCGGCGCGCCCTCCGGCGAGGTGGCCACCAGAAACCGCCGGCCCTCAGCCTCCACCAGGGCCAGAGACTGCCGCGGAGCCAGCGCAATGCGCTCCAGCAGCGCCAGCCGGGGCCGCGGGCGCGGCGCGATGCGCAGCCTCCCGAGCAGCCAGCCGGCCAGCCCGCCCGCCGGAGCGCCAACCCGCGCCGTTCCCGCGTTCTCATTCTGTTTCATCTTCCGGCCTCTCCAGCTCCGCTTTTTCAGCGCCCCTCGTTGCTCAAATCGCCATCCATACCCGTCTGTCCATCCTCTTGAGGGACTAGGGAATAGGGACTAGGGACTAATAGCCGGAGAAGAACTGGTTTGTCCTATTCCCTATTTCCTAGCCCCTATTCCCTATTCCCTATTCCCTGGTCCCTGCTTTTCAGGACAGCCGGGTAATCCGTACTGCCAACTGGGTATCGACGACCTCGAACTCGCTCCAGGCCAGTTGCACCTTGCCGGAGGCCAGCGGCACATCCTCGCCGTGGGCCCATTGCGACTCGATCACCTGGCCCGGCTCAAGGGCCAGCAGTCCGCGGACGCGAAACTCACCTACCGGGACGCTCACACCCAGCTCGATCGGCAGCCGCGCCACCGGTGCGCTGAGCTGAATGAAATCTTCCACTTCCGGCCGGTGAGGCGAAGGCACCAGCGACTGTTCGCCGGCCGCCTGGTCTGCACCAATGGCCTCGGGCTTGCGCGGCAGCTCCGTGCCCGGCGCCGGCAGTGGATGTGCGGTAGCCATGAACTGAGCAATCATGCAGAAAGGTGACCAGAAGGAGGACAGAAGGATTGGAATGGGTTAAGAAATGCGCGGTTCCGATTCCACGGCCTGCAACCTTTGAAACCCGGCAGTAACATCGCTGCTACACTGGAAGATGAGATCAACATGCGGTTTTCCCGGCCCCGTGCGCGCCGGAAGCCGCAACGAATTGAGGTTGGGAAGTATGCCGGACGAGAAGGGGAACACGAGCTTCACGGGAACCAGCCTGCGCCTGAAGGTGGGCCTGGCGGAGATGCTCAAGGGCGGCGTCATCATGGACGTGATGAACGTGGAGCAGGCCCGCATTGCCGAGGAGGCCGGGGCCACCTCGGTGATGGCTCTGGAACGCGTGCCGGCCATGATCCGCGCCGAGGGCGGAGTGGCCCGCATGGCGAAACCCAGCCTGATCAGGCAGATCATTCAGGCCGTCTCCATCCCCGTCATGGCCAAGGCCCGCATCGGCCACTTCGCCGAGGCCCAAATCCTCCAGGAACTCGGCGTGGACTTCATCGACGAGAGCGAGGTCCTCACCCCCGCCGACGAGGCCCATCACATCGACAAGCACGCCTTCACCACGCCCTTTGTCTGCGGCGCGCGCAATTTAGGCGAAGCCTTACGCCGCATCGCTGAAGGCGCGGCCATGATCCGCACCAAGGGCGAAGCCGGCACCGGCGACGTCGTCCACGCCGTCCGCCACATGCGCCAAATCATCCGCGAGATGCGCGCCCTCACCGTCCTCAGCGAACAGGAACTCTACGCCGCCGCCAAAGACCACCAGGCTCCCTACGAGCTCATCCGCATGGTCGCGCTCGCCGGCAAGTTGCCCGTGCCGAATTTTTCCGCCGGAGGCATCGCCACCCCCGCCGACGCCGCTCTCATGATGCAACTCGGCGCAGAGGCCATCTTCGTCGGCAGCGGAATCTTCATGAAGGAGCGCGCCACGCCTCTCGATGTCGAAAACGATCCCAAAGAGCGCGCCGAAGCTGTTAGCCGCGCCAAGGCCATCGTCGTCGCCACCACCCACTTTAACGACCCAAAAATTCTTGCCGAGGTCGCCGCGCAGGTCACCGGAACCATGAAAGGCCTCGCCGCCGCCGCCATCGAAGAGAAAGACCAACTCCAAACCCGCGGCTGGTAATTTGCCATTAAGGCAGCCGCTCGCTATTCGCTCGTAAAGATGGGTCAACCCCTTTTTAACCAGCCCCAAAATTCTGGGTGCCCCATCCTTGTATCTTGCGGATTGAGGCGTGAAGATAGCATCACGTTTCGGCGGAGAGGCCGACCCCATCCTTAGGCCAGCGCGAGCTGAGCCTGCTGCGAAGATTGGCCGCCGTCC
>Ga0181518_10003898_pt1 | contig 13551 bp, 10 predicted proteins | sample PEATcosm2014_Bin_28_FD_119751 | JGI IMG/M metagenome (GOLD analysis project Ga0181518, IMG submission 119751) | Peatland microbial communities from MTU Mesocosm Facility, Houghton, MI, USA - PEATcosm2014_Bin01_60_metaG | ecosystem: Environmental > Terrestrial > Soil > Wetlands > Peat | place... | reverse complement strand
GTCGACGAGAGCCAGGTCGCGCAGCTGGAGAGCATGATGGCCGAGACGGGCTATCTGGAAAGCTCGCAGATGGGTGGCGCGTTTCAGATGCTACGGTCCTACGAGCTGATCTACTCGCGCGTCGTCAGTGAGTATCTGCTCGGCGAGCGTCAACTCCCCAACGACCTGATGGCCTGGAATGCCGACGGGACGCGATTGCCCTACCGGATGCACTCCGAGTACCTGCGCGGGATGTTCCTGCGCAACGAACTGTCCGAGGGGCGCCACCGCGTCGGCGGGCGGCCGGTGAGTCTGAGCGACATCCGGGTGCCGATGTTCGTCGTCGGCACGATGCGCGACCACGTCGTGCCGTGGCGGTCGGTCTACAAGCTGAACCTCTTCGCCGAAGCGGAGCTGACCTTCGTTCTCACCTCCGGCGGGCACAACGCCGGGATCGTGAGCGAGCCCGGTCATCCCCACCGCCGCTTTCAGATGTCCACCCGCGCGGCCGGCGGCCGGTACATCGATCCCGACGAGTGGCTCGAGCAGTCGCCCACCCTGGAGGGGTCGTGGTGGACAGCGTGGGAGGCCTGGCTGGCCGAGCACTCCAGCGGCCGGGTGCAACCGCCGCCGATGGGTGCGCCCGACGGCGGCTACGGGCCGTTGGCCGACGCTCCGGGGAGCTATGTCCTCCAGCCCTGATCACGGCTTGGACGGGTCGCACCCGGACGGGAGGTCGGAAGCCGAGCTGACCGAGACGCGCGTGCTGATCGAGAACCGCACGTTCGAAGAGATCGCGATCGGCGAGAGCGCGTCCCTGCAGCGGACGCTGAGCCGCCAGGACATCGAGCTGTTCGCCGTCATGTCGGGCGATGTGAACCCGGCGCACCTCGACGACGAGTACGCGCAGAGCGACATGTTCCACAAGATCATCGCGCACGGCATGTGGGGTGCGTCGCTGATCTCGACCCTGCTCGGCACCCGCCTGCCGGGACCGGGCGCGATCTACCTGGAGCAGACGCTCCGGTTCCGCTACCCGGTCGCGGTCGGGGACACGATCACGGTGACGGTGACCGCCGCGACCAAGGACGCCGACCGCAAGCGGATCTCGTTCGACTGCCTGGCCGTCAACCAGCAAGGCAAGACGCTGATCGACGGCTCGGCGACCGTGATCGCGCCGACCGAGAAGGTCAGCCGTCCGCGCGTCGCGCTGCCCGAGGTGCAACTGCACGAGCACGGGGTGCTGTTCGCGCAGCTGCTGGTGCGCGCCCGGGCGGTGGGCCCGATCCGGATGGCGGTCGTCCATCCGGTCGACCGCGACGGGCTGCTCGTCGCGCTCCAGGCCGCACAGGAGGGGCTGATCATCCCGGTGCTGGTCGGTCCCGAGGACCGCATCCGCGCCGTCGCCGCCGCCGACGAGATGAACATCTCAGACCTCGAGCTGGTCGCCGCCGACCACAGCCACGCGGCCGCCGACACCGCTGTGCGGCTCGCCCGCAGCGGCCACGTCGAGGCGCTGATGAGCGGCAGGATGCACGCCCACGAGCTGATGAGCAGCGTGCTGGCCAACCGGACCGGGCTCGGGACCGGACGTCGCATGAGCCACGTGTTCGTCACCGATGTGCCCAACCACGGCCGGCCGCTGCTGATCACCGATGCCGTGCTCAACGTCAAGCCCGATCTGTCCGAAAAGCGCGACATCGTCCAGAACGCGATCGACCTGGCGCTCGCGATCGGGGTCGAGCTGCCGAAGGTGGCGATCCTGTCCGCCGTCGAGACGATCAGCCCCAAGATCAGCTCGTCCCTCGATGCCGCGGCCCTGGCCAAGATGGCCGAGCGCGGTCAGATCCGTGGCGGCGTGGTCGACGGGCCGCTGGCCTTCGACACCGCCGTGGCCCCGGCGGCCGCCCGCATCAAGGGGTTCGACTCGCCCGTGTCGGGGGTGGCCGACATCCTCGTCGTCCCGGACCTCGAGAGCGGCAACATGCTCGTCAAGCAGCTGGACCACTTCGCCGACTCGCAGGCGGCGGGCATCGTGCTGGGCGCGCGCGTTCCGATCGCGCTCACCGGCCGCGCGGACAGCCGCATCGAGCTCGTCGCCTCGTGCGCGCTCGCGACGCTCGTCGCGAGGGCCCCGGCCACGGCGCGGGGCACGCCCGAGGGCGATCCGATCGATCGCCTCGCGAGCTCGGGCTTCGACCCGGGCCAGGACGACTAGAGCTGACTGGGTTCCGTGCGCATACCGCCCGCCACGTGGCGGGTGCGGCGGCAGGCCGGGAATCCTGATTCAGGCCGTGACGAACTCCAGCTGTGCGGTGAGGAAGGCCCGCTGCTCGTCGTGGATGTTGCCGGGCAGGACCCGGAACCACGCGCAGTGCGAGCGCAGAGAAGTGGCGGCGGGCATCTCCCCGACTGGGTGTGACCGGAAGGCCACCCCGACGGGGCAGTCGAGACCGTGCTCGTAGTGACTGGGGTATTCGATGTAGCCGAGCATCCCGCCGGCGGTCACGTCGAGGCCAAGCTCTGACCTGGCGACCCGCGTGACCGCTCGCACGAGCGGCTCGCCGAACCGCACCGTTCCCCCGGGCAGGTGCCAGAGTCCACGGCAGGGGCCCGACTCGCGGAGCGCCAGCAGTACGCCCCGGTCCTCGGCGGCGATCACGACCTCGACGGTCAGCCGCGGAACCCGGCTGAAGATCCGCTCGAACTCGTCCTGGGGCAGCGGCCCGGGCACTTGGAAGGGAGCAGCGGCGCTGCCCGTGGAGGTGGCCATGACGGTGATGTTGCCAGCGGCGGGATCGGCCGGTGCCGGCGCCGCGGCGTATGGTCCGCTTGCCCGACCGTGCACTAGGCTGACGCCCCCATGAACGCGACAGATTGGCTGGCGGCCTTCGCCGAGAGGCTCGGAGTGCCCGCCCCCAGCGCCGATGAGCTGAAGGCGATCCTCGATCTGGCCGGCGAGGCCGCGCACTCCTCAGAGCGAATCGCGGCCCCCGTCGCCTGCTGGCTGGCGGCCAGCGCCGGAGTGGCGCTCGACGAGGCGATGCGGATCGCGCAGGAGGTGGGGGACGACGGCTGAGCGCGACCATGATGTCGTGGTCTTCGGCGCGACCGGCTTCACCGGCGGACTGACCGCCGAGTACCTGGCGCGGGCCGCCGGCGCGACGCGATGGGCGCTGGCGGGGCGCGACCGCTCGAAGCTGGAGGGGGTGCGGGAGCGGCTGTCGCGCGCCGATCCGGCGCTCGCGCAGCTGCCGCTGATCGTCGCCGACATCGCCGACAGCTCGGCGATGCGGCAGCTGGCCGAGTCGGCCCGGGTCGTAATCACGACCGTCGGGCCCTACATCAACTACGGCGAGCCACTCGTCGCCGCGTGCGCCGCGGCCGGCACCGACTATGTGGACCTCACCGGAGAGCCCGAGTTCGTCGATCTGATGTGGCTGCATCACCACCGGCGGGCGCAGGAGACCGGGGCGCGGCTCGTGCACTCCTGCGGCTTTGACTCGATTCCCCACGACCTCGGGGCGCTCTACACCGTACAGCGGCTGCCGGAGGGGGTGCCGATCAGGATGGAGGGATTCGCGCGGGCCGGCGGCACGTTCTCGGGCGGCACGTATCACTCCGCCGTGCATGTCATGGGCCGCCTGCGCCAGGGCCGGCAGGTCGCCGCCCAGCGCCGGCGTCTGGAGGAGCGACCGCAGGGCCGGAGGGTGAAGGGGGCGGCCGGCCGGCCGCGCCACGACGACACCGCCGGCGGCTGGATCGTGCCGGCGCCGGCGATCGACCCGCTCACCGTGCTGCGCTCCGCGGCGGCGCTGGACCGCTACGGCCCCGATTTCAGCTACGGCCACTACCTCGTCGTCAAGCGGCTGCCCGTATTGGCGGGGCTCGTCGTCGGCGCGGGCGCGATGATCGCGCTCGCCCAGCTGCCGCCGACCCGCAACGCGCTGCTCAAGCTCAAAGCCCCGGGCGAGGGACCCACGCCCGAGCAGCGTTCCACGGCGTGGTTTCGCGTGCGCTTCCGGGCCGAGGGCGGCGGCGAGCGCGTCGTGACCGAGGTCAGCGGCGCGGACCCGGGCTACGGGGAGACCTCGAAGATGCTCGCCGAGGCGGCGCTGTGCCTGGCGCACGACGACCTCCCCTCCCGCTCCGGGCAGCTGACGCCCGCGGTGGCGATGGGACAGCCTCTGATCGATCGCCTCCAGCGGGCCGGGATCCAGTTCCGCGCCGTACCGGAAGGCGAGCGGTGACGGGCCGGCCGGCGACTGACCTGCGCGCCGACGGGCGGGCGGCGCTGGACTGGGCGGCGGACTACCTGGCGAGGGTGGGCGAGCTGCCCGTGCTCGCACGGGTGGCGCCGGGCGACATCCGCGCCCGGCTGCCGAGCCACGCGCCGGAGGAGCCCGAGCCGTTCGCGGACGTGCTGCGGGACCTCGACGAGGTCCTGCTCGACGGCGTCACCCACTGGCAGCACCCGCGGTACTTCGCCTACTTCGCCACGAGCGCGTCGGAGCCGGCGATCCTGGCCGAGCTGCTGGCGGCGACGCTCAACACCGTTTCGATCCTGTGGCGCGCCGCCCCGGCGGCGACCGAGCTCGAGGGCGTGGTGCTCGACTGGACCGCGCGGCTGCTCGGGCTCCCCGAGGGCTGGCACGGCCACATCGAGGACAGCGCCTCGACCTCGACCCTGGCCGCAATCATCGCCGCCCGTCACGCCACCGGCCGCGACGCGGTCGTGTGCTCCGAGCAGGCCCACTCCTCGGTCGGGAAGGCGGCCCGGATGCTCGGCATGCGGCTGCGCACGGTGCCGTGCGACCGCGAGCTGCGAATGCGGCCTGACGCGATCGGCGATCTGAGTGAGGTGGCGGCCGTCGTCGCCACCGTCGGCACGACGGCCAGCACGTCGGTCGATCCGGTGGCGGCCGTCGCGCAGCTGTGCGAGGACAGCGGCGCGTGGCTGCACGTCGACGCCGCGTATGCCGGCACGGCGATGGTCTGTCCGGAGTTCCGGTGGGCGTTTGCCGGGGTGCAGCGCGCCGACTCGCTCGTCGTCAACGCTCACAAGTGGATGCTGACGGCGATGGACTGCTCGTTGCTGTGGAGCCGCCGGCCCGAGGCGCTGCGCGCCGCCTTCAGCCTCGTCCCCGAGTATCTGCGCACGCCCGATGCCGAGGACGCGCTGTCGCTGAGCGAGTACGGGCCCGCGCTCGGACGGCGTTTCCGCGCGTTGAAGCTGTGGGCGGTGCTGCGCTGCCACGGGCGCAGCGGGCTGCAGGCGCACATCCGCCACGGCGTTGAGCTGGCGCGGCTGTTCGAGGGGTGGGTCGCCGCCGAGCCGGGCTGGGAGCTGTGCGCGCCGCGTCATTTCTCGGTCGTCTGCTTTCGGATGCAGGGCGACGACGAACCCAACCGGGCGCTGCTGGAGCGCGTCAACGCCGGCGGCGAGATCTTCATCTCGCACGCTGTCCTGCACGGCCGCTATGTCCTGCGGCTGGCGGTCGGACATCCGAGCACGCGTCTGGAGGACGTGCAGCGGGCGTGGGACGTCCTGCGCTGCGAGGCCGCGGCGACGCCGGCTGCCTGAGCTCGGTCGCTTCCGATCGCTCCCGCTGATGCAGCTCGGTCGCGGTGATGTCACACTCTTAGCCGCTGCTTATGATTCCCGGGGCATGCTGATCGTCAATGCGTGTGCTGATCGCCGAGGATGAGCTGCGCCTGGCCGATGCGATCGCCCGCGGCCTGAGACGTCAGGGCATGGCCGTCGACCTGGCTCCCGATGGCGAGCAGGCGCTCGTCAAGTCCCGCGTCGTCCGCTATGACGTGCTCGTCCTCGATCGCGACCTGCCCGGCATCCACGGCGACGATGTCTGCCGGACCGTACGTGACGAGCGGCCCGAGACGGGGATCCTGATGCTCACCGCGGCGGGGGCTCTGGAGGACGTGATCGAGGGGCTCTCGCTCGGCGCCGACGACTACCTGGCCAAGCCGTTTCGGTTCGCGGAGCTCGTGGCGAGGATCCACGCGTTGGCACGGCGCGCGACGCCGAGCCGCCCACCAGTGCTGCGCCACGGCGATCTGGAGCTGGACCCCGCCCGCCGGCGGCTGACCCGCGACGGCCGCGAGCTGGAGCTGGCGCGCAAGGAGTTCGCGGTGCTCGAGGCGCTGATGGCGGCGGGGGGCGCGACGGTGTCGGCCGAGGAGCTGCTGGAGCGGGTCTGGGACGAGCACACCGACCCGTTCACCAACGTCGTGCGCATGACGATCATGACGCTGCGGCGCAAGCTCGGCGATCCGCCGGTCGTCCAGACGGTCATCGGGGTCGGCTACAGGATGGCGTGATGGCGCCCAGCGCCAGCCGGCGCCGCTTCCGGGCGCCGGCGCCTACGGTTCGCCTCCGCCTCACCGCGCTCTACGGCTCGGTGCTGCTCGTCACTGGCGCCGTGATGCTGACGATCGGCTACGTGCTGGTGCGCGACAACCTGCGCCCGTACCACAGCCTGCGCGTCGAGCTTGAACGGTTGGGCATCCACCCCGTGCGCGGGGAGTTCGGCTTTCCGCCGGGGTCTGCGACGGCGAAGCTCATCCACACCGTCGAGGACCAGATCCTCCGTGGCGCGCTGCATCGGCTGCTGATCGAGTACGTCGTGGCGTTGATCGCGATCACGGCGATCTCGGTGGTCATGGGCTGGCTGCTCGCCGGTCGCGCGCTCGCGCCGCTGCGCAAGATCACGGCGACGGCGCGCCGGGTCTCGGGCGAGAACCTCGGCGAGCGGATCGCGCTCAGCGGACCCGCCGACGAGCTCAAGGAGCTCGCCGACACGTTCGACGGCATGCTCGGGCGGCTGGACGCCGCGTTTGCCAGCCAGCGCCACTTCGTCGCCAGCGCCTCCCACGAGCTGCGCACCCCGCTGGCGATCATGCGCACGGAGGTCGACGTCGCGCTCGGCGACCCCGACGGCGGCGTCGAGGATCTGCGGCAGATGGGTGAGGCGGTCCGCGAGACGGTGGACCGCTGCGAGCGGCTGATCGCCAGCCTGCTCGTGCTGGCCCGCAGCGAGGCGGCGACCAAGCACGACGAGCGCGTCGACATCGCCGCGCTCGTGGGAGACTGCGTGACCGACCTGCAGGCCCGCGCGCAGGAGGCCGACGTGCGGCTGCAGGTCGATCTGCGTCCCGCCTGGTGCAAAGGCGATACGAGCCTGCTGGAGCGCCTGGTCGCCAACCTGCTCGACAACGGGATCCACCACAACGTGCGCGGCGGATACCTGCGAGCCGCTACGAGCGTCCGCGACGAGCACATGACGCTGGTGGTGAGCAACGGCGGGCCGCGCCTCGACCCGGGGCGCGTCGCCGAGCTGACGGAGCCCTTCCGCCGTCTGGACCGCTCCGTGCCCGGCTTCGGGCTCGGGCTCTCGATCGTGCAGTCGGTGGCGCAGGCGCACGGCGGTACCGCGACGCTGACAGCGCCCGAGTGCGGCGGGCTGGAGGTTCGCGTTGAGCTGCCGGCGCTGGAGCCGCCGCAGGCGCAACCGCCCACCCCGGCGCCCGCCAAGCGCCGCGGCCGGATCCGCGTGCTGCCCACGGCCTGACGCCCCGTTCTCAGCCGATCCCCAGGGCGGTCTTACGGTGAGTTGACGATCCGGGACGTACCCTGCGGCCATGTCGCGCTGGCGTCATTGCATGCGAGGTGACGGCAGGTCTGACGGTGGCTTCCCCGCGCCCTGTCAGGTCCACCGCAACCCCGCGGCGCCGCGCGATTGCGACGAATGTGCGCCTCGTCGCGCGCGGGCGAGATTCCTCCCCGCCACCTGGGGTTCCGGCGGCGGCCTGGGCTGCGACTCCCGCCCAGGCATGTCCGCCGGCCCTTGGGCCGGTCGCGACCGGCGCGGGCGCCGGTCCTCCTTGATCAGCTAGCTAGCTAGCTAGCTAGCTAGCTTAGCTAGCTAGTGGCCACTGGCTAAAGGCCACTCTAGCTCTCCTACCAGGCGTCGAGGTTGGGGCGGCGTTTGCTGGCGCGCTCGCGCCAGCCCGGCGCGGCGTTGTCGAACAGGGTCGCAATCCAGCGCCGGGTGTCGGCCGGGTCGATCACGTCGTCGATCTCGAAGTAGGAGGCCATGCTGATCCCCTGGCCGCGCTCGTAGGCGGCGGCGACGGCGGCCTCGTAGGCCCGCTCGCGCTCGGCCGGGTGCTCGATCGCCGCCAGCTCCCGGCGCATCCCGAGCTTGACCGCGCCCTCGAGACCCATTGCGCCGAACTCCGACGTCGGCCAGCCAATCGTGAACAGCGGCGCCTTGAAGCTGCCCGCCGCCATCGCCTGGGCGCCCAGTCCGTAGCCCTTGCGCAACACGACGGTGCCGGTCGGGACGGTCAGGTTGGCACCGGTGAGGAACATCCGGGAGAAGTGGCGGACGGTGGCGGTCTTCTCGGCCTCGGGCCCGACCATGAAGCCCGGCGTGTCGGCGAGAAACAGCAGCGGCAGCCCGAACGCGTCGCAGAGGGCCATGAAGCGCGCGGCCTTGTCGGCGCCCGGGGCGTCGATCGCCCCGCCCAGGTGCGCGGGATCGTTGGCGATCACGCCCAGGGCCTTCCCATCGATGCGCGCCAGCGCGGTGACGATCCCGGGCCCGAAGCCCCGTCGAAGCTCGAGCACGGAGTCGGTGTCCAGCAGCGTCGCGATCACCTCGCGGACGTCGTAGACGCGCTTGCGGTTGGTCGGGATCAGGTCGCGAAGGCGGGTCTGGTCGGGCGTGGCGCCCGGCGCGGCGGTCGCGCTGAAGAAGCTCAGGTAGCGCTTCGCCGCCTCCACCGCGGCGGCGTCGTCGCTGACGCGGAGGTCGACGACGCCGTTGGCGTACTGGACATCGATCGGGCCGACCTCCTCGGGCGGATAGACGCCGAGCCCACCGCCCTCGATCATCGCGGGCCCGCCCATCCCGATGCTGGCGTCCTCGGTGGCGATCACCACGTCACAGCACCCGAGCAGCGCGGCGTTGCCGGCGAAGCAGTACCCCGAGGCGATCCCGACCAGCGGGACGAGCCCGCTGAGGCGGGCGAAGTACTGAAAGGCGCGGCAGTCGAGGCCGGCGACGATCGGCATGTCGACGTCGCCGGGCCGCCCGCCGCCGCCCTCGGCGAACAGCACCACCGGCAGGCGCCGGCGTTGCGCGACCTCGAACAGACGGTCCTTCTTGAGGTGGTTGCGCATCCCCTGCGTTCCGGCGAGGACGGTGTAGTCGTACGACATCACCGCTACGGGTTGCCCCGCGATCTCGCCGACGCCGCCGACCAGCCCATCGGCCGGGGTGCGCTCGATCAGCTCCTGCCGTGACCGCCGGCGCTCCTGAGCGGCGAAGATGAGCGGCCCGTACTCGACGAACGTGCCGTCGTCGACGAGGTCGGAGAGGTTCTCACGCGCCGTGCGACGGCGCCGCTGATGGCGCCGGGCGACGGCCTCGGGCCGCCTGTCGTCCAGCCCGATGGCGTGGCGCTCGATGACGGCCGCCAGGTCAGGCCGCTGATCGGCGCCGGTGGCCGCCGGGGCCGGGGGAGCGGGGGCGGTGGCGGGGACCGTTGCCTGGGGCGCGGCACCGGGCGCTTCGGGCGCCGGCGCGAGCACCATCAGCGGCTGCCCCTCGGCGACCGTTTCGCCGACCGAGACCGCGACGTGGGCGACGAGGCCGTCGTGCTCGGCGATCACCTCGTGCTCCATCTTCATCGCCTCGATCACCACCACCGGTGTGCCCGCCGTTACCCTCTGGTGTGCGCGGTGCGTAACAGAGACCACGGTGCCGGAAAACGGCGCGACCAGCGTCTGCGCGCGCGCTGGCGGCGGGTCGGTGGCCACGGCGCGAGTCTAGGGATTTCCCTGGATACTTCGCGTCATGAGCGAGGAGCCAACACTTCTGTGGACACCGTCGGCCGAGCGCGCGGCGTCGGCCGTGATGACCCGGTACATGCAGTGGCTGGAGCGCGAGCACGGCCTGCGGTTCGCCGGCTATGACGAGCTGTGGCAATGGTCCGTGGATGAGCTCGAGGCCTTCTGGGCTTCGATCGTGTCCTATTTCGGCGTGCGGTTCAGCGAGGGCGGCGAGACGGTGCTGGGTGACGGCGCGATGCCCGGCGCGCAGTGGTACCCGGGGGGACGGCTCAACTACGCCGAGCACATCTTCCGCGCCAAGCGCGACGAGGAGGTGGCGATCCGCTACGCGTCGGAGTCGCGCCCGGAGATGGGGTCCTGGACGTGGGGCGAGCTGCGGGCTCAGACCGCGGCGATCGCGGCCGGGCTGCGACGGCTGGGGGTCGGGGCGGGCGACCGCGTCGTCGCCTACATGCCAAACATTCCCGAGACGGTGGCGTGCTTCTTCGCCTGCTCGTCGCTGGGGGCGGTGTGGTCGTCGGCGGCACCCGAGTTCGGCGCGCGCAGCGTGATCGATCGCTTCGCGCAGGTGGAGCCCACGGTGATGCTGGCGATCGACGGCTACCGCTACGGCGGCAAGGACTTCGACCGGTCCGCGAACGTGGAGCGGATCGCCGCCGAGATCCCCGGACTGCGCAAGGTCGTGAGGTTCGGCTACCTGGACGGCAGCGACTGGGAGGACGGGTTCCTCGGCGACGGCTCCGAGGAGCTGACGTTCGCGCAGTTGCCGTTCGACCATCCGCTGTGGGTGCTCTACAGCTCGGGCACGACCGGACTGCCCAAGCCGATCGTCCACGGGCAGGGCGGGATGCTGCTCGAGCAGCTGAAGATGTGCCACCTGCACCTCGATGCCCGCGCTGGCGACCGCGTGTTCTGGTTCTCGACCACCGGCTGGATGATGTGGAACTTCCTGATCGGGGTGCTGCTCACCGACGCGTCGATCGTGCTGTTTGACGGCAACCCCGGCTACCCGTCGCTGGGTGTGCTCTGGGACCTGGCCCAGGACTCCGGGATGACCTGCTTCGGCACGAGCGCGGCGTTCATCGCCTCGTGCAGGAAGGAGGGTCTCGAGCCGGGCGAGGGGCGGGACCTCAGCGCGCTCAAGGCGGTCGGCTCCACGGGCTCGCCGCTGTCGCCCGAGGGCTTCCAGTGGGTCTATGACGAGCTCGGCTCAGATACGTGGTTGTTCTCGACCTCGGGCGGGACCGACGTGTGCACCGCGTTCGTCGGCGGCGTGCCGCTGCTGCCGGTGTACATGGGCGAGATCCAGGCGCGCTGCCTGGGGGCCGACGTGCAATCTTGGGATCAGGACGGCCGGCCGCTGATCGACGAGGTCGGGGAGTTGGTGCTCACCAAGCCGATGCCCTCGATGCCGATCTTCCTGTGGGGCGATGCCGACGGCTCGCGGCTCGTCGACTCCTATTTCTCGATGTATCCGGGGATCTGGCGTCACGGCGACTGGATCAAGATCACCCCGCGCGGGACGGTCATCATCTACGGGCGCTCGGACTCGACGATCAACCGGGGCGGCGTGCGGATGGGGACGGCCGAGATCTATCGCGCCGTGCTCGACGTCGACGAGGTCGTCGACGCGCTCGTCATCGACCTGCCCAAGGAGGGCACCGACGGGTGGATGCCGCTGTTCGTCGTGCTGCGCGAGGGCCTGTCGCTCGACGACGCGTTGGTCGCCACGATCCGCAAGCGCGTGCGCGAGGACTGCTCGCCCCGCCACATCCCCAACGAGGTGCGCCAGATCGCCGCCGTCCCGCGGACGCTGTCGGGGAAGGTCCTGGAGGTTCCGGTCAAGCGGATCCTGATGGGCACCCCCGCCGACCAGGCCGCCTCCCGCGAGTCGCTCGCGAACCCTGAGGCGCTGGACTTCTTCGTGGGGCTGGCGTCCTCCGAGAACGTGTGAAAGCCCTGTAACGGCGGGGGGAGAAAACGTGCCGCACCCGGCCTCCTTAAGGGTGTGCGAGATAAGTACCGAATATCGGGCAATTCATCGCACACCCCCGATGTGGAGCATCAGATCGCGGCCGATGTGGAGCATCAGATCGCCGCGCTCGCGGCCCGCCAGTACGGCCATGTGACGCGGGCGCAGCTGCTCGAGCTGGGGCTCGGGCCGCGAGCAGTGGCCTACCGGGTCGAGGTCGGGAAGCTCCACATCGCCCACCAGGGCGTCTACGGAGTGGGGCACCTCCCGCGCCAGGCGATTGCCCGCGCGGCGGCCGCGGTCCTGGCGTGCGGACCGGGAGCCGCGCTGAGCCATGGATCGGCGGCGAGCCTCTGGGGACTGACCAGGCATTGGGAGTTCCCGCTCGAGGTGACGGCGCCCGCCGAGCGGCGCCGGCCAGGGATCACCACCCACCGTTCCCGAACGCTCCTCCGGGCGGACATCCGCAACCATCTCGGCGTCCGGACGACCAGCCCAGCCCGGACGGTCCTCGACATCGCCCCGCGCCTCACCGACCGAGCGCTCACGCGGACGGTCAACGATGCGCGCCACCGTGGGCGGCTCCACGTCAACGCGATCACCGAGCTCATGGACCGCTGCCCCACCCACCCGGGAGCCAAGCGTCTGCGCGCCGTCATCGAAGCGCCCGCCGGCCCGACGCGATCGGAGTTCGAGGACGCGTTCGTGGCGCTCGCACGCCGCCACCGCCTGCCCACCCCGCAGGTCAACGTCCACCTGAACGGCTACGAGATCGATGCGCTGTTCCCGCGCGGCCGGCTGATCGTCGAGCTCGACGGATGGGAGTTCCACTCGGACCGATCGGCGTTCGAGGACGACCGGGAGCGCGATGCGACGATGCTCGCGCGCGGCTACGAGACGGTTCGGATAACCTGGGAGCGCCTCCAGGACGATCCCGAGCGGGAAGCGGCCAGGCTGCGCCGCATCCTTGACGCCAGACGGTGACGCGGGCGCCCTACCCTCTTCTTATGGACTTCTTGCCGAACTCTGAAAGGGTCCTCACAGGGGGGGTCCATGCTGAGATCCGGGTAGCCAAGTTCCTTTAGAGAAGAGAAGAGAGTCATGAAAAGTCTCAGCCGGTGGATTCCGATCATCGGCGGCGCCGTCGCGGGGGGAGTTATTGCGCTGGTGATCGCAAGCGGAAACAACAGCGGTACCAGCACTCGGTACGTGACGACAACCGTCGTTCAGCAGAGCAGCCCGACCGAGCCCACCGCGTTCAGCAGCGGGCGAGGGATGACGATCAACCAGATCTACCGGTCCGCCAGCCCCGGGGTCGTCGACATCATCGTCTACGCCCAGAGCCAGACGCCGAGCTTCGGCTTCTTTGGCGGCGGCGGGTCGACGCAGGAGACCGAGGGCGAGGGCGCGGGGGTCGTCTTCAACACCAAGGGCGACATCCTCACCGATGAGCACGTCGTCGCCAACGAGACCTCGGTGCGGGTCAACTTCCAGGACGGCAAGAGCTACCGGGCGACGGTGGTCGGAACCGACCCGTCGACCGACGTGGCCGTGATCCACGTCGACGCGCCGGCCTCCGAGCTGCATCCGCTCACGCTCGCCGACTCCGCCGACGCGCAGGTCGGCGATCCGGTGGTGGCGATCGGCAGCCCGTTCAGCTTTCCCGAGACGACGACGCAGGGCATCGTCAGCCAGACGGGCCGCAGCATCCTGGCCCCCAACG
>Ga0181518_10003895_pt1 | contig 13555 bp, 10 predicted proteins | sample PEATcosm2014_Bin_28_FD_119751 | JGI IMG/M metagenome (GOLD analysis project Ga0181518, IMG submission 119751) | Peatland microbial communities from MTU Mesocosm Facility, Houghton, MI, USA - PEATcosm2014_Bin01_60_metaG | ecosystem: Environmental > Terrestrial > Soil > Wetlands > Peat | place... | reverse complement strand
GCACGATCCGTCGAACAGGGCCCTGGTGGACCAGACCGCCGGGCTGCTCGCCGGCGTGCTCCGGGAACTGCGGGCGGACGGCTTGCTCACGGCGGACGCCCTGGAGGCCCTGCCGCTCGACGTGGGGCATTTCCCGCCGGGCTCGATGTTCCGCCCGCTGTTCGACTCGGTGCGCGAGACGCTGGCCGCCGACGAGCTCATTCCTGCCGCAAGCGGCGACCCCACTGAGGGCGGCTACCCCGCAACGGGCGCATACCGTGCCGCGGCCGAGCTGAAGCTGGCCCGCGGCGCCGGGCTGGACGAGCTTTTCGGCCCCGATCAGCTTGGTGCGCTCTTCGATGCCGGGCGCCCGCTCTACTTCGCCCATCGGTCCATCACGCCGGACCTCACCCCCCGGCTGTGGCGGTACCTGCGGGACGAGCTCGGCGTCGGTGAGGTCACGCCTGCGGACGTGGTCGCGATGGTTACCCCGGATTTCCTGGCCGCGCAGTCCGACGAGTGGATCACGCGCTTCTACGCGTTCCTCTACCAGTCCCCGGCGTTGTGGCAGGCGGCCGGGTTCCCGGACGATGAGCCCGGGCCGGCCCGGACCCGGCCGATCATCCGGCTCGAGGACGGCCGTCACGTCGCGCCGTTCGACGCGCTCGGCCACCCCGCCGTGTACCTCCCGGGAGCCAGCGGCACCAGCCTGCCCACGGTCCGGCGTTCCGTGGCGGGCTCACCTGTGGGCCGGCCGTTCCTGGATGCGCTGAACCTCACTGAGCCGGACGTGGTGGCTGAGGTCCTCGAGATCGTCCTGCCCCGGTACGGCAGGCTGGACCTCGCCGGCCTGGACCTGGCTCAGCACGAGGCTGACTGTGAACGCGTCGTCCGGGCCCTGGACGAGGCGACGGCCGGCCAGCGGCCACGGCTCCTTGACCGGCTCCAGCGAACCGCCTTCCTCATTGGCGAGAACGCCGCCACGGGCGTTCAGCGCCTCATGCCGCCCACGGTGCTTTACCAGCGGAGCAAGGAGCTGGAAAGTTACTTCGACGGGAACCCGGACGCCTGGTTCGCCGGCGACGGGTACGGGCCGTGGCTGGTTCAGCTGCGCGAGATGGGTGTGCGCGAGGCCGTCGAGGTGCGCGCACGGACCCCGGGCCAGCTTGGGCACGTCGTCATCGTGGATGAATTCGCCCGTCAGGAGCGCGGTCTCGACGGCTTCGACCCGGGCGCGAAGATCGACGGCCTGGACTTCGCCCTGGACCACCCCACCCATGGGCGGTCCGAATACGTCTGGAACGTGCTGCTCGGCGCGCACCGGGGACTCGTCGCCGGGGTCGTTGAGAAGGCAATCCGCCCGTCGTTCGCGGATTCCGCGCTGGAGAACGTCCGGTCGGCGATCGGTGCCGCCGCCGCGAGCCAGGCGTGGCTCCCGGGACCGGACGGCGCGTTCCGGCGGCCGGCCGAACTTTCCCTCGATGACCTGCCGCCGACGTTTAGCCGGGACGAGACCCTGGCCCACGCCCTGGGCATGCTGCAGCCCGTGGTAGCGGAGGCCGCCCGTCAGCTCGGCGTCCCGGCCGGGGTCCTGCGGGGTCTGAGCGCTCACCCGGACCTGGTCGCGATGGTCGAACGCGAGCTCAGAGCCCGGACGGCCGGCCAAGGTCCCGGGCCGGGCTAGTCTAAGGTTGGCTGGTGCCATGAGCACTTACGTCCTGATTCCCGGTGCGGGCGGTTCCGCCTGGTACTGGCACCGTGTCGTCCCGCTGCTGCGGGCCGCGGGGCACGACGCCATCGCCGTCGACTTGCCGGGCCCGGATCCCGACGCCGGCCTGCCCGAATACACCGACCTGGTGGTGTCCGCCATCGATGGACGCGAGGACGTGGTGCTGGTCGCCGCGTCGATCGGCGGTTTCACCGCGCCGCTGGTGGCGGAGAAGGTTCCCGTCCGTGCCCTCGTCCTGGTCAACGCGATGATCCCGCTGCCCGGCGAGACCCCGGGAGCCTGGTGGGGCAACACCGGCTCGCAGCGGGCGCGTGATGGCGCGGCCGAACGGGGCGGCTACGGGACGGATTTCGATCTGTCCGTCTATTTCCTGCACGACGTCCCGCCCGAGGTCATCGCGTCCGGCGAGAGCCAGCAATATCCCGAGTCCGACGCGGTCTTCGGGGCCGTCTGTGACTTCCGGGCGTGGCCCGCCGTCCCGATCCGCGTCGCGGTCGGGGCCGATGACCGCTTCTTCCCCGCCGCCTTCCAGCAGCAGGTGGCGCGGGACCGGCTAGGGATCGAGGCGGACGTGCTGCCCGGCGGTCATCTCATCGCGCTCGCGCAGCCGGCCCCGCTCACGCACTACCTGCTGGCCACCGGATAGACGGGCCGCCGGCGCAAATGTCCTGACCGGCCGCCACAGGCCCCCTGCCGCGCCGGATATCGCCTGCACCGCGGACGGCCCGCGTCAGCCCGTCAGGGGGTGGTGGTGCCGCGTTAGCCGAGCGTTAGCCGCGGGTGCGGGCGGTCAGGTCATCGGCGGCCAGGGCGTTGATCACCCGGCCCGGCGTGATCCCGGCCGCTTCGGCCCGCTGGCAGCCGTCGCCTAGCCAGTCGAGCTGGCCGGGGGCGTGCGCGTCGGTGTCGACGGAGAAGACGCAGCCGATGTCGACCGCCAGGCCGAGCAGGTCGTCGGGCGGGTCCTGCCGCTCGGGGCGGCAGTTGATCTCGACCGCGGTGCCGCTCTCCCGGCAGGCGGTGAACACGGCGCGGGCGTCGAACTGCGACTGCGGCCGCCCACGGCCAGAGATGAGCCGCCCGGTGCAGTGCCCGAGGACGTCCACGAGCGGGTTACCCACGGCAGCCAGCATTCGCATCGTCATCGGTGCGGCGTCCATCCGCAGTTTCGAGTGCACGCTGGCGACCACGACGTCCAGTTGCGCCAGCAGGTCATCACGCTGGTCGAGGGAACCGTCCTCGAGAATGTCCACCTCGATCCCGGTCAGGATGCGAAACGGTGCCAGCTGCCCGTTGAGCTTGGTGATCAGGTTGAGCTGCGCGGCGAGCCGTTCGGCGGACAGCCCGCGAGCGACCGTGAGCCTGGGGGAGTGGTCGGTCAGCGCGACCCAGTCCAGGCCCAGATCGCGGGCCGCGGCGGCCATCTCCCCGGGCGGGCTGCCGCCGTCGGACCAGTCCGAGTGGGTGTGGCAGTCGCCGCGCAGGGCTGCCCGCAGGCCCGCCCGCACCGGGGGAAGCGCCGAGGCGAGCAGACTAGCCAGGTACGCGGGCTGCTGGCCGCTGGCGGCCTGCTCGATGACTTCGGCGGTGGTCGCGCCGATCCCCGGCAGGGCGCGCAGCGTGCCCTGGCTGATCCGCAATTCGAGCTCCCCTGGCGGCAGCTCGCGGACGACCTGGGCGGCCCGGCGGAACGCCCGGACCCGGTAGGTCGGCGCGCTGGCCCGCTCGAGCTCGAACGCTATCTGCCGCAATGCCTGTGCCGGGTCCACGTGTCCTGTCTTACCCGAACCAGCGATATGCGTGTGTGATGCGTCTCGACCTGCGACAGACGCGTGCTATGCGCCGCGACCTGCGACAGACTGAGGATCATGCGGCGAGCAGAGGGCACGTTCAAGCTGGACCGGTTCGACGACGAGGCACCGTACGACAACCGCGAGGGCGTAAAGCTCGGCCAGGCTCATATCAGCAGAACCTTAATCGTCCCGGATGGAGGCCAGTGCTGCACGCTCGATTACGAGCTCTGAAGCCGGGCCGCCTGGCGCCGCGCGACGTGACTGGCCACCGGATGACGGAGAGCACCCCGGACACCTTGCTGGCGGCGGTGACCGCCGAAGCGGGGCTCAAGTGTACCCAGATTGTCCGCGGTACCGGCAAGTCGATGCTCGTCGCGGGCGAGATGGACGGTGAGCCCGTCATCGCCAAGATCCTGCTCACCACCGATCCGTTCTGGGTGGCGAGATGGCGGCACGAAATTGACATCTACCGGTCCTTCGCCCGGGAACGGCCGCCGGTCCGGATTCCCGAGCTGAAGTGGATGAACGGCCAGACCGCACTGATCCTCGAATGGATCGGGGACCGGCCGGCCGACGAGGGCCGTTATCTTTCCTGCCCTCTCGATGCGGGCGACATTACGGCGGTCGTTGCGGCGGCGGAGGCGATCAGCAGCTGGCAGCCGGCCGTGCCCGGGTCGCCGGCCCGGCGCGTGATGGTCGACTATAAGAGGCGGATCGACCGCTATCATCGCCGTGGCTTCTTCACCGCGGCCGACCGGGAGGCACTCCTGCGCCTGCTGGCCCGCTACGGTGACCGGCGCGAGTTCGCACATGGCGACCTGCTTCCCGCCAACATCCTGCTCGGCGCCGGCCACGCGTGCACGGTGGTGGACTGGGAGTTCGGCGGTCAATACCTGGCCGGTTATGACCTGGCGACGCTGTACGTACTCCTCGGCGACGCCGCCCCCGCGATACGGCCGCGCATCGAGGCGGCGGTGGCGTCGGCCGGGATGGATGCGGAGTTCACCGTCAATCTCGCCTGCATTCTGGTCCGGGAACTGCGCATTCATCAGGAACTGAGCGACAACGACATCGCGCGGGGCCGGTTGCCGGGCCTGCTGGAGGCGTGGGCGCAGGGCCGCCGCCGGCTCCACGCTTGCGCTGGTTAGCCGCCCGCCGGGCCCGGGCCGGCTCAGCTCAGAATTGACCATAAGCCCATCGTTAAAGTCGCGCGCTGGGTCGAATACCGGGCGTCCGAACACGATACGGTCCGACGGCGCACCATACGGCCGACCCTCTGAGCGAACCTGTGGGAAATCGTGTCTCCCATACGCAGGCATACACGCGGGCGCATAGGCGGGCGCCGTGGCGGAACGATCCTGGCTGTGCTGCCGGTCCTCGCGCTCTGCGTCACGGCCTGCTCGCGCGGCCAGCCCGGCCGCAGTCAAGCACCAGGCGCCTCTTCTGCCGGCGGCTTCTTTTGCTGTTAACTCGTTGAAAGCTTCCCTGTCCGGGCATTCAAGGAGAGCATGGCGGTACATGGCGGGCAACGCCGCCCGTGAACCATGCGGATAGGAGGCCGATATGCCGGATCCGAGCGTCCTCGGGATCGTGCTCGCCGGAGGCGCAGGCACACGCCTCAGCCCCCTCACGGCCGATCGCGCCAAGCCGGCGGTCCCGTTCGGCGGTCTTTACCGGTTGATCGACTTCGCGCTCTCGAATCTGGTCAATGGCGGCATCCGGAGGATCTGTGTCCTGACCCAGTACAAGAGCCACAGCCTCGACCGGCATATCTCCACCACGTGGCGGATGAGCGCGCTGCTCGGCAATTACGTCACCCCGGTGCCCGCCCAGCAGCGGCTGGGCCCGCAGTGGTACACGGGCTCGGCGGACGCCATCTACCAGTCGATGAACCTGATCAACGACGAGAAGCCGGACCACGTCATCGTCTTCGGCGCGGATCACGTGTACCGGATGGACCCCTCGCAGATGATCGAGCAGCACATCGTGCACGGGGCCGGCGTGACCGTGGCCTCGATACCCGTGCCGCGCGAGGAAGCCACCGAGTTCGGCGTGGTGGGCGTGGGCAAGGACGGCCGGACGGTGGAGGCGTTCCTGGAGAAGCCCGCCGATCCGCCGGGCATCCCGGGCAGCCCGCACCTGTCCTACGCGTCCATGGGCAACTACGTGTTCGACACCGACGTGCTCGTCGATGCGCTGCGCAAGGACGCCGCCGATGACTCCAGCCGCCACGACATGGGCGGCAACATCGTTCCCATGCTGGTCCGGGACGGATCTGCGCACGCGTACGACTTCCTGAGCAACCAGATCCCGGGCGCCCGCGAAGACGACCTCCCGTACTGGCGCGACGTCGGGACGCTGGAGTCTTACTTCGACGCCCACTTGGACCTTTGCGCGATCGAGCCCCTGTTCAACCTGTATAACGACCTGTGGCCGATCCTGACCTCCGTGCCCTCGCTGCCCCCGGCGAAGTTCGTGCATGAATCCGGCGACCGGGTCGGCCGTGCGGTGAACAGCCTGGTCAGCAACGGCGTGATCGTCTCGGGCGGCCTGGTGCGCGAATCCGTGCTGTCACCGGGCGTGCGGATCAACAGCTGGGCGTCGGTCGAGCGCTCGGTCATCATGCATAACACGAAGATCGGCCGCCACGCCGTGGTCCGGAACGCGATCCTCGACAAGAACGTGGAGGTTCCGGAGGGCGTGATGGTGGGCGTGGACAAGGAGCACGACCGGGCCCGCGGGTTCGTCGTGTCGGCCGGCGGCGTGACGGTGGTCGGCAAGGGCCAGGCGGTGACCCCATGACGGCGGAGCGCCGGCTGCGGGTGGCGCTGCTCACCCGCGAGTACCCGCCCGAGGTGTACGGCGGCGCGGGGGTACACGTGACGTACCTGGCCCGTGAGCTGGCCGGGCTGGTGGATCTCACCGTGCACTGCCAGGGCAAGGACCGCCCGGACGCCGTGGCGCACCGGCCGTGGGACCTGCTCGCCGGCACGAACCCGGCCCTGCAGACGATCTCGACCGACCTGTCCATGACCGCCGGCGCCGAGGGTGCCGACCTCGTGCACTCCCACACCTGGTACGCCAGCCTGGGCGGCCATCTGGCGTCGCTGCTGTACGGCATCCCGCACGTGGTCACCATGCACTCGCTGGAACCGCTGCGCCCGTGGAAGGCCGAGCAACTGGGCGGCGGGTACGCGCTGTCGTCCTGGTGTGAGCGCGTGTCCGCGACCGGCGCGGCCGCCGTGATCGCCGTGTCCAACGGCATGCGCGCGGACATCCTCGCCGCGTATCCCAATATCGATCCCGAGCGGGTCCGGGTGATCCGTAACGGAATTGACACGAGTGAGTACGCTCCCGATCCTGCGGTGGAGGCGGTCGAACGTCACGGCATCGACCTGGGCCGGCCGTATGTGATCTTCGTGGGCCGGATCACCCGGCAGAAGGGCGTTCCGGTGCTGCTGCGCGCGGCGGCGCGGCTGGACCGCGCGGCGCAGCTGGTGCTGTGCGCCGGCCAGGCCGACACCCCTGAGCTGCTGGAGGAAGTGACCGAGCTGGTCGACGGGTTGCGCGCGGACCGGTCCGGGGTGGTGTGGATTCCGGAGATGCTGCCCAACAAGGACGTCATCCAGCTGCTGACGCACGCCACGGTGTTCGCCTGCCCGTCGCTGTACGAGCCGCTGGGGATCGTGAACCTGGAGGCGATGGCGTGCGGGACCGCGGTCGTCGGCTCCCGCGTCGGCGGCATACCCGAGGTCGTCGCGGCCGGCGTCACCGGGCTGCTGGTGCCGCCCGGCGACCCGGAGGCGCTGGCCGACGCGCTGAACACGCTCGTGCGTGACCCGGCCTGGGCCGGGGCGATGGGCCGCGCGGGCCGGAAGCGGGCCGTCAACGAATTCGGCTGGGGCGCGATAGCCGGGCAGACCGCCGCCCTTTACTCCGAGCTGGTGTCCGCCTCCAGCGGGTGACGGCCGTCCGCGCGGAGAGCAGATGAAGACCGAGGTGCTGAGCCGCCAGGCCCTCAACCGCGCCCTGCTGGAGCGCCAGCGGCTGCTGCGCCGCGTCCCCGGGGGCCCGGGGGACGGTCCCGGCGCGCGACCGCGACCAGATCACCGCCGAGGCCGCCCGGGTGCTGGCTTTCGCCGCACCGCGGGCGGCGTTCCGTGAGGTCCGTTTCGCGCCGGTTGGCGCTACGGGCGCGGGTTGATCGCCACGATCGCCTCGGTCGTGTACACCAGGAAGGTCAGCGATTCCTGGAAGTACAGCTCGACCGATTCCGCGTCGTGCGACAGGTAGCCGATCGACAGGTCCTGGCCGAGGCTCAGCGTGTAGTCACCGCCGCGCGCGGACAGCAGGAAGGCCCCGTCGATGGCGGGCGCCCACAGGATCTCCCCGTCGAACAGCCGCTCGATCTGGTGCCGGATCGGGTACCCATGGTTGGAGGTCACGCTGATCGCGTCGTAGGCGGCGGTGCTCAGCGCCAGCGAGTACGGGGCGCCGACCCCGGCCAGCCGCAGGGCGGTCAGGGCGTCGATGATCACGTCGGGATACTCGTGCGGGTCGGCCGGGAGCGCCAGCGCCGGGTTGGTCGTCGCCGCCCGGAGCCCGGTGATGCCGGCCGCCGGGTATCCCTCGAACACCGCGCGGTCCTCGGCGTAGGCGATCTTCTTCGCCGCGTCCTTCAGCGGCTGCCAGTCCGGGTCCTGCGCGCCCCGCTCGACGTCGTCGATATCGGCCCGGTTCAGCCGGAACGGCCCCCGCAGCCGCACCAGTGGCTGCGCCTGGCGGAGGTGGGCGGTGACCCCTTCGGCGGGGGGTTCGACGTCCCCCAGGTGCCCGGTGTTGACCGCGGCCCGGGTGGGCCCGCCGGGTTCGTCGACGTCGGCGATCCGGCGGCCGGCCACGTAGCTGCCGAACGTGCGCCGGGCCTCCTCCTCGATGCTGGCCCACGCGGAGTCGGTAATCGGTGCCAGCTCGCGATACAGGTTGTTCATGGCGGGGTACTCCTCTTCAGGCTGCCGATTCCGAGAGAACCGCTGGCTCGGGCCGATGGGGCCGGCCCGCCAGGTCCGGCAGGCCCCGGCGGGCCGGGTGTGCTGGGCGCGCTGGGGAGGTTCCCGGGTAGGTCGTCGAGAAAGTCGGCCGACGGAGCGAAGAACAAAGTTCCGGTCACCGCCGTCGAGAAATCCAGGATCCGGTCGTGGTTCCCCGGCGGATTGCCGATGAACATGTTCTCCAGCATCCGCTCCGTCACGCTGGGGCTGGCGGCGTACCCGATGTAGTACGTGCCGAATTCCCCGCGCCCGGCCGACCCGAACGGCATGTTGGCGCGCAGAATCTGCCGTTCGGTTCCATCCGGGTCGGTGATGGTGTTGAGCGCGACGTGCGAGTTGGCCGGCTTGACGTCGTCGGGAAGCTCGATGTCGGACAGTTTGGTGCGGCCGATCGCCAGTTCCTGCTCCTCGGTGGTCAGCGCGTTCCACGCGTCCAGGTCGTGCAGGTATTTCTGCACGATGACGTAGCTGCCGCCGGCGAAGTCCGGATCCTCCGCGCCGACCAGCGCCGCCGCCTCACCGGCCCGTCCGCCCGGGCTCTCGGTGCCGTCCACGAAACCCATCAGGTCGCGCTCGTCGAAGTACCGGAAGCCGTGCACCTCATCCTGCACGGTGACGGCCCCGGCGAGCCGTTTCATGACCTGGGTGGCGAATTCGAAGCAGACGTCCATCTCGTTGGCGCGGAGGTGGAACAGCAGGTCGCCCGGGGTGGCGATCGCCCGATGCCGGGCGCCGTGCAGCGCGCGGAAGGGGTGCAGTTCGGCCGGGCGCGGCGCCCCGATCAGGCGGTCCCAGGCGCCCGATCCGATCGCGGCCACACAGGCCAGTTCCGCTTCCGGGAGCCGGAAGCCGACCGATCGCTGAATGGCGGATACGTCGGCGAGCAGATCACGCGCGGCCGCCTCTCCGCCCGGGCTGATGGTGAGTACGAGGAAGATCGCCGCGGTCCTGAGCGGCGTGACGACCGGCTGCGGCTCAGGCGATGGCTCAGGCGACGGCTGCGACGGTGCTGTCATCGCGTCCCGGTTCCTTCCTGCGAGGTCCGTTCCGCTTCCCTTCCCTGATACGAGGCAAGCTTGCCACAGGCGTTACAGCTGATCCGGCCGGGCCGGCGTCTCCTTCGTCGTCATCGATCTCACGGACCCGCAAGCGATCCGTCACCGGCCCAGTCTCGGCGATCAGCACCATAAGGAAAAGCGCCCTCAAGTGCCTGTACCTGACGCTCATAAGCCTGGACCCCAGCGGGAAAGGCCGCAAACGCTGGACCATCCGGTGGAAGGCCGCCCGGCTTGCCCTACTTTTAGTAGCCAAACGATTACAAAGTAAACCTATCACGGCATATCTGCGTCTAACTCTTTGCTACTGTCACCTTCAGGGTCCGTAGGTGCGCGCGTACCGCTGCGTCTATGAGCTCGCTTCTTGGGGGTCGATGCCCGCCATCGGCCTGGGGAGGAATTATGAACGGCCTGGACTTCTCGCTGAGCGCTGAGCAGCGCGAGCTGACGGAAGCGGCGGCCGCCTTCGGCCGGGAGCTCAACCAGGATCTGGTGAAGCGCGAGGATGCTGGGGAGTTCCCGCGGGAGGCGTGGCGGAGGTGTGCCAACTTCGGGGTCCAGGGCCTGCCAGTTCCCGCCGAGCTGGGCGGGGCCGGCGCAGACGTCCTCACGACCGCCCTGGTCATGGAGGCCCTGGGATACGGGTGCCAGGACAACGGGCTCCTCTTCTCCCTCAACGCGCAGATGTGGAGCGTCGAGCTGCCGCTGGTGACGTTCGGTACCCCGGCGCAGCAGCGGGCGTACCTGCCCGGGATGGTGTCGGGCGACCTCATCGCCGCGCACGCGATGACCGAGCCCGAATCCGGTTCCGACGCGCTGCACATGCGCACCCGCGCCGAGCGGCGCGGTGACCACTACCTCCTCAAGGGGACCAAGCAGTACATCACCAACGCCCCGGTCGCTGACGTACTGCTGGTCTACGCTGCGGACCCGGCCCGGCCCGGGCTAGCCGGGCTCTCCGCCTTCCTTGTCGACGCAGCGACGCCGGGGCTCGCGGTGAGCAGCAGCTTCGAGAAGATGGGCCTGCGGACCTCGCCGATGGGCGAGATAACGCTGCAGGACTGCCTCGTTCCCGCGGAGAGCCGGCTGGGGCCGGAAGGGGCGGGGATGGCGATCTTCAACTCGTCCATGGAGTGGGAACGGAGCTGCCTTTTCGCCAGCGTCGTGGGCGCGATGCGGCGGCAGCTCGAGACATGTGTGGCATACGCGCGGTCACGTGAGCAGTTCGGCCAGCCCATCGGGAAGTTCCAGGGTGTGTCCGGCAAGCTGGCCGACATGTACGTGCGGCTGGAGGCGGCGAGGTCGCTGATCTACCGGGTGGCATGGCTGAAGCAGCAGGGCAGGTCCGCCCCGGCGGAGGCGGCCGCCGCGAAGCTGTTCACCAGCGAGGCCTGGGTGCGCTCCAGCCAGGACGCGATCCAGGTCCACGGGGCCTGGGGCTACATGAAAGACGCGGGGATCGAGCACGATCTCCGGGACGCGATCGCCGGCACCATCTACTCGGGCACCTCGGAGATCCAGCGGCTGGTACTCGCCCGGATGCTCGGGCTCTGAGCCACCCGGGCAGGCGAGGCATCTCCGCCGGGGCAACCATAAGGGAAGCGTGATGGCATATCTGTTGCAGCGGCTGCTGACCGAGGCTGCGGCGCGGCAGCCGCAGCGGCCGGCGGTAGCGTCTGGGGGCTGCCTGCTCACGTACCAGGAGCTGGACCGGCTGAGTAACAAGGTGGCCCGGGCGCTGCTGCGCCTGGGCGTGGCGCCCGGCGACCGGGTGGCGATACTCGCCCCTAAGTCAGCCGCCGCGGTCATCGGGGTATACGGGGCGTTGAAGGCCGGGGCCTGCTATGTGCCGCTCGATCCGAAGGCACCCGCCGGGCGGCTCAGCCACATCGTGCGGGACTGCGGCGCCGCCGTGATCGTGGCGGACGGGGCAAGGACGTCCCAGGCGGCCGCCCTGGCCGGCGGCGTTCCCCGGCCGCGCGGCGTGGTGGTGGCGAGCTCTGCTGGCCGCCCGGGGCGCGAGGAGTCGGCCGTTGCCCCAGCCCAGGGCGCGGCCATTGTGCCGTGGGCCGCAGTGGCCGGGGAATCAGGAGAGCCATTGGCGCAGGAACGGGCGATCGAGACCGACCTGGCGTACATCCTGTACACGTCGGGATCGACCGGCACCCCGAAAGGGGTGATGATCTCCCACCGCAACTCGCTCGCGTTCGTCGAGTGGGCGACAGGCGCTGCGGGGCTCAGCGAGCAGGACCGCGTCTGCAGCCCCGCTCCGCTGCACTTCGACCTGTCGGTCTTCGACATCTTCGCTTCCTGCCAGGCTGCCGCCTGCCTGGCTGTGCTTCCCGACGGAGTAGCCACCTTCCCGGTATCGATCGCCGGGTGGCTCGAAGCCGAACGGATCTCGGTCTGGTACTCCGTGCCCTCGGTCCTTACGCTGCTCGCTTCCTACGGCAGCCTGGAGCAGTTCGACCTGTCGGGCCTGCGGACGGTGATCTTCGCCGGGGAGGTGTTCCCCCCCAAGCACCTCGCCCGGCTGATGGCCGAGCTGCCGCACCCCCGCTACCTCAACTGGTACGGGCCGACCGAGACCAACGTATGCACGGCGTTCGAGGTGCCTGCGGGCGGGGCTGAGGACCGGCCGGCCCCCATCGGGAAGGCCTGCGCCAACACCGAGGTGTTCGCGGTCACGAGCGAAGGCGGCCGGGTGTCCCGGCCCGGCGAGGAGGGCGAGCTGTACGTGCGGGGCCCCTCGCTGATGCGCGGGTACTGGGGACAGCCGGCCAAGACCAGCGAGGTGCTGGTCCGGAACCCGTTCCGGGCAGAGTACGACGAGCTCGTTTACCGGACCGGTGACCTGGTGACCCTGGAACCCGCGGGGAACTACGCCTATCTCGGCCGCCGGGACGCCATGGTGAAGGTTCACGGCTACCGGGTGGAGCTGGGGGAGGTGGAAGCCACGCTGTACCGGCACCCGGCCATACGGGAGGCGGCGGTGCTGCCGGTGCCGGATGAGCTGCTCGGCAGCCGTCTGCGGGCGGTCGTCACCGCGGACGGCGCGGCCAACCTCACCCGTGAGAACGTGCTCGATCACTGCCGGCAGTGGCTGCCACGCTACATGGTGCCGGAAATAGTCGAGATCCGCGAGGCGCTGCCGAGAACCTCGACCGGCAAGGTCGACCGGGCCGGCCTCGCCCAGGAGCAGCACGAGTTGGAGCCGGCCGGAGACGGCCGGCGGGACAAGCGCTAGCAGACACACACGAAGGAAAGGTGCTCAGGTGGAAAGGGTCATCAACGACTACATCAGCCGGGAACTCGTCCAGGACCCGGCGCTGTTGCCGCTGGCGGACGAGGCATCACTACTGGACAGCGGCATCCTCGATTCGCTGAGCCTGCTGCGGCTGGTGGTCTTCCTGGAAGGGCGGTTCGGGATCACGATGGGCGACGCGGATCTGCTCCCGGAGAATTTCTCCAGCGTGAACGCTATTTGCGCCTACCTCCGCGCCCGGGAGCCCGGAAAGCAGGGGGCCGCGCGTGGGTGACAGCCGCGCGGGAAGGCTGCTGCGCAACGTAGAAGGCGCGGCCTACTGGGCGGCAGCCGCGCCGGCCCTGGCCCGCCTGCCGGCTGCCCTCGGCTACCGCATCGCATGCTGGCGCGGCGGCTGGCTTTTCCGTTGCGAGTCCGGGAGGCGCACCGAGCTGGAACGCAACCTGCGGCTGGTGCTCGGGAACGAGCTCAGCGAGGCGGCGGCGCAGCAGATGACCCGGGAGTGGTTCCGGCTCTTCTCCTGCGAGCCGGTCGACGTGAAGCGGCTGCGGCACGGGGCGCGGCCACTGCGGCGGCTGGTCGAGATCAACGGGCGGGAACACCTGGAGGCCGCGCTGGCCGGGGGGAAGGGGGCCATCCTTTGCACCGGTCACTTCGGCTCCATCTCCAGCGGCGTCTCGGTG
>Ga0181518_10003894_pt1 | contig 13559 bp, 12 predicted proteins | sample PEATcosm2014_Bin_28_FD_119751 | JGI IMG/M metagenome (GOLD analysis project Ga0181518, IMG submission 119751) | Peatland microbial communities from MTU Mesocosm Facility, Houghton, MI, USA - PEATcosm2014_Bin01_60_metaG | ecosystem: Environmental > Terrestrial > Soil > Wetlands > Peat | place... | reverse complement strand
GTTGAAGCCCCGACTCGTCGGGGCGGCTTCGACCCGGTGACCTTGAGCGTTGGTTCGACCTTGGTTTTCGGAAAGTTGGAGCCGGCTCACGCCGGCTGCTACCGCCTTTACGTGGCATCCGGCATGAGCCGGATCTTACTTTTTCCAGAAAGGAGGCGTTGAAGCCCCGACTCGTCGGGGCGGCTACGGAATGGAAGGCAATAAAAAAGCCCCGGATTGCTCCGGGGCTTGGATGAAAACAAACTGATTATTTACGACGGCAGAGCAACAATCCTGCCATGCGGGACCCGACCAAACTGGCTCAAGGCGAGCGTCGTCAGCTCGGGAGAAACCAGACCAAACTCTCGCGTGAAATCATGCCAGATTGATATTACAAAGTCTCGCTCATTTGTTCTGTCACCAGCGCGTCAATTTCCGTGCGATGGTCTTCGTAGTAGGCAAGGCATTCGTAGATTTGCGCCTTCGTCAGGTCAGGGAAACTGCGCTGCACACTCTCAAGGGAAGCGCCGTTGAGGATCAACCCCATTACATCATGGACCCCAATGCGCGTGTCGGCGACAATCGTATGGCCGCCGCAGACTCCAGGCAGCTTCACCAGATAACAGTAAGCGGTTGTTTCCATGCCTTTAGCCTACTGTTCTAATGTCTGAATGCAACTTTCTCTTTGCACGGCCTCGCACACGCACGAGAGAAACGGGGAGCGCACGCGGCCCGCGTGCCGGTTTGGGCGGCCCGCCCAAACCATCGTCTCACACTGGTCGTCGCATTTCCGCGCGAGAAAGTTTGTGGGACGAGGTTTTCGGCGGGCCGCCGAAAACAGCACGCCAGCGGCGTGCGCTCCCTCTGCTTTGGATCAGAAGAGGAGCCTCCTTCCGTCTTCGCCTTGCTTCGGCGCGACAAGTCGGCGGGACAAGCACGTCGTCTCCTGCGGAATGGGATGGGCTGGTTTCAAATTTCGGCCGGGAAGACACAGGGCACGGGCTGGCTGCCGTGTTTGCGGTAAACCGTAAAATCTCCGCGATCCAAGGTGAAGACCACGGCGGCACGATCGAGTTCTGTCATGCGCACCAGGCAGGCATCCGCCAGGTCCATCTTGCAATCCTGATATTTGCCGAGCAATTCCAGCAGTCGCTCCGCTTCAGATTCCGCCGCGAACCGCACCTGCAAATCACCACGCGCCACCAACTCCATCACCTTTCGCGGCGCGCCGGTTAAGTGCGCCGCCTCTGTCAGCACGGCTTCGCACGTTGCCCACGGCGCATGTTTCGGGAACACTTCAACCGCCCACGGATGATATGGGGTCGTTGCGATCCAAAAGCGCTTTGAGCAAGCCGGTGTCCGCTACCGCCTGCATCCTCCCATCACCTTTCTCACCCGTTCATTGGTCGCAGGGATGCCATCGCCGTCCACACTGCCAATCAAATCTGCCGAAGCAAACTGGTGCCGTTTTGCCTGCAATTCGAGTGGTTCGACCCGGACTTTTGTGCCGTCGGCCCAGCTTGCTTCCGGCGGCAGTTTGACGACACCGCCTTCAACTGTTCCAGTGAAACTCATAAGTTTGTTTGGTTTACACTGGGATATTATCGCTGAAATGACTGGAATGCAACTTTCTCTTTTCACTTTCTCATTTCACGGCCTCGCACGCGCCCGCAAGATGCGCCCAACAGGAGAGTTTGAGCCCCGACTCGTCGGGGCTGCTACGGAATGGAAGGCAATAAAAAAGCCCCGGATTGCTCCGGGGCTTTGATGAAAACAAACTGATTATTTACGCCGACGGAACAACAAAAGTGAAAGTCCGCCCAAACCAACCAACGCCATCGTGGTGGGTTCCGGAACAATCTCCTGGAGAACAAGAGCACCGGGAGCGCCATAACCCGGGGTGCCGGTTGAGTTAGACCACAGGTTAATAGCAGGCAGAGGAACAGAGCCACCGCCGGCAAAATTTAAGGCGACTGCGGTTGTGCCGAAGTAAGTATTAACACTAGGAGTCAAGCCAGTAGTAGTAATCAAATTGGCGACAGCACCCCAAGTGAGGCCGAGGTTAGAACTCCACCCCACAATGATATATGACATTGGGTCATCATATGAGACACCGGGAGCAGCCCAACCAGTGGCCGAAGCACTACCTACTGCAGTAATTTTACCAGCGTTTAATGCTGCACCAGTAGTGCCAGAAACGCCAGAATCCGTCCACACAGCCAAATCCGCTGGAATTTGGATCTGATTGTCCGTTCCAGACAAAGTAAGGTTAGGAGAGATGAGCAACTCGTAAAGGTAATTACCTCCTCCATTGGCCTTTCCATTTACGCTTGCTATGGTGTTGGTAGAAACCAAAGAGCCACCAGTTAGAGAAATGCTGACCAGTCCTTGAGAATATGAAGCCACAGTGCCCAATGCAACGACAGCTGCAATTGTTAGAATTTTTTTCATATTATTTTCTGTTTTTAATTAGGTTTGTTGGTTGTTGGTTATTTTTCGTTTTTAGGTTTAGTTATTGAACTATCAAATTTTGTGTCCATTGAAGCGTGGAACCCGGATTCTGCACAAAGAAACCTTGCCCAACACTAACATTGAGCGGCGGAGTCCAATAAACCAGGTCTACAGAATCATAAACAGTCCCGGGAATTGCAGCACCCGTTCCAGGATTAAGGTCATAATAATCGCTGGGAAAGCCAAGGCCTGTGCCAACCCCGGCCCCGGCAAAAACATATTGATAATAGCCTGTATTGTGCCAGATGTAAACAACTTCACCACCGATAAACGGCATGTTAAAGTAGTTGCTTTCCAAGTTGCCACCAACCGGCACCGTTGAACCCACCAATGTCAGGCCACCACCAGGCAAGGCAACAGGAGTATTGGTGTTCTCAAGAATCACAGTGCCCACAAACGTATTAGTAAGCGTGCTGCCCGGATTTTGAACATAGACACCTTTACCTTGAGGAATTTGGGGCGGCGGAGTCCAATAAACCAAGTCTACAGAATCATAAACAGTCCCAGGAATTGCAGCACCCGTTCCAGGATTAAGGTCATACCAATCGCTGGCATAACCGAGACCAGTGCCAACCCCGACCCCGGCAAAAACATATTGATAATACCCCAGATTATTCCAGACGTAAAGAACTTCACCGCCAACCAAACCAGTCAGAACTTGTGTTGCACCGTTGGTGCCATTAGGCCCCAACAAGGGATTATCAATCAACGTAAGCGCGCCGCCCGGCAAAACCGTGTTGACGTAACCCACAATATTTTGTGAATAAGTTTGTGCCGAGGAGGTTAAAATGCCTGCCGCGAGAGCGGCCGCAATTAGTAGTGTTTTAGTTCTCATATTGTTTCCTGTATTTTTGTTTTGTTGTTACCGTGTGTGGTATAAATATCACAAAAGAGCAGGAAAGTGTCAACTATTTTTTTAACTTTTTTTGAACGATTTTCGGACAAGCAAAGTCCTTGGTTTCAAGGGGTTTAGCCATAAAAACGCCAAGGAATGGACATGACGAAAAAAGAAAATCCGGATTATAAACCGCGAAAATGGCGCGAAAAGCCAATGTGGACGCAATGAGAATTCAGTATTACATACATCCGTCCTCACCCCGGCCCAAATCAATCCCTCACCCGGTCCCGCTTTGCGCGGACCACCCTCTCCCATCCGATGGGCGAGGGACAAGAAGGAGAATCGTTCGCCGTGTCCTTGAAAATTCGCGCGCCGGGATTGGCCGGACAGTCATCCGCAAAACGCAAACCGGACTACGCTGTTCCTTCTCCTGTCCGCCTTCGCCTTTGGCTTCGGCGCGATCGCGTCGAAGCGCAGCGTAGGCGGAGGGGAGAAGGTCAGGATGAGGGCGGACGTTCATCACACTCTTCTTTGACGACTCAACTGAAATGTCGAGGAACCATATTTATAGAATGGATAAACCGCGAAAAGGGCCTCCCAGGCCGCCACCCTATGCAGACGGTCCGCCGGCCAGAATTGTGGTTGGCCGCGTAAAGCTGCGCCACGCGGTTGGCCGTTGGCCGACAGCGGAGCGCCGATTTCCGATCCGGCGCGTTTCTGCTGCCATCTCAACACCTGCCGGGCCGGATCCCGCTTCGCCAATCCATCCTTCGCTCGGAAGCAGCTTCGGAGGACAGGGGCCGGTCGTCGGGGAGCACGCCCGCCATCGGGCGTTGCTGGACGCGCCCTCGCGTCCAGCATCTTGCACGCGAAACTGACACGAACGCTTGAAACATTTCAGTCCATGCGGGTTTTCCGCGAGGGCGCGGAAAACAGCGCCCGGGGCGGGCGCGCTCCCGTTTTGACTTCGGAGTTCGGGGAGATTCGCGGAGTTTTTGAAAAGGCTGGCTGCGCGGCACCCCGACATCCGGCGGAGCGTCCGCTTACGTTTCATTTAAGCGCGCAAGGCAGCTCCGCCCTGCCGGATCGGGTTTTGGCAGCAACAGGAGAACGTCTGCTACCGCGCTTGCTTCCGGACTTTGTCCCGTTCAAGGGCGGCGTAAATCAATTCAGCGTCGAGCCGGGCGTTCGTCTGGCGAAGCCGTTCCATGGCTTGCGGCAATTCAATAAGTCCCCGCACCGCCGCTTGTTCCAGCAAACCAATCGTGCCAACCACCGCGAGGCCGCAATGAATGGCTGCATTGCGTCCGGCGCGGTCGTCCATCAATACGGCGTCGGCTTTGATTTCTTGCGCCAGACAGATCGCTTCCAACTCGCCAGCGTCCACGCCCAACGAGAGATTAAGCGTCTTGGGCGTTTGAACGGCAATCCAGGCCGGCAATGAGCGCGCCCACTGGCGCACCAGCGGCGGCGTGTTCGGCTGTTGAAGTTCGCGGAAGACGGTGGGCGGAATCACCACTTGGCGGAAAAGGCGCGGCAAAATTGTTTCCGCGCCGCACAGAATGAGGTAGTGCAACGGCGAAGTATCCGAAACCACGACGCTCACGGGCGGGCGAGGATTTTGTCCAGCATGGCGTTGTCAACGGCCAGGTCCGTTGCGGAATAATTCAGCGGCACAGCGCGTTCCGAAAGGAAAGTTTCCGTCTGCCAGTAATCGAGTCCCAGCATCGCGCCCACTTGCCGTTGCGTGAGGCGTCCGGCGCGATAACCTTCAATCGCGGCGTCTTCCATGACGTGACGGCCTACCGTGTCCGGGGTTTCTCCCCACTGACGGGCGACTTGATCGGGCATTTCCACTGTGACTTGCATAACGGTGTCAATCTAACACGGCGACGGCGGGTGTGGCAAACGACTTCTGACGCCTGACCAATCGCGCAAGGTCACGACTCCGCGCTGCCGTTCCTGCCATCTTCGTCAATGTTCAACATCGAAGACGATGTTAGCGTCGAGCGAGAGTTGCTTCTTTGGGCTGGCCGCCATAAATTTTTGCCATGCCGCGCCGGAAATGCTCCGCCTCTTCCTCCGAGGTGAGTTTGCTGGCCAGCTGGCGAGCTTTGGCGGCCAAACGGCTGCCGGGGGTTTCATCCGGGTAGTCGAGCTTCTTTGGCGCGGCGCGTTGTGGCTGTCTCATAACCAGCTAAATCTCCCGTTTCCCGAAGGCGTTGTCAATAGCGGGCGATGATTTTGTCCAACGGCGCGTTGCTCTTGGCCGCAAGGAGTGCAAAACCGCGTGAACGCGGGACACCGAACCGCAAGCAAAGTCGAGAGCCGGATTTAACCCCGTAAAGGGGCGTGGCCCCCACGGGGCTTTACGCCCGCAAGGAACGCAGTGCGGCAGAGCCGCCACCAAACGGAAACGCCTTCAACGCAGCTCCGTTGACACGCGAGCGGGAGACGCCGAGGACGCAGAGAGCCGCAGGGCTTTTTCCTTAACCACGGATCCCGCAGAGCGGGACGGATAAGGGCGAGACGCGAATTTCGCGAATTGACGCGAATTCAGTTGGCGATAATTCGCGCAATTCGTGTCAAGCATGGTGCTCCCCTCTTTCCCATCCGTAATACAATGACGAATATCTTTGTTTTCCTGGCAAAGAATTGGCCGCGAAAGAACACGAGAGAAGTCGCTTGCATCTCGCGCGAGCACGCGCGCAGCGGTGTTGCCGATTTCGGATTTGAAAGTCAGAGTCCCCTGAATCAATTTACGAATGCCGATTTGCGATTTACGATTTTCAGATGGAGCCTCCTTACGTCGGCTGCTACAAAGTGACGATGATTTTGAGGGAATCTTCGGTGGGTTTGGACGCAAGGCGAATGGCGGCGGCGGTTTGTTCAAGAGGGAAAAAATGGGAAATCAAATTGCGCACATCAAGCTGGCGGGAGAAGACGAGCCGGGCGACTTCGTCCTGCAACGTGAAATCGGATGAGTAGCTGCCGAGCAAATCCTTTTCGTCGAGACAGACGGAGGCCAGGTCCAAGGGAAAGTTGGGAGATGGCAGATGGGAGTTAGAACATGCCACCTCACCCCGGCCCTCTCCCCCGCAAGCGGCGGAGAGGGAGGCTGGCGTGCCGCGCTTGGTGTGGGCGAAGAGGAGCACCTGTCCGCCGCCGCGCACGAGTTGCAGGGCTTGTTGCACGACGGCGTCGGAGGGCACGGCGATGACAGCGGCGTCGAGGCCGCAGCCGCGCGTGGCGCGGTGGATGAGGGATGAGCCGTCTCCGCTCCGCTTCCGTCTTCGCACTGCTTCGCCGAGACAAGTCGCCGCGCCAAGGAGTTGAGGGTTGAGGGTTGAGGCAGGGACGCGCTGCCGCGCGTCCGGGCGGAGCGGCAGCTCCGCCCTACCAGTTTGAGCGAGCAGGGTCCATTTCGCGCCGAATTTTCTGGCGAGGCGCAGGCGCGGTGCGAGCAGGTCGGTGGCGATGACCTGCGCGCCGGCGAGCTGAAGCAGGCGGGTGAACATGAGGCCAATCGGCCCCTGCCCGGCCACCAGCACGACGTCGCCGCGCAGCAGTGACAAGCGGCGGACGGCTTTGAGGACGGTGTTGACGGGTTCGAGCAGGGCGCCTTCGGCAAAGGAATTTTTGGCGGGAATTTTCACGACGCCGGGCAGGACGAACGGCAGAACGCGGACGTATTCGGCGTAGCCGCCGCCGGCGGGTTGGAAGCCGGCGGTGATGCCGGTGCGTTTGTAAGTCTCGCATTGGGCGAAGGCGTGATGCCGGCAAAAATGGCAGTCTTGGCACGGCACGTGATGGTGGAGCGCCACGCGGTCGCCAATCTTCCATCCCAGTTTCGAGACGCCCGGCCCGAGCCGGGCAATCACGCCGGCGGTTTCGTGGCCGAAGATGCGCGGCGGCGGCACGGTGCCGTATTGGATTTTTTTGATGTCGGTGGGGCAGACGCCGCACACGGCGACTTTGACGAGGAGTTCGTTGGGGCCGATGGGCGGGACGGGGACGGTTTCGAGGCGGAGGTCGTTGACGCCGCGATAGACGACGGCGCGCATGGTTTTGGGGATGTCAGGCACGGGGAAATTTTAACCACAGATGAACACGGATGAACACGGATTTTTTTACCACAGAGAACGCAAAGCCCATTTCGGATTTTTGGGGTCAGAGCACCTGCCGACGAGACGCCCTGCGCCCATTCAACCTTCAACCTTCAACCCTCAACCATTCAGAGGGCGTTCCAGCCGTGGCTGATGATGATGGCGCGGACGATTTGCCGCCGACGTTCCAGCGCCACCGTGCCGCGATGCTTTTTCAATTCGTCGCGCGGGATGGCGTAGATGCAATCGCATTTGCAAAACGTGGGCCAGTCCATGCCGTCAGCTTTGTCCAGAATCACTTCATTTTCATTCGGGGGACGGTTTGCCCGTTGGGATGAGCAGTCCAGCACTTCGAGAAAATCTTTCCGCGCGGCGCGCGCCGGGTGGGAAACGACAACCACCGGATGGGTCGGCCATCCCAAACCGGCTTCATAGACCTCCCAGGCGTTCACGGTTTGGCGCCTTGGCGCACGGCGGCCTTCAGTGCCCTGAAAGCGCCCCGTCCGACGGTGGCGGCCTGCTTGTCTTGCCGTCCGTAGATGGCTTCCACCTGCGCCGGGGTGAGCGGCGGCGGCGTGAGATAATCCGTCTCCTGGCGTTGCATCCGGCGGAGGGACTCCCGCACCGCCTCGCTTTGGTTGTTGAATCTCCCGGATTTCACGAGGCGGGAGACGAAATTCTGTTGTTCTTTGGCCAAGGCGTAACCCATGCAAGAAGATTGGACAACTATTGGAGAAAGTAAAGCGGAAAAACATCATCTGATTTTGAGCCGCAAAAAGGCGCCAAGGGCACAAGGTTGTGAAATGACGAAGCCGCGTAAAGCTTCCAACTTCGTCCTGTGTTGCAGGACTACGATGGACAGGGCGCCACGCGGCCACGCGGTTACCGGGACGGGGCGAACCGCGAAATTGGCTTCCCCAGCCTGCCCCAAGCTGGATGCCCCAAATTATATTGTTCGCTGACGCGAATTGTGGTCGCGAAAGCAGAAAGCCGAAAGCCGGCCTGCTTCCGCCTTCGCCTTGCTTCGGCGCGACAAGTCGCGGAAGCCTTTCCGGTTCGAGCTTCCACCCTCCGTCCCGCATTGCGGGACTACGGAGGACGGGTCGGATCTCGTCCCGCTTTGCGGGATTTCGGGATTCGGGATTCGGGATTCGGTTTTTAAGTCAGGCCTCCTCATCCACCTTCACTTCATTGCGTCTTGGGAACTTTGCGCCCTGGCGTTGAAGTCAGAAAACGACGGTTACGGTCTAAGGCGAATCCAAAGGAATTTCCCGGTCCCGGAACAGGGACAACCGGTGTTTGACGAGGATGGGATATCGTTCCATGACGACTGCCGGCCGGGGATAAATGGCGCGCAAGCCCTGATAGCCGGTTTCCGACGCCGGGTTGGCGGCCACGTTCAGCAGACTGTTGCGGCCAAAGGTTTGCACCCGGGACATGGCCTTTGCGCCGCCGGTCCCAAAAACCGTGCCGAGCATCAGCATGGCCAGCACGGCCAGGAGCATCCAGGTGGCGACGGTCTGGCAGGCATCCGGGGCCGGTTTTCGGCGCGGCCCGGACGCGTGACCGGTGTCCGCCGCCGGCGGGCGGCCGTTGCGGAGCAGGACGAGCCAGACGACCAGCGACACCCACAGCGGAGTCACCATGGTGCAGTAGCGGGAGGCCAAAGCCTGATTGGTTCCAAAGCCAAGCCTTCCGACTCCGGTGACAAGGGCGCTGCCGACGGAATAGAGGCTCAGCCCGAAATAAGGAAGCAGTGTCCCGGGATCGGCGATTTTCTTCCGGAACAGCGTCCAGCCGGCCCAACCGGCGGCAACGGTCCCGGCCAGACCAAAAACAAAGGCGAAGGCGCCGTCAGAAGAAGCGTCGCTGCCCAGATACTGGGCGCAAATACTCCCGAGATATTTGAACACATAAACGGCATACTCGACCGGCATTTTGAAAATGAGACTGAGCGATGGGTGGTTTTCCGGCTTCTGATAATGATAGAAGTAGGTCCCCAACGTCAGAGCCCCGATCAATATCCAACCCGTGGTGGCGGCCCTTCTTTCCCTGGCCCCGGTTTTTATGAGGAAAAGCGTTATCAGTCCGATTGGCCAGAAGAGGGCGCCATTGGCAAAGGAATAGGTGGCCACGATGCCAAGCAACGCCGCGGCGGTGAATTTACTCCAACGGAAGGGTTCATTGGCCAGGAGCACGATGCCGCCAGCCACGGCCAGCAGGTTCAGGAACATCTGGAGCTGCCAGCCCCAGAGCCAGTTTTGATACTGGCTGACCGAGAACACGATGAGCGAGATGGCGGGGATGGCCCAAGGCAATCCGGCTATCCCCGATTTCCGTTCCGTTATTTTTACCTGATGAATGAAGACGGCGAAGATGCCGAGAGCCAGGATTATGTTCACCGCCAGTTCATAATGGATGTTCCAACGGGTCAGGCGTGCCAGCAGCAGCATGATGCTCTGGGGAAAGACGAGCCGGTGCTCGTTGTGTTGCGCCCACAGGTCGTGGAAGGTCAAATCGCCGTGATACGTCTTGTCCAGGAGCGGCACCAGTTCCCATTGGTCCAGGTAAGGCACGGCCACGGCATATTGGGCGACCACCCAAATCAGAAAAGCCAATGGAACCAGCGCCAGGATTTTGGCGCTGTGGCGCGAAAGGAACGCGGCGAACGGCGGCATCCCCGATTTCTCCGGCCCGCGATCAATGACGGCGCGCATGGTTTTGGGGATGTCAGGCACGGGGAAATTTTAACGCCAAGACGCCAAGACGCAAGGGGGCAGAATTGCAACAAAAACATTGAACACTGAACATCGAACTTCGAACGTCCAAGTGACCGATGCAGGAAAACTTTGATGTTTCCACCCTCCGTCCCGCATTGTGGGACTACGGAGGACGGGCGGATGAACCCGAATTTTTTTGACGCGAATTGCACGAATTATCACGAATTTTTTACCACAGATTCGAATAACAAAGGATCAAAGAATGGGGAGCGCGCCCGCGTCGAACTTTTGGCGGTGCGCGCAACCGGACCATTTTGTCCTGCCTTCGCGTGAAGAGTTCGGCGCGGGGGCGCGCCGAACCACAGTCCCGACCGTTCGGGACTGCGCTCCCTATTTGTTTCAACGCCTTCATCCGATTTCGGCGCGACGAGCTGGAGAACGGGCATCGAATTCGAGGACGAGAACGAGGACGAGGAGGATTTAACCGGTGCTGGCAAATTCAAGAAACCACGGCTCGGGGGCGCAGGAAAATTCCATCGGCTGGCCGCGCCAGAGAAAGCGGACGGCGCAGGCGTGCAGGGCCTGGTGCGGCAAAATGAGCCGGGCAAGTTGCTCCGGCGTCAGGCGATTTTCGACCAGCGCCAGATATAGATCCTCGTCGCCGCCGTAAAGTTTGTCGCCGACGATGGGATGGCCGAGGTGGGCGAGGTGAATGCGGATTTGATGTTTGCGGCCGGTGCGGGGAATGAGGCGGAGAAGGGAAAACTGAGTCGAGAGACGAGAGTCGAGGGCCGAGGGCAGGCCCACCTCACCCCGGCCCTCTCCCCCCGCCGGGCGGGCGGAGAGGGAGAATTTTCCGCCGTCACACTGCCATCTTTCGTCCTGTCGATTTTCACCATCACACGGCACAATATATCGGGAAAAACGGCGCTCGACCCGGAATTTGGTTTGGGCGGGCGCGCCGTCGGGACGCACACAATCTTTGACGGCGACCTTGCTTTGCTCGTCTTTGCCGAGCGGCGCGTCAATCAGGCCGTGGTCGTCGCGGACGTGGCCGTGGACGATGGCGAGGTATTCCTTCTCGACGGCACGGGCTTCCCAGATTTTTCCGAGTTCGCCGGCAAGTTTGGAATTTTTGGCGACGACGACGATGCCGCTGGTTTCGCGGTCGAGGCGATTGATTAAATGAGTTGAAGGTTGAAGGTTGAGGGTTGAGGGTTTAAGGTAAAGGCGCACGCGGCTGATGAGGCTGGAAAATTCATCGCCTTTGGTCGGATGACAGACGAGTCCGGCCGGTTTGTTGATGACCAGCAGGCCGGCGTCTTCGTGGAGGATGTCGAACAGGTTTTCCAAACGCGGGGGTATTTTAACCACGAAACACACGATAGACCAACTCTCAACTCTCAACATTCAACTCTCAACCAATGCTGATTGACTTTCACATTCTGCATTCTTCATTCTGCATTTTACATTTAGATTGAGATGCGGCGTCAATTGTTCATCGGTCTGCTTCTGGCCGGAATCACGCTGGCGATTTACTGGCCGGCGCGGAACTACGGAATTGTCTATTACGACGACCCGCTGTTCGTGACGGAGAATGCGGAAATTAACAGTGGCCTGAACTGGCACAGCCTTTGGTGGGCGTTTTCCGGCATATTGATCGCCAACTGGCATCCGGTGACGAGTTTGTCGTTCGTTCTGGGGCACCAATCCTGGGGCACGAATCCCGGCGCGGAGCATCTGGTGAACGTGGCCTTTCACATGGCGAACGCGGTGCTGTTGTTTCTGGTCTTGCAGCGCATCACTGGTTGTCCCTGGCGGAGCGCGATGGTGGCGGCGGTTTTCGCATGGCATCCGCTGCGCGTGGAATCCGTGGCGTGGATTTCCGAGCGGAAGGACGTGCTCAGCACGTTTTTTTTCCTGCTCACCTTGGGGGCGTATGTACGGTACGTGCAAAAGCGGTCGAGAGTCGAGAGTCGAGAGTCGGGCGCAGAAAGCAGCGGTTTGGCCCTCGACTCTCGACGCTGGACTCTCGACTATTTTCTGGTGCTGGTGTTTTTCGCGTTGGGGCTGATGAGCAAGCCGATGCTGGTGACGGTGCCATTCGTGCTGTTGTTGCTGGATTTCTGGCCGCTCAGGCGGATTTCGGAGTTCGGATTTCGGAGTTCGGAATTGAAGAACGCCTCTCACCCCTCAGCCACCCTGTCCTCCCTGACGCTTGCGCGACGGAGGATCAACCCTCAACTTTCAACCTTGCTTCTGGAGAAATGGCCGTTCTTTTTGTTGTCGGCGGTCTTCAGCGGGCTGACGTATGCGCTCCAAAAAACCCATGCCGCCGTCGTGCAACTGTCCCGGCTCAGCTTGGAGGAGCGGCTCGGCAACGCGGTCACCAGTTACCTGCAATACCTGGCCAAACTGTTCTGGCCAACAAAACTGGCCGTCATTTACCCGTACCCCAAAAGCCAGGATGACGCGGAAATCTGGCTGACGGCGCTGCTGCTGCTGGCCATTTCGGCCTTTTGCGTCTGCCAGTTTTTCCGCCGGCCTTACCTGGCTGTCGGCTGGTTCTGGTTTTTGGGAACGGCGGTGCCCATCATCGGCCTGGTGCAAGTCGGGGAACAAGCCATGGCCGACCGTTACACCTACATTCCGTTGATCGGACCGGTCATCAGCCTGGTCTGGCTCGGCGCGGAATTTTTCCAATCCCGGAAATTTTTTTTGGCTGCCGTTTCGACCGTGATACTGGCCGCTTGTATCGGGCTGACAACCCGGCAATTGCAGTTCTGGCGCGACACCGTTGTCCTCGCCGGGCATAACGTCGCCGTAACACCGCAAAACGCTTCCGCGTATTTCCTGCTGGGACTTGGCTTGGAACACGCCGGTGAAACGAACCGGGCGATACCTTGTTACCGCGTGGCCACGGCGATTTTTCCCGGCAACATCGAAGCCCACAGAAACCTTGCGTATCTTCTGCGCCGGCAAGACCATCTGGCCGCCGCGGAGGAGGAATACTATACCCTGCTCGCAATGAACCCGGACGATTTAGCCGCACAACTTGGTCTGGCAGACATCTTCAACCATCTTGGCCGCCCAGACAAAGCGGCAGCCCATTTCAACGAGGCATTGCGGATCAAACCGGATTCGACGGAAGCGATGAACAATCTGGCCTGGACGCTGGCCACCAGCCCGGACACGAATGTTCGCGATGGCAAACGCGCCGTTGAACTGGCGGAACGCGCCTGCGAACTGACCCATTACCAAAAAACGATTTACCTCGGCACATTGGCCGCCGCCTACGCCGAGGCGGGACGATTTGACGATGCGATTGCGATGGCGCAGAAAGCCTGTGCGATGGCATCCGAGTCAGGGGAACAGGACCTGTTGAAGCGAAACCAGGAACTGCTG
>Ga0181518_10003892_pt1 | contig 13560 bp, 6 predicted proteins | sample PEATcosm2014_Bin_28_FD_119751 | JGI IMG/M metagenome (GOLD analysis project Ga0181518, IMG submission 119751) | Peatland microbial communities from MTU Mesocosm Facility, Houghton, MI, USA - PEATcosm2014_Bin01_60_metaG | ecosystem: Environmental > Terrestrial > Soil > Wetlands > Peat | place... | reverse complement strand
GAAACCTGAGATCTTGAGCTTCTCGCCCTTTTCCAAGGTCGCTTTGACCGTCTCGAAGACGGCCTCCACGAGGTCAGCGGCCTCCCTCTTCGAGAAGCCGCCGACCTTCTCGTAGACCGTGTCGACGATATCCGCCTTGGTCATGTGACTAGGTTCGCGACAAATCCGTCTGGTGTCAAAGGTTGACCGGCGGGGCGCGTGGACGGTGGCACGGCAGATGACCGCCGGGGTGGCTCTTGCCCGACCACCGCGTCCACAACCTCCGCGGAGAGCAGACCAATCCCCTCGGCCTGGGTCACTCCTCCAGTCCCAACTCCTTGATCGCGGCTTCGGCTTCCTGCACCTTCTGCTCGGCGCCAACGCCGGTAGGCGCGACCTCCACTTTCAGGGTCAGGCGCAGGGTGGGATCGTTGGCGAAGCGTGTGAGCACCTTCATGTAGAAGTTCATCCACTTGCCGGGCGTGATGTTGCCGCCCCACAAGAAGCGCGCCGGCGCGGAGGGCTCGGTGCTGACTGGCGGGGGCGTTCCCGGGTCCAGCGGCCCCGTGCTGATGGGTCCTGGCGTGACATCTGCGGGCACCGGGGGGCGTTCGAGGGATTTTCGGTACGCCTCGGCCACCTCGTCCTTGATGATGAACATGTCTTCGGCGAACTCGACGCTGGCAGCATTGAAACCGCCATCCTTGAAGTGGAACGGGGCGTAGCTGCCGCCGGGTTTCTTCCCCACGTAGGCTAGGGTTCCCTCATGAACGCCGCGTGCGATGGTGTCCTTCAAGGCATCGGCCTGGACCAGTCGAACGAGCTGCGGCGACGCGAAGAAGGCGTCCCGCAGGGACTTCGTGCTCCACTCCACGAAAGCGTTGGGCCAGTTGCGCAGCAGGTAGCCGGGCGCGATAGCTTCCAGGAGATCGCCGTCCGTCCTCAGGTTGCGCAGGATCAGCGCGACCATGCTGCTTTCCTGGCTGGAATTGGGCAGGCCAAGGTCAGTGACCTTGAAGTTCCCCTCCTTGTCCAGCAACAGAACGTGCTTGTAGGTGCGCCACACCGCCTCGACAAGGTCGCTTTTGGCCCGATCCAGGCTCGACTTGACCTGCTCTTTCTGTTCATCTTCCAGGCGCAGCCCAGCGCCCTCGCTGAAGATGGCCTGCCAGGCCAGCAACTTCCTGGCCTCCTCACGGAGGGAATCGGGCTTGTCCGCGACGGCCCAGAACAGCGCGCTCTTGAACGTCCGGTTCGATGCCCCGTGTTCGCGCGTGAATGCGCCGATCGTCTCAAGCGTGGCCTTGTCACCAGCCATCTGTTCCGGAGCCAGCACCACCAAGGTCAGCGTGGCACGGTCGGGGATGGCGCTGCTCTTGTCCGGGAAAGGGACACGTTCCACGCCCGACCCACCACCGTTGAACACGCTCTTCACCGCCTCCTTCACCGTCTCGTCGATCTCCTTGGGCGCGACCCCGGCACGCTTTCCGGCCAGCAGGGCGTTCAGGTTGGGCGACACGCTGAATCGGTATCGGTGGCTCTGCTGGGACAGGTAGTAGCAATTGGTCGACAGGGCATCGAGCACGGTCTCCAGGTTGCCAATATCCGTGCCCGGCTCCCCGACGGCGAAGCGGATTTCCGGCTCCGTGGCCTCGGCTTTGGTCTGGCCGCCGTTGGACTCGAAGAAGATGGTCGTGGCCACCTTGCGGTGCAGCCGCGCTTTCTTGATGGTCTCGGTGGCTTCGGCGTCGAGCCGTTCGGCGTGGGCGTCCCGTCGGCCGCAGATGTCGGTGGTGACCGCCCCTTCTAGTTTCGCGCCACCGAGTTGCTCAAACACCGCCTGGCGGAAGAAGCTGTCATCCAAGGGTGCGCTGCCGATACCGATCAGCGGTTCTTTGCACTTCCCGCGCACGGCGTCCTGATAGGCATGCGAAACCCACAGCGCGAGCAGGCGCAAGATCCCGCGCGTTTGCTGGAAACGCTGCAACTGCTGCCACTTGCGCTCGAACACCGACAGCAACGCTGGATGGAACGGATAGGCTGCCATGAATGCCTCGGCGGCGTTGTCGATCGGCCCGACAAGCTGGCTGCGGTACGTATGCACCCAATCGGCGTAGGCTTTCACTGTCGCCTTTGCGTCTTTGGTGTGGCCGCCCCAGTCGAACAGGCGTCGCCGGATGATCTCGGCCGTCTCGTTGCCGGCCGACATCATCATCGACTTGCCCAGCCGATTCAGAAGCTTCTCGAACCGGCCGTGGTCGGCCTCGTCCTCCGGGGTCATCTCGTCGAGCACTGACGGCAACGACACCACCAGCACCAGACGGTCCTGTGCCCGGGCCTCCTCGGACAGGTTCTGCATGAACGCATGCAGTTGGCCGGTCAGCCCCGACTTGCGCTCGCGGTTCATGTAGTTGAGCATCTCGTCCAACAAGATCAGGACGGGCTTCTTGGGCAGAAACTTGCGGATCACCTCGGTAGACGGTGCCTTTCGCTGCTCGTCGTGCGCGGCCACGGCGGCGAAGCCCTCGGCCTTGCCCAGTTGCCAGGCCAGCTCGCCCCAGGGCGTGAACCGGCGCGGGGTGCCGTCGTCGCCACCACGCCCGGTGGTCGAATCGAACTCGGTGCCGACAAACACACCCACCTCGGCCTTGGGCGCTGCGGTTACCCCAGCGGCATTCAGAATCTTCGATACCTCTCGCCAGTCAGCCGCCTTTGCCCCGGCGTTGGCCAGGTGGAACAGCATGGTCAGGGCGTGGGTCTTGCCGCCACCAAACTGGGTCGTCAGGTTGAACACCGCCGATGTCTCGACCTTGATCCCAGATAGCCGCCGCACCACCTCGGCCCCGAGCATGCGCAGGTTGTCGGTCAGCACCGTGCGGTCGAAGAACCGCTCGGGGTTGACGTAGTCAGCCGGGGCGCGCCCGAGGCGAACGTGGTCCAGGTGAACCGCGAACTCCGACGCATCGAGGGGCTTGCCCTCTTTCAGATCATCGCGCGGCTCGACTTCTTTGTACCAAGGTTTCAACGCCATCTTTCCATCATCCTTGCAGCCTTGTTCCGGCCTCCGCTATGATCGCACCATCCTTGCGAAACCAGAAGCTTCTTGGCGTTCATGCCCTGGCGCGGCTTGTGCCAGGGGGTTCCTTGCTGTAACCTAGGATCACAACGGATGGCTGGGCCTCACACCAAGGAGGAAGCGCTTCGGTGGATACAGGACTGCCTCCGCGATGGCCGATATATCCCTGCCATGCACTTCCAAGAGCGACTCATCGAACGAGATTTCATCATGGCCGATGTCCGGCACGCCATCGAGAATTCCGAGAGCATCGAGCCCTATGTTCGAGGCGAGGCTGTCAATGGGGGAACCGCTTGGAGAATCATCGGGCAGAACGTGGACGGTGACCGAAGCGTTGCGGTAGGCATCGAGGCTTTTGATCACAAGCGACGCCGACGAATCTGCCTATGTACCGTGTTCGACCCCACAAAGGAGAAACCGTGAAAACGGCATCGAGCAGTAGCGACCTGCGCTGCCACTGCGGTGGAGTGCTGCGTGCGGCCGAGTTGAAGGATTTCGACTTTTCGGGCTACGTCGGCGTGCGCGTCGTGCTCAGGAGAGTGCCCGGCTACCGCTGCCACAAGTGCGGCTCGGCCACCTTGGACGGTGCGTTCATCAACACGATGGAGCAGGTCCTGGCCATCGCCATCACGCAGAAACCGATCCGGCTGTCGTCGCAAGAGGCCAAGTACCTGCGCAAACATCTGGGGCTGACCCAGGAGAAATTGGCCGAGCGGATGGGCGTCGAGCGGGAGACAGTGGCTCGCTGGGAGACGGGCGCCGAGATCTCGCCACAGCATGACCTGATCTTGCGGACTGTTGTGGTGGCCAGCCTTCCGGCTGCACCCCATGTCGGGCGACCCGCGCCGTCGGCCCGGATTCTCAACGAGATCATTGGCACCCTGACCAGCGTGCGGCGAGATCCGTCTACGCCCGAGGCCCTGCTCGACCCGAACCTTGTCCAGTCCATCCTGGACAAGCTGCGCCCGGCTGGGCGTCAGGCCAGATAGACTCGTCGCCGCCCACAAAGCTGGGCGAAGCTGATTCCGCGCTCGCGCCGATCCACAGCAAACGTCTCTTGAGGGTCCTTTTCAGGCACGAGTGATGGTCAGGTGGATCTCTGGGAGGAGTCTCGCGATCGGCGGTACAATGCATTGAGGGAAGTCCTCCGGTGATGAATTCGATCTCGACAAAGTTCTCTGTCGCGCTCACACATCCACACCAATTTGGCGTGGGCCGACCGGGCGAGACGGTTCCTGTTTGCGTGGTCAGTTGGACCGAAACCGCCGGCCAACGCGAGTTCCAGTTTTGCGCCGAGGAAACCCACGCCCAAACCCGAGACCAGATTGCCGAGATCGTTCGCTCTGCCGTCGACCCTCCACAGGATGTCGGAACGACATCCAATGGAGGCGCCGTGCAATGGGAACGGGTTCGTGAGGCTCTTGCGAAAGCAGGATTGGCTGTGTTGGACACGGGCGGATCAGAGGCGCATTTCGAGTTTGACATTGACATGGACACTGGACAGATCGTCGGCAGGTCGCCGACGTCTGATCCTCCAATCGGGGATCTCGGCGAATCCATGGCCACAGCAGTGCAGCGCGCATTTGATGGTGGAATCCAAGAGGTTGCCGCACATGTGGGGCAGGCCGTGGAAACAGGCAAGCACGTGGACGCGGCTCGCTCTCTTCTCGATGGCGTGCGAACACGGCTCTTCATCGCCCGCCGACACGCGACGTTGCTTTGCGAACCCGCCCGACGAATCGACCTCAACAGTCTCGATCCCAGCCTCCGGCTCGATGTCCTTTGGCTGCGCTGCAATCTCGCAGATGCAGCACACCAGTTTGATTCGCAACTTAGGGGTGACATTGAACGACTGCTGGGCGAATTCGTCCCCGGCGTTTCCCAAGCAGCGCGAGCGAACTTCGATCTTGCCCGGGGGCTCATTTGGATGCGTGAAGGGAGGAGCGAGACCGCTCTCGCGGTATTTGGGGCCGTCGCATCTTGCGCCGACGCAACCGAAGGGACACGCGCCTGGGCATACCGCAATCTGTCGCTACATCATGACGCCGCGAATCCGCGCAGCGCCCAGTGCGCCAGGCTCTCCGCTGACCTCTTTCTTGCCGCAGGCGACCGGAAGGAAGCAGCGAAGAGTCTGCGCCGCTATGCCAAGTGCCTGCTCGCCGATTCACCAGACCTTGCCATCAATGCCCTCGACGACGTACTCGCGTGGACAGCAGGCGACGAGGTCGGCGTTGTCGCATTTCGCGCCAGTGTTCTCCATGTGCGTGCGAATGCATTGCTAAGGCTCGGTCGGGCAGAGGCCAGCTTGGCCGACGCACGAGAAGCTGTCAGATTGCGCAAGGGACTCCACGGCTCTCTGCCGGAGTACACCGCGTCTCTTGCCCTAGCTGCCATGGCGGCATCTGCGGCGAACGATCCAGCACTTGATGACATCAAGCGAGAGCATCAAGCCGCACGGGCAAGATGTAGGAAAGATGAGCACGCTATCCAGCTTAGACTCGCGGATTTGGTCGGTCAGTACGACCCAGTGGAGGTCGAGAGCATCCGGAGCGCCGCTAGGGCGTCAGGAAACTGGAAGGTTGAAGCATGGGCATATTTGTCAAGTTCGATACATGCGCCGAATGGCGTTTCCCGCATAGAAGATGCCGAACGCGCGCTCCATCTCATGACCGCCCACAATGCTGGGGACGATGACCTCTCGATTGGGCATTTTGCTCTGGGGCAAGCAGTTCTTGATGCGGGAATGAAGGAGCGTGCGGTATTCCACTACCAGGAGACGCTCCGCCACGACCCTCTCAATTCCGATGCACGTCAGAACTTCGTTGTTCTACTCGCGGAGTCCAAGAGATGGTCGGAGATGGAAGCGTTCCTAGAAAGGGAGATCGATCGTCACGGAGAGAAACCCGGTCTTCTTACGGCCCACGGACGGGCTCTCTTGAATCTTGGCAAGCCGATGCACGCTGTTCAGGCTGCCCGCCGCGCACTCTCTTCTCTTCGTCCCACCGATCGTGCGTTCGACGCCGCCAGCAAGCTACAGGAAGATGCGCTCGATGCGCTCGGCACGGGTGGGACCGTCGAGCCGATCCGACGCATGCCGCCAGTGAGCCAAGCTGTTACGAGCGACGAGTTCGCGGCTTGCCTCGAAAGCTTCCGATCTCAGATATCGGGAGAACAGCGGATGGGCTTTTGGCGAAGAGACGCCAGCCAGCACCAATGGATCCAATCACCCGAGAAAAGGGCGCAGGAACTATTGCACATAGCCATTTCGATGAGCCTTGGGCGCGAACGACTAGATGTTTTTGAAGAGGTGGGAGCAGGTGCCGGGCGAATCGATCTGTTCGTGTCCGGTGGGCCGACTTTCCGGTGCATCGTGGAGTTGAAGATGCTCGGCAAAGCCTACGACACGGGTTACGCCTTTAGGGGCAAGGAGCAGATCGCCCATTACATGGAGAGTCGCGGGGCCTACCTGGGATACCTGGTTATCATTGATGGCCGCACGAGGGACAACGGCAAAGGCCTGAATGCGACCGAAACCGTGGGACCATCGACAGTACGGGTCATCTTTGTCGATGTTCGCCCCACGGTCCTGCCGTCACCATAACCGGCTGGTACTGCATCAGAGACCAAGTCCCTTCTTGCGGGCCATGACACCCTCGATGAAGCGGCGCTCGTCGGTGCCGGTTGGGTACAGGGCGGCCAGGGCCTGACCGAGACGCCAGAATCGGTCGTCCTTGCCCGCGCCATCGTCGACCAGAAACCGGCGAAGGGCTTCCCCACGGCCAGCGCCGAACAGAATCATGGCCTGGTGAACGCGATCGAGCACTGTGGCCCCTGGCTTGGCCTGGAGCTTGCCGTCCAGGCCGGAACTGGACTTGGCATCTGCCTCACCATCGGCGACGAAGCCCAGGGTGAGCTGCTTGCGCTTCTTCTTTGCACCTGGTGCGGTGGCAGCCGTCTCAGGCTGACCAAAGAGGGACGTTGCCCGCTCTGCCACAGGCAACAGGCGTGCCGTCGAACCCTTGACTGCAACCAGCGTCGTCAGATCTTCAAGGTGCGCACCCAGTCCCTGCGCGATCTTGCGGGCAGCATCGTATTCCAGCTCGAAACCAGCCTTCGTGTTGTTCCCACCAGTGTCGGCATCATCGTCGTCTATCTCCGCGTCTTCCCCACCCGCTTCTGCACCCTCGACCGCCCCGCCGTTCAAGGTCCAGAGCCACATGGCCGTCAGCCGCGCGTCCTCCTCGAAAGCAGCCGTGTCCGCGCCGGAAAAGATCACTGTCAGGGCTTCCTTGGCCACGGCAGCCCATACGTGCTCAAGGTACTCCTTGAGCGTGACGACCTCGCCGGACGCCTTCTCGACCTTGGAGTAGCGAGAGAAGATTTCCAGCGCGGGTCCGAGACACGCGAAGATCGCGTCCGCGCCGACGATCCCTTCGTCGCGCAGTCGTGGCATCCATTCGTGAATGCGCTTCGGCAGCGCGGCCAGGACATCCCGCCAATCGCCGATCTCGTCGGTGCGCAGCGAGCCGTCCGGGTTTTCGCGTGGGCGGCACACGAGATGGATGGAAGATGCGAGCCGGGCCTGGCCTTGGGCCGCTACGCGAGCCTCTCGCTCGGTGTCTATCGGCCAAGACCCAGTGATGATCCAACCGCTCCTGACCACGGCTTCGAGTATTGCTTCCCAGCTCGCGGTGGTCTTGCTCGCGAAAACGATTGTGCCAACCCCATCGGGTCGGAGCACGCGCCGACCATCTCCAAACGCCTTCGTCAGTTCGGCCTCGTAGTAGGCAATGTCGTGCGTGGAGTTGCTCAGTTGGTGTGGACGGTCGACAACAATTTCCGGTTCCTTCGGCACGCAGCTCTTTGCGAACAGGCCGCTGTGGAGGGCTCCGATGCTCCTGCGCAGCCAGACGTAGAAGAAATCGGAAAGGTAGGCATAGGGCACGGCATCGTAGTACGGCGGATCAGTGATAAGGGCGTGCGCGGAGTCGTCTGGCAAAGGCTGTGACACCGCCGACGAGCGCTCGCACCGGGCGCTCGATTCCCAGGCCACGTCCATTGCACCGCAGACCAAGGAAACCCACTCAACGGCGCCAAGCCAGTTGCCCGACGACTCGCACCATGGATTGACTTCCACGAAGTCCCAGATCATCGGGATGGCCTGACGGGCGAAGGTGCTCCGGACAAACTCTCCTGTCGATGACCAAGTCGCGAGAGAGGACCCAGAGTCAGCGACTCTGTCGGCGGCAAGGGCCAGGACTGTCTGTATTGGGGCGCTGGGGACGTCAGATCCCTTGGCCATCGACTGCTTGTCGAGCGCCTGAACAAGTCGAGCCAACGTTGTCAGAGCTAGAGCCTGTCGTGGCGTGAAGTAGTCTCCCCATCGCTCCAACCCATAGAGCATGGCCCACGTGTGCCGGATACCACGAACATCGAGCGATTCATCTGGCACCAACGACAGCTTGTCCTTGTGGTTGCGCTTGCGCTTCTCCAGTTCCCGGCTCGCGGATTCCACGGCGGCCAGATCGCGCTTCGTGGGCAAGCGATAGCTGCGTCCCTCTCGACTTGGATGGGTCGTGACCACGCAAAGCAGGCGTGCCTCCGCCGCTCCGCCATGCCGTTCGCGAAACTGGGCGCGCACGCGATCCACCTTCGTCGTAAAGCCACAGACAGGACAGCAGGCCGAGCCACGCTTCACCGTGCCCTCACCCACGTCCTTCTCCTTCGCCTGCTCGACGATCTCGATCTCAACCCGCCGGTGCTTCGTGTCGGGAGTCAGACGTAGCGCTGTCGGTCGGTTCTTTCGCTTTGCGAGCCACGGCGAACGGATCAACGGCACCTCAGCCCCGCAGCCCGGCCCTTCACACTTGATCGTGCGCGCCCACAAGTACGCGATCGGCGTCGCGCCATCTGGGTCCTTCCCGTAGAATGCCGCCAGTTCCTTCTCGGCTTCCTTCTTCACCCACTCGCCCCACTTGCGGACTTCGTCGGCCAGACGTTGCCCGTACTTGGGGATGTACTCCAGCACGACCTTGTTCAGCAGGACGGCCACGGGATTCAGGTCCGATGCGAACGCATCGGCTCCGACGCGCAATGCTTCGAGCGGGATCGCGCCACCACCAGCAAATGGGTCAACGACCAAAGGCCGGGTTCCAGGCGCACCACCGAGCGCCTCGTGCGCCGCCTGAGTGAGCGCACGGCTTGTTTCGAGGTACTCCTTGACCGTGGAATTGTCCCAGTTGGCAAAGTCAGCGATGAAGTCGAGGAGAGCCCCGCGCAGCTCAACGTCGTCGTTGAGCTTGCTTGGCGTCTTCTGAATTGCAACGAGGCGAACAAAGCTCTCTTCGCTTGTCAGCTTGGGAGGGTCTGTCGCCCGTGCCAACATCTGCCGCCGTGCCTCCTCACGAAACGCCTTGGGGCACAAGGGATCGGCAGGATCTGGCCAAAGCGCCGCGCAGATCACCGCGCGACACGCAGCCAAGGGTCGTCGCGCCCACCAAATGTGTAGGGTCGATATGTGCCCGTGCCGGATCGACTTCTCCCGCCGTGCGTGCGCCGAGATCCGCTTGATGGGAAGGTCAACCTCGATGAGTCGCCTGGGGTACGCGGGGGTGGTCACTGACTTCCACCTTCCTTCTCGGCGTTGAGCACCGCTGCGGCGCCGACGTGATAGTGCGCCACCTGCTGCACCGGGGTCCAGCCCAGCCGCGCTGGATCTTGGATGGGGTGCATTTCCGGGCCTGAAGCGCAATTGAAGACGACGTACAGCCAGTAGTCGCGCTTGAGCCGCTCGGCGGTCTTGTACTCGTTGGACGACAGGGCCACCTCGCCCACCCCTGCGCGGCCCTTCACCTCGATGAAGCGGACGTCAGTGAAAGTCTTGTCGTCGTGCGGGTGCGGCTTGCGCGAGATCAGGTCGAAACCCCGGTTGTCTTTCTGCACGTCCTCGACCACCCACCCTCGGGCCTGTTCGTGCTCGATGGCCTTGGCCACGGCGATGAGTTCGATCTCCTCGTCACGCACCATGCCCGCGAAGTTGGGCGCGGTCCGCTGTGGGTGTGGCAGGACCCATGCGCGCCCCTTGTGATCGATGTCCCCGATGGCGAGTTGCTTCTCCATCGCCAGCTCCTCACGCCGGTTTTCCAGTCGCGCGTTCAGCTCGTCGAGGTGCGCCTCGGACTGCGCGATGTTTCCCTCCAGTCCGGGCACGTTCTCGCCCTGGATACGACGGTTCACGAGTTGAGCGAGGGTCAGGTTGGCGCGGTCAATGAGATCGGCCAGCGAGATCTCCAGGTGGCGGCTGACCGTGTCGACCTCGCGCATCCGCCCCTCGGCCTCCTCCGCCAGGAATGGCTTGAGCGCACGGTCGACAAGGAACTCCTCGGCATGTGCGCGCGTGGGAAGGCTGGCGTCATCGGGGACGCCGGTTCCCGATGGCGACACGGCCAGCTCGGCGAAGTAGGTCGGCTGCCGGATGGTCAAGGCCCCGTGCGAGTCGCAGTGGACCAGGAACAGGCGACGACTGACGGTGTTTCCCCGGCCGTCCTTGACCGAGGCGGCAAACACGTCCACCCGGCCCGGCTCGGTCGACTGTAGGTCGAAGAATACGGCGCCACGGGCGAGATCGTCGCGCACCTTCTCGGCGGCGTCTTCGCGCACCGCCTCGAAAAGCGGGTGGCCAGGCGTGACCCATTCCAGCGTCGCATCTGCGGCCAGCAGGCCCTTGTCGAACACCACGCGCTGGTACTCGCGACCGAGGCGACCGCAGCGTGGCTCCAGCCGCTCGCCGACCGCGAGCAGCGTGCGCGGTAAGCGGCCGATCCGGTAGACATGGGCAGAGCCCGGAGCGAGCTTGGGGGTCACGCTGGCGATCGGCCCCGCAGCCATGAAGAAGTCCTCGATGACCTCCGGGACCAGCCTGCGTTCGCGCGCCTCGGCTGACCTGCCCACCAGGGCGCTGAGGTTCAGACTGCGCTTGGCCAGGCCCTCCAGCGTGGACGACGTGATCTTGCGGAAACGGTTCACGTCCACGTCGTGGACAATGCGGGCCTCGATGTCAGGCAGGTTGGTGCGGCGGGCGTAGAGTTCACGGAACAGCTTTTCAAGCTGGTTCGCGGGAAAGACCTCGCCGACCACGTCGAAGACCTGATCCGTACCTAGCTCGCTGCGGATCTCCAGCAGGCGTTCGAGCAACTTGGACAAGACGCGGCCTTCGCGGGTATTGGTCGCGACGAAGTTGAAGATCAGGCAGTCATGCTCCTGGCCGTATCGGTGGATGCGGCCCATGCGCTGCTCAAGGCGCACGGGGTTCCACGGGATGTCGTAGTTGATCATCAACCAACAGAATTGAAGGTTGATGCCCTCACCGGCAGCCTCGGTTGCGACCAGCACCTGCGCGTCCTCGCGAAACTCGCGTTCGGCGTAGATGCGGCTGCCGACTGTGTCCCGGTCGCCGATGTTCATTCCGCCGTGGATCTGGGTGACCTTGAGGCCCCATTCCCGCAGCTTGCCCATGGGGCGGTCATCACGGCCGTCACCAGCCAGGTAGTCGAGCGTGTCCTTGTGCTCGGTGAAGATGAGCAGCTTCATCTTCGGATCCTCGAAGATGCGGTTCTCGGACAGAACCTTCCTCAACTTGATCATCTTCGATTCGACCTCGCGCTTTTCCAGGGCGCGGGCCTGCTGGATCAGCCGCGTGAGACAGGCGATGTCGTCGCGCAACGCCTCGGGGTCGACGCTGGCCACTACGGCCTCCAACTCGGCCTCGATCTGCATCCGCTCATCTTCGGGCAGGTCATCGAAATCCTCGGGCATGCGGCGCTCGATCTGTTCTTTCCTGTATGCCTCGGGGTCGGCGAGGATCTTCTGGCGCTTGTCGCGCATGCGCTCAAGGCTGCGGCGGACGGCGTAGATGCTCGATGCGAAGCGCCGCTGGAGCATGGCCATGGTGAAGGTCAAGGCCCGGCTCTTGGCTGTGTCCTCCTCGGCGGCCTTGCTGGACTGGTCCTCGACGTAGTGGGTGAGAGCCTCGTAGAACTCAGCCTCGGGGCCGTCAAGGTTGAAGGACGACGTGCGCACGTCCCGATTGGTGAAGAGGCGGTGTGAGGCGCCCTCGGCGTCGGGGAACGAAACCAGCGCCTCCTTGGTGCGGCGAAGGTAGAACGGGGCCTCGTTCCGCCGCATGGCCTCTTCCAGGCTTTTCACGCTGCCGTAGATGTCGCGGTCGAGCAGTTCGAGGAAAAGACAGAAGTTCTCGGGGTCACCCTTGTGGGGCGTGGCCGTCATCAGCAGGTAGTGGTCCGTCATGCGCGACAGCGACTCGCCCAGGCGGTAGGCGAGCGTCTTCTTGTCGGCGCTGTACGCCGCCATCTTGTGGGCCTCGTCCACGATCACCAGATCCCAGCGGCTGCGCAGCAGGCTTTCCTTGGCATCCTCGATGCGCGAAACCCAGGATATAGATGTAATGAGCTGGTTCTTGTCCTGCCAGGGGTTCTGGCCGTAGTTGGCGCGCAGCACGTCACTGCGGATGACCTCGAAAGACTCGCGAAAGCGGTCGCGCATCTCGCGCTGCCACTGGAAGCACAGGTTGGCGGGCGCCACGATGAGCGTGCGCTTGGCCAGCCCACGGATCTTCAGTTCCTTGATGAGCAGGCCAGCCATGATGGTCTTGCCAGCGCCGGGATCGTCGGCCAGCAAGAACCGGATGCGCGGCATCTTCAGGAAGTAGTCGTAGACTGCCTCAAGCTGGTGCGGCAGCGGGTCCACGCGAGCGATGGACAGCGCGAAGTAGGGGTCGAACTCGTAGGCCAGACCCAGCCGGGCCGCCTCGACGCCGATGCGGAACCGAGCGGGATCGCCGTCGAACGGCTCCTTCTCGGGCGCCGCCTCTAGGTCAGCGATCTGGCTGAGCGGCAAGACCCGCTGGTGAACCTGCCCCGTCCGCTTCCCTTCGCCCTTGATCTTGACCATATCGCCGAAGAACGACACAACCAGCACCTCGACGGGCTCCGGCAGCGCCGGCCCACGCACAACGACCCCCTGCTTGAGTTGTGACAGGTCCATGCAGTGCGTAGAGTAACCCAGGAGGCTGGCACGGGATAGGGGGGCACCCGCGCCGCGAACGAGGACAAGGGACGCCGTGCAGGACGCCGCTGATCGCTTCCCGGGCTACCTTCCAGGTGCCACCTAGGCGCAGCCAACCGGAGAGCGACCGCCAGTACGATGCGAGTGGATCTTCCGCCCAAGAGCGCAGCGCAGTGTCCCAAGCCGAACCCGTACAATCCCACCCACAACTGCCACTGCCCGCACAGCCGGACTATGCCCAGTCCAAGATATCAAGAACCTGCTCTCCGGTAAGCGTCGTGTGCGTGAGCAGAGCCTCCTGTCGCCACCGGCCTGACGAGGTCCCCTTTTCAGCGGAATCACCGGAGCCCGGGGACCACCCTGGCGTGAAAGTGGCGATAGGCGGGATTCGGGTCGAGGCTGGCGGGCAGCGCGGATCGTAG
>Ga0181518_10003891_pt1 | contig 13562 bp, 11 predicted proteins | sample PEATcosm2014_Bin_28_FD_119751 | JGI IMG/M metagenome (GOLD analysis project Ga0181518, IMG submission 119751) | Peatland microbial communities from MTU Mesocosm Facility, Houghton, MI, USA - PEATcosm2014_Bin01_60_metaG | ecosystem: Environmental > Terrestrial > Soil > Wetlands > Peat | place... | reverse complement strand
CTTTGCTCCAGAGATTGAAGACGCCATGGGCCCAGGCCGTTATTTCGTTTTCTACATTGTCGGCGGACTCGTAGCCATGCTCGCCCAGGTCGCCGCCGATCCCCATTCCACCATCCCCAATCTGGGAGCAAGCGGAGCGATTGCCGCGGTGATGGGGGCGTTTCTGGTCACCTATCCTCGCGATCGCATTCGCGCGGTTCTTTTCATCTTTATCTTTGTGCGCATCACTTTTATCCCCGCCGCACTCTTAATCGGATTCTGGTTCCTAACTCAGCTCTTCAACGCGGGCGCGGTGGCGCACGCGCAGACGGGAGGAGTAGCATACCTGGCCCACATCGGAGGTTTTATCTTCGGAGCGGTAACCGCCCGTCTATTCGAGAATCCGCGCCGAATCGCCCTGCAGCGGAGCGTGGAATGATTTCGAGAGTTGCTGCGTCCAAATATATGCGCGTTTTGCTCGTATTCCTGCTCACTCTTTTCTCCGCTAACGCGGCAATGCCTAAATCACTTGCCGCACAAACCATGCAAAAAGCCCAAAGCAATAGTGCACAAGCCCAAGTAAGCAAGACTCCCGACAACAAAGATATTTCCGAGCAGTCGCAGCCAGTAGTTGCGACAGAAAGTAATACAACCGCCAACTATTACGAGTATCAAGACAAGGACAAGGGAGAATCCAAACCAGATTGGTGGCTCGCTATCTTCACTTTCGCCTTGGTTGTAGTTGGCATCTTGCAATGGCTTGTACTTCTCAAGCACGAAACGTGGATGCAGAAGAATGTTGAGATGGTCACGAAAGTTGCTAACGCTGCCGACGCCAACGCGAAAGCCATTGCCGCTCAAAGTGGCATCATGCAGGGACAGATCGAAGCGATAGAGAGCCAGAACCGCACGATGCAGGAATCCGTCACAGTAGCGAGAGACGCTGCCCAAGCTGCCCGCGATAACGCCTCTGCCGCTAAGGCCAGTGCTGATGCTTTGGTGAACAGCGAGCGTGCTTGGATCATGGTAACTGTCGAATGGGTACAGCCCAGCGGACGATTGGTCTACACAAGTTCCGGCGATCTCAGCAATACGCAAACCCAAGTGCTCGTCAACCTTGTTTGTGTAAACAGAGGGAAGTCCCCGGCTTGGATTGTTGAACGATCCATAAAAGCGGAAATCTCTGACGGCTTCTATGGACCGGACTTGAGTACCGTTAATGATTCGGAGATTGATCGGCAATTGATACTGTTGGGAACTTTTGGTGCACCGGAAATCCGAGTGGATCGGACAGACCTGCCCCGCAGACTTCACGCTCCGGGAGCCCCCGGAAACAAATACATCTTGGTTTATGGAGTCGTAAAATACCGAGACGCGTTTACCCCGAAAGGGGAATTAAGAGAAACATGGTTTGGCTATTACACGTTGGAGGGTTCCCAGAAAGACCCACTGGCGAGAATATCCCAATCCGAATACAACAATTACACCTAAAATTATACGTTACTGAAGAGTAAACATACAAGAACCGACCCGAGTCACCCCGCCGCGAACCAGAACAACCCCAGGATGTAAATCCACAGTCCCGTCATGCAATGCCAGTACCACGAGGTAATGTCGACAACGATGCGCCGGCTTTCCACCGGACGGCGCAGCACAGTAGCAATATCGGCATACATAAGAGCCACCAAGCCGCCAGCCAGGTGTAGCCCGTGCATCGCAGTAAGAATGTAGACGAAGGAACTGCTGGTGCCGCCGGCAAGGTGGAACCCATCCAAGGAAAGCCTGCTCCAAACCAAAAGCTGCCCCGTAAGAAACGCGACACCAAGCCCGGTAGTCAAGCCAAGCCAGGGGAAGTGGCGTTCGTCGCCAAGCGACACGCCTGGAATTGACCGGACTGGCGCAAGCGCGGCCTCTCGAGTGATCTCGCGCCGAGCCAAATCGATCGTGACGCTGCTGGCAATAAGGACTGCAGTGTTGACCAGCAACCATGTCCAGGGCAAACGAACCGGAATCCAGGGTTGGATATAACTGGCGTTGCCAGGATCAAGACTCAAAAATCCGCGCCGGATGAGGTAGACGGCCGTGAAAGAAATGAAGAGCATGGCGATGGGAGTCATGCCGACGGCCAGACTCCTCCGCGCCTGGCGTAGCCGTTCGCTATAGTTAGGAATGGAGTCCGGCATAAAGTCCGGCATGCCGTCGTCGCCGCGGCCATCGCCACCGCCGCCGGTGCGCGGCGGAAGCGAGGCGCCGTTGTGGCCGGAAGGCCGAGTCGAGATGGGCGTCAAGCGCGGCATCTCCAACGCCCGCCGGGATTAGAATCACAGGCACTAAAATCACAGGCACTAAAATCACGAGGATTAGAATCAAACCGCATGTCTTCCGTTTCCGATTCTAGTTCCGGCGACGAGCGCCAGCGCTGGAACCAGAAATACAGCGAATCCTCCAGCCGAGGGACAGGAACCTGGATGGTCCCCGATCCCTTTCTGCTGCAGGCATTTTCCAAACAGATTCTGCCGCTGTTTCCGCAAGCAGGAAGCGCCCTCGACCTGGCAGGAGGAGCCGGACGCCACGCCATCTGGTTGGCGAAACAGGGTTGGAAACGCACGCTCATTGATATCTCCGAGACCGGAGTCGAACAGGCGCGGCAGAATGCCGGACCGCTCGCGTCCCACATTGACTTTGTAATAGATGATCTCACTCGCTTCCAGGCTTCGCAAACCCAGTTCGAACAAAGGTTCGAAGTGGTGATGTCGTTCTTCTATCTGGAGCGAAAGATTTTTTCGGAGATGGTGAAAACGCTGCGGCCGGGAGGGCTGCTAGTCTACAAGACGCTGACGTTGGCGCCGGAGAAGCTGGCGTCCGGGCCGAAGAACCCCGCGCACCTGCTGAAGCCGGGCGAACTCTTGCAACTGGCCGATGGGCTCCGCGTATTGCATTACCGGGAAGAGGTGGCAGAGAAGGCCACGGCGGAGTTGGTGGCGAGAAAACAAATCTGAACCGACCCGAACGATAATCGGTTTCCACCAGACAAGGATGCGATATCAAAGGTGCGACCGTTGCAACCGGCGGAGGTTCGCATCTAGACTTATGATGGCTCATGCGAGAGTGGCGGAATTGGCAGACGCACCAGACTTAGGATCTGGCGGGGCAACCCGTGGGGGTTCGAGTCCCCCCTTTCGCACCAAGTTTTCAATCACTTAACCATGCGTACAGTCCAACAACAGTCCATTAAGCGGTTACTGCACGCTCCCCTCGTTCAACAACTGGCCTACGAGGCGGGAATTTGCTTCCCGGTTGGGCGGAAGACTATACCGATATGATGAAGCAATTCCATCGGAGGGACGTGGCGGAGGTCATTGCCGAGAGAAAAGAGAAACGTGCGCACAACGTTTCTGAGATAGAAGTCAAGAATCATTGCTTTCTGAAAGCATGAAGGCCTACAGCGATTTTGCCAAGAAACATCTGCACTGCTAAAAGGGGCAACCCATGCCAAGACGTTGCAGCGGGTCGTTCAGCGAGGAAACAATCCGGCAGATACGGAAACAGCAAAATGAACACGTCCCGGTGCTCATGGGCATGCATGAAAGGTGTGGCCGCAATGTTAGGGGCGGCAAGCGCACAGGCGACAAACGATAGGACGTAGAGAAATCAAATCGTGGCAAAGAGGATCGCCATCGTCGTTGTTGTTACGCTCCTAGCCTGTCGGTGCTTTGGACAGGAGGCGGGCGAGAAAATAGTGTTTCACGTCACATCTGTGCAGTCAGCGGAAGCGACGGACTACTGTACGACTGGTGAATGCAGCGCGACCCGATTTACAGTGGAGGGGTACACAAACTTAAAGAGCAATTCAGGCGTGACGGAATATGTATTGGACTGCGTGGAGGTCGTCACAACGAAGTCACCCATACATTGGACGAGCGTGTGCGCCCACGTCCATGCCAGCAACGACTACGACGCCAAACTCTATTCTCAGAGCGTTGACTTTTATGGAGAGGGAAAAGGAAGTTCATCGACCGATGCCCCGATAAGGTTGCTATACAGCATCAAGTCGGAGAAGGAAGTCAGCAAACAGAAGCGATAAGAAGATGCGGGATTGGATCGTTCAGAATAGGCAATGGTTGTTTTCTGGAGCCGGGATTTCAATCATCGGAGCATCGTTGTGGCTTTTCAAAAAACTATTTCGTCCTGAACCAAACAATCCTCAGCCTGCGCCGATCAGCAATTCCGTGGTTCAGGCACCCGTGATTAGCGTGGCACCCGTTTTTCACCTGCCCCATCAAGCGTCACCGCCCCCAGAACCCCCAACTTCCGCTCCCACGGGAGAAATTGATCCTCGTCCCAAACTTTACACGTTGCCGCCAAGGATCACTAACGTGACCATGAAGGATGTGGGCGACGATGATGGAGGACTGTACGAGGAAGATGCTGGCATCTTTGAAGGCGGGGATGGTTCGTTGAAGGCTGTTGTCGCCACTTTCCGAATGAAACAGCGCTCTGCGGACAGGCACACCACCTACCTGACCGCTCGGCTGACGTATCGGGTGACTGAAAACGTATATATTCGAGAAATCCCTCGCGAGATTTGTCGTGTGAATTATGGCACTTGGCTTGAAGAGAAATTCAACTGCGTGGAAATAGACCTGACCGACACCAAGGAATTAGTGCTTGTGTTGCACGCTGGGAGTGAGTTCGTCGCCGTGCAAGACAATCGGCACAGCAGGCACAAATATAAAGAATTCATGCCCCAAAAACTGGAACCAAACGCGGATTCGTTCTTTGTCGACGTGGCTTTGATCGACTCAAATCACGGTTTCGTTACTTCTTACACTTACAAAGTCGATATCGACCCATTGAAAATCCACGAGATCATCCGCGTGCCCGCGATTTAGCTAGACTTCTGAGGCCAATCCCATCTCTCGTACCGCGACACCCAGATCGAGCACGGTTATAACGGAGTGGGAGATTCGTCAGGCTGTCGGGCAGTAAGGTATCAAGCGTCCGGATGGGGCAGGTGCCCGGCATTGTGACACCCAAAGGGTAGGATTTCAACCGCCGCAGGAGGCGTATAATTCCGCTGCCATCACTGCGTCCGACCATCAGCAGGGAGAAGGATGAAATGGAAGACGAACCCAAACAGGCCGAGCAGGGCGAAGTCTTGCCGCCTAAGAACGCCGCGGAGGGACTCCCCCCAAACTTTCTGGAATATCTTGAGAGCGACCGGGGACATGAGATAGCGAAGACCATCCTCGGGCTGTGGAAGGAACTTCAGCAGGTCACAATCGGCAGTAAAACCGAACAACAGAAGGATCAGCTAAAGCGCAACCATGAAGCGTGGAAACTGGCGCTCATCACGCAAGCCGTCCTAGCCGTGGCAGTGATTGGTTCAGCAGTCGCCTCGGCATGGCACTCGAAGATGGACGCCACCATGACGGGCTTTTCAGGTGTCGCTCTGGGCTACGTTCTTGGGCGGAAGACAAGCTGACCTGCCAGATGGCAGCGGGGAGCAGCTTACGCTCCGTCTATAAAATGCAAAGGAAAAACAAAATTAACCTTGAGAAGGTGAGGGCGTCCCTCTTTACCGCATGCCCGCATTGTCAGTACGCCATTTCGCCGAACGAGACCCAGCGGGTGAGTTTTACAGAGATGAAGTGTCCGAAGTGCGGACGGACATTTGACCCGCAACAGAAATAGAGGGCGGCGCGTAGGTTTAGTTTTTTACTCAGCTAAGGGAATGCTGCATGCTCCGGCCATAAGAAGCAGTCGTCCGACTCATCCCTTTCGTTCTTTCAAATAGAAACCGACTGCTGTACCGACCAGCCCGGAGAAAACCGGGAACGCTGTGTTGAAAATACGGTCGAGGCTCGGCACTGCCTGCGGATACTTGATTCCAAGAAACGTTGTCAGACTGTAGTGAATGACAAAGACCCCGACAAGCACCCACACAAGAGTCAGTGACAACGTGCGTGCCGTTTGCGATTCACGCTCCTCTTTGAGATTTGGGAGAGTGGTGTTCGACGGCGGTTGAAAGCCCCGCCCGTCATCTTCCGCTTGCATTGTCTGCGATGGAGATTCACCAGCAGCGGGTTCAGCATCAGACGAAGCGGGTGCAGCCTGTGTGAGAGGGTTGACGGGATTGTCAGACATATTGCACGCCTTTGATGACAAAGCGTCCAATGCGTTGTAGGTTATGACCAGTCGTCAATCGCTCGACCGACCACACAATGTTGCTCGCCCGTGCTGCAACAAATTGGACGTACCTCTGTGCGTCCTGCTCATTGAAGATCGTGGCATCCTCAACCTTGTTGACGAGGAGCAGGATTTCTTTCTTCTCACCCGTTTTAAGGTCGAACATGACGTTCGCAGCGACCCAAAAAGTGTTGAACATGGTTGTCGGGCGCGATCCGATTGCGCTGGCTATAGGCATGATGGACGGGATTTTACACCCACGGCACCGGAAGAGTCTTCGGAGACCGAAGCAAGAACGTCAGCCGACAGCGTTGGGTTATGCCAAAACCGCCCAATTTCGGCGGGTTGCTGCATCGAGTGGCGCTGGGACATGCACGCTGGGCTGTTCCAAAAACCGCTGGGAGGATTTCGATGGGCAGTGTGGCACTGGGGTGGCTGGCTTTCCACCAACCCACTACGGGCGACTGTGCGACACAACCGCAGTCCGTTTACAGTCCATTAAGCGTGCCTTATGCTGTCTAAGCGTCTAAACAGGGCGTCCAAGTCCCTGCAAGTCGTTGAGGATACGTTTGAGGGAGGGTTCGAGTCCCCCCTTTCGCACCAATCCCTTGGGCAGCTTGCGCCGGTAACAGCGGCAAGAGCTACCAACCTGTGAGTGTGGGTAGCACCCGCGGGCGTTCGATGCTAAGACTGAGCTGTCAGATAAGGTGCCGATCGTTTATCCCAGGTTTTAAGAGTGGTTTGGACAGCAAAGACCCTTGGACCAGCGCTCCAAGTGACGGAGTTTTTTGGCGGTCTGAGGCGGCGCAAGCCCCGTCTCTACACCGGTTTTTCCGCACCCTGTGGAGCCGTGCCTTCCGGGAACCATTTATAGAATTGCTCTCCGCTAAAATCCCATCGTGTCGTCCGCCGACGGTCCGTAAATCGCGGGCACGGGTTTCCCGTTCAGGCGCAGATAGACGCCTAGCTGCGCGCGATGATGGACCAGGTGGTTCAGAAACATCTCGCGGTAGGCGAGGAAGCGCGAGCCGTTGAAGATGGGCTTGCCCTGAAAGCTAAGCTTCCAGTTCTGGGTCCAAGCTTCCTCCGGGGTGTTCTTGAGGGCCGCGCGAGCCTGCGCCGCGCCTTCGTCAAAGGCTTTGACCAGTTGCTCTGTGGAATCGAACGGCACGCGCGCGATCCCTCCGGTGGAGAAATCCAACTCTGGCGTAGTCAGCACCGTCAGGCCGAAACCCGCCAGTTGCGCGAGGTGCGGCGCCAGTTTGCCGAGGGGCATGGATTTGGGATGGGGCGCAAAATCCTTCTTGTCCACCGGAACTCGTTCCAGGGTCGTGCGCGTCTTCTTCATTTCTTCATCGAATTCGACAAGCAAGAGTTCGTTGATGGGCATCTTATCCTCCGGGACATCGATTATAAGGCATCCTGTGAATCAATTCCGAGTGAACGAGCGCCCCCCAGTCCGTCGGCGGTGGAAGGCTGGCAGGGTATAATCCAAGGCAGAGATATGGCAGAAACTGAGGTCATTTTCTCCATCCAGGAGTCGCCCGAAGGCGGCCATGAGGCCCGGGCCCTTGACCATGACATCTTCACCCAGGCCGAGAGCATGGAAGAACTTCGGGAAATGGTCGGGGACGCAGTCCGGTGCCATTTTGAAGGCGGTTCAGCTCCTGCGGTGATCCGGTTGCAAACGGTGAAGGACGAGGTCATCCCCGCTTGAGATTGCCTCGTGATCTCTCTGGTCACGAGTTGGCGAAGATGCTTCGCCGTTACGGATATGACGTGATTCGGCAGACAGGAAGTCACATTCGCCTGAAGTCAAATCTTCGCGGCGCGATCATCAGGTAACTGTCCCAGACCACAAAACGCTGAAACTGGGAACACTTAACGCAATCATCTCAGCAGTCGCGAAGTATCTGGAGAAAGACCGGTCGAAATGGTGCAGGAGCTGTTCGAACCGTGATTGAGGAACAATCTGCTGGACTAATCAATTCTTGCTCGTCCGCGGGAAGAGAGTTTTCTAATAGCTGACAGCCGAGAGCTGGAAGCCAAAAGCCAGGAGCTAGTAACGAATTCATGCCTCGTCCTAAACCTCTCGTTCTCATTATTCTTGACGGCTGGGGATACCGAGCCGAAACCAAGGCCAACGCCATCGCGCTCGCGCGCAAGCCAACTTACGACCGGCTGCTGCGCGAATATCCCAACACACTGATTCACACCAGCGGCCCGTTCGTGGGACTGCCGGAAGAGCAGATGGGGAACAGCGAAGTCGGCCATCTGAACATGGGCGCCGGACGCATCGTGCACATGGACATCACGCGCCTCGACCTGATGATCCTGAACGGCGAGTTTTTCTCGCATCCGGTGCTCGTTGAAGCGATGAAGAACGCGCGCATCAGCGGACGCAAGCTGCATCTCTTCGGCCTGCTCTCCGACGGCGGCGTGCACTCGCGGCAGGAGCACCTTTACGCCCTTCTCAAGATGGCCAAGCAGCAGGGCGTCGATCGCGTCTTTGTGCACGCCTTCATGGATGGGCGCGACACGCTGCCCACCAACGGCGCTGGCTATCTCGAACAGTTGCAGCAGAAGATGCGTGAGTACAACTCCGGCAAGATCGCGACCGTCAACGGGCGCTATTACGCGATGGACCGCGACCGACGCTGGGAGCGCATTGCCAAGGCTTACGGCGCCATGGTCGAGGGCAAAGCCGAGGGTGGAAGTTATTCCGATGCCGTGCACGGCATGAAAGAGTCCTACAACAAGGGCGTGACCGACGAGTTTGTGGTGCCGTTCGTCTGCACGGATGCGCGCGGCGAGGCGGTGGCTAAGATCGGCGACGACGATTCCTGCATCTGCTTTAATTTTCGCGCCGACCGCGTGCGCGAGATCACACGCGCGCTTTGCCGCAACAGCGCATTGAATGCGCAGGGCGGAAAAGACTTGCCGGGAGCGGCGGATCTCGACGCAACCATCGCGCGCGACCGCGTGCCTAAGAACCTGAAGTACGTTTGCATGACGCGGTACGACAAGAGCTTCGACCTGCCGGTTGTGATTCCTCCGGAGTCGATGGCACACATTCTGGCCGACGTCATGGGCGGACTGAATATGCGCAACCTGCGCGTGGCCGAGACGGAAAAATATGCGCACGTCACCTATTTTTTTAATGGCGGTGTGGAGAAGCCGTTTCCGGGGGAAGATCGTGTGATGATTCAATCGCCGAAGGTCGCGACCTACGATCTGAAGCCGGAGATGAGCGCCGCCGGAGTGGCCGCGGCGGTTGTCAAGGCGGTGAACGAGGGCACGTTCGATGTGATGATCGTCAACTTTGCCAATGCCGATATGGTCGGGCACTCGGGCAAAATCGAGCCCACCATCCGGGCGGTCGAGGCGGTCGACGGCTGCCTGGCCGAGATCGAGAAAGCGGTGCGCGCCAAGGGCGGAGCGATGCTGATTACCGCCGACCACGGGAATGCTGAAATGATGATCGATCCGGCAACCGGAGGCCCGCATACGGCGCATACCACGAATCCAGTGCCGTTTATCGTGGTGGCCGAAGATGCGAAGCAGTACACGCTCAACCCAAACGGCTCGCTGCGCGACATTTCGCCGACGATGCTCGGCATTCTTGGCGTTCTTGAACCGAAAGAAATGACGGGGGCGGATTTGCGGATTCCGCGAAAACCTTGAACCGCCGAGACGCAGAGGACGCCGAGAAATTCTTTTGATGACCCGATCATCCGATGACCCGATCCGCAATCACCCGATACGCAAGCTTCTGATTTGCGTTCGCCATCCTTTTGACCAGTGGAACGCTCCGCTGTGGTTTTCCGAGCGACTGGGGCGTGAGTTTCCGCAACTGGAAGTCGTTCATCTTTCCGATTACAAGCGGGTGGATGATGAAATCGTCGATGCTGAAATCGTCATCGCCTGGTCGATTCGTCCCGAGCAGGTCGTGGCGGCGAAGAGGCTGCGCTGGATTCACTCTCCGGCGGCAGCGGTTCATCTCCTGATGTTTCCGGAACTCGTCAACAGCGACATTGTTCTGACCAACGCGCGCGAAGTGCACGGGCCGGTGGTGGCGGAGCACGTCATCGCGCTCATCTTTGCGCTGGCCAAGAAAATTCCGGACTCGGTGCGCCTGCAGGAGAAGCACGTTTGGGGGCAGCAGATTCTATGGGACGAGTTGCCTCGCGTGCGTGAAGTCGCAGGCGCAACTGTGGGCCTCATAGGCCTGGGCAGCATCGGACGCGCGGTCGCTAAGAGTGCGAAGGCTCTGGGCATGCGGGTGATCGCCGTACGCGAGCATCCGGAAAAGGGAAGCGATGGCGCGGACGGCGTATTCGGGCCGCCGCTAATCGACGAAGTATTTCGGCAAGCGGATTACATTGTGCTGGCAGCGCCGGTCACTGATAGGACGAAGGCGATTGCAAACGCCGAACGCCTGGCGCTCATGAAGCCGGATGCGTGCCTGATCAACGTCGGCCGCGGGCAGTTGGTGGATGAAGCCGCACTTGCCGCCGCGCTGGGCGAAAGGAAAATTGGCGGCGCCGCGCTTGATGTATTTCCGAAAGAACCGCTGGCTGTCGATTCTCCGCTGTGGGATGTTCCCAGTCTGCTGATCACTCCGCACACGGCGGCGCTGACCGATAAGTTATGGGAGCGGCATTACGCGCTGTTCTCGGAGAATCTGCGGCGCTATCTTAGCGGCCAACCCTTGCTGGCCGTGGTCGACAAGCGCAAGGGATACTGAGTTTTCGCTGCCCAGTTCCTAAAGTGTCTGCGTGGCGACTCGGTCGTCCCTCCGGGACTTGAATCATTTCTTCCACTTTTCCCAGCGCTGAAGCGCTGGGCTAAGCTCGGTCGTCCCTTCGGGACTGCCGCGTTCGAGGCGGCCTCCGCGGCGCAGAGACTCTAGCGCGTATCGATCCCAAACCCCAGGAATGCATTTACTTCTACCGGCTGATTTCCTCGAAATGCTGGACGAAATTTCCAGCTATGCAGCGCCACCAGAATCTTTGAGGTTGTTTCGGCGGCACCCGGCTCGAGCACTTTCAGGTCTTTGAGCGCTCCGGAGCGGTCGAGGATGCACGCGAACACTACATAAGTCGGACGCAATCCCGGAGGCAGGTCATCGCGCAGGGGCTCGGGTTTGGTGAGGTCTCCGGCGTAAGGATGCGCGGCGGATGCGGCGTCCGCGTACTGCATCACCGCCGTTCCGAGCGACGTTTCGATGTAGATGGTGTAGTTGTCACCCTTCAATTGGCCGTAGCGATTGAAGGCGCCGCCGGAGCTTGACGTGGCCTTCACGGTGTAACTCGGCCCTCCGCGCGTGTTGGTCGAGGAACGGCCGGGGCCGGCCGATGGGGCGTTGCCGGGAGCTCCGAAACTGGGCAGCGTGATGGTGGTGGTGCCGCCCTGCACAGATACGCCGGGCACGGCAGGCGCGCCGCTGGTGCCGGTGCCCGCGCCGCCAGCGCCGGGATAGGGCGAAATTCCTCCGCGAGCGTTGGGATCGGAGCCGTGTCCCGCGCCTTCTCTGCCTGCGCCCGAACCTTCTCCTTGCAAGCCGCTGCCGGGGCCATTGCCTTTGCCGAGGCCGGCTCCGCCGCCGCTGCCGCCGAGGCCGCTTTTTGCCGTGCCGCTGGGCGACATGGCTAGCGCGCCGCCGGTGGAGTTCGGCAGTCCAGGTTGCGTTCCGGGCTGGTTAGAGACGATGACGCCGTTGCCGGCCGCGTTGCCTCCGGCGTTGCTTGGTGGAGCGACCGACGAACCCAGATCGAACGGGCCGCCGGCGCCCGTTCCCTTATTGCCTCGTCCGCTGCCCGAGAGGGCTTTGCCTCCGCCCAGGCCCGGCGGAGGCGGCACGACTTGGGGCGTAAGTGCGCCAGCGCCCGATCTTGCCAGCGAGCCTGCGCCGGACGCGGTCGGCGGCGGAGGCACAGGCTTTGTGTGCCAGTCGCCGGTGGCCGAACTTCCCCAGCTATTGAGGTCGCGGCTGACCTGCGACGGCGGCGGCGCAATGACGGCGGGTGCGGGCAATGACAGCTTCGCGGTTGACGACACATCGCGCTGGGGCGCGGAAACCGGTGGCGCAACCACGTCGGCGGTTTGCGTGAGTGGGATGCGGGAACTGGCCAGATCGCGCTGCGCGTCTCGTGGAGCCGGCGCGATGACGGTCGGCGCGAGCGCATTGGCGGTTCGCATTTTGTCTGGTGAAACATTCGGCGCGGGCTGGACTACGGTCGCGCTCAAGGCTGGCGAAGTGCGTGTGCTGGCGTGAGAGACTTCGGGCGGGGGCGGAACGACGTTCGTTGCCGGGCTGCTTAGAGTTCGGCTTGCGGATGAATTCAACTCCGGCGAAGGCGGCACTGCGCTCATCGCAGGCAGAATGGGCGCGGTGAGCGACGAACGCAATCCCTCGGTGGGAGGCGGTCCGGGATTCGTTTTGAACGCGAGCAGATTGGCTACTGCGGAATCGGAATGAGGCAGATTGATTTTGGGAGCGTCCACCACCTTCTCGCTGGGCCGGTCGCCGCGAGCCACGCGGATGGTCTGGGTGCGGTGGTGGGCTTGCTGGCCGCCGGCGCGTCCGGACTTGCCAGCCTCGGCGCCGCCCCGATCCTGCGTTTGCGGCAGTTCATCGCCCGAGTAGTAAATTACGTCCCATTGGAGACGAGTTGGAGGAGGGGGAATCTGCAGACTCGCATAGCGCTCGGGGAGCACGACGATCGCGATCAGCAACAGGCACTCGAGCAGCCAGCAGGCGAGCATGCCGCGATACGGGAAGATGCCAATGGGCGCTTCTCCGGCGAGGCGCTTGGGAGAGCGGGAGAGCGCTGGACCGAAGGCTGACTTGAACTCTTCCCAGCGGGACGACCATTCCACCAGCAGGCGCGGCGACTCGGGCCACGGATCTTTTTTGCGCAGATCATCTGGGCGCGGATCTTCGGGGTGCGGATCTTCGGGCCGACGATCGATCAGGTTGCTATCGGGAATGGCGGCAACTTCGGACATTATTTCGATTTCTAACTGCGTTTCGAACTACGTTATTTCTGGGGGATTCGTACTAGTGTAGTGTGCCAGAAGGATGCTCTAATTATCGCGGAGACTTCAGTGTTTTTGTGCCTTTTTTTCTTTGGCTTTCGTTGGCGATGGGAACGGAGCTCTCTCGGAAGATTTGAAAAGATGTGTTTGCTAGAGGTACCCCCCCTCCCCCTATCTCCCGGTATATTGGAATCATTGACTTAGAGAGAATTTCTCGCCAAAGTATTCAATAATAATGACTTATAGGTAAAGTATTCATTAATAATGGGTTGGCGTTGATTCCGAGGAGTTCGACGCTTCCTCGCTGACGCCCGCCACGGGAAATCAATCACTTAGCGGGATCTTTTGGTGCG
>Ga0181518_10003885_pt1 | contig 13574 bp, 10 predicted proteins | sample PEATcosm2014_Bin_28_FD_119751 | JGI IMG/M metagenome (GOLD analysis project Ga0181518, IMG submission 119751) | Peatland microbial communities from MTU Mesocosm Facility, Houghton, MI, USA - PEATcosm2014_Bin01_60_metaG | ecosystem: Environmental > Terrestrial > Soil > Wetlands > Peat | place... | reverse complement strand
GCGGCGACTGCGGTGAGAAGTCCCCGTGTATCGCCGTTGTAGTGAAAGTCATGACGAGCTTCGGCCGGCCTGGCGACAAGCTCGTCGGCGCTGGCGACCACCTGCGGCGGGCTTTCGCTTTGCACGACAAGGGGGCCCGCTGCGTCGAGTATGCGCTGTTCGGCGAATTCATTCTTCGAATCGAGATTCAGCGCCGCTTGGAACTCTGCCAGCGCCTCGACTTGACGGCCCTCGATCAGGTCGCTGTTTCCGCGTTGCAGATGTATCCCTGCCAGATGTTGCCGCGTCATTTCGCACGCTGTCAGGTAGTCCGCGTTTTGCGGGACCAGGCGGGACGCTTCCTCAAATTCGTAAAAAGCCTCGTTCAGATTCTGCGACTTCTCGAGTTTGATCCCCCGCGCGAAAGCCTGTCGGGCCGCCTTCAGGTCTTTCGCCGGGCCGCGGCAGGCGGGCGCGCCCTTGGAATTGGAACAGAGCGTTGGCACAGCAACTGGGGAAGTGTCTGTGGCCCAACACACTCCGGCAAGCGTCAAAACAATTCCCGCGGGCAGCCATCGCATAGTACTTACTATAGAATGCTCGCCTGCGGCTGTCTTGCGAGAGAAATCTAGGAGACCGAGGTATCGCTTCACATCATGCGCCCTTACCCCATGTAGAGACGGGGCTCGCCCCGTCTCCCCGGCGATGCGGATTCGCGGCGAGCGGCAAACCGCCTATCTCACCAATAGCCGTTCCATCCGCGTGGCGCGGCCGGTTTGGTTGTCGCACTCGACCAGCACGGCGCACAATCGGACGTCGCCGTTAGCCGCTTCAAATCGCGCCGGCATTCCGCTGAGAAACTTCTCGATCACCAGTTCCTTCTTCACGCCAATCACGCTGTCGTAGGGTCCGGTCATGCCTACGTCGGTGATATAAGCAGTTCCTTTCGGCAGGACGATCTCATCCGCAGTTGGAACGTGCGTATGCGTGCCGACGACGGCGGTGACGCGCCCGTCAAGGTACCAGCCGAACGCGATTTTTTCGGACGTGGCCTCGGCGTGGAAGTCCACAAAGACAATTTTCGATTTCGTCTGTTCGAGCAGTTGATCGGCAAAGCGAAACGGATCGTCGCTCGAACCCATGAATACACGTCCCTGAAGGTTCACGACCGCATAAGCGACGCCGTTTTTCTGGCCTTCGTACACTCCCCAGCCGGGCAGATTCTGCGGAAAATTTGCCGGCCGCAGCAAACGGCGCGCCGGACTGTGCGGATTGCCGTCCGCCATCTGGAAATACTCGATGATCTCGCGTTTGTCCCAGACGTGGTTCCCGGTGGTCATCACGTCGATGCCCAGATCGAAAAGTTCTTCGGCCAACGAAGGCGTGATTCCAAACCCAGCCGCGGCATTTTCGCAGTTGGCGATGACCAGATCGACGGCATATCGCTGGCGCAGTTCCGGCAACCGTTCTTTGACAATCGTCCGTCCAGCCCGCCCGAAAATATCGCCAATAAAAAGAATGTTCAAGGTTAGGTCTCAGGTATTAGGTGTCAGGTCTCAGGCAAATCTGCTGACGATCACGCACAAGCCTGATGTTCGATGTTATCACGCTGAAAACTAACAACTGGGTATTACCTACCGGCCACTGATTTCTGCCGTCTTCAGAAAATCGTAACTTCCCGACGGATTCAGCGTCACGTTTCGCACCCTCCGCGTGTGCACCAGCACGTTATCAAAGTACCAAAGGTTGATCGACGGCACATCCTGCGCCAGGCTTTCCTGAATTTCGGCATACAGTTTCTTCCGAACATTCTGATCGGTTTCGCGCCGCGCCTGGTCAATCAGACTATCTACCCGCGGATTGGAATAGAATCCGCGATTCCTTCCTGCTGGCGGAAAACTGTGTGTGTGAAAAACCGTATCAAAAATATCGGGATCTTCGTTCCCCCCAACCCAGCGCAACGAATAAAACTGGAAAGCGCCGCTGGTGACATCGGCCATAAATGTGGCGAACTCAAACGTGCGGATGTCGAGAACAATCCCAACGTCCCGCAATTGCTGCTGCAAGACTGCCGCCAGCAGCCGCGTGCTCTCCTCGGTCGCAGTCTTCATCGTCAGATGAAAGCGCACGCCATTCCGCACATTCTGACGATAGCCCGCCGCGTCGAGAATTCGCCTTGCTTTTTCCGGATCGTAAGTGAATCCGGCGACCTCCGGAGCATATGCCCAACTCTGAATTGGCAGAATGCTTGATGCGGGCTGCGCAAACCCTCGCCAGATGTATTCGAGCAGCGGCCCGCGATCGATCGCGCAGGCGATCGCTTGCCGAACGCGCACATCACCCAGCAGTGGATCCCGCAAATTGAAACCGATATACGAGAGGATCGTTCCCGGTGCGCGCTCGATCTGCAAATTCGACTCTTTCGCCAGCGCCACCACCGTGTCAGCGGTTAGCGCGTTAATGGCGACATCGGCGCTGCCCTTGCGCAACTCAAGCGCCCGCGTCGTCGGGTCCGGCACAACCGCGACGCGCACGCGCGAAAGGCGTGGTGTTGCCCCCCAGTAGTGGTCATTGCGTTCGAGGATGACCTCCTTGTCCTGTTCCGCACTCACAAATTTGAAAGGCCCCGATCCCATCGGCGTGCGCGTCATCTCGCCGAGCGCGCCGTAGGGCACAATGCCGATCGCCCCTTCCGAAAGGTTCCACAGCAAGCTCGCATAGGGTTCTTTCAGATGAAAGACCACCGTGAGATCGTCGGGCGCATCGATGCGGTCTACGAAACGATAGGTCGCGGTTTTTGTGCTTCGGACCTTGCCTTCAAGTAAGGAATCGAAGGTCCATTTCACATCGCGTGACGTCAGCGGACGTCCATCGTGAAAAGTCACGCCGCGATGCAGGTGGAAGACGTAGGTCAGCGGATCGGGAACCTCCCAACGCTCTGCCAGTCCGGACTGAACATTTAAGTGCTCGTCGCGCGTCAACAGCGCGTCAAAAATAAGTTCGTCAATCCGCTCCGATTGCGCATCGAGCCCCACCCGAGGGTCAAGATCCGTAGGGCTGCTCTCGATGATCATTACCAGCGTGTTAGGATCGGGAGCTTGCGAGCAGGAGAGCAGAGGCAGCACAGATACCGCGACGATTAAAAAAAGAATTGTCCTCCCAAACAGAATTGTCATCCTGAGCGAAGCGAAGGACCTGCGTCTTGTATCCACCCGCACTCTTGCCTCACGCATACGAAATCTTTCCCAGGATCGCCGCCCGTTTCGCTCCCGTGGCCGATGGCACATTGCTGGCCCGCCGATGCCAAGTCTCATGCGCGAGTAGCGCGAAAGCCACGGCCTCTTTCGCTTCAGCCGGAAGGCCGAATTCATCGGAGAAATGGAGTTCGATTCCCAAGGGCGCGATTTCATTGCGCAAAATGGCCATCAGCGTGGGATTCTTCACGCCTCCTCCCGAGACAATCATCTGGTGATCGCCGTGTCTTCGACGCGCTCCGAAGCGCGGCAAAACGAAGCGCTCGACTGCACTCGCAATCGATCGCGCCGTCAACGCCGTTGCCGTCGCCACTACGTCGGGCTTACTGGTGCCGTGGCAGATCTGAAGAAATCTTCCCACGTATTCCCGGCCAAATTCCTCGCGCCCCGCTGTCCGTGGTGGCCTCTGCCGGAAAAATGGCGCACGTAGCAATCGCTCAATCATTTCCTCCATCACGCGTCCCGAGGCGGCGACTTGGCCATCTCGGTCGTAGCGTTTTCCAAACAGCTTTTCCATCAGCGCATCCATCACCATGTTGCCGGGGCCAGTATCAAAAGCTACGACTTGGTCGAGCGACGCGCCCGCTCGTATCGCCGTCAGATTCGCAATGCCGCCGATGTTCTGGACAATGCGGTTCGCGTGCTGGTCGCGAAACAAAAAATAGTCGAGGAAGGGAACCAGCGGCGCGCCTTTTCCTCCAGCCGCGATATCTGCCGGACGAAAATCCGAGACTACCGGGACACCGAGCCGCGCCGCAATCACCACGCCCTCGCCCGTTTGCCAAGTCACCGCGATCTTTCGTCCGAGGAAACTCTGCGCGACTCCCTGGTGATACAGCGTCTGTCCATGGCAGCCCACCAGGTCGAGTTTCACGCGGTGCTTGCGCGCCGTCTTTGCAACTGCCTCGGCGTACAGTTCGCCAAGCAGAAAGTTCAGCCGCGCCAAGTCAGCAACGCATACCGATTCCGCGTTCATCATTCCCAAGATTGCGCGCCGAACCGGGGCAGGGAACGGATACTCCTCATGAGCAAGAAGTGTGTAGCGCGGGCGCCCTCGCCCGCGTTCCGGTAACCGAACCAGCGCCACATTGATGCCGTCGGCGGACGTGCCGCTCATGACTCCAGCAACAATCATGCACGCTCCTTCTTATTGTGCTCGCGCTTATTGTCCACACGAGCCAGCGTAGCCAGCCGCACTTCTTCTCCGAATTCCCAGAGCTGTCGAGTCAGCTTCTCGACTTTCGCGGAAGTGGGAACGGTGTGGCGCGGGCGCCCCCGCCCGCGTGTTGTTTTCAATTTGAATGCGAGCACTCGCTGCGCCGATTCTCGCACGCGGCGGGCAAACTTGGGGTCGCGTTCTACCTCGAGGAGCATTGCCTCGTGCGCGCGCAGAATCAAATCTTCCCGATGGCAAATCAGCCCAAGATCGCCCCCGGCGCGAATGTGTCCGATCATCGCTTGTTCTATCGGAGCCGCTGCCAGAACTCCGCCCATCTCCAGGTCATCGGAACAGATCAGGCCCCGGTAGCCGATCTTCTTGCGCAGAATATCGGTGATCCACTTTTTCGAGAGCGATGCTGGAGCACGGTCTTTGGTGACTGCCGAAAATGCAGCGTGGGACACCATGACGAACGGTAATTCGCGCCGTAGCAACCGATACGGAACCAGATCCTCCGCCCACAATTTGCGCAGCGGCTTTTCCACGCAGGGGAGTTCATGATGCGTATCGAGCGTGGCCCCGCCCAGTCCGGGAAAATGCTTGCCGCAGCCGAGCACTCCGGCCTCTCTCAGCCCGTGAAGAAACTCGCGCGCGTAAATGGCAACTTGCTTCGGATCGTCCGAAATTGCCCGCGAAGTCATCACAGTTCGCGATGCCGCGAAGGCCAAGTCGAGCACCGGAGCGAAATCCACGTTGAAGCCGAGAGCGCGGCAATTTTCACCGATAACGCGCCCATGCTTGCGAAAGAGCGCGCGGCTGCCCGTGGCAAAAACTTCCGCCGCAGAAGGCGTCGCGCCAAGCACGCCGCGGAAACGGTCCACCGTGCCGCCTTCCATGTCCACGCAAGTGAAAAGCGGCGTGGCCACGCACTTCTGGCACTCGCGCAAAAGAGCGTGTGCCTGATCGGCCTCAGTGATGTTGCGCGCAAATAAAATCACCCCCGCCGGCTGAATCTTTGTGAGCAGGGAAGCGAGCCGCGGAGACATCTCGGTCCCGTCGAAGCCGATGATCAGAAGTTGGCCGATGCTCATGCGCGTAGTCAGGAGTCAGCGACTCCAGTGTTAGATGGTGGGACCCAGCGGACCACAGACCTAAACCATTGAATAATCGCGACGAGAATTACTGTGAATGCAATTTGCCTGGCTATGGATGCGCCAGCGGCGACGAAATGCTGCATGCTCATCGAAGCATGGAGATAATACAGTGCGCCGCGAACCACCTTTTCGGTTCCCAAAAGTAGAAAGGCCAGTTTCAGGGAGTTTGCGGGAAACGAGTAGGCAAGTGCAAAGGAATAAGCGACACCAATAATGAGCGACGTCAGCGAAAAAGATTCGTCGGCCCTATCAAACAAGAGATTTCGGATGTCCCAACTGAGGAGGCCCACACATATTAGGAGGAGCGCTGCCATGCAGATTGTCATGATCCAGTTGCTGTCGACCGTGATCTCCCAACTGCGCCACCAACTAGTGTTATGGCTCATTGTCTTTTCCGTCCACTGACCGGCGATTTGCGAGCAGCTAACAACCTTCGACCAACGATCTTTCTTGGCGCTCTCCGCGTCTCGGCGGTTAAATCTCTCTCTTTAGCTCCGCCAGCAAGTTTAACGCTTCCAGCGGCGTCAGTCGGTTCAAATCCACTTCGCGAAGTTTTTCCAGCACGGGCTGCGAGAGCGGCGTGAAGATGGTCAACTGCGTGGGACGCTCCGGCTCGGTGGAAGCTCCCGGCGTCAGATGGCCCGACAGCCGGTGCTCGGACGATTCATGCTCGGCCAGCACTTCGCGAGCACGCACGACGACTTCGTTTGGCAATCCGGCCAGCTTTGCGACTTCGATGCCGTAGCTGCGGTCGGCCGCTCCCGGTTCGACGCGGCGCAGAAAAACTACGCTGCCGCCGGTCTCTTTCACGGATACGTGGAAGTTTTTCACTCCACTCAATTGCTCAGCCAATTCCGTTAGCTCAAAATAATGGGTGGCGAACAACGTCTTAGCTCGCACGTTCGCATGGAGATACTCAATGGCGGCCCATGCGATCGCCAATCCGTCATAGGTGGAAGTGCCGCGCCCGACTTCGTCTAGCAAGATCAGCGACCGCGCCGTCGCCGTGTGCAGAATCGCCGCCGTCTCCGTCATCTCGACCATGAACGTCGAGCGCCCCCGCGCCACGTTGTCGCTCGCGCCAATGCGGGTGAAGACGCGGTCGACGATTCCCAGTCGCACCGAAAGCGCGGGAACAAACGATCCCATCTGCGCCATGATCACGATCAGCGCCGCCTGCCGCAGATAAGTGCTCTTGCCTCCCATGTTCGGCCCAGTCAGCACGATAATGTTGTGCGTCGAAGTTTTTGGAGACGAATTCAGAAAGAGATCGTTGGGAACGAAGCGTTCGCTTCCCGCCGCCAACTCCTGCAACTCGATCACGGGATGCCGCCCTTCGAGAATTTCCAGATCGCCCGCTTGCGCGTCATCGTCAGTTTCAAGCGTTTTTTCGAACTTTGGCCGGCAATAATTCCGCAGCGCCGCAATGTGCGCCAGGCATCCGAGCACATCCACTTCCGCCAACGCCAGCGCGGTTTGCCGTATGCGCTTGGCCTCGGTTGCAATCGCGGCACGCAACTCGGCAAACAGACGGCGTTCGATTTCGACGATCTTCTCCTGGGCATCGAGAATCTTCGATTCATATTCCTTCAGCTCAGGAGTCGTGAAGCGCTCGGCATTCACCAGCGTCTGCTTGCGTTCGTAGTCGGGGGGCGAAAGATGCAGGTTCGCTTTCGAAATCTCAATGTAGTAGCCAAATACGGAATTGAACTTGACCTTGAGCGACCCAATTCCCGTGCGCTCGCGTTCTCGCGTCTCCACCTGCGCGAGATACTGCTTCGAGTTGCGGCTCAGGTCGCGTAGTTCGTCCAAATCTTTATCGACACCGGCGGCGATCACTCCGCCATCGCTCAACGTCAGCGGAGGCTCTGGAACCAGCGTGCCGTCAATCTTCTCCCGCAGCGCGCCCAGTTCGTCGATCGCAACATGCAAAGCGCCCAGCCGCGAAGCCGAGAGCCCGCCGAGCACCGTTCGCACCTTGGGAATTCGAGCCAGCGATGCCGACAGAGCCAACACATCGCGCGGATTCGCGGTCTCCAGCGTCACCCGGCTCAACAGACGTTCGAGGTCGAGAATTCCGTCCAACGACCGCCGCAATTCTTCGCGCCGCACCGTGTCTTTGACCTGCGCCTCGACTGCATCGAGTCTGCCCTCGATCTCGGCGCGGTCCAAAGACGGGCGCAGCATCCAGGTGCGCAGCAAGCGCTTGCCCATCGGCGTTACGGTCGCATCGAGGCAGCGGAACAGAGTCACTCCGGCATCCGTGCCTGCGAATAGCGGTTCGATCAATTCCAGGTTGCGCACCGTCACGGCATCGAGCACCAGGCAATTCTGGCGCTCGTAGAAGCCGATGCGGTCCACATGATCGAGCGTGCCGCGCTGTGTTGATTGGATGTAATACAGGATCGCCCCCGCCGCCGCAGCTGCCGCTTGCTTTCCCGCGAGGCCAAATCCCTCCAGAGAGAGCACGCCGAAGTGATTTTCCAGCAGCGGAATGGTGTGGTCGGGAGCGAAGATCCAGTCGTCGAGGGGAGTCTCAGCCCAACCGCTGGCGGAAACCCGAGCGACCGGCGCAGTGCCGAACGATTGACGGGTGTCCATGTGCTGACGGGCGAGGACGCCCGTTGCTCCACTCTTATTTATTTCAAACAGAGGAGCCGAAGACCCATACAGCATTTCTTTTGGCCGTAATTGTTCAAGTTCTTCTTGAATGCGGCGCCCAGCCGACTCGCCCGCGAATTCCGTGGCGCGAAACTCACCCGTCGACAGATCCAGCGCAGCGAAGCCGACGCGATCCCCGACCGTGGCTACCGCCGCCAGAAAGTTATTCTCCTCCGCGTTGAGTGAGGAATCGGCGGCCGTACCCGGCGTCACCACCCGCGTCACCTCGCGCCGCACCAGTTTCTTCGCCAAACGCGGGTCTTCCATCTGTTCGCAGACTGCCACCTTAAACCCGCGCCGGATCAGCTTGGCGATGTAGCCCTCGGCAGCGTGGTAGGGCACGCCACACATGGGGATGGTCACTCCTTTTTCTTTGTTGCGCGACGTCAGGGTGATTTGCAGTTCGCGCGCGGCGAGCACCGCGTCGTCGAAGAAAAGCTCATAGAAATCCCCCAGCCGGAAAAATAGCAGAGCGTTGGGATGCTCTTTCTTGATGGCGGCGTATTGCCGCATCAGCGGCGTCGAGAGCTCGGACATAGGGCGATTGGTAATTTGTAGTTTGTAATTGCTAATTTTGCAATTCGGCAGCGGTTCCCACAAAAATCTCAGGTCACCGCTGTCGTTGTTTTGGCCAGGAGAAATCCCGTGGCAATCTTCTCACTCACAAACCACAAATTACCAGATTACCCTTTCCTCCGATTGACTCCCTCGCCGCATTTTGTTCTCCTAGCCCCATGGAACTCCGCAAAGATCCCATCACCCGTTCCTGGGTGATCACCGGTGACGATGTCGTCGAGCCCACGCCACGTTCAGAAGCGTGCCCTTTTTGCGATTCGTCGGCCCATCCAGTGCACGTCATTGCCAACCTGCCGGGCGTGGATGGCAGCGCATGGTCGGCACGCTCCGTGGTCCATCCCCATGCCCTCTACCACGTCGAAGGCGAACCCGCCCGCCGAGGCGAGGGCCTCTACGATCGTATGGGATCGGTTGGCGCCCACGAAGTTCTCATCGAAAATCCCCGCCACGACGGCCATCTCTGGAATGTGAGCGACGCCGAAATCGAGCAGTTCCTGCGTCTGATGGCGCTGCGGATCCAGGATTTAAAACGCGACAACCGTCTCAAGTACATCAGCATTTTCAAGAACCACGGCGAGGGAGCGGGCCAAGAATTCGGCCATCCAACTTCGCAGCTCACCGCAACCACTTTCGTGCCGCGCCGCGTACTCTACGAACTTCGCGCCGGACGCGACTATTTTGAAACCAAAGAGCGCTGCGTTTTCTGCGACATCCTGGCGCAGGAGGAGCATCAAGGTCTGCGCATCGTCGAAATTCGCGGAGACTATGCGGCCTTCTGCCCCTATGCTCCGCGCGTCCCCTACGAAACCTGGATCATGCCCCGCAGCCATGAATCTTCCTTCGAGCGCAGCGGTTCCACGCGCGTCGGCAACTTGACCGACCTCGCCGCGCTCCTGCGGCGCACACTGCAACGCATCCGCACCGTCACCGAAGCCTTCCACCTGGTTCTTCATACCTCGCCCAACAGCCAACATCCTTCGGAAGTACTCGGATATTGGAAAACACTCGATGACGATTACCACTGGCACATCGAAATTCTGCCGATCGTTGAAACCAAAGCCAGGTCCTACACTTTCAAAGAAGTTTATTACTCTCCCGTGACCTCGGAGACTGCGGTGAAACGTCTACGAGAGGCGAAGATATAGCGAAGCGCTAGCGCCGGGCGACCAACGGCTGTCTCCCGACCTTCGTGCCAACACAACAATGGCTAGCTGCCGCCAAGCGATTACGCGCCGGGGCGTGAACGAAAGTGCATGGTCTTTCGGTTTCCGTTCGTCATCTTGTGAACGGCCCGACGGCCTGCGAACATCCAAACTGAACACGACCATGAAGATCCTGTTGGTGGAAGACTCTGTCATCGAAAGATACGAGGTCGGCAGCTACTTGACCGAGTGGCACCTCGACTACGTCGCGGTCGGAAGCGGCACGGAAGCGGTCGAAATGCTGGAATCTCCCGACCCGCCCAATCTGGTTCTGCTCGACTGGCTGCTCCCCGGCCTCGATGGCATCGATGTCTGCCGCCGCATCCGACAGCTTGAAAAAAACGGGTCTTACACCTACACCGTGATGCTCACCGCCAAGAGCCGGAAACAGGATCTGGTCATGGCCATGGAGGCTGGAGCTGACGATTACCTCTCCAAACCAGTGGTTCCTTCGGAATTGCACGCCCGGATCCTGGCGGGCAAGAGAATACTGGAACTCCAACAGCGTCTGCGCTTCGCTGCAACCCACGATTTTCTGACCGAACTGTTGAACCGCTCGGAAATACTCTCAATGCTGCAAATAGAATCATCGCGCAGTGAACGCGAGGGCAAACCTGTAGCTGTCATCCTGGCTGACATCGATCACTTCAAACAAATCAACGACACTTTCGGTCACGCTGCCGGCGACGAGGTTCTGAAAGAAGTGGCCCTGAGACTGAAGTCGGACTTGAGACCCTATGATGTTGTGGGCCGTTATGGCGGCGAGGAATTTCTTATCATTCTGCCGGGCTGTGACTTGGCGAATGGCCGGCGACGCGCCGATGAGATCCGTGTCCTGTTTGGCAAAGACCCCTTCACCACGCCCTACGGGACAGCGTCAGCCACCATCAGCATGGGTGTCACGGACACATCGCTTTGCCCGGAACGCACGGTGACAGAGATCCTTTGTCAGGCCGACGCCGCGCTCTACGAAGCCAAGAAGAACGGAAGAAATCGCGTGGAAGTCTTTTCCGCGGCCAGCCCATCCTTCCCTCGGCCTCAAGCCAAAGCGGCAGGCCAGGGTAAGGGTTGATCGTCTGGCCGTTTTTTCACTGCCCCTCGCCGGCCTTCTTCGCGCCTCGGTCTCGGATGTTTTGGCATTTCCCCGCATAGTTTCCGGCCAGTGCACTTTCCACGCCGCACCTTTCCCCAGCGCACCCCCGCAAACTATAATCACTCAGGCGATGTGGGAGAATAGCCACCAGCCTGCGGAAGCACCCAACAATGATGACCCTGATCTGGCTGCGAGTTGCGCTGGTTTGTTACGCTGCGGGATTGGTTTATGCGCTGGTCGCGCTCACCCGCACTTCCGAAACCCTCGGCAAAGTTGCGCTCCATGCCTCCTACCTCGGCATGGTATTTCATCTCGTCTCGCTGACCGAAGCTGTTGTCCAAACCGGCCAGCTTGCTTCGGCGTCGGTACACAACTCGGAATCGCTGCTGGCCTTCCTGGTCATGGTCGTATTCATGATCGCCTATATGGTGTACAAGACGACCACGCCAGGCATCGTGGTTTTTCCGCTGGTTTTTCTGCTGACGTTTGTCGCCGCCACCGGCCAGCAACCCCTCGTCTTCACCTCGAATGCCGTGAAGCACGGCTGGCTGGCGCTCCATATCCTGATGATTTTCACGGGATATGCGGCGCTGTTTCTCAGCTTTGGCGCCAGTATCCTTTACCTCATACAAGAACGCGCCCTGAAATCCAAGAGTTCGAGCGGTTTGTTCTCGCGCCTGCCCGCGCTCCAGGTCATTGACGATATCGGCTACCGCTCCCTCATGCTGGGTTTTCCCTTCATGACTCTGGGCCTGATCGCGGGCATTGTGGTCGCCGAATCCACTTACGGCCGTATTGACTTTTTGGATCCCAAGATTCTGCTTTCCGTCTTGATGTGGGTCGTCTATCTGGTGATGGTGTATGTGCGCCTGAACAACGGCTGGCGAGGGCGCCGCGCCGCCCTGCTTGCCAGTCTGGCTTTTGTCGCGGCCATCGTGGCTTGGGTCGCCAACTACTTCAGCGGAATGCACAGGTTTATCGCCTCATGAAATTTCAGCTCATCGGCGTGAATCACAAAACAGCGCCGGTCGAAGTGCGAGAGCGCCTGGCCATTCCTGAATCGCGCTTGCCCGAGGCCTGCAAGAAACTCATCGAACATCCCGCCGTGGATGAGGGCATGATCGTTTCCACCTGCAACCGCGTCGAATTCATCGCCAATATGAAGAACGGCGCCGGCGACCTGCGCGAGTTCCTGCGCGATTATTTCCAGGTCGATCTCAGCCAGTTTGAAAGCCATCTTTACGAATTTCGCGAAGATGACGTTATCCGCCACGTTTTTCGCGTTGCCGCCAGCCTCGACTCCATGGTCGTTGGCGAGCCCCAGATCCTGGGACAGGTCAAGGAAGCCTACGCCACCGCCCGTGCCGTGGGCGCGGTGCGCGCCCAGCTCGACCAGTTGCTCACCCGTGCCTTTGCCGTCGCCAAGCGCGTCCGCACTGAAACTGCTGTCGGATCTTCGTCGGTCTCGATTGCTTCGGTCGCGGTCGAACTGGCCAAGAAAATCTTCGGGAGCTTGAACGGCAAGAGCGTTTACCTGGTCGGAGCCGGGAAAATGAGCGAGTTAGCGGCCCGGCATCTGCTCTCGAATGGCGCATCCTCGCTCTTTGTAGCGAACCGCACCTACGACCGCGCCATCCGGATGGCGCAGAAGTTTAAAGGACAGGCCATTGAGTTCAGCCGGATTTATGACACCTGTGATCGCGCCGATATTGTAATTACCTCGACCGGATCGCCCCACTTCATCTTCCGTCCCGAACACGGCGAAAAGCTCATGGCCCTGCGCCGCAACAAGCCCATGTTCTTCATTGATATCGCCGTGCCTCGCGACGTCGATCCGGAGATGAACAAGCTCGACGGCATTTTCGTGTATGACATCGACGACCTCCAGCAAGCCGTCGTTTCACACGTTGCCGACCGTAGGAAAGAGGCGGAAAAGGCGGAAGCCATCGTCGACGGCGAGGTTGTGAGATTTCAGGCCCGTCTGCAAGCGCTCGACGTCGTTCCTACCATCGTCAGTTTGCAGGACCACCTCGAAACTATTCGCCAGGCCGAGATTGATCGGGTTCGTGGCCGCCTCGGTCCCTTGACCGCCGACCAGGAGTTTGCCGTGGAAGCGTTGACGCGCGGCATCGTCAACAAAATCATGCACACGCCCATCAGCACCCTCAAAACGGCTGCCCGCGAACCCGAATCCACTACCGTCATTGAACTGGTGCGCCGCCTCTTCAACTTGCGGGATATCGGACAAAAGAACTCCCCTCCAAAGTCTGGCCGTGGGCCAAGTCCCGATAAGGATGCGGAAAACTGATGGCCCGCTCGCGCATCGGCTCCCGCGGCTCCGAACTCGCTCTCTGGCAGGCCCATCACATCTCCGATTTGCTGCGTGCGCAGGGCCACACCGTGGAACTCGAGAGCATCAAGACCACGGGCGATAAAATCACCGACGTTGCGCTCGCCAAAGTAGGTACTAAGGGTATGTTCACCAAGGAAATCGAG
>Ga0181518_10003880_pt1 | contig 13584 bp, 10 predicted proteins | sample PEATcosm2014_Bin_28_FD_119751 | JGI IMG/M metagenome (GOLD analysis project Ga0181518, IMG submission 119751) | Peatland microbial communities from MTU Mesocosm Facility, Houghton, MI, USA - PEATcosm2014_Bin01_60_metaG | ecosystem: Environmental > Terrestrial > Soil > Wetlands > Peat | place... | reverse complement strand
GAGAAAGTCCATCGCCGAGTCTTGGCGGGAATGGGCCTGGTCGTCCTCCACAGCGGTCACTTTTCCAAGATATTCAGGCGTCTGATGGGCACCACCTGCGACCTCAAATGGCGAGAGGAACTCAACGAACGCGAAATCCTCTGGGTCACCCGGCCCGGACACCCCATCGTCCGCGGCATCGACGATCATTTCATCATCCCCCGCGAGGAAATGTACGGCGAATTCTTCGACGTCCCCGAGCCGGAATGCACCTTCCTCATCAGCAGCTTCGGCGGCGGCGAAGTCTTCCGCAGCGGCTGCACCTGGACGCGCGGCCTGGGCCGGATCGTCTATTTCCGTCCGGGGCACGAAACCTTTCCAACCTATCACGATGCCAACGTTCTGAAGATCATCGAGAACGCCGTCCGCTGGTCCGCCCCAACGTTCAGCCCCGCGCCGTTGACCTTCGGCAATCGGAAAATGGGGTGGGTCGATCAACAGAAGTAGCTGTCAATCCCCCACAGTGGACTTGCCGCTGATTTCTAAGCAATCGCTTACCTCTAGGCAATATTTCCAGATTTCTCTTGACACAAAAAAATGATAAGCTAAAATTTGAAAAAATGAGCGGCAGGCGGGTCAAAGCCTGGCTTGCGTTTTCCGTCAGCTTGGCAACTGTTATCGCCGTCTGCATCGGAGTGTTTTGGAAGACTTCCGGTGCACCGTTTTCGCATTCGGGGGAGACCAACGGATTTCCGGTTTCCGCCGCTCCTAATTCGCCCGCCGCCGCATCTGCCGCTTCCGCCATCAGCGCTGCCCTCTTCCAAAGCGGTAATGCCGGCGATCGACAAGCGGCCCTCGACGGAATCTGGCGCCTTGCCGCATCCGACCCTGGGAAAATGGCTGACCATCTCCCGGCGTGGCTGGGCGCCTTGTTGCAAAACGGACAGTTTGCCGACGTCGAAGGCCTAACCCTGGTTGCCATTCCGCCAAAGGATTGGGACGTTCCCACGGTTTGCACCTTCCAGGAAGCGCGCGTGAGAGCGTTCCTTGGCGAGGGAAATTATGCACGGGCCTTGGCGGAAGCCAAATCCTATTACAACGTGGCGCTTCTTGCGGATACACCGACGGCCATCGATCTATTGGCCCAGGCGCTGGCCAGAACCAAGGGCCTTGATGTCGCCGAGCAGTTTAGAAAACAGCAACAGGCCGGCGCGGTTTTCCCCGGCAATGGACCGAGTATCGCCCCTAGTATTCTGCCCTCGATCAAGGTCAATGGGTCCTGGCTCAATGATTCCATCGACGGCACCAAGTATGGAAGCCCTTATAAATTCGCCAATCAAATTGCCCAAGGCGATTTGCTGCTTTTGGCCGACCAACCTGCCGAGGCTGAGCGGTCTTTCCTAAAGGCTTGTGATTATATCGAGAATGATTGGGATCTTCCCCAGGCGTTGGAGGGTATTGCCCGATCCGTTCGAGCCCAGGACGGTTCGGTTGGAAGAGCCAAGGCATTCATAAGCTTATTGCAGTCAGGCGGTCCCATCGTGCCCACTGGCATCGCGTTGCCGAGCAATCTGAGCACGTTCGTACTCCGCGACGCCGCGGAGAACATTAAATGCACCGACGATCCCGTTCGGAACACCCTTGCCCGACCGTCCAAAGAGGCACTCGGGTATGTCGCGCTCCCAAGTGTTGATGAATCGTCACCCTCCTCGTTCCCTCTGCCGGTAAATAATCCTGTCCTGTTGGCTAAAATGGCCCCACAAAGAGATCCGATCACCGCCCAAATCCAAAGCGATAGCGCCAGCGATCGACAGGCCGTCATCGATGGAATCTGGCGCTTGGCGGCTAAGCATCCATCAGTGATGGCGGATCATTTGCTTGGATGGCTGGGGCCACTGATGCAAGAGAAACGGTACACCGACGTTGAAGGCTTGAGCCTCGTCGCCATTTTGAAGTGTCCTTGGTGGTATCCGTCCATTGCCACCTTTCAGGAAGCGCGCGTCCGGGCTCTGCTGGTGGAGGGACAAAATGCCCAGGTGCTTTCGGAGGCGAAGAGCTATTACGACCTGTCACCGGTAGCGGACACCCCTACGGCAATTGAACTGTTGGCGCAAGCCCTTGGGAAAAATCGCGGGCCAGCCGTGGGGGAAGAATTCAGAAAGCAGGCGACGGCAACTTTGGCAACTTCCAGCCAACCGGGAGATTTGCCAGCAACTTTGTTGAAGTCAATTCAGGTGGACGACTCACGCTACACGCATGGCATCGCCATGACCGGAGGGGCGAGTCAGGAGGCGTTTGGAAATCAAATGTCGCGGGGGGATCTCCTCCTGTTGGCCGATCAGCCGATTGAGGCGGAGAAAGCGTTTATCAAGGCCTGCCAGTTCGCGAAAAATCCCTGGGATTTGCCGCAGGCAGTAGATGGGATCGCGCGGTGTTTGCGGGATCAGACCGGGTCTTTGAAGCGGACTCGGGAATTCTTGCGGCGACTGGAGGCCGGTGAATCAACGGTTTCTATTGGAGTCGCATTTCCCGGGAATCTTGATAGGGAAAAGCTTCGTGAGTCGGCGATTGCCGTGGATTTGCCGAATGGCAATAGTGTAGCCCGAGCGGATCTTCCCAATCCGCCGGATAGCGCGGTGGAGGAGGTGGATTTGCCGCCGGCATCTTCGGAAACCCCATTCGATTTGGAGGCGAACAATTTGCCGACGAATGATGCGGTGCTGGTACTGCGGTTAGGAACGATGGGCGATCCGGTATTGCGGAACTGGCTGGTTCAGTGGCAAGCCCGCCTCGGCAGACAGGCTCACATCGACGCGCGATCCATCGAGCCTGGCGCGCCCAAAAGTCTCGGCGAGGCGTTGGACCGTTCACCGCTGCCTTCAGCCACACTTCTCAACATTGCCGTCGCGTGCTTCCAAATTTCCAGAGATGGCAAAACAGCCGCGGCGATACTGTCGCTCGCGGTTCCCGCGAGCGATCCGGCCCTGCGCGACTGGCTTGTGGCTTGGCAGGATGATCTGTCGGATGGCACGCAGGTTTCCGACACCAAGCTGGACGAGTTGGGGCGTACGTTGGACCACGCGACTTGTGATTGCGCTACCCTGGCGCGCCTCGGACGCGCGATCGTGGACTTTTCAAATGACGCGCGGGTCTCGGGAATCATCTGCGGAGCGGCCATGGCATTGGGGCACCAAAACTTGGTTGCCCAGAAGCGGCTGACGCCGGCCGGCCGCGCGGAGCTGGCGGCAATGAAGGATGTCGAGCCGATTGTGTGGGAAGTTAACGATATTTGGGGCGATCATCGCTATCTAAAACAGCTCTCGGATATGAGCGACGACATACAGCGCTTAGTCCCGCCCCAGGACCCGGAATTGGGATGGCTGGTCAACTGGGCACGGATCGTCAACGCGGAAACGCTCTACGCGCGCGGGCGATTTGCCGAGGCTTGGACGGCAGCGCAGTCCCTGCGCGAGGATTCGGACACAGGACCAGGCTGGGGCGACAGCCAGAAGGTCGCATTACACTGGCTCGAAGCGATGATACTTGACGCGCAGCAAAGACCCGGCGAGGCCATTCCGCACCTCGAGATTGTCGCGGAAGATTCAAGCTCCCAGCATCCTGGAGAGGCACTGGTTCGATTGGTTGGCGCGTTGGCACGCACGGGTCAGGTCGATGAAGCACAGAAACGGTTGGAGGAGTGGATTCGTCGCTGTCCGCGGCCGGACCGTGGGACGGCGATCATGCTTGCGGAGGAGATCGCCGCGGCACGCCGCGGGCATCCCCCGCAAAATGGTAATTGATATCCCGTCGCGCCAGGCACCGCGACGTAGCGGTGGTTGGCGTGCGTTAAACAACTTTTAGGGAGGACCGATATGAAACCGCTCAAACGAATTCCGGCGGTAATCGCGGTTGCTGGGATTGCACTTTTGGCCGTGTCCTATGGGAGCGCGCCACGAGAAGTTGCAAAGGCTGTTTCCGGATCCATACGAGGCGCCAACGGCTGTGACTGTGAGCTCGGCACGAGTTCGTGTCCAAACCCACAGGAAACCGCCGGGGGTTGCGGAACAGTGACGTACGTCAAATCTTGGTTGGGATTTTGGGGGAATGATTTGTTGCCAGGAGTCCAGGACGGATGCACCTCCTTGCCGGGAATCTGTCCGACCGCTGATCAAGGTTATTGCCCCGGCAACAAGTGTTAGGGATGGTTCGTCGGCAAGGCGCCATCACGTGAGAGGAAGCGTAAGTTGATTACAACTTCGATTCTTGCGGAGCATCGAAGGTTGTTGCGTTTATTGGCTGTTGCGCTTGCGATGGCCGGGAGCTTGGGCGCTGCACCTTCGCCTGATGTCAAGGAATTGATCCAATCGTACCGCCAGTCCATCCAGCCTTTCGAGCACGTGGCGTATGCGGCGGAGTGCCGGATCACTCGCCAGAGAAACGGCCAGGCCATTAACGCGACCCTGGGACATCCGGTGCCGCTGGACAAAGCCGGGCGGGCCATTTTCCGAATTCTTTACCGCCGCGATGGAGACCGGCTGGACATCATATACCCGAAGACTTCCGCCTCGGAGGCGGACGTGCTTCGGGACCCATCGACCCAAATGGTGCGCAGCATCATCCTTGGAGATCTGTGGCAGACCTTAGCCGGTGAAAACCCCCAAAGAGGTAACGTTAGTCAGCAGTCGGCGAAAATTAATAAGCTGTCGGCCAACGAATTATTGGCTAATGCCCGTAGCGGTAGTTTGTGCGGCGGAGAAGCATTGGATGGCTGGATCACGGGCCGACTGGACGAGAGCTTGCCGGAGACCTTTGCCGCCGCTTCTGACGCCAGCGTCGATTCCCGGCCGCAGGTGATGGATGGCCATAATACCCGGGTGGTCCGTTGCACGACGAACTACGGCGAATTCACAGTCTGGCTGGATCCCGAAGTGGGCTGCCAACCGCGCCGGGTTGAAGCTCGCCGAATCAAAAGCGGGCATATTGGGAATGAAAACGCCATCAGGAGCGAAACCGTCGAGAACATTCAGTATCAAATGATTCAGGGCCGGCCCGTGGGCGTCTCGGCGCACATCAGCGGCGACGTTCATCGCCCAACGGACAACGGCACGGAAGTTAACACGTGGGTCAATGAATACAGCCGCACGGAGGTGGACTTTCATCCCGATTTCGCCGCGATGAAGGCATTTGTCATGGTGGCGCCTCCGGATTATCCGGCGATTAATATCGATCTGCCCGAAATACGCTGGAAGCTGGTGGATGGCAAATTCGTCCCGGCGACGGATGAAGCGGTAATACAGAGCGTTGATCGAATGCTTGCCGAGGCGGGCCGGGGCGCCGGCAGCGCCGCTGAGACAACCCGGCCCAGTGGAGATTTGGATCGCCTGATTGCCGAAGCCTCCAATGGCGGACTGGCCGACACCGATTCAAGCCAATGGAGCGCCCACTGGGAATGGATCGTTGCGACGGCGGTCTTCCTGCTCGGGGGAATCCTAGCGTTTCTCGCCCTGGTTCGGCGAAAGCGCCTCAAGCGACCGGGCGGGGTAAGCGAGGGTTGAAGTCGTGCGTTACCGTCGATGTCTTCATGCTCTGGCCATCTGCCTAATACTCGCTCAGGCACGGCGTCCAGCCTTTGCAGACGACCCGAAGACAAGCAATCCCGCCGCCTGTGGAATCAATTGCGCGTATGCCGCCTTGCGCGTGCTGGGAAAGAACGTCCGCTGGCTTGACCTGGCCAAGAGCGACTACATCAGCTCGCCAAAGGGAAGCTCTCTGGGAGATCTGGTCAAAGCGATTCAAGACCAGGGAGCTTACGTCACGCCGATGCAGGGATTATCGGGGGCGACGCTGGCCGAGATTCGCTGGCCCATGATCCTGAATGTCAAGCACGATCCGGATTCACTTCAATACGATCATTGGGTCCTGGCGATGTCCGAGTCCGGCGGTTGGCTCCGGATATTGGACGCGCCCAGCGAGATGCAGGAGATTCGCCCATCGCGTCTGGCCGGACGCTGGAACGGCGTCGGTCTGATCGTCACCGACCGGCCGCTCGGCCGCGGCGCGTTGTTGAAGATCCAGTGGTTACAGATTCGCCAAAGCCTGCTGTATTTAATTCCGTTAATCATGGCTGGCGCTCTGGTTCGAGCGATCTGGCGCCGGGCGCGTGCGCGGACCACCGGCGGGCATCTTTTCGTGGAGACAGCGGGCGTCGTTGTGGTCGCGGGGTTCATCGGATTCTGTTACCACCTCTTCAGCGATGATGGCTTGCTCAAGCGCAGCGACGCGACGGAGACCGTCATGCGGGCGCGATTCTCCAGTTTCGTCGCGAAGGTCAACGTCGAACAAGCTCGCAAGATGCGCGCCAGCGGTGTCACGTTCGTCGATGCCCGCCTGCCCGAAGACTATCAGACCGGGCATATCGCCGATGCCATAAACATCCCAATCGGCGCGCCGGCGGTAGTCAGGCGATCCGTGCTCGGCTCGATCCGCCCTGACGCGCCGATTGTTGTGTACTGCCAGAGTCAGTCCTGCACGTACTCTGACGAGGTTGCCAAGACGCTTGCCGGCGACGGTTATACAAACCTGTTCGTGTTCAGGGATGGTTGGGTTGGTTGGATTCGGGCTAAATTACCCGTAAGTTAGATTCATTCTTTCGGCAACGAGTTTTATTCATGCAATCATTCTCAATTACGCCCTCATTTGTTAATGCGCGATGGTTGTCCCGCTCTGCCGGATGGGCGTTGGCAGCGATTTTCATCGCGAGCAGTTTTCCCAAGCTTCGAAATCCCCACTTGTTCCTGGACAGCGTGTATGGCTACGAGTTGCTCGGGCCCAGCGCGGGAATATTCATCGCCATTATCGTGCCGTGGCTGGAATTGGTCATTGCCGCAAACCTGCTGATCGGCATCTTTGTAGAGGGAACGCTGCTGGCAGCGTTTATCCTTGCTGTGATATTCACGTTCGCAAATACCTGGGCGGTGGTTCGCGGAATCAAGGTCAGTTGCGGCTGCTTTGGCGCCGATCCATCGATGACGTCCGTTAGTTGGACAACCGTGGTGATTTCAGCGGCCGTCGGTTTAGCCGCGGTGGCCGGACTATTCTTCAGATTCTCGGCGGATTCAATTCATGTGTCCGGGGAACCTGTTTTGGCCTGAAACAGGCTCCAATTCTGACCCCCCGCCCCGCATTGATGTTTCAACTTTCGCCTTGCCCCCGCCCCGCTGACCTTCGGCAATCGAAAATTGGGGTGGGTCGATAAAAAGTGAATTCACCGCAAAAGGCGGATTTTCAGCCGCGACGCGCGTTCTGCCAACGCGGCCCCGGCGGTTTGTGGGTTTGACGCCGCTGTCGCTGCAAAAGTTTCGGCTTGCTCGCGGCTTACCGTCACCTATACTTAATCCCCGCCGCATTTTGCGCGAGGAGTTATTCATGCCTTCATATACCACCGGTGACATCAGAAACATTGTTCTCGTCGGCCACGGAGGATGTGGGAAAACCTCCCTGGCCGATGCCATGCTTTTCACCAGCGGCACCATCAAGCACAAAGCCTCCATCCTCGACGGCAGCAGCGCCAGCGATTTCGAGAAGGAGGAGAAGGAACACGGCCATTCGATCTATACCACCATCCTCCATTGCGATCATCTGGGCAAACGCATCAACGTCATCGACACCCCCGGCAGCCCGGACCTGATCGGCAGCGCGATCGCGGCCATGCCCGCCGTCGAAACCGTCGTCGTCGTCATCAGCGCCCAATCCGGCATCGAGGTCGTCTCGCGCCGAATGATGGAAATCGCCCGCTCGTGCAATCTGCCCCGCGCCATCGTCATCAACAAGATCGACCTTCCCGACATCGATCTGGAGGGGTTGGTCGCCCAGATTCAGGAGACCTTCGGCCACGAGTGTCTGCCCATCAATCTTCCCACCGGCAACTGCAAGACCGTCGTCGAATGTCTGCTCAACAACAGCGGCGAAAGCGATATCCTGTCGGTTGCCGGCGCCCACACGGCGATGCTCGATCAGATCGTCGAACTCGACGACACGCTGATGGAAAAATATCTCGGCGGAGAAGAGCCGAATTACGAAGTCCTGCACGCGCCCTTCGAGCGCGCCATGGACGAAGCCCACGTCGTGCCGATCCTGTTTACCGATGCCCGCGGCGGCGTCGGGGTCGCCGAACTGCTCGACGCCATCGCCAAACATTTCCCCAGTCCCGAAGAGGGCAATCCCCGACCGTTTCTCAGCTACCGCGGCGCGCCCGCCACCGGCCAGCCCCAGGAGGAAATCCCCTTCGAATATCGCAACGACCCCGGCAAACCGCTCCTCGCCCACGTTTTCAAGGTGACCACCGACCCCTACGTCGGAAAACTCGCCGTCTTCCGCGTTCACCAGGGAAAATGCTCCGGCCAATCCCAGGTCTACATCGGGCACAACAAGAAACCGATCAAGCTCGGCCATATCTTTCACTTGCAGGGCAAGGAGCACCGCGAGGCCACGGAAATCATCGCCGGCGACATCGGCGCCGTCGCCAAGATCGAGGAGATTCACACCAACGACGTGCTCCACGACGACCATGCGCTGGACAGCGTCCACCTCCGTCCCCTGACGTTCCCCACGCCGATGTTCGGTCTGGCCATCACTCCCAAGGCGCGCGGCGACGAGCAGAAGCTCTCCATGCAACTCAGCAAAATCGCCGAGGAAGACCCCACCTTCCGCTGGATCACCGACCGCCAAACCCACGAGGTGGTCATCAACGGCATCGGCGAGCTGCACCTTCGCCTCATCCTCGAAAAGCTGGCCAATCGCGGCCTGCACGTCGATACCAAGCCCCCGAAAATCGCCTACCGCGAAACCATCAGCAACAACGCCGAGGGCCACCATCGACACAAGAAACAGACCGGCGGAGCCGGGCAATTCGGCGAAGTCTTCCTCCGCATCGAGCCGCTGGAACGCGGCAAGGGTTTTGAATTCGTGAACGAGGTCTTCGGCGGCACCATCCCCGGCCAGTTCATCCCCGCCGTGGAAAAAGGCGTCCGCGATCTCCTGGACCAGGGCGTCGTCGCCGGGTATCCCCTTCAGGACGTCCGCGTCGTCGTCACCGACGGCAAGCACCATCCCGTCGACAGCAAGGAAGTCGCCTTCCGCACCGCCGGCAAATACGCCTTCAAGGATGCCGTCCTCAAGGCCGGACCCGTCCTGCTCGAACCGATCGTGAACATGGAAGTCACCGTTCCCGAGGACAAAATGGGCGCCATCACCGGCGATCTGTCCGGCAAACGCGGCCGAATCCAGGGCACCGACGTTTTGCCCGGCGGAATGGCCCAGATCAAGGCCACCGCCCCCTTGGCCGAGGTGATGCAATATCAATCCCAACTCAAAAGCGTCACCGGCGGCCAAGGCAGCTTTTCCATGGAACTAAGCCATTACGAGGCCGTCCCCCCGTTCGTCCAGCAACAGATCGCCGCCCAATATAAGCCGAAGGTGGAAGAGGAATGACGCCGTCGTCAACGGCAACTGCGGACATTGCGTAAAAGGATATCCGCGCGATATCATTTACCGCGATGGACCTCAGGCTCATAGGCAAACCGGATGTTGATAAGGCGAAGAACCTTGTGTGTGCGCTCGTGCATTTTGAAGGCGGAAGATTTGAGGGGAAAACAAGGTTAAACAAGGCGTTTTGGCGAGCGCACGTTTATCACTATCGGCGCCACGCCGGATTGCTGAGCAAGTATCCAATCGCTCGATTGCCCGAAGGGCCGGCAATTGATGATCTTGATGACCTCCTGGTAATCCTTGAACGAGAGGGGCGCATTGAGATTCAAGAACAGCCAAAACACGGTCACATCGAAACCGTCGTCGTTCTCAGGTCCGCTCCACCCGTCCTCGAAGCTGACGAAGAAACTGCCGTGCGAGAAGCGATTGAATGGATTAAGGGGAAAACCGCGGTTCAAGTGCGAGATGAATCACATGAATTGAGCGCGGCTTGGCGAAGGGGAAAAAACGGCGAAATCATCGATTTGGCGTTTGATGCGCTGGATAGGGAAGAAATCAATGCACTGGCCAACGAGGAAAAGAAAATCGCCGAAAATCTTGAATGGGCCAAAAAACTGATTGGCGCATCTCTTGGGGAGTAGGGTTGTCCGACCGCCTGGCAAAATCATTTGACCGATTCCTTCATACCGCGGTTGGAACCGATTCGGCGGCGCGCAGGCGGCTGATGAAACTGGGCTGGAAGGAATTTATTGATACGGAACATCCGGAAACAGATTCTCCGGCTGAGATGGCAGCAGCGGCAGTTATCTATCTCGGCGTGAATAACCATTGCTGGAGCCACGAACCGTGCCTAATTATCGCGGCGTTAGGATTTCTTCGAGAGCATTGTGGACATGACCCCTGCGCAGATATCCAGATATTAAGCAATAACTTAAAGGCTCACCCTGTAAACGAAGAAGAGGTGCACAGGTGGTTCCGTGAGGCGTTCCCAGAGATACCGTTTTGATTTTTAGAAATGAAAGCCTGGCTATTGGACAATCTGACTGGCCTGGACCATTTGCGCCTCACCGATGTTCCCGATCCAATTCCCGCGGATGGGGAACTCCTGGTCGATCTTGAATTCGCCGCCCTGAACCCGGCCGACCGCTATCTTTCCCAAGGCCAATATCCCGCCCAGCCGAAGCTCCCGCACGTTCTGGGCCGCGACGGCGTCGGGATCATCGGCGCCGTCGGCAAGAACGCCGGGCCGTTTCGCGTCGGTCAGCGCGTTCTGATTATTCGCGGCGAAACCGGGGTAAATCGGTGGGGCACTTTCGCCCAGCGCGTCGCGGTATCCGCCCAGGCCGTGGCGATCCCGCCGGCCGGCTGGTCCGTCCGCCAATCCGCCGGCGCGGCATTGGTTTATTTGACCGCCCATCAGGCCCTGACCCAATGGGGCGACCTGCCCCCCTCCATCGTGCTGGTCACCGGCGCCAGCGGCGGAGTCGGCGTGGCGACGATTCAACTGGCCAAGGCCCTTGGCCACACCGTCGTCGCACTCTCCCGAGACGCCGGCAAACGCGAAAAGCTCAAACAGTTCGGAGCCGATCATGCCCTCGATCCCTCCGATCCCCATTGGCCGGCAAACCTGAAAGCATCCCTTTCGCCCCGCCGGGTCGATCTGGCCATCGACAACGTCGGCGGAGCGCAGTTCAACCAAGTGATCGAAGCCCTCGGTCCGTTCGCCAGGGTCAGCGTCGTCGGTCAGTTGGCCGGCCCGGTCCCGCAGTTCAGCACCGCGTCGCTCTTTTTCCGCAGAATCCGCATCGGCGGCGTGGCCCTCGGCACCTTCACGCCCGCCGAAGCCATGGCCGCATGGGAATCTTCCGTGGCCCTGCTTGCGCGCATCGGCGCCAAGCCCATCGTCGATCGCGTCTTTGCCTTCGAGGAGTTGCCCGCCGCCTTCGACCGTCTTGCCGCCGGTCCGCTGGGAAAAGTGCTGGTGCAAATTCGAAATGACGACCGCGATCCATTAGTCTAAATGCCGAATGAGCGCCAAACCCCCGAAACCATTGGGTCGAAAAATCTCCCGATCTTTGCGACGGGGAGGCGGAGCCTTCCCGATCGCCGTGATCGCCTCGCGATTTAACCCGGAGATCGCCGACGAGCTTCTGCGCTCTTGTCTGGGGCGCTTGGCCCAAATCGGTATTCCATCGGCCAGGATCGACGTTCATCGCGTTCCCGGCGCTTTTGAGTTGCCCCTGTCGGCCAAGCTGGCCGCGAAGACGGGAAAGTTCGCCGCGATAATCTGCCTGGGCGTTGTCGTCCGCGGCCAGACGCCGCATTTCGATTACGTCGCCGGCGAAGCCGCCCGCGGCATCCAGCAGGTCGGCCTGGAAACCGGCGTCCCGGTCATCTTCGGCGTTCTGACCACCAACACCGAGAAACAGGCCCGCCAAAGAATCGTCGCCGGCCGCCGCGCCGCCGACGCCGCGGTCGAGATGATCGAATTGAAATCCAAGCTCCAATGACCTCGTCCCTCGGATTTCGGATTTCGGTCATTCGGATTTGATTGGGTCCCCGGCAAAATTCCGCCGGGGCCCCGTCATTCGGATTTCGGGCTTCGGATTTTTCCCTATACTTACCGGCATGGCCCGAATGCACAAAATCCGCGAACTGGCCATGCAGGTCTTGTTCCTGTGGGACGCCAACGCCGATCTGGATTTGGCGCTGGGATTTCAGGCGACGCAGATCGGCGATGCCGACGAAGTTGCCCGCATGCGGGCGTTGCACATGGCCCAGCAGACCTGGAGCCAGATAGAGGCCATCGACGCGCAGGTGGAGCGGATCGCCCCGCAATGGCCGCCGCGGCGGCAGCCGGGGGTCGACCGCGGCATCATCCGCCTGGCGGTCTGGGAATTGACCCACACGCCCACGCCGCCGAAAGTCGTCATCGACGAGGCCATCGAACTGGCCAAGGAATTCTCCACGGAACAAAGTCCTTCGTTCGTCAACGGCGTCCTGGATGCCGTTCTCCGCGAGACTCAGTCTCCGGCCGCCGAAACAAAACAATCCTAATCCCGCAATATCCCCATGGGTTTCTTCTCCAAAACACTCGACAAATTGAAAGGCGCTCTTCGCAAGACCGCCGTGGTGCTGAACACCGACGTGCGGACGCTTTTCATTCCCGGCCGCCAGATCGACGACGCCGCCCTGGCCGAATGGGAGGCAAAATTCCTCCAGGCCGACATGGGAGTCAAAAACGTCCAGAAGATGATCGGGGAAATCCGCGAAAGCTGGCGGATCGGCAAGATCAAAAATGCCGGCGAGGCCGAGCAGATCGTCCGGAATCAGATTCTGGAGATTCTGACGCGCGTGGCGCCGGCCGACCGCGAGCTGCGCCTGGCCCCAACCGGCCCGACCGTTATCCTCGTTGCCGGAATCAACGGCGCCGGTAAGACCACCAGCATCGCCAAGCTCGCCTGGCTCCTGAAAAACCAGATGAAGAAGAAGGTCATGGTCTGCGCCAGCGACACGTTCCGGGCCGCGGCGGTGGATCAACTGACGATCTGGTCGCAGCGGATCGGCGTGGAGATCGTGAAGCACAAGATGGGCGCCGATCCGGCGGCGGTCGCCTACGACGCCTGCGAGGCCGCCAAGGCCCGCAACTTCGACGCCCTGATCGTCGACACCGCCGGCCGATTGCACACCCAGGACCACCTCATGCGCGAGCTGACCAAGATTCGCGACGTCGTCGCCAAGCGAATACCCGGCGCGCCCCACGAGGTGCTCTTGGTATTGGATGCCACCACCGGCCAGAACGCCATCCAGCAGGCGAAGCATTTCAGCGCCGCCATCGGCGTCACGGGCATCTTCCTGGCCAAGCTCGACGGCACCGCCAAGGGCGGCGTTGTCGTTTCCATCCACGATCAACTGAACATCCCGGTGAAATTCGTCGGCCTCGGTGAAACGCCGGAAGATATCGAGACGTTCGATCCGCAGAGGTTCGTGGATGCGCTGTTCGGCGAGGCGGGGGAAACCGGAAGCCTGAAGGCAGAAGCCCGAAATCCGAAATCCGAATGACGAATCAAATCCGAAGCCCGAATGACGAAACGGTCTTCATTGGGTCATTCGTCATTC